>Ga0099364_10005625_pt1 | contig 18544 bp, 18 predicted proteins | sample TergutTh196P3_FD_73070 | JGI IMG/M metagenome (GOLD analysis project Ga0099364, IMG submission 73070) | Microcerotermes parvus P3 segment gut microbial communities from Pointe-Noire, Republic of the Congo - Th196 P3 | ecosystem: Host-associated > Arthropoda: Insects > Digestive system > Gut ...
CTTCACTACGGATTCGCGCTGCACTTCGTTTGCGCTCATCTCGTGTTCAGTGTAACGTCACCCTCCCTTAATCCGCCACTGGCGGCGGTCGGGTTCCGTTCCGTCCATGGTTACGCTCTGCGGGGCACATAAACAACCATCCTCACCGGCAGTAACAATACTCTGTAACCCACGCGAGTAGCAACTAAATGACCCGACACTAATATTAAGAGACACAACATATAGTATATAACATCAGGCGATACACAAGATAAGGCGTATTGCAAGTTGAGAGGGGTATGATTATGAAACAAAAAGGTCTTGGCGCAGGTCTTGGTGCATTGTTTGGTGATGCGGCGCTTTACGATGAAACGCCTGCTTCGGCTCCTGCTGAATTTGAGTATATCCAGCTTCAGCGTATTGAACCGCGTCAGGAACAGCCGAGAACTGTGTTTGAGCAGGAGGCTATTGATGATCTGGCTGAGTCTATACGCGAACACGGTCTTTTGTCGCCGATTCTGGTGCGAAGCTTGGATAGCGGGTATTACCAGATTATTGCTGGGGAACGCCGCTGGCGGGCCGCGAGAGCGGCGGGATTGACCGAGGTTCCGGTTCGCGTTGTTTCTGCTGATGATAAAAACGCATTGGAGATAGCGCTGGTAGAGAATCTGCAACGCGAAGACCTAAGCCCAATCGAAGAAGCGCGCGGATATAAGTCGCTGATGGAAGAGTTTAGCCTGACACAAGAGGATGTCGCCATTCGTGTCAGTAAATCAAGGCCTGCTGTTGCCAATGCGCTCCGGCTGCTCTCTCTGCCTCCGGAACTGATAGAGCTTGTATCGCGCGGGGAGCTGTCGGCAGGTAGCGCGAGAGCCATCCTTGTTCTTAAAGGCAGCGAGATTATGCTTCAAACAGCCAAACTGGCTATAGAAAACGACATGAGTGTGCGTGAAGTTGAGAAACTTGTTAAAAAGCAGGCTCACGCCAGGCACAGGGGCAAAGAAAAGCCTGAAGTTAAGCAAAACGGCATGGAGGTTGACTATCTTCTTGAAGCGCAAAACCGTCTAACAACTGCACTCGGGCGGCGGGTAAGCATCAAGCATAGCCGAAGCAAGGGAACGGTTGAAATAGACTATTATGGGCAAGATGATTTTAATGAACTGTTTGATATACTTATCAGCAGTAATGGCAAAGCGTTGGGAAACAACACTTTCATAGAACAAGAGTAATCAGATGAATAAAGCGTTGATGTTTAGGAAGGAAGGCCATAAGTTTGAAAGTCTTCAGACTTAATATAAATTAAATGAACGCAAGCGGCTCCCGCTGCGCGAAACCGCCGCTGTTGCGACATTTTATGACCTTTCATGGTCGTTGATGTCATTTGCGTTCGGAAAGGACAGGTCATAAAAATGATAGATATTAAACTAATTCGTGAGACTCCGGCTGATGTTAAGCGCGGAATATTAAAGAAAGGTGCTGACTATGGAGCCGAGATAGACAGAATACTGGAGCTTGACGCTATACGCCGCAGTATTATTGCAGTTAGCGAAGCAGATAAAGCAGAGCAAAACCAGGCTTCTAAAGAAATCCCGCTGATTAAGAAGTCCGGCGGTGATGTCACGGCGATTCTGGCGCGTATGAATGATCTAAAAGCAAAGATCCGCGAAGCAGATTCCGAGCTTAAAGCAGTCGAGGATGAGCTGGATTTCCTTATGCTGGGACTACCGAATCTCCCCGACGAAGACCTCCCGCCCGGCGGAAAGGAAAACAACGAACCGATACGGTACTATGGTGAGCCGCTTAAAACAGATTTTGAGTTAAAAAACCATATGGAGCTTTGCGTTAATCTTGGCCTGATTGACTATCTTAGGGGGGTCAAGCTTGCAGGCAGTGGTTTTTGGGTTTACCGGGGATTTGGAGCGAGGCTTGAATGGGCTCTTCTAAATTACTTCATAGATGCCCATATAAAAGACGGATACGAGCTTATGTTCGTTCCGTATATGCTGGAATATCAATGCGGGCTGACAGCAGGGCAGTTTCCGAAGTTCGGGGATGAGGTATTCAAGATAGAAAACCCGCCTGACGACAGGATACATTATATGCTTCCGACTGCAGAAGCGGCGTTAGTTTCGCTCCATAGGGATGAGATTTTAGCAGAGTCGGAACTGCCAAAAAAATACGTCTCCTTCACACCGTGTTTTAGGCGAGAGGCAGGGTCATATGGCGCGGATGAGCGGGGCATGGTGCGTGGGCATCAGTTTAATAAAGTCGAAATGGTGCAATTTACAACACCGGAGGGTTCGCCGGCGGCGTTTGATGAGCTTGTAAGCAAAGCAGAGGCATTGGTTGCCGGGCTCGGTTTTCATTTCCGCACGGTGAAACTTGCGGCAGGTGACTGTACTTCCGCAATGGCGCGTACATATGATATCGAGATACTGATCCCGTCTATGAATGGGTACAAGGAAGTTTCGTCTGTTTCTAACGCACGCTGCTACCAAGCAAGACGCGGAGCTATGCGTTTCAGGCGCGAGGATACCGGGAAAATTGAGTTTATGCACACTCTAAACGGTTCGGGGCTTGCCACCAGCCGCATACTTCCCGCGCTTGTGGAACAAAATCAGCAAAAAGACGGCAGCATTGTCATACCTGAGGCTCTGCGAAAGTATCTTGATAACATGGAGATTATTCACCCTCAGGCATAGGATGGCTTTCTGTGTAACCGACCACGATATAATCTCCCTTATAGCTGACCCTGACCAGTGTTACCTCAGATGGCATCAGCGTACCATCAGGTTTTTGGTGCATCCAGAAAAATTTGCAATAGCCTGTATCAAAGGCTTCGTTTACCAATGCAACGGCCTTTTCGTCGGAACGCCTCCCATCCGGCTGGTGTTCTGGGGAACAAGAATCCAAAAATCGCTCTACATATTCCTGCTTGTCCTTAAACCCATAACGTTTGAATGCAGCTTCATTACAGTCAACCGTCCGAAGGTCCCTGCTCCACAACTGGCAACAGATGGGCGCGGAATCGAGCATTAGCCGGGTGTACTCTTCGGCCTCCGCCACTTGTTTCTCTAATTCTGCGCGGATTACAGCATTGGAAAATAACACCGCCGCAGAGCGCATTATTTCCGCGCTTGTATCATCAAAAAAGCGTTCGCTGTGCATATCCGCGAAGAGTACGAATCCCCAGAACCTATTGTCAATAAACACGGGCGCAACAAAAGCAGACACTATCCCATAGGACTTTAATTTCGACGCTTCCTGCTCCGGCATCAACCTGACAGGGCCGTTTACTGTACCGCCTTCCGATAAAACCCGCTCCCAGTCTGATAGAGACTGAGCATATGCGATATCCGCGAAAACGCCGGTCGGGTTTGTTGTGCCTCCTGAATCTCTGTCCCATCTGTATATCTGAGATAGGTGAAGTCCGTCCGGCTTACGAAGGTTGCGCCATACTGTCAGCCTATCCATGTCTACTAAGTCAGCTATCAACCTAACCCCGGCTGTCATCATTTCTTCAAATGTGCTGTCGCGGTGGGAGAGGAAGGAAATAGCGGTGTCTTTTAAAACATCGGTCATCGCCTTGCTGCGTTGTAGAGATACAATTGCTTCTTTTGTTGATAACTGCGAGGTATATCGGTTGTCGCAGCAAAGGCATATCGGTTGCGGCCGGTTTGCTTAGCAACATATAGCATCCTGTCTGCTTGTGATATAAAGTCATTGCTGCTTAACGTGCGTGTTGCCCGGCTGGAGGTTACGCCAATGGATATGGTCACAAACCCGGCCGCATCACTGTACTCATGCGGTATTTTTAGTTTGCGTATGCTTTCGAGCAGCCGGTTGGCGACAATATGCGCGCCCAGTTCATCAGCGTTAGGTAAAACGACAACAAACTCCTCACCTCCATATCTAGCCACAAAATCATCTGCTCTTGCTATGTTTTTTTCAAGTGTCAGCGCTACAGTCTTCAAACAGTTGTCGCCCTCGCTGTGGCCGTATGAGTCGTTATAGTTTTTGAAGCGGTCAATATCTATAATTAGCAGGCTTAGATTGCCGTTTGTACGGGAAAGGGTCTTGATTAGCCGTTCAAGGTGTTTGTCCAGATACCTTCTGTTGTAAATCCCGGTAAGCGGATCGTAGTATATTTTCTCCACTTCTGCTTCAAGGCGTGAGATATCGCGCATATCACGCGTGTATCCGATAACATAATACTCACCTTTGAAGAAAACTCTGACTAAGGTGATTTCGGCAGGCATTGGCGTCCCGTCAGGCATTTTGTGCATCCATTCAAAAACACAACGCCCTTCTTCAAACGCTCTGTTTACAAGCATTGCGGCTTTCTCAGCAGAACACTGCCCATCCGGCTGAAACTCAGGTAAGCAGTCAGTGAAGAATCTTCGGACATACTCTTCCTTGCTTCCAAAGCCGTAAAGCTTATATGCCGCTTTGTTACAATCTATGGTTACGAGGTTTCTGTTCCATATCTGGCTGCACAGCGGGCTGGCATCCAGCATAAGCTTGGTATATTCTTCCGAACTGAATTGCGAGCCGGTGTTTGAGTAATCAGGTGCCAAATCCCCGTTTTGCAAATGCGGGGCATTTATATTATCTGTATTCTCATTAACCATTCCGGGCCTCCTAGAAAATGATCCTGAAACGTTTTGGCGTATAGCGTTCATCGGTTATTATATATGTATTATCAGGTAAAAACAAGCAGCTTTTTCCGGCAAAGCCGCGGGGTGCGATATGAAAATGATTGTCATTTTACTGAATTTCGTCTATACTGTCAACACAAAATTAAGTACCGGAAGATAGGTCAAACAAAATTAATGCCGGAAGATAGGGGATGATGAATTTGAAAAAATTTCTAAACGAGTTTCGGACATTCGCGATAAAGGGCAATATGATTGATATGACAGTCGGCGTTATTGTCGGCGGCGCATTCACCGCGCTTGTGACATCGATTGTCACCAATATAGCTACCCCGCTTCTCGGTGTACTGATTGGGGTTGATTTTAAGGAATGGGAGATTGTGCTGCCGCGATTTTACGGAAATGCCGAACCTAGTGTGCTGAGCATAGGGTTGTTCCTGAACAGTCTGGTTAGTTTCGTCATAATTGCATTTGTCCTTTTCGTTTTCGTAAGGACACTGAACCGGTTTCGTAATAAACAAGCCGACACCCCGGCTGCGCCTAAACAGGAAGTGTTGCTGACCGAAATCAGGGACTTACTCAAAACATTAGCAGAAAAAAAGGATAGAGAATAGAGAAATGACGAATGATTCAGTTGCTAGTTTAGTTACTAAAAGCGCGGCGCAATTTAGCATAGAGCTGACTCCTGAGGCAGCATCGGCATTCGAGCTGTACTATAGGAAACTGTCGCAAAGCGGCAAGCGTTTTAACCTTACGGCAATAACGGGGATAGAAGACGTTGCGCGGTTACACTTCGTAGATTCGCTATCGCTGCTAAAGGTTATGGATTTCAAAGGCGCAAAAGTAATCGATATAGGCAGTGGTGCGGGTTTTCCCGGGCTTCCGCTGAAAATTGCCGAACCGACCGTTGATTTAACGCTTTTGGATGCAACAGGGAAACGGGTGGCGTTTTTATCAGAACTGACCCGGGAAATGGGGTTATTGGTGTCATGCATCCAGGCGCGTGCGGAAGATGCGGCACATAAGGCGGAGATGAGGGAGCAGTACACTATCGCAGTATCGAGGGCAGTGGCAGAACTTAATATATTGTGCGAATTATGTTTACCGTTCGTCTGCATAGGGGGAACATTCCTCGCTATGAAATCCATTGATGCCGAAGATGAAATTGCGGCGGCGCAGAGCTCAATGAGAGCTTTAGGCGCAAAGCTCGAGGGTGTAAGGAATTATTCAATTGCGGGAACAGATATAAAACGCAGCGTAGCTGTCATCCGCAAGATTTCGCCAACACCGATCGCGTACCCCAGGCGCTATGCGAGGATTAGCAAAAATCCGCTTTAGAAGGTAACAGCGCTGCTGCGGTATACATTGCCACTGGTCACGGGGATAGGAAAATCATCACTACCGGTGAGGATGGCTGTCCGAGCGCAAGGCACGGTACAGACTATAATAACCCCGTGATCTGTAACGATGCATTGCCATATTGCGTATAAATAAACAGGAAGCATTGTTTTGGCAAAATAGTTATAGTATAATAACGATTAAGCTGCAATGGTAAATATTTAACCGAAAACGAAGGAGAAATTATGAGAAAGTTGTTATTAATTATCTGTACCATCGCATTATGCGCAAGTATCCTCTCGGCTTGTTCGGGTGGAGATCCGGACCCTGCTGATGTCAACATTGCTGTGTTGCGCGGCCCGACAGCAATCGGTATTATGCAGCTTATGGATGAGGCAGACAGCGGAAGAATCACATCAAATAATTATTCTTTTGAAATTGCCGGTTCTGTTGACGAGATTGTACCCCGGATCGTACAAGGCGCTATTGATATTGCCGCAGTGCCGGCAAATCTAGCATCGGTATTATATAATAACACCGGAGGCGGTGTGCAGGTTCTGGCGATTCACACGCTCGGTATGATTTACATACTGGAAAACGGTGATACCATTTCCTCTGTTGAGGATTTGCGCGGCAAAACAGTTTTCGCAAGCGGCAAAGGCGCGCCTCAGGAATTTGCGCTAAACCACATTCTGCAGTCAAGCGGCATCGACCCGGAGCGCGATCTGAACATCGAATGGAAATCAGAGCATACGGAGGTTGTCGCGTCTCTGCTGACAGGCACGACCGACATAGCACTGCTGCCGCAGCCCTTTGTTACCACTGCCCGGATATCGGATGATAATCTGCGGATTGCTCTCGATTTAAACGAAGAATGGGACAAGCTTCAGGAAACATCCGGTACGCTTAGCTCTCTTATTATGGGCGTAATGATAGCGAGAACAGATTTTATCAATGAGAACCCCGATGTCATATCCGACTTTCTGAATCGTTACGCTGCCTCAGTAACATATGCTAATACCCGTATTGATGAAACCGCAGCACTGGTCGCGCAATACGGCATATTCCCCGAAGAAGTAGCGCGGTTGGCAATCCCATATTGCAACATAACCTTTATCGAAGGGCAAGAAATGAAGGATAGGTTTTCGGGATTTCTAGAAGTTTTACATGCGCAGAACCCTCAGTCTGTAGGGGGTGCATTACCGAGTGATGAGTTTTATTTCAGCCGTTAAGCGAAAACGTGCGATACGTCTTTGGGCCGTCGCTGCATGGCTGCTGATTTGGCATGGATTGAGCGTATACATCGGGCATGATGTCCTCCTTGTGTCCCCCATCTCTGTTGTCTTAAGGCTTTTGCAGTTAGTAAGGGAATACGGTTTTTGGCAATCTGTCCTCTTTTCATTGCAGCGCATTGCCGCAGGGTTCTTGCTTGCTACTGTATCGGGAGTCCTCTTTGCGGCGTTTGCCGCGCGCTTTAGGCGGATTGAGGAATTTCTCGCCCCGGCAATGCTGATTGTCAAAACCACGCCTGTCGCTTCGTTTATCATACTTGTGCTGATTTGGATACCATCCCGGAACTTATCGGTGATAATCTCATTTCTGATGGTACTGCCGATTATATACACAAATGTGCTAAGCGGCATAAAAAGCGCCGACCCGAAGCTGCTGGAAATGGCAGATGTCTTTGAGGTGCCTAAGCACCGCAGGGTCACGCATATCTATGTATCGCAAGTTATGCCGTTTTTTCAATCGGCGTGTACGGTAGGGCTAGGCTTATGCTGGAAAGCGGGAATAGCTGCCGAAGTAATTGGAACCCCCACCGGCTCGATAGGGGAGCGGCTATATATTGCGAAAATATTTCTCGCCACGCCGGACTTATTCGCTTGGACGCTGACAATAATCCTGATCAGCGTCATATTTGAGCGGTTGTTTATGCTTTTATTACGTCTTGCCATAATCAAGCTGGAAAGGATGTGAATCATGGCGATTGAATTAACGGATATCTGCAAGGCATACGGCACAAATATAGTGCTTGATAAATTTAGCTGCCAAATTGAAGAAAACGCCGTAACTTGTATCATGGGAGCTTCCGGGCATGGAAAGACCACCTTGCTCCGTCTGATGCTGGGTTTGGAAATAGCGGACAGCGGCCGGATTTCGGGCATGGAAAACCGCCGAAAGAGCGTTGTCTTTCAAGAGGACAGGCTTTGTGAAAACCTGACTGCTGTATCAAATATCCGGCTCGTATGCCGCAAGCCCATAAAAACGGATGATATTATTGAAGCTATGTCCGCCGTCGGCATTGCTTCCGATTTCGCTAAACACACGGTACGCAGCATGAGCGGCGGGGAACGGCGGCGTATTGCCGTTCTCCGTGCGCTCATGGCTGATTATGATATTCTGTTTATGGACGAACCATTTAAGGGTCTCGATGAGGAAATAAAGGAAAGGGTTATGCTCTATACCAAGGAGCAAAGCAGGGGTAAGACAGTTTTGCTCGTCACGCATGATAAAGCGGAATGTGAAATAATGGGAGGGGAATTAATTACGGTTTAGCAGTTATTAACCTTCCGGGCGAAAGGTACAGAAAGATACATCGCGACTAATCAATAGCGGTTTCCAGAACCTTTACGGTAAGGTCAATGCAGTCGGAAATGTCAGACAATCGCGCCATTTCGTTCATTGAATGGATATAGCGCGTAGGGATGGAAATTACGCCCGACGGAACGCCGCCTTTGTTTAGGTGGATCGCGCCCGAATCAGTGCCGCCTGCTTCGAGAATCTCAAACTGGTATTTCACCTTAGCCGCTTTCGCGCATTTCTCCATATGCTTTATGATGAGCGGGTGGCACAGAACGGAAGCGTCTTTTATCTTTATGCAAGCACCTGCGTCAAACTTCTGCGGAAGTTTTCTGCATTTCGGGGTGTCTGCTGCTATGGTGACATCAAAGGAAATGCCGTAATCAGGGTCTATTGAATAAGCGGATGTTTTTGCGCCTCTCAGCCCGACCTCCTCTTGTACCGTGAACACGAAGTAAAGGTCAAACGCAGGTTTTTTCAGCTTCTTCAGTGCTTCAATCATTACATAGCAGCCGACCCTGTCGTCCAGATACGGGGTCATTATTTTATGCTCATCGACAACCGGGTCGTTTTGGTAGACGCAGATATCGCCTATTTTGACATGCTTCTCGGCCTCTTCCTTTGTTACGGCGCCAATGTCGATAAACATTTTCTCCAATGTAATTTTCGCGGGGTCTTCTAGGCGCTCACAGTTCACAACGCCTGTGACTCCGTTGGAAAAAACCACTCGGCAGCTATGAATCACTGTAGGGGAGAGGCCTCCGACATTCGTAAAATAGATGAAGCCTTCTTTGTTTATGTGTGTAACCATCATGCCTATCTGATCCATATGACCTGCGAGCATCATTTTTTTGCCGCTGCCTTTTTTGTGCGCGATGAGGTTGCCGAGCGCATCTATGGAATAATCGTCAATATACTCTTTAATCTCATTTAGAACAAACTCGGCGATGTTGCCTTCTTCGCTCGATGCGCCTTTTATGCTGCATATCTTCTTCAGAAGTTTTGTATTCATTATTTTTTCCCTTTCCCTTCGTATTGAGTGATGAACGCTTTTACAAGCGCGACCATATTACTGTAATCCCTCTTGTCGCACATCGAAACTGGCGTGTGGATATATCTGCAAGGCACAGCAAGCCCTATTACGGGGGTGCCGCCATGCGCCGTGTGATAGTTAAACGCATCCGTGCCCCCGGCACCGCTGCGGCGGAACTGGACAGGGATATTATTCGCCTCGGCTATCCGGAGCATCTTATCGTAGTATTTCCTAAGATATATGGATGTCCTGTCTTTTATTGATATCGCCGGCCCTAGACCATGCTCGGTCACCCGCATATGTTCGTCTATGTCCTCGCCGTCGGCGCAGATCGTTCCTTCAAGGTTGATGAACAAGTCCGCGAATACTTGATTTGCTGCGGTGGTAGAGCCTCTTAAGCCGACCTCCTCCTGTACGCAGAAAACAGCGGTAATTTTCTTCTTTATATCAGACTTAAGCACTTCGATTATTGCCGCGCACCCCAGCCTGTCGTCGAGCGCTTTTGCTTTTATCTTATGCTTGCCAAGCTCTCTGTACTTGCTGTCGAATGCAATGTAATCTCCTATTTCCACATGCTTCTCGGCATCTTCCTTCGACGTTGCCCCGATATCTATAAAAATGCTTTCAAGAGGCATAACCGTCTCGCGTTCCTCAGGTTTTTGGAGATGAATCGGTTTGGCGCCGATGACACCGGGAACACCCTCTTTGCCGATTTTTACTGTTTTTGACAGAAGAACGCTTGGCAGCACGCCCCATGTGTCAAACTTGATAAGGCCGCTTTTCTCTATTCTTTTCACCACCATACCCGCTTCGTCCATATGAGCGGAAAGCCCGAAATGCGTGCCTTTTGCTTTTTCGTTTTTTACGGCTATGAGATTACCCAGCCTGTCTGTATGTATCTTGTCCACATGGCCTTCAATCTCTTTTTTTATCGCCGCACGGACATCGTCCTCCCAGGAAGGCAGCCCGTTTAGTTCAGTCAGTTTTTTTATAAGCATAAGAACTCCTCCACATCGCAGCCGTTAAAGCCTATTACAAACTCGCCGAGCAGCCGCCCCAATGCCTCCACATCGTCCATGCACAACGTCTCTACGGAGGTATGCATATACTTTGTGGGTACCGTTGCAAGGGCTGTAGCTATGCCTTTGCCTGTTATTTGGATAACCCTTGCGTCTGTTCCTGTCGGCCCGGGCGCGACTGTAATTTGGTATTTAATGCCATTTCTTTTCGCGGTATCTTTGAGCCTGTCAAACATCTTGCGGCTGATGTTCGGCCCGCAGACCAGCTCCACGCCTTCACCCAGCATGACCGAGCCGTCCTCCGCGCCCTCGGCAGACCTGCCGAACCCAACCTCAAGAGCGATAGCCATATCCGGCATTATCTCATGAGCTGCGACATGGGCGCCCCTTACGCCGACTTCCTCCTGCGCGGAAGCGACGAAGTACAGGTCCAGGTCATGGCTGAAACCCTTCAGCCTTTCAAAAACCGCTGCATATGAGGCAACCCCTGCGTTATCGTCCATCGCTTTGCCTGCAAGCCTGTTGTTCTTCAGCTCTGTGACCTGCCTGTTTATTGTAATGATATCTCCGATTGAGACGATTTTCTTTACCTCGTCTGCGCTATAGCCGGTGTCAACGAGGAGGTGTTCGAGTTTTACGGCTTTCTTTTCTTCCTCCGGGGTAGTGATGTGCGGAGGTTTTACGCCTATTACGCCGTAAATCTTCTTTTTGCCATGAACAATCACCTCATGCGCAAGCAAAGTGCGCTGGTCGAACCCGCCGATCTGCGTCACCCCGAGGTAGCCTTGTTCGTCGATGCTAGCTACCATCAGCCCAATTTCATCCATATGCGAAGAGAACATCAGCTTGCCTTTGCCCGCGCCTTTTTTCAAGCCTATGACATTGCCCAGCTTATCGATTTTTGCTTCGTCGCAATGCTTACGGAAAAAGTCGAGGATAATCCCGGCCCGCTCTGTTTCATACCCCGACACGCCCGATGCGTTGCTAAGCTCGATTAATAATTCTTTTGCATTCAATTACATCATCCCTTTTACTTCGATTTGCGATATTTGTGAGTATCTCATTATACGTTTGAAAACGTTAGCAGTCAATATAAGAATCATATGTTACAATCATGCCTCTTCATAAATTCGTTTCAGGTTGTCCAGGCTAACCTTTGTGCCGTAATAACAGTCTTCCATTCCCTCATATTCGATGAAGATATTACCGCTGAAGCCCGATTGTTTTATTAGCCCGATAATCTTATATATATCCAGGTCGCCTTGAGCCAGGATAGAACCGCGCAGATACTTACCATAGACAGAGCGGAACCAAGCACCCGAACAGTCAAACTGCGTAGCATCACCTGGGTCACGGCTTCGTATATAAAAATCCTTCATGTGTATTGTAGTGGCGAATGGGAGAAGCTTGCTTACAGCGGCTTGCGCATCATCGTCTACGCATATGTAATTACCGACATCCAGCTGATGCCCGAAGTTGTCCCTGTCCATGCTTGTCATGATTTGACGGATTCTCTCGGCTCCGTTTATATGAAAGCCATGGTTTTCAATGAGGATGGTTATGTCCTGTTGCTTAGCATAGTCGCATAATTGACGGTAGGTGTCAAGAATCACCGGAAGCTCTTTTTGGAAGTTCTCGGTTGTGTTAGTCTCTATTGGCCGCCGGTAGCCGGCGCAGTCTATACGGATGGTTGGGATGCCAAGTGCCCCGGCTGCATCGATATGGGACTTTACGCGGGATATTTCCGATTGATATTCATCTGCGCTAATCTGCAGAAAGTTTGCATTTACAGAATAGTTGACTATCGGAACCCCTGCGTGCTTTGCAGATGTAAGTAATGTGTTTATCAATCCGGGGTCGCTTATCATGTCGATGCCGAACGGCACAAGCTCGATGACCTCCGAACCCTGCTCAGCAAGCCATTTTATCCCAGCCTCCGGACTTATCTCCCCGGACATGATTTTTCTGGAAATGCTATAAATACTGACTCCAAATGTAGGCATAGTAACAACTCTCCTTTGCTCTTGTGGTGTGTAATACATTGAATGCTTGCATAGCAGCGGGTCTGTTTACCGGTATGAACTCCATAATTATATCCCGAAGATATTACCCTGTCAACGCATACCCGATTACCCTGCCATTCGCTGTCAAAATGAAGCAATTGCCGAGTCTGCCCTTGATTCGCAGCCGCCCATCAGCACGCCGCTTTCGGGGTTGCGCAATATTATCTGCCCGCGCCCGAAGTGCAGGGGGTATTGCTGCGTTTTGATAACATGCCCTTTGAGCTCCAGCTCTTTTACGACACATTGGGGAAACTGGTTTTCTACCATGAACGTTTTGCCGTTTACCCACTGCCAGCGCGGGGCATCGAGCGCAGCTTGCGGGTTTAGGTCAAAATCAATGCTGTTCATAATGACCTGAAGGTGCCCTTGCGGCTGCATGTATCCGCCCATTACCCCGAAAGGACCTACTGCTTGCGTGCCTTTGGTAAGAAAGCCGGGTATAATCGTATGATAGGTCTTCTTACCGCCGGCTAGGCAGTTGATATGACTCGGGTCAAGGCTGAAATCCACGCCCCGGTTTTGCAAGGCAATTCCTGTGCCGGGGATTACGATGCCTGAGCCGAAACCCATATAGTTGCTCTGAATATATGAGACCATGTTGCCATCGCCGTCAGCGGCCGCAAGGTACACCGTTCCGCCCGGTCTGGGCGATGTGAGTTCCGGCTCGTTTGCTGTTTCGGTAATCTTTGCTCTCATAGCGGCAGTGAACTCATCGCTTAACATCTCATAAGGCGTAATCTTCATGTAGCGAGGGTCTGTGACATGCCGCTTGGCTGCTGCGAATGCAAGCTTGATCGATTCAAATTGCTTATGGTAGGTTTCCGCGTTGTCGCGTTCGGAAAATGTGTAGTCTTTTAGTATATTCAGCGCCATCAGCGCGACTATGCCCTGTCCGTTCGGGGGCAGTTCCCAGACATCATAACCTCTGTAGTTTACAGAGAGCGGCTCTACCCAATCAGGTTTAAATGCCTGCAAATCATCCTTTGTCAGATATCCGCCGAACCGGGCGCAGTACGCGGCTATCTCATCGGCGAGGCTGCCGCTGTATAACGACTTTGCGTTAGTCCTGCTAATTTCGCGCAATGTTATCGCATGGTCGGGCAATCTCGCTATCTCACCGATTTCCGGTGCCCGGCCGTTCGGCGCGAATGTGTCAAACCAAGGGGTAAATGCTTCCCCCTTTGCCTCTGCGCTATAGAGCTGATAGGCGCGTTTCCAGCTTGCGCCCATGACAGGGGAGACGGGGTAGCCGTTTTCCGCGTAATTAATTGCGGGCTGCAGGCACTCAGCTAGGGTAAGTTTGCCAAACCGCTCGGACAATGCTGCCCAGGCTGCGGGTGCGCCGGGTACTGTTATCGGTATGACGCCGTATTTCGGTATTGCTTCGTATCCGGCATTTTTCACGGCTTCGATGCTGATGCTCTGCGGCGCTGGCCCGGATGAGTTGAGTCCGTAAATGTTGCCGTTTTGCCAAATTATCGCAAATGCATCAGAGCCGATGGCGTTTGACGTGGGTTCGACGACTGTCAGGCAGGCGGCTGTCGCTATGGCTGCATCTACTGCGTTGCCGCCCATTCGGAGGATGCCCTCGCCTGCGGCGGCGGCCAGTGTTTGCGAGGTGGCAACCATGCCGTTAGTCGCGTAGTGCACGGTCCTCGGCGTTAAAAACGGGTTTGCTGAGTTATGGAAGTTCATCATGTTTTCCTCCTGTCATGTCTTTTATTTATTATACATTTTTTTCAGCGTATGTGGTAAAAATTTTTCTTTTTGAACCATTGAGCGGGGACGGTCGATTATCTCTTGTCATTGCGCGTATGTTGTGATAGTATTTACTCATATTCAAGCAAGGGGATGTTTATGATGCGTAGGTTCAATGTGACCGGGATATGTGTGCCCGAGAAGAACTATATGGTAGACATCAGCGGGAAGATTGATAAGATAAGGAAGCTAGTGGACGACCAGTGCTACTTCACGATAAACCGCGCAAGACAGTATGGCAAGAGCACTACATTGTCTTGCCTTGAAAGAGAGTTGCGGGATGATTATCTGGTGGTTTCGGTTAGCTTTGAGGGGCTTGGCATTGTCAGCTTTGAATCGGAGGCAAATTTTTGCCGGGCTTTTCTTGCAATCATACGAAAAGCGCTCCGGTTTTCAGATGTATCGGAAGATTGCAAAAAAGGATGGTCAGACCCGAATGTCGCATCATTCCTAGATTTGAGTGAACACATTACCAATATGTGCGAACCTGCCCCGGAAGACCCCGGCAGCCCGGCGCACAGGGAACGCAAGGTCGTTCTTATGGTGGACGAGGTGGATGCGACTAGCAACAACCGCGTGTTCATCCGCTTTCTCGCGATGCTCCGCAGCAAGTTTTTGGCAAGGCAGAACAATAAGGACTACACGTTCCATAGCATCATCCTCGCGGGCGTTTATGATATAAGGAACATAAAGCTGAAAATAGCGGGCGAAGGGGCAGACGGCCTTGTGCATGAAGAACAGAGAATGTACAACTCCCCATGGAACATAGCGGTGAAGTTTGACGTGGACATGTCGTTTAGCCCCGCTGAGATAGCAACAATGCTTATCCAGTACGAATCAGACCATGGCACGGGCATGGACATAACGGCGGTTTCGGATGAAATACACAGCTACACGAGCGGGTACCCCTTTCTGGTTTCGAGAATCTGCCAGTGCATAGACGAGGAACTGGACAAGGACTGGACATTATCCGGCATCCAAAACGCGGTTTTAGTGATACACAAAGAAAAAAACACTTTATTTGACGATTTGATAAAGAATCTGGAAAACAACAAAGCGCTATACGACTTCATGTACGATTTGCTTTTCGTAGGTATTGAATCTAAGTTTATCATACATGACACATTAATAAATCTTGGGCATATGTACGGATTCATAAGAGAAGACGAGCGCAATAAGGCTAAAGTAACAAATAGAATCTTTGAGGTTGTCCTGTATGACTACTTCTTGTCAAAAAACTTCACATCAAAGAAGCAGGCCTCAATGGTCCTGCAAAATGACATAGTGAAAAATGGGCGGTTTGACATGGAGCTGTGCCTTGTCAAGTTCGCGGAGCATTACGCGCATCTGTGGAACGAACGCGACGCGGAGTTCATAGAGCGCGAAGGCCGCCTGTTATTCCTGTCTTACCTATCGCCTCTGATTAACGGGCATGGGTTCTACCATATCGAAAGCCAGCTCACGGATATGCGCCGCATGGATGTAGTCGTGGACTTTGGGCGGGAGCAGTTTATCATCGAACTAAAGCTATGGCGCGGAGAAGCGGTGCATGAGAAGGCATATGAGCAACTGCACGGCTATATGGGAAGCAGGGGCGCGAAAATAGGCTATCTGTTGACTTTCGATTTCCGCAATAACGCCAGAAAGCAGCCATACGCGAAATGGATTGAATATGAAGGCACGAGGATATTCGATGTGGTCACATAGCTCGTGATACATTTGGCAACTCAAACAAATTAGCTGCTGCCATCGCCATGCTTGTGGCCTTGTCGGCGGGAGTTGTGGCAGCGGTATGAAGGGAGTGAAAAGGAAGATGAAACTGATTATAGTGTTAATCACCCTACTACTGACAGCGTATACCCTTATGCTGGATTACCTTGACTACAGGAACAGGAACGCGCCGATCCCCGAAAACGTCAAGGACATCTACGATGAGGAAACGTACAAAAAGCGCAACGATTATGAAACCGAAAGCGCTAAGCTCTCCCTCATCGATAAAATGGTAGGTTTGCCCTTATCCCTAATTGTGCTGACGCTCAACATACATAGCTTACTCTATGATTGCGCCGCCGGCTTTACGGAAAACGTTTATTTAAAGACGCTATTCATGTTTGGCGTCTTGTTCTTTCTGTCCAGCGTGGTGATCGATAATATATTTGACTGGTACGACACATTCGTAATAGAGGAAAAGTACGGATTTAACAAAACCACGCGCAAGACCTTCATCGCCGACGCCCTCAAACACTTGCTTATCACTCAATGCCTTATCACCGGCGGAGCTGTCGCGCTGTTCATGTACCTATACTTTACATTCGGGGACCTGGTGTTTATCATCTTCTTCTTTGTCGTTACGGCATTTATCGTAATCATGTTCTTCTTCAACCACGTGTTTTCCAAGCTATTCAACAAATTCACGCCGGTTGAAGACGGCGCGCTCAAAGACAAGATATTCGCATTGGCGGACGCGACGGGATACCCTGTCAAGAGAGTGCTCATAATGGACGGCTCAAGACGCAGCACTAGGCTCAACGCATACTTCACCGGGTTTGGCAAAAGCAAAACAATAGTCCTGTACGACACCTTGCTCGAAAAGATGGACGAAGATGAGGTCGTGGCGGTTTTAGCCCATGAAATCGGCCATGCGAAACACAGACATACGCTCAAGGGCATCCCGTTTTCCGTTCTGATGGTCGCGGCTTTGCTGTTCATTGCGCAGTTATTTGTAAGCCAGGAGGCTATTTCGCTTGCCTTCGGTTTTGAAGAGCTGAATATCGCGTTCGGGCTGTACATATCCTTGCTCATCGCAGTACCGTTCCTGCTCCCCGCCAATATCCCGATGAATTCGCTTATGCGAAAATACGAGAGGGATGCCGATGCATACGCCGCAGAGCATGCCGGCGCCGAGAACCTGATAAGCGCGCTAAAGAAGCTCGCCCGGGAGAACTACAGCAACCTTACGCCGCACCCATTGGTCGTCAAACTGACTCACAGCCACCCGACAATCTCGCAGAGGGTGGAGCATCTCGCTAGCTTAGCGGCCCAAGGTGCAAGCAAATAACAAGTTATAATGTTCGACGGCCACAGGGACTTCGGGAGCTCGCTGCTCGATTTCAGCTACGCGCTAGTAGACGCAAAAGGCTACGACGACGAAAGCGTCAAGGGATTTCAGTCATCGCTTCTGAGGATAGAGTTGTTCGCAGGGGAAATGGCGTTCTATTTTTCGGGCGCGATACGGAAAGGCGTTACTAATAGATACCAACTGCGTATGTTTGACGAGGCGGTTGCAGAGCAAGGCGGGGATGTTGATTCTGCATCGAAGAGCTGGGCAGACGCATTTAGCAAACTGCGGAAACTTCTCGCCAAGCATTGAAAGGAGACATCGCCTATGCCATCATTCCTCTACTTTCCATTCGACCCCTTATACCTATACCTAGTGCTTCCCGCTATGGTATTCGCCATGGTGGCTCAGTTTATGGTTTCGAGCCGTTTCAAGAAATACTCCAAACTTCGCACCATGAGAGGGGTGACCGGCGCCGCCGCAGCTCAGATGGTGTTGCGGAATGCAGGAGTCACCGGCGTCAGGATAGAGCGCGTTAGCGGCAAGCTCTCAGACCATTTTGACCCGAGGAAAAACGTGATACGCCTGTCGGACAGCGTACACGACATGGCGTCCGTTGCGGCAGTGGGCGTCGCAGCGCATGAGGCAGGGCACGCGATTCAATACGCGAGGTCTTACGCGCCGATGAAAATCCGCGCCGCTATCATACCCATCACGAACATCGGATCAATGCTGGCAATACCGCTGGTGATGGCAGGCTTTATCTTTGAAATGATGGGCTTAGTTAACATAGGCATCATACTATTCGGCGCTGTGGTTGTATTCCAGCTGATTACGCTCCCCGTGGAGTTCAACGCATCCCGCCGAGCCATGAACACCCTGCGCGGCACAGGGATACTATCGAGCGAAGAAGCCCCCGCAGCAAGAAAAGTCCTGACAGCCGCCGCGATGACATACGTAGGCGCATTGGCGGTATCGCTTGCGCAGCTAATACGCCTAATGGCAATGGCCAACCGCAGAAGGTAGTTTTAAGTAAAATCCGCAGCTCTGTTACTAAAAAA
>Ga0099364_10005626_pt1 | contig 18539 bp, 18 predicted proteins | sample TergutTh196P3_FD_73070 | JGI IMG/M metagenome (GOLD analysis project Ga0099364, IMG submission 73070) | Microcerotermes parvus P3 segment gut microbial communities from Pointe-Noire, Republic of the Congo - Th196 P3 | ecosystem: Host-associated > Arthropoda: Insects > Digestive system > Gut ...
TGACAAAAAAGGCTTTAGCTTTTGGGCAGGCAAAGTACGCGGCGTACCAGGCAGCGCAGGCGGATGCGATAGCGGCTAAATCAGCCGAGGCTCTGGCTCAGGCAAGCGAGATAGCGGCGTTTACCGCGCTGGAGAAAGCAAAGGCGAAAGAGGTGGAGCGGCTGGCGGAACTGGCGGCGGCAGAGGCAATGGTTGTCAGTACGCGGGCAGAGATGATAGCGACGAAAGGCACGTATGCCAATGCCGCTGCGAACAAGGCGCATATAGACGCAATAGCTTTGCGGAACGAAGCCGATAGGTCGGCAACATTGGCGACGAATGCCCGCGCCGCTGCGGAAAAGAGATTATCCACGGCAACCATTGCAACGACAGCTACGGTACGCCAGCAGGCGGAGGCGGATCGGGACGCGGCGGCTTCGGCGCTTGCCGCCGCTCGCGCGGATGTGGCGGCGATACAGGCGAAACTGACATACGCGCAATCTATGGTCATGGTGGCGGTGCGAAAGAGAGAGGTGACGCGCCTGACCGACCTGCATACGCTGGCTACAAATAGGCTTACGGCGGCGGAAAATGCGCTTGCTGCGGCAAACACTCGCGTAGCTGCGGCTACGGGCAGCGCGACGACCGCATTACGCGGAGCGTTAGCTCTGGTAGGCGGCTGGGCGGGAGTTGCCGCTATAGTCGCAACTGCCGCCACCAGCCTTTTATTCTTCCGCGATTCCGCAAAGGAAGCCAAAGAAGCCCTCATTGATTTTTCTCGACCGTTGGAAGAAGTCAGAAAGGAGTTTGATAAATTTTCGGTTTCCGCAAAGAATGCGGAAATTGCGCTCCAGAGACAAAACCTAAGAAAGTTGAAGAAGGAATATGAGGAATTGGCGGATGGAGTAAGAAAGTCTATGGAGGAAATGGCAAGAGGGTGGATGGCAATGCCTGGCGAGTTGGGTTCGCTTGATTTGAACTTTACAGAAGATGCAAAGCGTTTCGCCAGAACTATCAGTCAGGAAGCTAAAAACGCGACATTTGACTGGAACCAATTATCAGAGGCAATCCAGAACAACACGGCAATGACCGACAGGGAAAAGGAATCCTTGCAACTGATGATCGGGACGTTGGAGACGTTCCAAACGACGATGAAAGCTACAGAAGATAATGTGAGAGCAATGGAAGATTCCATGCGGAGCGCGGCGGGCGGGACAAAAGAGAACGAAGAGGCATTGGAAGGCTTGCGGAAAAGACTGGCGGCGATAAACAATGAAATTTACATACTGCAAAACAACAACTCGGTTGAGGCGCAGGTTGAGGTAATGATTCGGGTAGCCGGAGTGGAAGGCGGCGGCAAGGAAGTGGAACAAATCAGAAAAGATATTGAAGATAGTATCAGGCTCCGCACCAGACTACAGGAGCAAAACAAGCGCGGCGGACGCGGCGGGACAAAGGCCGACCCTTATCTGCAACAGGCAGAAGCCTTGACGCGGCAGTTATTCGAGGCGAATCTGAAGCTGGCGGACGCGCAAAATGGCGTGACGGAAGGAACGCGCCAGGCGGCGAACGCGCTTGCCGTATGGCTTGCCACCGGCAAGGACGCGAAGAATCTCACCGAGGCGCAGCGAAACGACCTGATCAGGCAGGCCGAAGCGATTGATGAAGCGGCAACGGCGTACAAGGAACTGGCGGATGCCAAACGTCGCGCCGATGAGTTGCGGGATACCGGCTTTGCAATCGAGATTGAAGTGTTGCGCCTGCTGGGCAATAACTCGGAAGCGGACAGGCGGGAAGCGAAAAAACGCGCCGCCGATTTCGCCGAACAATTCAAGGTCGAGCTGGAGCGGCAAGACCCGGCGGTATTGAAGGTCAAGGCCGAGTTGGACAAGGCCATATCGTTATCCGGCATGAAGCGGGAGCTTGATTCATTGTTATCGGAGATAGACCGCTATCAGGAATCCGCTGCCAAACATCGGGAGACGATCAACGTCACCCGTGAGACAGGCGGCTTGTCCTCATTGCAGGCGCAGGAGGCTATTCTGAAAGCCAATCTGGAGCAGGCGCGGCAACTGGAGGGCATTCTGCCCGCATTGCGGGAAATGGCGAAGATGCCGGGCGAGATGGGCAAGCAAGCGACGGCTGCATTGATAGATGTCGAGAATCAGATAAAGCTCCTGAACGCCACCATGTCTGACTTTGAGCGAACGTTGAAGGAAGGCGTATCAAGCGGTCTCTCGCAAGCCCTGAACGGCCTGATAGACGGGACGATGAATTTACGCGAGGCCATTTCCGCCCTTGCTTCAACCGTATCCCGCGCCATGATTGACATGGCGGCAAGGGGCATAGCCGAGGATATAACCGGCAGTCTGTTTGGCAAGTTCGGCGCGGGGAAAGAGGCGGGCGAGGCGGCGACGAATGCGGCGGAGCAGGCGTTATTGACCCAGCAGCAGACGCTTGTCGCCACGGCGCAGGGGGTCGTTACCCAGATGCAGGCGATGCTGGGACAGGAGCAGGCGATGCAGGCCGCAGAGCAGGCATTGCTTGCCCAGGAGCAGCTTTTGCCCGCGCAGGAGCAGATGGCGGCGACCCAACTGCAAACGGCGGCGGCGCAGTTGCAAGCCGCAGCGACGGCGCAATCCGCAACGGCGGCGGGCGGCGAAGCGGCAGGCGAAGGCGGCGTTCTGGGCAGCCTTGTCAGCTTCATCAGCGGCTTGTTTGGGCAACAGCAGGCCGTTGTCGGGCAGGAGATGGTGGCGGCCACGACCCAGCAAACGGCGGCTATAACCTTGCAGACTGCCGCTATTCAGCTTCAGACGGCGGCGATGGCGTTGTCCGCTTCTGGCGGCAGTAACGCGGCGGGCGGAATTGCAGGCGCGATAGGAGGCGCGGCAGGCGGCATGAGCTTTGCCGAAGGCGGTTATACCGGCTCAGGCGGCAAACACGCGCCCGCCGGAATCGTGCACAAGGGCGAGTTCGTGATCCCCGCCGCCCTTGTCCGCATCCCCGGAATGCGGACATACCTTGAACAATTGCTGCGCCTGAAGGGTTATGCCTCCGGGGGATATGTCCCCGCCGCGCCAGCCATAACCAATCCCATGCGCGACATAACGATGAACTGGAAGCCGGAGCAGGTATCAATGGGCAACACAAATGTGGATAACAAGCTCCAGTTCCAATTTATAGACGATCCGGCTCGCGCCGCGTACAACGCCTTCCGTACAAAAGAAGGGGTAAAGCAATTTACGATCATGCTCTCGCGTGATCCCCAGAAATTCCGGCAGATTTTAGGAGTTTGAAGAAATGACGACGGATAAAGAGATTTTTCAACTGCTGGATGACGGTGCTCGCGAAAGAATCCGCGCCGCCCTTCTTCAAGCGTATAAAGACGGTGTTTTGCGTTTTACGGAGCTGCTCAAGGAGAGTTCTTCGCCTGACAAAAGGGAGTTTCCATAATGCCTCATTCAATCTCCCACGTCGACAATTCCAACGGCGCATTGGCGCACGTCAATTTTCTGGATGCCGTCAAACAGCTTGCCGAATCAGCCGGTTGGCAGACCGAACGTCATGAAACCGGCGAGACGACGGAGCTTGTCATGCGCGGTTTCGGCTACACCGGACAGGAAGCCATTTACATTGGCTTCAAGACTTATCAGAACGCGCAATCGGATTATTACAACATTCTGGCTGGAGCATTCACCGGCTATGTGTCCGGCAACACCTTCGAGACCCAGCCGGGGGCGATGCTCTCCGGCGTACCCGCCCACAACCAGCGGATAGACTTCTGGCTGACCGTCAATCCGCAGCGGATCGCCGCCGCCCTGAAGGTGGGGCAACCGGTCTATGAATCGTTCTATCTGGGTAAGATGCTTCCCTATTGCCGTCCGTCGCAATACCCGCTGCCGCTGGTTTGCGCCGGGATGCTGAACGGGGCGGGCACATCCCGCTATTCCGAAACCACCCACAGTATGCCGTACAGGGGCAATCGCGCCAACCTGCGCCTTCGCTCTCCGGGCGGAATCATCCAGCCGTACTGCTATCCCTGGCAGAACTCGCTATTCTCCTCGCCGCCCGGCAACGGAAGTTTCTCCGGCAGCGGCAATCAGGCGTTACGCGATACCGGCGGGCAATATCCATTGCTTCCGGTGGAACTGAACGACAACTCCGGCAATATCTACGGAATGCTCGACGGTATTTTTTACACCGCCGGATTCGACATCGTGGTGGAAGATACCATGACCGTAAATGGGATTACGCATGTGGTCATTCAGGACGTATGGCGGACAGGCTTTCCAGACAATTACGCATTGAGGCTCGACCCATGACCTATAAAACCGGACAAGCGGCAAGTTTCGAGGATATACGCGACGCGATTTACGGCGCGGCGGCACAAGCCGGATGGACTGCCGAACAAGGTCACATAATTACCCGCCCAGGATGCGCGGTAAGGTTGTTTGTCGGGGCGGACAGCGCCGCCCGCCCAGAACTTGCCATGACCGGCGGCACAGGCTTTGATGCCGCAAGCGGACACCTGCAAGAGCCAACCCCCAATCGCGTCCGCATGGGTGCGCTGATAAGAGACGGAGCCTGGCATTCGATTCAATTCCCCGTGCTCTACGACATCATGGCCTTCGAGGAAGAAGTCTATTGTTTCATTAATCACAATGTTCTGGAATATCAATATCTCGCCTTCGGGATAAGCGGCATTCCGGGGATTTTGGGAACAGGCGCGTGGGTATCCGGCACATTCTCCGGCGCGTCCCCTACAGCAACCAACCTTGCAAACTCGTCCGGCTCGTTTGCCCTTACTCCAACTTCGGGAGGTACCTCTGGAATTGGTAACAGATCATCCGGAGCGATTTTTGCCGACAGCAGCGGACTGGCGACGAATAACGCTTCGTCCTTCATCCATCATGGCTTTACCGATTATTGCGCCTCAGAATGGGCGCTGGGCGCTGGCGCCAACATGTACGGCCAGTACCCGCTCCATCCGCTTTTGTCGGCGCAACCCTCCGCCTGGAACGAGGGCGCGGCGCTCCTGCCGATTCGCGCCTACATCCCACGCCCGCAAGGATTCATGTCATTGGTAGCGGAACTTCGTCACGCAAGGAATGTCCGCGTTGATTACCTTGACCCGAAGGCGGTGTATAGCTTAAGCACAGACAAATGGAAAATCTTTCCCTGGGTTAAAAAGGAAGTCACGGCGCGGGACGGCGGGTCAAACATCAACCATTCCGGCACTCTGGGCGTAGCTATCCGTTACGACGGGACGTAAAATGCCAATAGTTCCCGCCTTTTATCCCATACCGACCGGATGGCACATCGGCGGGATTCTCTACGACGCGGAGCCGCCGGATAGCCCGCAACTTGACGCGCCGCCGTTGTTCGCGGCAATGGCGGTACGAACTCCGGTCTTTCCGGTCGCCGCCATGCCCCGTCCGATACAAGGCTTCAGGCTCAATTGCTTTTGCGATGATTACTATTACCGCATTCACCTGATACCGGACAGGATAGCCTTCGGCAGCATCGTCACCGAAACGACGACAGAATTCACTATCTGGAATTCCGACCTCATCCCCCGCGTCATGACCGGACTTGACGGCATACCAGACGGCCTCACGATTACCGCGCCGGATGATGAACCCGCGCCCTGGACATTCGCCGCTCTGGAAGAGCAGGTCTGGTCAATCACCGCCCATCTGGAAGGAGAGGCGGCGCTTGACGCGAAAGTATCATTCCTGTTCAACATACCCGCGCCATTCCTCCATGTCTCCGGCAATCGCATTCGCGCCTGGCCGTATCTGCCGAACTGGACGGAATCAGTCACTGAACATCTGGAATGGCTTACCGATGTTTTGACTTCCACCAGCGGCGCGGAGCAACGCCGCGCCCTCCGGCAAGCCCCGCGCAAAAGATACGAGGCGTTATTCTTCGCCGAGGGAGAAGCAAGGAATCTCCTTGCCAATCAGCTTTCCGCCTATGGCGGGCAGGCGTGGATATTACCAATCTGGCCGGAAGCGCAATTCCTGAAAGTTGCCGTGCCGGTCGGCTCTGACTTCATCCCTTGCGTTACTGCCAATCAGGATTTCGAGGCGGGAAGAGTGGCCGTCCTGATTGAGGACACGCCCGCCGATACCTTTACCCTTGGCGCGGTCGCCATGCTCGGTAATACCCCCCTGCGGATCGAGGCCGTGGAAGTCGCGGAAGTGAAAGAGAATGGGCTACTCCTCACCCGCACTCTTACTGCCGCCATCAAGGCCGGAACAAGGCTTTATCCGGCTCGCGCCGCAAGACTTGAACGACAGCCGGAACTGAAACGGCATACCGACCGCCTCTATGGATATGAGGCGGCGTTTGAAATAACCGATGCCCGTGAGGCGGATTTACCCGCGCCGCAATTACCGACGTATCGCGCTCATCCGGTCTGTCTTCTGCGTCCCGACGAGAGCGAGGATTTGACCGACGGCTTCGAGCGAGCGTTAAATATCCTTGATGTCAAGGTCGGCAGAACCCGCGTTAAAGACGTGACAAAGCGCGGCTTTCCGCTGCGTCAGCATCGCTTTCTGAACGCGAATCTATCCACCCTTGGCAGTCTCAAATCCCTGCTCTATGCCCTGAAAGGCAGACAGGGCGCTCTCTGGCTGCCGACCCACATGGACGACATGACGCCGATTCGGGTGACGACCGATGAATTTCTCTGGATTAATCCCGTCGGTTTCATCCTTGATAACGTGTATCGGCAAGGACGGCAGGACATCGCCATCTGGCTCAAATCCGGGGAGACGCTGTTACGCCGGATTGTCGGGGCGGATTTTGACGGCGGCATCCGGCTTCGCCTTGACCCGCTCCTGCCGCGTCCAATCACGCCGCGCGAGATAGCCAGAATCAGCTATCTGTCCCTGATGCGCCTTGCCGACGATGATGTGGCAATAGAGCACATAACCGGCGATAACGGCATCTCTCGCGTCAGCCTGACATTTCGGGGCGTCAGAGATGATTTGGAGGCAGAATGAGCGCGTTTACCGACAAGGAATTTTCCATCTCCCTTGGAACGCCGCTAAGGCTCTACGAATTCTCCCGTGAGCATCAGGTCTGGCGTTATACCAACGCCGATCATGAGATTGTGTTTTATGAGCAGGCGTATTTGCCGATTCCGATTGCCGACGACGGCATCAGGCAAACCGGACAAACCGCCGCCGATACCCTGACCCTTACCGCGCCGGACGATCTGCCGGTAGTAAAACTCTTTGCCGGACATCCGCCCTCGGCGGAAATATGGCTAACCATCCGCGACACTCATTTCGGCCTGCCGGGAGAGCCTGATTCCGCGCTGGTTGTCTGGATCGGCATATGTCAAAGTGTGCGCTGGACAAGGCCGGGCGAGGTGGAAATTACCTGTACCAGCATCTCCGCCAGCATGGGCAGAATGGGGCTTCGCCTCACCTATGAGCGTTCCTGCCCGCATTGTCTGTTTGATTCTTCATGTCGCGTTTCCCGCTTGAGCTGGGAATCAGGAACCCATATCACCGCCCTTGACGGCGCGAGTATCACCGTCGCCAATCTGCCGAACAATTACTATCCGGGCGGCGCAATCAGATGGGGCGCGGCTGATTCAATCGTCGAACACCGCGCCATAGAGGCCAGAGACGGGCTAAGGCTCACGCTCCTCTCCGGCACGGCGGGGTTGATGGTCGGCCAGTCAATCGTCGTCACGCCCGGTTGCAATCAGACCAGCGCGATGTGCGACGACATCTATAACAATCTTCTCAACTACGGCGGTTTCCGGCACATGCCCGGCGTATCGCCGTTTGAGGCAATGCTCTTCTATTAGAGCGAAGGAGAACGTCTGGTATCAATATGTTGTTCAAATAGTAATCGCCATTGTCTCGGCGATTGTCGCGGCGGCGCTCGCGCCAAAGCCAAAGGTTCCCAAACCGGCGAGCCTGGAGGACTTCGATGTGCCGCAGCATGTCGAGGGTTCCGCCCAGATATGGGTATTCGGAGACTGCTGGATACCCGACTGGTTCGTGCTCGGCATCGGCAATTTCCGCACAAGTCCGATTCGCACCAAGAGCGGGAAATGATGGCTATGGATGACGTGATTGTTTATCCCTCCGACCTTGCCCATGTCCGCTTTGCCGGAAAGACCGGGCTTTGTATGCGGGGCTGCCGTCAATGGGCGGCACGGCACGGCATTGACTGGGCGGAATTCGTCCGCTCCGGCATTCCTGCGTCCGTGCTCCTGGCGACCAACGACGCGGGCGCGGCAGAGGCCGTTGATGTCGCAAGGCGCAGGCTAAAGGAACTTGACAATGGGCGGTAAAAGCAAAAAGACCACAATTGGCTACTGGTACGCGCTTGGCCTGCACATGGGCTTGTGTCGCGGCCCTGTGGATGAGGTCGTCGAAGTCCAGGTCGGCGAGAAAAGGGCGTATAAAGGCTCATTGAGCGCGGACTCAACCGGCTTTACCTCGATTCGCGTCAACAAACGCGGCCTCTTTGGCGGAGAAAAGCGGGAAGGTGGCCTGGACGGCACATTGCACATCCTCTTCGGCAAGGCGGACATGCAACGTCATGCAGGATTGACCAGAATGCTTGGCGGTCTTGTTCCGGCGTTTCGCGGGGTGACGACCGCGTTCTGGGACGGCTGGCTATCCGCAATGAATCCATATCTGAAGCATTGGTCGTTTCGGGTCAGACGCACAACCGAAGGCTGGGAGAACGGCTGCTGGTATCCAGAAAAGGCCGCTATCTGGATGGATAACGGACAGATCAAGGCGATGAATCCAGCGCATATCCTCTATCAGGTCTATACCGACACCCGCATGGGGCGAGGGCTTCCGCCATCCTTCATGGATGACGCTTCCTGGCGGGCAGTCGCGGACAAGCTCCACGCAGAAGGCTTCGGCCTGTGTCTGAAATGGACACGCCAGGACACCATTGACGCGTTCGGACAGATCGTGCTCAATCACATCGGCGGCGGGGTGCATGTGGATCGGCAAAGCGGGAAGATAAAGATCATGCTGATTCGGGACGATTACAATCCTGCCGCCCTTCCGTTATTCGATGCTGATTCGGGACTTCTGGAAGTAGAGGAATTTGAATCAATGACGCTTCTTGCCGCGCCAAATGAGATCATCGTCAAGTTCGTGTCGCCCGCAGACGGCAAGGAGCGGGAAGTCAGGGCGCGAAACGCCGCAAGTCTTGCGGTCACCGACGGGGCGGTTATTTCCGAGACCCGCGAATATCCGGGCATTCCTACATCGGAGATTGCGGGAAGGGTTGCGCTGCGCGACCTGAAGATTACAAGCGGCGGGCTGAAGAAGTGCAATCTGAAGCTGGATCGCCGAGCCGCGCTCCTTGTGCCTGGGGATGTGTTTCGGATATCCGCGCCGGAACTGGGCATTACCAACATGATTCTTCGCGCAGGTAGGGTTGAATACGGCGAGGGCACGGACGGCACGGTGACAATCGAGGCGATTCAGGACGTGTTCGGGATGCCTTCGGCCTCGTATCACACCGACGAGGAATCAGGTTATGTTCCGCCGGAGTTCATACCGAGAGCCGCCCCTGACAGCGCGGTATTCGATTCTCCCTATCGGGAGATTTTACGGGCGGTGGGAGCGAACGAGGCGCGGCTATTGGATGTTCATGCCTCTTTTGTAGGAGCGGTCGCGGAATCGCCGGGCGGGCTGCACGAAGGCTATGATGTGGCGACGCGCACAGGGAATGCGCCCTTCACGGTCAATGCCGAGTTTCAGGGGACGTTCTGCCCGGTCGCGGAATTGGCGTCCGCCCTGACGATTACGGCGACGACGGCCACTCTCCCCGCCGGATCGTTTATTCCGCCGGAAGCGACAGGCGAGGCGGCTCTGATAGGAGAGGAGATAGTCAGGGTTGTATCCTTTAACGAGGCGACCGGAGTGATAAGTCTGGGGCGCGGCTGTCTGGACACCGTGCCGCAGGCGCATGACGCCGGAACGCGAATCTGGTTCTACGGCGCTCATGATGACCTTGGCTACTGCGCGACCGAATACGCGGCGGGCACGAACGCGCAGGTAAAACTCCTGACCCGCATGACCAATGGCGAGAGATTGGCGGAAGGGAGCGCCCCTACCGTATCCCTGCTCCTTACCGGCAGACAGGGACGGCCTTATCCGCCCGGAAGTTTCAGAATAAACGGACAGGCTTACCCTGCTTCTATCACCCTGAATCAGTTTGCCGCTTCGATGCAGATTACCTGGGCGCATCGGGACAGGTTGTTGCAGGCGGATTTACTGGTGGATACCTTGTCCGGCTCAATGGGGCCGGAGCCGGGTACGACCTATCGGCTACGGATAACGGATGACGCAGGCGCGGTTGTGGCTGACGTATCCGGCCTCACGGGGACAAGCTGGACATGGCAATTCCCGCCGATTAACCTCCAATCGCCCGGCTCACACCTGCCGACCGGCGCGCATACCTTCCTGCTTGAATCCATACGCGACGGAGTGACGAGCTATCAGAGACATGAATGGACGGTGGTGTTTCCGTGAGGCGAACATGTTTGAGAAAATGGTAGACGACGGATACATCATGAATTACATTGTCGCTTTTTGACGGGAGAATGTCATGAAACGCTTGATTGCTTTTGCTGCCATATGCCTATTGGCTCTAAGCGGTTGTGCCACTTCTATGATTGGCAAAGACTTTGACGAACAGCACTTAGAAAAATTTGAGATAGGCAAAACAACATTCCAAGAAGCTAAAAACGCATTGGGCATTCCTGAAAAATCAGAGTTCACGTCAAGGGGGAACTGGTTGCATCGCTGGCTGATGATTCGCAACACGATTGTTCCTGCTGGGGCTTTTACTACGGGCCAGATGGACAGAAAAGAAATAATCCTCGTATTTGACGGGAAAACCGATTTATTGCTTGCAGCAGTAAAAATGGATGGAGTCAACGTCAGCACGGAAGCCAGAAGAAGATTAACTCCGGAAATTTCATCTCAACCTCAAATCCAGACCCAATCCGCCCGACAACCAAATGCTCCCGTCAAAACCGGAAGGCATTCATATACGGTTGAGAACCTGCCGGAAGTAAGGGCGTGCAACCAGTATCCTGTTGCCAGACTGACCGCGCAGGGCGCGGGAGTTGAGAGCTACAACGTCGAGTGCGTCAATGGAGATGTGCTTTCTGTCCGCTGCGAATCCACGGGAGCCTGCCGCGTGTTGCGGTGATTTCCTGCTTTCCGCCCGCTTTTCCAAGCCCGGCCTGTCCGGGCTTTTTGTTGCCTATCAAATACCATTGACATTGCTATAGCAATAAATCGTTTCGCTATAGCAATGTCAATGGCTTTAAGGAAACCGCATCATGAACACTCTCTACACCACCGCAGCCGCGCTGGTTATCGGCCTTGCCTGCGGCGCGTTTACAGGCTATCGCTACGCCGAAGGCCGCGCCGCAGTTGAACGCGAGGCCGAAAACGAATTCCGGCTGAAGGCGGCTCATGCCGTCGTGGAACAAACCCGCAACCAGATTGACGCCGCGCTTCAACAAGCCGCCGCCGCCGCCAGAAAGAACGCTGTCATTGATACCCGCCAGACCAAGGAAAGGAACGAATATGTCCGCGCAACCCCCGCTCCTGATTGTCAGCTTGACGATTCTACTTACCGCTTGCTCCTCGACGCGATACGTCGCGCCAATAGCGGAGATGCCGCGCATGATTCCGATTGAGTGCGTCATGCGCTGTCCCGTCCTGCCCGAACCCGTGTCCGCCAGCTTTGAATCCCTGCGCCTCTGGGCGTTTGATACGACGCAGCGTTATGAAATTTGCGCCCGACGGCATGAGGATTGCGCCGTAGCTCTGGAAGCGCAGTAACACGCCGCCCGAAGGCGGCGCGGCTGGCGTCCCATTATTCCTCAAGAGAAATACCGCCAGCGGGGAGCATTATATCAAACCCAAAAGCGCGGTCAAGTCTTCCGTCGTATCAATATGAAATGCGGATGTTTGCCGGTTAACAACAATAGTAATTCTTCCTCACCATTGGTTAGCTGTCTTCCGTTTTTTCCGGCGTTTTCCTTCTTTTGCCAGCCTGAGAGCGAGTAGCCAAACCTCGCACCGCATTCTTTTTGCGTAAGGCCAAGCTCCATGCGGGCGGCGCGGATTTCTTCAGGGGTCATAGTTAATGCCTTTTGCGTAACGTTTCGCGGTAAATCTCCCCGGCTTCTCTTGCGATTCTGTGCGCGATTCTGGCGAAATCCGGCGGAAGAGGGACGGGTTGAGAAATGCACTTTCCATCCCACGCCGCGCCGTCCTCTTCGTCGAGGGTGAATCGGAAAATCCAGCCGTCGCGGTGCGTCGCTGTGCAGGATTCAAGGTCTACTGTCCAGCGTTTCCGCCAGCCTCGGTTAGGGTGATTGACCATTTTATTTTCTCCTGTTGAAGTAAAAAGCCCCGGCAACGGGGCTTTTTGTCCGAATCAGCCTATGTCAGCGTATTCTGCGTCCATGCGGCGGCGACCATGTCGCTCAGCAGCTTCATATATTTCGTGTTCCGCAAGCAATTCTTCGACGCATTCATAATTGATGTGACATAGCTCATACGGCGGGCTTTCCCTGTGGTCGCGGTTGCAGAGTCTACGAGCGGCTTTTTCGGCAGTTGCCATTGTCGTAAAATTCCGTTTGTCCCAATGCCAATGGTTATTTTCATTGGCTGTCAACTCGCAAAATTTCTCAATGTGCGCAGTCAGGCCGTAAATATACGTGCACTCGTTGGCAAATCTACGTGGCGAAAACCAAAGCACACTGTAAAGTTTCTTGCTCATGTCGTTCTCCTTGATGATGTCATTCAACTGAATCAATTAATGAAAATTCATTAAAAAGGACTTGTTCCATTTTTTTCCAAGCCCATTCGTTTGTCATTGCAACCGGCTCACAAAGCTGGTAACATGAACACAAGACAAAATACACCTGTGTTGCATCTCGTTCACTAAGCCATGCGCGGGCGTTGGCAATAGCGGCGGCTGTCATTGCTTCGATATTTTCTTGCATCGGCACATTTTCGATGTCATATATCTCGGCCAGTATGCCGTTTTCAAAGCGGGCAAGCCGCCAGCCTACGCCCCTGTACAGGTCTTTCTCTTGTCCAACAAGATCAATATACTCGCATACATCGGCTTGTTGAATTCGTTCAACGATCGTATTCATAATTTTCCTTTCTGGCGGTTCTCGCGGCTCGCGCTGCGTCGCCGCGCTTGTGTTTTTCGTCAAGAGCAATACGTCTCAGGTTTTCGTCAGGCCATGCCTTCCTCCACACGCCATTTGCATACAGATTCCGCCCTTTAATCCGTATTGTGTTACCATCAGCCAATTGCAAAGTGAACGTGTGCTGCTGCTTGTCTTTCCCGTAGCTATCCGCTACGATTTTCGCAGTAATCCGCTCAAAACCGTTAAATTTCGGTCGCCTGAACGATCCGCTAAAAGTCGCTCTTTCAAATTGCACCTCGTCGTTTACAACGCAATCTCCGGTGCATTCGACGTTGTAGGTCTCTGACCCTTTGAATTCTGATGCATGAAACATTATATTCTCCTTGATGCCCCACACCGTGGGGCGGCGGATGAATAACAATTCGTTATCCATAACTTCATTATACGTCCAAATGGGAGAAAGTCAAGTCTTTTTTCTTGATATAGATCAAGAATTTGTGTGTTTTCGATGATTTTTTTGTTCTGCCTCGTTCGTTTATACGCTGCCCCTAAATGCAATTTTCATTCTACAAAAAAATCAGAGGCCGCGCCCCATAAGGCTTTTGGAACTATGATTTTTCCAAAATTGTAGAACAATTTTAGCCTTAACAATTTGATATTTATGAAAAAACCATACATCTTTTAATCCGTTGGTCGTGGGTTCGAGTCCCACTCGGCCTACCAGCCTCAAGCCCTTGATAATACTCACTTTCAAGGGCTTTTTTATCGCTTCATCATCTGCGCGTCTGCGTGAATCTGTTTACCATCTTAAAATGAAGGAGCTGCGGGCAAGGGTAGGGGGATCGCCAGCAGACAAAATGGTGAAAGAAGGGGAACAGGGTAGAAGGGCAGGGAAGTCATGCGGAAAGTCTGGACTGTACCAGCGCTGAACTGTACCAGCGCTGAAATGAATTGCGCCAGCGCAAAAAAAACCTGACTGTTGTTAATCAGTCAGGTTTTTGGGGAAATTCAGGTATCAACGAGTCTTGGCAGCAGTAGCCTTGGTAGCGTTGGTGACCGCCTGGAGATTGGCTTCAGCGATGGCGCTGGCCTGGCGGGAAAAAACGTTCATCTGATCAAACGCGCGACCGTACTCCTTCATGAAGGATTGGATCGTCGCTGCCAGAACGTCGCCGCCGGGGGCGCTTTTATCCAGAGAAGCCGAAGCAGTTTTGCTGATTTGCTCATATTGCCCTTCAGCAATGTTGCTGACTTCCTTTTGCAGGGTGACGGCCAGATCGTACACCTCGCGCGAATATTCAAGCCACTTTTCCAGCGCGGGTTGTGCCAGATTGAGGCGGGAAAGGTCAGACGGATTTTTGAGCGCAAGAATCTGCTGGGTATTGGTGACGGATGAATTGAGAAATTCACGCGCCGCCGACATATTAAGCGCGGTCAGGCGCTCAAGGCCGTTACAGGACGAACGAATCAGGTTCAAGAGGACATCTGCGCCAGCTTTTTGCGTAGCTACAAACGGTTCAAGTGTTTCACGCATTGTTGTTGCTCCTTTTAAGAAAAATGCCGCTACGCTCCGTGAATGTGAAGAGCGTAGCGGAAAGAAGAAGGACAGTATAAACCGCTCTTATTTCTTTTTCGAGGGAGAAGCGGCAGCGGCGGTAGCTCCAACGGCCTTGACAGTGGCGTTGGTGGCGGCGGCTACATTGGCTTCGGTGATTTCGGAAAACTGTTTGGCGGCCTTGTTCAGGCTGTCGAAAGCAGAATTCGTGGCAGCAATGGCAGACTTCAGCGCGGCAACAGCCACATCGGAACCGACGGGGGAAGACTTGCTGATTTGCTCCATCAGGGAGGAAGATTGCTTTTGCCAGTCGGCAAAGTTGGCGGCAGCCTGACGGGCAATGCTTTCCTTGGCCTGATCGGAAATCTCATAGATGCTGCGAGTATAGGCAACCGCCTTTTCAACATTGGGCTGCGCCAGAGAGGCTTGCAGGGAAAGAGCTTCCTGCGGGTCTTTCGCGCTCATGAGAGCCTTGGTGTTGGTTACTGAATCTTCCAGCACGGAACGCACGGTGTTAAGGTTAAGAGCAGCAACGCGCTCGGCGGAATCAATGGCTGTGGCAGCCAGGGAAAGCATGGAATCAACGACAGCCTTGTTGGCAGCGGCTAATTGCTCAGGAGAAGAAAATGTCATGATGAAACTCCAAAAAAAGTGAAAAAAGAAATCGGACTTGCGGCTTGTGTGGCGTGCACACTTTTATGTTGCAGCGCAACATGACGCATGTTAGAACAAGTTTTTGGTACATGTCAACAGGGCGGTAAACTTTTTTTTGATAATTTGTTGCAATTCAGACAAAGAGTGAATTTTTCCCCCTTCCCGAAGGTGGATTCTTCCCCTTCCCAAACCCCAACCCGTTGCCATCGAATGCCACACGAATAACATCTTTCGCGGCGAATTGGCCTTCGAGGATGGCCTTGGCAAGCGGATTCTCCAGCTTTTCCTGAATCGCGCGCTTTAGCGGCCTTGCGCCAAAAACCGGATCGAAGCCTGCCCTGGCGAGTTCCGCCAGCGCCGCATCGGAGACTTCAAGCCGCATGTCGAGCCTTGCCAGACGTTGTTCCAGATGTTGCATCTGAATTCTGGCAATCCCGGCAATGTGCGCTTCGTCAAGAGCATGGAAAACGACAATCTCATCAATGCGGTTGATGAATTCAGGACGGAAAGACGTTTTTACTTCCGCCATGACCGCGAGTTTGATAAGGGCGTAATCGTCGCCCGCCATTTGCTGGATCATCTGGCTGCCGAGGTTGGAAGTCATGACGATCACCGTGTTCTTGAAGTCCACGGTGCGCCCCTGCCCGTCGGTCATGCGGCCATCGTCAAGGACTTGCAGCAGGACGTTGAAAACGTCGGGATGCGCCTTTTCCACTTCGTCGAACAGGATCACGCTGTAGGGCTTGCGCCGCACCTGCTCGGTCAGATAGCCGCCTTCCTCAAAACCGACGTAGCCCGGCGGCGCGCCAATGAGACGGGCAACGGAGTGTTTTTCCATGAATTCGCTCATGTCGACACGAATCAGGTGTTCCCCGGAATCGAAAAGAAAATTCGCCAATGCCTTGCAAAGCTCCGTCTTGCCCACGCCTGTCGGGCCAAGGAAGAGGAAAGAGCCGTAGGGACGGTTTTCGTCGGCAAGCCCTGCGCGTGAGCGGCGGATAGCGTCCGAAACAAGGCGCACAGCCTCATCCTGGCCGACGACACGTTCATGCAGACGTTCTTCCATCTTGAGCAGCTTCTCCCGCTCGCCCTGCATCATTCTGGAAACCGGAATGCCGGTGGCGCGGCTGACGACTTCGGCGATTTCTTCCGCGCAAACCTGAGTACGCAACAGCCGGTTTTGTTTCGATGCGCCATCGCCCGCCCCGTCCGCCTTCTCGGCGGCTTTCAGTTGCGCTTCGAGTTTGGGTAACTCGCCGTATTGCAATTCGGCCAGCTTGTCGAATTGTCCCTTGCGCTGGAGTTCGGCCATGCTGACCTTGAGACGGTCAATCTCTTCCTTGATATGCCGTGCTCCGTGCAGGTGCGCCTTTTCCGCCTTCAGGACTTCTTCAAGGTCGGAATATTCCTTTTCCAGGCGGGTAATTTCCGCTTCAATCAGGGAAAGGCGTTTTTGCGAGGCTTCATCCTTTTCTTTCCTGACCGCTTCGCGTTCGATCTTTAGCTGGATCAGGCGGCGATCGAGCTTGTCCATGACTTCGGGCTTGGAGTCTATTTCCATCTTGATCCGCGCCGCCGCTTCGTCAATCAGGTCAATGGCCTTGTCGGGCAGAAAACGGTCGGTAATGTAGCGGTTCGAGAGTTCAGAAGCAGCGACGATGGCAGGATCGGTAATTTCCACTCCATGATGAATTTCGTATTTCTCCTGCAAGCCGCGCAGAATGGCAATGGTTGCCTCAACAGACGGCTCTTCGATCAGCACCTTCTGGAAACGGCGTTCCAGCGCCGCGTCCTTTTCGATGTATTTGCGATATTCGTCCAGCGTTGTTGCGCCGATGCAGTGCAAATCTCCCCTTGCTAACGCCGGTTTCAGCATGTTTCCGGCGTCTATCGCGCCCTCGGCCTTGCCCGCGCCCACCATTGTGTGCAATTCGTCAATGAAGAGGATGATGCGACCTTCCTCGCGGGTGATTTCTTTCAGTACGGCTTTTAGCCGTTCTTCAAACTCGCCCCGATATTTGGCTCCGGCAAGCAGCGCCGCCATGTCGAGCGCAAGCACCCGTTTTCCCTTCAGCGTTTCCGGCACTTCCTCGTTTACGATGCGCTGCGCCAGACCTTCGACAATGGCCGTCTTGCCGACGCCGGGTTCTCCGATCAGAACCGGATTATTCTTGGAGCGCCGTTGAAGAATCTGAATGGCGCGGCGGATTTCATCATCACGACCAATCACCGGATCGAGCTTGCCGACCCGCGCCTGTTCGGTTATATCCGTACAGTATTTTGCCAATGCTTCGCGCTGCCCTTCGCCCTCTGGATTGTCAACCGACGCGCCGCCGCGCACGGCGTCAATAGCCGATTCCAGCGCCTTGCGGTTTACGCCGTGCTCGCGCAGTAGCCGCCCGGCTTCGCCTTTGTCTTCGGTAAGCGCAAGCAGGAACATTTCGCTGGCGATGAACTGGTCGCCGCGCTTTTGCGCCTCGCGGTCGGTGAGATTGAACAGATTGCCGAGATCGCGCCCCACGGTCACGTTGCCGCCGTGTCCTTCGACTTTCGGCAGGTTTTCCAGGGCGCGAACAAGCGCCGCCCGCAAGGGCTGAACGGCAACCCCGGCTCGTTGCAGCAGCGACGCCGTGCTGCCGTCTTCCTGTTCGAGCAAGGCCAGCAGAAGATGCTGGGGTTCGATGAACTGCTGGTCATTGCCGACTGCCAGACTTTGCGCGTCGGCAAGCGCCTGCTGAAACCGGGTTGTGAGTTTGTCAAGCCGCATGGCAAAAGCCTTTGCAAAAACGAATGAGCAAAAGATAAGGGTTGCTCCCGCCATTTTCAACCCGGTCATGTTTGAATAGCTTTTAAGCGCAATCGTCGCCATTTATGGCGAGGTGGGTGAGACAACTGTCAGAGCTGCTTTGATTTAAGCTCTTACATTTTTCCTTCAAGCAGAAAGCGGTAGTGGCGCGGTCACACCTCTACCCCGTCCCTTCTCCCGCATAACGGGGGAGGGAGAGGGAGGAAAGGCGCTTGCTCCAATCTATCAGACTGAAAGCAAACCCCCGGCGCTACGCGCCACCCCCTTTAAAAAGGGGGCTAAAACCAGTCTGCCAACCTGCAATCTGCCAAATTACCAACCCGCCTGCGGTTTCTGCCCTTTCCCGCCCCTTCGGG
>Ga0099364_10005627_pt1 | contig 18539 bp, 12 predicted proteins | sample TergutTh196P3_FD_73070 | JGI IMG/M metagenome (GOLD analysis project Ga0099364, IMG submission 73070) | Microcerotermes parvus P3 segment gut microbial communities from Pointe-Noire, Republic of the Congo - Th196 P3 | ecosystem: Host-associated > Arthropoda: Insects > Digestive system > Gut ...
AAATTTTAATAAGTTGGATTGTTATTTGCAGAGAGAGAGAGAGAGAGAAGGAGAGAGAGAGAGAGAGAGAGAGAGAGAGCTTTTAGTCTGTAGTCGTCAGTCTTTAGCTTGTGGACAGTTAGTAACCGAAGTTGCGCTTGTGCGTTGGCTTCGGTTTTTTTATTCACTAAAACCTTTTAATGCCTATGGAGAAATTACAGTGACCGTTTTATGAATTCAAGGTAAAATCAATAATCTCTTGAGTTTTTTACCTATTTTTTTTTTAATTACAATTTAATAAGTTTTTTAATGTATAACAAGTATAATAAATTAATAACAAGAAGATATGACATGTTTTTTTAATATCAACAAAGGAGGATTTATTTCCTCGATAGTTTTGTGTAAGATGAAGATGATAGCAAAGATGCTATTTCTTATGTCGTTTGCAACTGTTTTTACAGTTTCTGCTCAGGGCGTCCGTATTACGGGTACAGTGTCAGATAACTTTGGAGACGTGTTGCCCGGAGTAGCCGTTGTTGTCTTAGGAGCCAATATTGGCACAAGCACCGATATTAATGGCGAGTTTTCTATCACTGTTCCCAACGATGATGCAATTTTGGAATTTACTTTTCTTGGTTTTCAAACTCAAGAAGTAGTTGTTGGAAACAGGCGGATAATAGCCGTAACGATGGCAGAGGCTGCTTCTGAGATTGGAGAAGTTCAGGTTGTTGCCTTTGGACGACAAAGACGAGAAAGCGTAGTTGCATCCATTGAGACTGTAAATGTCAAAGACCTGCAAATAGCGTCTTCGAACCTTACAACTGCCTTTGCAGGTAGAATACCGGGGTTGATTTCGTATTCTACTACTGGAGAGCCCGGAGCAGACAACGCTCAATTTTTTATTCGAGGCGTTACAACCTTTGGATATATGGCAAGCCCTCTGATTTTGATAGACGGTTTCGAGGCAACTCAAAATGACCTTGCGCGGCTTATGCCCGATGATATCGAAAGTTTCTCAATACTTAAAGACGCTTCTGCAACTGTGCTTTACGGAGCAAGGGGAGCAAACGGTATTATTATGGTTACAACCAAAGGAGGACAGGAAGGTCCAGTTAGAATTTCAGCAAGAGTAGATGTGAATGTTTCTACGCCAACAAGATTGCTTGAACTATTAGATGGTGTAGAATACATGCGGCTGTACAATCAGGCGTTAGTGTCGCGTTTCGACGACCAAGTTCACGACATAAACACAACACCTGTGGCTCCTTGGTACAGCGAAACAAAAATAAGAGCCACCGAGAGAGGCGACAACCCTCTGATTTATCCTAATATTGACTGGTATGACATGCTTTTTAAAAGAAGCACCGTAAATACTAGAGCAAATCTTAGCTTATCAGGTGGTGGAGCTATAGCAAACTATTATGTTTCAATGGGTTTTGACAATCAAACGGGGTTACTTAAGGTCAACGAACATGAAGACCTCAGCAACTTCAACAACAACATTAACATAAACAGATTCAGTTTGCGTAGCAATGTAGCGTTCATACTTTCGCGTACAACCCGCTTGGATACGCGTATACACGGAAGTTTTCAACGTTACAACGGACCTTTCGTCCCTGCATCCAATATTTTTCATAGCGTTATGGACAGCAATCCTGTTGATTTTCCGGCGGTATGGACAGAGCGTGATGAACATCATCAACACGTTAGATGGACAATGTTTGGAAATGCCGACCCGATGAAGACAAATCCATACGCTATGATGGTAAGTGGTTATCGCGAAGAAAACGAGGCTAATATCTCTATTAATGCCACACTGTTGCAAGATTTAGACTTCATTACTCCCGAACTGAAGTTTACTTTTAGAGCCTCGGCAAGCAACTGGAACAAGGCTACCGGAGAACGTTTTTATAACCCTGTATATTATGCGCTTGAACAGCATGACCCTATTACAGATATCTTCACGCTCTACAATCTTACCCCCGACAATACGCCTTATCTAAACGATGTATTTGGTACGCGCGAAGGAAATACGGAGTTTTATTTTGAGGCGCGTTTCAATTGGGCAAGAACATGGGATAGGCACACGGTAGGACTGATGACGGTAGGAACGCATTCTGAAAGAATACTTACAAGCGGACTTGGCGGTTCTATTTATTATACCTTACCAGAGCGAAACTTAGGAAATTCGGGTAGAGCTTCCTACGATTTTGACAGTAGGTATTTCATCGAATTTGCTTATGGATACAACGGCTCGGAAAAGTTTAAAAAAGGACGACGTTTCGGGTTTTTCCCATCAATAGGTGGTGGTTGGATTCTTTCCAACGAACCATTCTATGGCGAAAACTTAAAAAATACGCTCAGTTTGGTAAAATTCAAAATTACTCATGGTAGAGCGGGCAATGATGCTGTAGCAGGTCGTTCAGGTAGATTTTTCTATCTGTCTGAAATACTTACCGGCGGCGGTACTTATCAATTTGGACAACATTTTGTCGCTTCACACCCCGGATTTACCACTCTGAGATATGCCAACGACGACATAACATGGGAAATATCTACCAAGACAAATATTGGCGCTGAAATAGCATTTTTAAGAGGCGAGCCGCTAAGACTGCATTTCGATGTGTTTAGAGACCTTCGTTCAAATATCTATATGATGCGTCAAAATTTCCCTGCAACAGCCGGCTTCCAAGTACCAATACATGGTAACGTTGGAAAGGTAGAATCAAGAGGATTTGACGGTTCGCTTGATTACAGGCATTTCTTCAACAATCAGTTCTGGGTAACAAGTAGAGCAAACTTAACTTTTGCACGAAACAAGTTCATAGAATTAGATGAAAAGAACTATCGTGAAGAAAGTCGTAGAAGAGTTGGCAAACCAATTAATCAACCGTGGGGTTTGATAGCTGAGAGGCTTTTTGTTGACCAATTAGAGATTGAAAATTCGCCAAGACAAGAATTTGGAGCATATATGCGTGGAGACATTAAATATATGGATGTAACGGGAGATAACATTGTTAATCAGGAAGACGAAGTAGCTATAGGATTCCCGACGGTACCCGAAGTGCAGTATGGATTTGGGCTTTCAACCGGATATAAAGATTTTGACTTTTCGTTCTTTTTCCAGGGCAACGCACGTGTATCATTCTTTATCAACCCAAGAGGAATAGCTCCTTTTGAAAATAGACGAAACGCCCCAAAAATCGTTGCGCGCGATTCATGGACAACCACAAACCCAGATGTTCACGCATTTTGGCCCAGATTGGACACAAGCCCGAATTGGAACAACGTTGCGGCTTCAACGTGGTGGTTGCGCGATGGCAGTTTTATGCGCTTAAAAACTGTTGAAGCAGGATACAACCTGCCAAGAACAACAACTGAAAGATTAGGACTGTCTTCTATGCGCGTTTATTTTTCCGGCGAAAATCTATTTATAGTCAGCAGATTTAAACTTTGGGATCCCGAAATGGGAGGAAATGGATTGGCATATCCTATTAACAGAAGATTTAACGTTGGTTGTCAAATAAGTTTTTAAACATTTAATAAATAAAAAATATGAAATTGACATTAAAGTATAAAGTATTAACAGTTTGTGCGTTTTTAGCGCTTACTATATTATCAAGTTGCAACTTTTTGGAGGTTGTACCCGACAATACCATCACGCTTGAAGACCGCTTCATGACTCGGCAAAGCGCATTTAATGGTTTAAGCAATATATACGCTGGACTGCCTAATGACCACCTGTTTCATCAAACAAGATATTTACTTGGCGATGAATGGTTAGGAAGACGGTCGGAAACGCGAAATCTCACAGAATTGTGGGGCACCCGCATAATGGAAGGACACCAAAACGCTAACGACCCTATGTTAAATTTTTGGCATGGCTGGGGAGGAGGAACACCGTTGTATGAGCGCATACGATTAGCAAATACATTCTTGGAATACATTCATTTGACCGGCGATTTAGGACCAAGAGAGCGTAGAGAATGGATAGCTCAAGCGGAATTCCTGAAGGCTTATTTCCATTTCATTCTAATCCAACATTACGGACCTATTGTAATTGTGGATGAAAACTTGCCGCTAAACGCCGAATCGAGCGAACTGTTTCAAAGTCGTTCAAAAATAGACGAAAGCTTCAACTACGTTATTGATTTGATGAAGCACGCTATTAACGACCTTAGCGACGACCCGCATCTGTCGAGCAATCTCGGAATGGTTACAAAGGCGGCAGGAAAAGCTATTTTGGCGCGCGTGATGCTTTTCAGAGCAAGTCCTCTATTCAACGGTCCAATAGACCTCTACTCCAACTTCTTTGACCATGACGGCGAACCATTTTTTCCTATGGACGCTGAAGGCTCACCGGCATGGAGACAAAAATGGTTAGACGCTGAAATGGCAGTCATAGATGCAATTAGAGAATGCGAAGATGCCGGATTTGAACTATACCAATTCCAAGGTGCGCCATACTCATTCGATGCTGAGGCATGGGCAAATAACAAAGATGTGATGGAAACATTTTACACTTTGCGAATGTTGAATGTTGACCCATGGAACAAGGAGCTTGTTTGGGGTCGAACATACCCTCTAAGTATGGCGTCAACCGATAATGGCTTGATACAGAGCGCATCAAACTTTAGATTGCCGCCTGAATTTATTTTAGGGGGCGTAGAACAAAGCGCTAATACATGGAATGCCGCCTCGGCAACATATCAGGCTATGAATCGTTATTACACGAAAAATGGTTTGCCGGTTGATGCAGACAAAACCTTTGACAGAACAAATATGTTTCGCTTAGTATTAACTCCGGATGAAGATGAGGATGAATATCAGGAACTTCAAGGTATTATGCAACCCGGAGTACAAACCATAAAAATGTATTTAGAACGTGAGCCGCGTTTTTATGCCAATCTTGGAATCACGGGCGGTTACTGGCGTTCGCATCAGTTCATCGTTCCGGTGCACATGTATGGCGGAACAGCGGGCGGTTTTAGCGGCAGGTGGCAAGACGATTTTTACTGGACTGGAATAGGAGTCAAAAAATTTGTACACCCTGAAACAAAATCCGAACATACCGTGCGTCAAATGCATTTTCCATATCCAATTATTAGAATGGCAGACCTGTACTTAATGAAGGCGGAAATACTCAACGAACTTTACGGGCCTGGACCTGATGTGTACGTTGAAATTAATAAAATTAGAAAACGCGCCGGAATACCCGACGTAGAAAAAGTATGGGCAGATGCTGACTTAGTGAACGTGTTAGACTTAAACAGACATCTTACAAAAGACGGTATGCGCGATATTATTCTGCACGAAAGAGCTATAGAGTTTGCTTTTGAAGGCTTACGCTATTGGGATGTGGTTAGATATAAACGTGGACCTACCGAATTCAATACCCCCGTAACAGGATGGAACGGCGAAGGTTTTACGCCTGTAACGTTTTTCAGACTTGAGGTCAAACAACGTAGACAATTCCTTACAAGGAACTATTTCTGGCCCCTATCTATTGAAGAGCTTGATATAAACGGTAATCTCATTCAAAATTTTGGATGGTAATTAATAATTAATTTAAACATAAAAAAATATGACAAAGACATTAAAATTAGTAATTTTGGCTATTTTCTCACTATTTACATTTTCTTGCGAGGAAAGCCAAAGATTCGAAATTACGCATAAAGACCGTACGCCGCCGCCACCGCCTGTGTTTCTGCGATACCAGCCCACTTATGGAGGTGCGCGTATTTTCTATCAAAAGCCAAGCGACAAGAACCTGCTGTCAATAGATGTAGAATACACTACACCCCGTTCGGGCGACAAAAGGTGGTTTTCTGTATCACATCTGGCTGAACACATAGATGTATTTGGTTTTCCCACTCAGGAACCTCAAGTTGTACATCTATACGCAGTAAGTAATGCAGGAGTTCGCTCACAACCGGTTGTGTTGACAATAGAAGCCTTAGAGCCGGCAGTAGAACAGGTCGCAAATACAGTTCGATTTGTAGCCGGATTTGGAGCTTTTTATGTAGACTGGGTCAATGCACTGACTCAAAGCGTTAATATTTTTGTAGACTACGAATATGTGGACGCAAATGGAATACAACAGTTCAAGAGCATCATTTACACTTCGCGAGAAGCAAGAGAAAGGCAGTTTGTTAGAAATCCTGATTTTACAAAAGAAATGCCGCTTTCAGTAAAAGTGAGAGTTGAAGACGAATTTGGGAACATTAGCCCTGAATTGAACTTGGGAACCCAGCAATTGATGACAGATATTAAAATTCCTAAAACCGATTGGATTGTGCCGCCAACCTACTCAACCGAAATATTTTGCTATAAAACAGGTGATTTTGTTGATACAGGAGAACCTATGGCTTTCTTGAGCGGAGTTGAAGGACGAACATTGTTTGTAATAGATGATATTATTTGCGATGGTATAATGGCAAACTACGGACACTCATGGGATAGAGGACGTTCGGCAAGTCCGCGCGTTAATTTGCCATGGAATTTTATTATTGACCTTGGCGACTGGTACGAATTGAGCAGAATTATTACTCACCAAAGATACAGTTTTAATCAGGGCTCTGATGTTTCGGGACGATTAAATTATTATCGTGACGAAAACGTTGGAACATTCTCTCTGTGGCGCTGGGACGAAGAATATCAGGAGTGGGATTCTATCACTACCCACACGATTCCGGTTCCTATAGCTACTGAAAGAGAGTTCAGATTATTAGGCAGACAGGGAGATATGGCATGGATGTTTCCCGAAAGTCCGCAATTTACAAAGCCAACGAGATGGTTCAGATATGAGGCGTTAGCCAACTTTGCAGGAAATTTCTCTCCCGGAGCTAACGCTAATTGTCTGTCGGAAATTACACTTTATGGACGCAAAGCAAATGTTAGTTATTAATAATCAATAAAAGAGATATATTATGAAAGGTTTTATTAAAAACAGTTTTTTTATATTTGTGATATTAGCGCTCGCCTCGTGCGACAGCGATGCAATATACGACAACATTCAGCAATATGCCGATAGAGGCGGTACGCTTTTTCCGGCAAGACCTGACACTTTGTTCGGAAGGGTGGGACTAAACCGCGTAGAAATTGATTTAAGAGTAGACGGACGTATTCCGGCAAGTAGAATACAAGGCGGAATGACAGGCAAAACCATTGTGGTTATTGATGAAGAAAGACCAGACAGCAGAGTTATTGTCATAGACAGTATTGCATCGTGGTTAAGCGTCGACGGTTTAACTGAGCCACGCCTCTACAGATTTAAAGTCTATGTGGAAAACGAGCACGGACAGCGTTCTATGCCTGTGGAAAATGAATTTGTCCCGTTCACTGAATATGACAAAGAATTGTTAGCGCTGGGTATATTAGACCCTGCTATATCATTAGCTTCTTCGGTATTGTTGATGGAATGGCCCATTGGACTGCATACATTGATGCTTGAATATCATGGAATGAAATTCTCGTACCTTGATGCAGACAGCGAATTACATGAAGGAACATTAAGAAGAAATCCGCGAATTTTTGCTTCAAATCTTCCGCAAGGAGAAGAAGTGATTTTTGATATGAACTACTTTGTGTTGCCTATTATAGATGAAAGAATAGGTATGCCTCTGTTAGACACTATTTGGATTAACAAGCCTCTTGTTATACAAATGCCAACTCCAGAGCAGCCGTTTTATCCGGAAGAAGCTCCAGTATTAAGGCAAAACGGAATAACCAGATTTACACTGTTAGAAGCCGACCAATATACCGAATTGACCTATCCGATGAATATGTCTACATTTTCCGACCTGTTCTACTTCAACAATGTACGCACCTTAGACCTTACTGGCAAAGGCTTGTCTAACACACTTGAAATGTTGAGTTACAGTGGTAATGGAATGTTAAGCACAGTAGGCGGCGGAGCATGGCAAGAATATATGATGCCAATGCACCAGCCACACAGGATACGCGAAAATTCAGGAAGGTCGCCCGATGGATTGGATGTACTCAGAGATGTAATAGAATCGGGACAAATAACAAAAATAAGGTACATACCAAGGTCTATGGGGTCGGCATTTGAAACGTTTCTCGATGACTACAGAGATATAGTAGAACCGTTAACCAATGACAACGATGAAGTGTTTCCCAGTTCTGTGTTTATTTCTCCACAATTTTTTGTGAACGGACAAGTAGTAAATAACACATGGACTATTGGAGTGGCGCACTCAGGCGATTTTTTCCCGCGTCCCGGATTAACCGACGCCTCGCGATTTGACCCGCTCAACGACGTTGTAAACGGTTTGCCCGTCGACCTGAAGTTAGACCAGCTAATTCAATCAGACGGAAGCAATATCTATCGTATTACAATACGCAGAGGACATGCTTCATTTTTCTTCTCCCTGCCTTTAGAGTGGCGGTTTGACAATCAAAGATATCCTTATCTCAAATTTAAAATGTTTATAGGCAGCGAACAATCGGTATTTGAAGGAAACCGCGATAACTTCAGAAGAATATGGTTGCGTTTTATGAATTATCCATTTAGCTTTGACGGACAAAACGACCAAACTGGAAATTATGGCAGAAATGATTGGTCGCAAGACCCACCATGGTTTGATCCCGCTCAAATAAGAAACAATTGGGTTGAACACGTCGTGAGCATGAGTGGAAACGATGGAGGAGATACTAGCGGCAGACGTAATCGTATCTACGTTTTTAACTTTGGACGTGAAGCTGTAGGAGGCGGCGATTGGTTCGACAACGATCCTAACAGGCTGATAATTATATATCTAGCAGACATCAGACTGAGCAAACATCAAAACATTGATTAATCATTAACAAATAAATTTTTAATAGTTATGAATATGAAATTTCAAAAAATAAATATTTTGCTTGTCGGGCTTGTTTCGTTTGTATTCTTGAACGCTTGCGATGATACCGATGACGTCGTTGATACGCGCATCATTGACCACTCTTTCCACGCAGTTAGCGTAAATCCCATTAACAGTTCGAGAATAGGATGGGACTATTCATCTCTGCAAAGATTAGCCAATAGAGGTGCAAATCCTAAAATGATTCGTACCGGAATCGATGAATTAGTGGCAACCTACGCCTACGATGGAATAGTTTATATTGTTAAGAGCGAAGACAATGGACAAACGTGGGGAAGTCCACAAACGCTTTTTCCCAGAGGTAGTCATAATTTTACCATAGGTACAAGCAACATTAGTGTAACTCATTTAATGTCGCAACCTTCTTTAGCGTTATTGCCGGATGGTACACTAATTGCTGCCTGCGCAATTAGACACAGGTTCAGTTACAACAACGTAAACTATGAGCTTGCTGCAGGAATAAGTGTAAGACGCGTAAACGTGGACGATTTTTCAATGGAAACGCAAAAAACTGTTTTTCTTGGAATTGCCGTTGAACATCCTTCGCTATTATTACTTCCGGATGGTAAATTGCAATTATATTTTTCATTCGTTGCCTCAACACCGATTTACTATTTTTACTCTGAAATTGCAACATTATTTGGCGCGGCAAACACTTCTGTTGTCGGAGTAGCAACAACGGTAATTGAATCAAACGATAATGGAAAGACTTGGACGAGCCATGTAAGAGAGTTTGGTCCCGATGGTAGAGACAGCGCATGGATAGGCAACAAAATTGTTGCAAGGCGGGCTGGATTTGATAATATTATGCCTGCGCCTGCCGTAGTTGGCAACAATATTGTAATTGCCTTGTCAGACATGAGAGAGCTTACATATAAAGTATACACCGTTCGTTCGCCTCTTTCAGAGAACTGGGTTGTTCCCGTTATGGGAGATACTCCCGACCGTCAACATGCGCTATTAGAGCTTTTGGCGGATAGATTCTATATGGGTTCCCCTTCTTTGCTTGTTTTGCCAAGCGGAGAAACATTGCTGTCATACGATGCAGACGAAGCGCGCAATACAGGATTTGAAGTCATGGAAGTAGCCATTGGCAATAATCAAGCCTCAGACTTTACTCATCGTTCGCGTCCGTTTCCGTTTAACGACGAAGAAAAAGCAATAGGCGGCGCATTGATGTTGTTTGATGAGCGTACCGTTGTAGCCACAACGAGTTCTAACCGTGGATTGGTTACACCGCCTGCAATAACTGCAACATCAACAGTTCCATGGTACATGAAAGGATACATAATGAACGACTTGACTGTTACCGAAAGTCAGATTAATGAACATCCGTTGTTTGTAAGCGCCACAACCGGAGCAACTCTAAATGCAGGCTTAGGTATTGACGCATCAAACCTTTACATCAACGTAAGAGTAAACGATGAAACACCTGTAAACGCACAAGCGGGCGCCACTACCGGCGATGGCGTGTATCTGTACATTGACGCTGCAAACATGTCTCTACTAAGAGTACACGAAGGTATGTCAAAGTTTTGGGTCTCATCAACCGGCGATGTTCTAAAATGGAACGGATTTGAAGGACAATGGGTTAGCGCATCGGCAGGCAACGTAACAGTTTCTGCAGCAGCATCTGTTAACAATGATGGCTACACTCTTGAAATTACAATTCCACGAGCGAGCCTCACTAACTTCAACAGTCAGGGCATACGTTTCGGTCTGGCATTGACGGACTTTATAGACGATGAAACCGGCGAGACAGAGTTAATGACTCTATGTCAAGACCTGCGCTCAAGCACATGGCTTGGGGTGAAATTTTGAAGATTAGATTAATTAATTGTTATTTAGGGCGCAAAACATTGATTTGCGCCCTTTTTGTTTTGATTTGTACTTGATTTTAGTCCAAATATATTACATATCCTTCAACAGTAATTCAGCGCTGTCTCTGTCTACGTACAATACGGCGTTTTTGTGCGTTCGAAGGCATGTTGACGGAATATTTTCGGAAATCGGGTCTTTTAACGTGTGATACACTGCCCATGCTTTTGTTGATGCGGGTACCACGCAGAATAAATTTTTTCCGTTCATCAATGCGGGCACAGTAAGCGTCAATGCGTGTGTGGGAACTAATTCTATTGATGCGAAACATCCGTCGTTTACTTGTTGCATACGGCATTTTTCGTCAAGGTCTACAACTTTTACTAATTCCGTATCGTCAAAACGGGCTACATGCGGGTCGTTAAAGGCTATGTGAGCGTTTTCGCCTATACCCATGCACACAACATCGGTTGGGTATTGCTTTAACAGCGCAGAATAACGTTTGCATTCTTCGTCGGGTGGCAAATTTCCATTTAAATAATTGATAGAACGAAATGGCAGCTTGTCGAAGATACGGACTTTCAGAAAATTTCCAAACCCTTGAGGCGCATCTTCCGGTAGTCCAACATATTCGTCCATGTGGAACGCATTTATGCGTTGCCATTCTATATCTTCCGAGTTTACAAATGCTTCAATGAACTCGTTTTGCGATGGAGCGGCAGCAAAAATAATGTTTACTTCCTCTTTATATGCGAGAAAATCGCGCACAGTTATTGCTGCATCAGCAGCAGCTGAAATTCCCATCGCGCGTCTATCGGGAAATATATTAACTGTTAAATTATCTTTTTTTATTGTTCTCATTATAAACTATTTTACCATCAATCATTGTCATTTTGACGTTAATATTTTCATCAAAAATCACCACATCTGCATCTTTTCCTTTTGCCAAGCTGCCTTTTGTTTTGTCAATACCCATTATTCGGGCGGGGATGATTGTAATCATCTGAATTGTTTCGGGCAATGGAACTCCGGCAAGTTGTCGCATGTTTCTTACTAACCTGTCGGCAGTAGCCACACTTCCTGCAAATGCAGTACGGTCGGGCAATTTAGCTACTCCGTCTTCCACTAATACTTCCATTCCGTTTGCAAGGCTTCCCAGTATACTTTTACCGTCGGGCATACCAGCCGCGCGCATCGAATCGGTTATCAATGCTATTTTTTCGGGTCCTTTTATTTTGTATATCAATTTTAACAGACTTTCGGGAAGGTGTATCCCGTCGGCAATAATTTCAACTGTCATGCCGTCAATCAGATATGCCGCTTCGATTATTCCGGCATATCTAAAACAGCTACGCCGCGTAACCGTCGATGTACACGAATACAGGTGTGTTACGTGAGTATAGCCCCAATCAAACGCGTCAACAATTTCTTCGTATATTGCGTCTGAATGTGCTATAGCCGGCATTATTCCGCGTTTAATAAGCGTTTCGGCAAATTCTTTACTGCCTTCCAATTCGGGCGCAATGCTCCATCGCTTAATATCGTCTGTAGCGTCAAGAATAGCCATATAATGCTCCGGCTTCGGATTACATATGTATCTTGGGTCTTGTGCGCCTTTTTGGTTCATCGCAAAATAGGGACCTTCGAGATGAAACCCAAGAAAAGCAGAACCTTCCGTATTTTTTGCCTTTGCCTGACGGTATATTTCGAAAGTTTTAAATAGCTCTTCATTTGTAGACGCCAGCGTAGTGGGATATAGTCCCGTTGTTCCGTATTTGGCGTGCATTTTTGCTATTTGCAGACAGGCTTCTACCGTTGCATCCATAAAATCGCTGTTTCCCGCGCCGTGAGTATGCAAATCAATAAATCCGGGCGAGACATAATTTCCTTTAGCGTCAATTATTTCTGCATCGGCGAAGGGGAGATCTCCCTCGCTGATTTCGCAGATTTTACCGTCTTCAATACACACGCATCCTACCGGCATAATCCGGTAGGGCGTGATGATTTTTCCGTTATGAATTTTTTTTCTCATACAGTTTCTCCTTTTACTTTTCTGAAAAACTTAACTACTTGTTCCTGACGTTCGCCATGGTCGGGTTTAAAGAAAGAGCCCAGCGCCATTATAAGTAGCGTCCCGCAACACGATAGCGGCACTAACACGTATACTGCGCGTAAGTTAAGTCTCGAAAATATTTCTAAATTTCCAAGTGCAAACGCTGACAAGCCTAACAATATTCCCAATCCCAGCGCAAGTTTTGCTCCTGTCGCCGAAACTTTCGGGGTCAACATTCCCAGCAGCATAGTCAGGGCTACCGGCGGCAAGAAAATTGCAAATACCGTTGCCATGAGGTTGAACAAGTCCTGTGCGCCTTGCATAGAGCGCCAAATTAATGTCAAGCCAAGTATGATTAGCGCTGCCGTTACCATTCCCAATCTGCCTACAACTAAATAATGCGTGTCAGACGCTTTGGGGGAAACAAACCGTTTGTAAAAATCGTTTGTCACCACAGCCGAAATAGCGTTGAACTCTCCGGCAAGGGTAGACATTGTTGCAGAGAAAAGCGCTGCTATCAACATTCCCAGCATACCAACCGGCAACAGAGAACGTCCCAGCACGACAAATACGTCTTTTGTATTCTCCATGCCCGGAAACAACTGTTGCGCAGCAAGTCCGGCGCCGTAGAACAAAGGCGTACCTACGAGATACAGTACTCCGACAAGTATGCCTATTTTCATAGCTCCCTTGTCGTCTTTGGTGGAATAATATCGCTGTGTGAGCGCCCACGATGTAGAATAGTTTAGGAACAGTAATAAAAAGTAGCTGAACAGGTAGAATGCCGTGTATGCTATAGGGGTTGTATCAGGTCGTGTGAACTTCCAAAACTCGGGCGGCAACGCTTGCATCGTTGTTTGAAATCCGCCGGCTGCCTTAAACGCCAAGAACGGCAACGCTATTACTGCTATCAGCAACAAGATAAGTTGCACGAAGTCTGCAATAATAGTTGCTTTCAGACCTCCCAGAAAGCTGAACATCAACACTATTGTCACGCAAATTATTATTGCGTGTTCGAATGAAAAGCCAAGTCCGGCTGATATCACCACGCCAATAGCAAACAGTCGTAATGAATTGTCTAACAGTCGTGTAGGCAGTCCAAACCATACTAATGCCTGTCTCATACCGGCGCCATAGCGCTCTTCTATGTATTCAAGCGGGCTTGTTGTGACAATACGCCGCCAGCGTCTGGCAAACAATAAGCCGCTGAAAATAGCTGCCGGCACAGCCATCCAGCTCAACGAAAACGTTACAAATCCGTATTTGTATGCCAATTCCGAGTGCATGACAAACGCCATAACGCTGAAGCTTATCATATAAAACGAGGCTCCGCTCAACCACCATGGCACCTGTTTTCCGGCTCCGAAATATTGTGCCGTACTTTTTGTTGTTCGCCCAAAGTAAACGCCAATCCCTATTATTATGGCAAAAAATATGCCAATCACAATATAGTCGAGTACCGATACGCCTTTTCCCAGAATATCTTCAATATTGGTCATCTTAAAACTATTATATTACCAAATTTTTACAACTTTTTCGCGCGCCATTTGAGCCACTTCATCCAGACTGACTGAGGCTCCGTTTCTACGTTTGCTTTCGTCTGCCGCTTCCATGAACGTGAAAACTTCCAGCGTTTCTTCCGGCGGAACCGGCGATACTCCTGTTTGCCAATATTTTACAATTTCTCTCAACATTGGTTCATATCCCGGAAATTCGCCAAGGCTTTGGTACCCTGTTTCGCCGAATGCAAAGCCGCCAAATCCGGTTCTTCCTGCGCGTAGCCCGCGGAAAACAGCAACACGGTCATCGTTCCAGATACCTGTTACTATATCGTGATTAGGCGTGTGAACTCGCGACAAGGTTTTGCAACCCGTGCCAAAAGCCGCATATATGGCTTCTACGCCGTGAATTCCATACCAAAAAAGGTCTGGGTGAGTAGGTTCCAGCAAACACGAACTGAACGTATCTACACCGTGCAGTTTGCCTATTTTTTGCTCTTTTACAACTTCGTCCATTTGGGATAAATACCGAACTCCCGAAGTTGAATATACCGGCTGATTAAAATCTTTTGCCGCCTGAAAAATCGCAAAAGCATCTGTCAGCGTGCCGGCTAAAGGTTTGTCGATAAATACGCGTTTTCCAGCCTTCAACACCGGAATAACCTGTTCTAAATGCGGACGACCATCGTTGGTCAGCAAAAGCACTACATCTACTCTTTCGAGTAACTCGGGAATAGTTTCGACAAGTTGAACTCCCATAGCCTGTACTTCCGCAGTAAAACGCGGTCTGCGGCTGACGCTCGATTCTATATCCTTGCTTCCATACGGATATGCAAATAATACTCTGTATCCGGCGAAATCGGGCGATGGATTTTCTGCATTTAGCGAGCGTGTGAGAGCCGGAGCATGCGAAGTATCCAAGCCGATTATTCCTACGCGCTTACCTGCCGGAACAGGATTTTGGTTGACACCGGAATATGAAAGCTGCGAAGCCATCAGTCCGGCGCCAGCCATTGCGCTCGTTTTTAAAAATGTACGACGTTCCATTAAATATATTAATTAATTTTGATAAAAATAACTAAAGACTAAAAACTAAAAACTAAAGACTAAATCCTCGGTTCCCAGCCCGGTTCATAACTACGCGTCCAGAAGCGTTGGGCTTCGTGGTCGTTGATAATGTGTCCGTTTGAGGGGTTGATATCCAACGCTCTGCCAACGCGCAAGGAAATATTTGCCAACTGCATTAACAACGCGCTTTTGTGCCCGTCCTCCAATGATGCAGCTATTTTTGTTCCTTTTTGAATACCATCAAAAAAGTTGAGAATATGGAAAGTGTCAAGTTGCTGCGCCGGACTTACCGTGTCTTGGGGGTTGATAGCTATGTCGCTTGTAACTTCTTTCACAAGTTGATTTCTTCTGTCAAAGATTTTGTAATCGTTGCCGCCCGAAATAAATAAAGTTCCGCCGTCGCCGTAGAAAATAACGCCCACCGCAGTTCCTTCTATATTTCTGCCGCCACAAGTGTAGCCTTCCCACAGCATCGAACAGTCGCTGCCAAATTCCATGTTCACCATTTGGATGTCGGGTGTTTCCCAATCGTCCTTATAGTAGTATCTTCCACCCATTGAGCTTATTCTGGTAGGATAGTTCAGGTTCATTCCCCACAGCAACAGGTCTACCATGTGTGTTCCGTTGTTCAACGATTCGGCTGTACCCCAGTGCCAAAACCAATGCCAGTTGTAGTGTACTATGTTATCCTTGTACACTGTTCGCGGCGCGGGTCCTTGCCAAAGATCCCAATCTAACCAATCGGGTACGCGAACAACATTTCCTATTCCTATAGGCGCTCTGTTGTTGCAATACCATGATTTTCCGAAATGCACTTTGCCTATGACGCCATTTTGCACTTCGCGAATAGCTTCGGCAACTTTGGGCCAAGTTCTTCGCTGTGTACCTACCTGCACTACTTTTCCGTACTTTGCACCTGCTTCTATCAACATTTCGCCTTCGCGTGGACAATAACTGACGGGTTTTTCGAGATACACGTGCTTACCGGCTTGTAACGCCATTAGCGCTCCGGGCGCGTGCCAGTGGTCGGGCGTGGCGATAACCACAGCGTCTACGTCCCTGTCTTCAAGCACTTTTCGGTAATCTTTTTCGCCTTTTGGCGCGCGTGTTTGCACTGCTCTAACGGTTTCTACACACTTGTCTATTGCGCGGGTATCTACATCGCAAATAGATACTACTTCGCAGGCTGTTTGTCGTGCAAAGTTCTGCGCTAACGCGTTGCCGCGTGAAAAAACGCCTTTGACAGCTACATTGATGCGGTCGTTGGCGCCTATAATGCGACTGTAACTGGATGCGCTAAATGATGGAAGCGCACCGCCAAACGTTAAGCCTACTGCTCCAACACCGGCTTTTTTGAAAAAATCTCTTCTACTACTCATGTCTTTACAATGTATATATTTTTTTATTTTTTATTAATTTTCAATTTGCAAAGAAAAAGATTTTTTTTTATCCGTAATAGTTATTTTACGAAAAAAAATCCTCAAAAAGCGTTTTTTTATTTCACCTGCCTATGCAATTGTCTGTACTTTAGTGGCGTTATTCCTTTGTATTTCTTGAATATACGCGCTAAATTTTTGTAATCTTCAAATCCATATTCCCATGCCAAATCGACTAAGGTACGGTCTGTCTTTTTTATTATTGCCACAGAAAAAAGCTCTATCCTATAGTCTAATATGTATTGATAAATGGAAATTCTCATTTCTTTTTTAAATCTTTTTTCGAGCACTCTTCGCGAAAGCGGAATAAATTTTAAAATATCGGTGATAGAAATGTGTTGTGTGCACTTACTCTTAATGTATGCGATAATTTGCAGTATATATTTATCTTCTACTGCATATTTTTCAGTAGATTCACGCGATTCTATTCTCAACGGAGGAATGACTATATCAACCGGATGTTCTATTTCTTTGTTCATCAGTTTATTAAGGACGTCAGCCGCCTTATAGCCTCCTTTTTCCACATCCAGAACGATTGAGGAAAGCGGCGGGTCTGAAATATTGCAAATCAAATCATCGTTATCTACTCCCAGCACTGATATTTCATCGGGAACTGAAATATTGCACATTTTACAAGTTTCGGTTATTTGTGATGCAAAATGGTCGTCGCAGGCAAAAAGCGCTATCGGTTTAGGCAACGAAATCAACCAATCGCTTACCATTGCAGCATCATACGCCCACCGTTCGTCTTTACGTCCGCTAACATTCAATGTACATACTTTAAAACAAGCGCTTTCGAGGCGACTAATGTAACCTTCAGCCCGTTCGCGCGACCAAATCATATCCTTATATCCATAGTAGGCAAAATTTGAAAACCCGCGATTGATAAAAAAATCGGCAGCCATGATGCCTGTCGTGAAATAATCGCCCGTGATGTTGCAAATAGTATTTGCTCGCTCCTTGTAGTTTTGGATGATAATAGGAATGTTCAACCGGTTCAGTTTCTTGATATTAATGTTTTCCAACTGTGCGATAATGGCGTCGGCTTTCCATTTTTTTGCCCAGTTTACCACGCCATCGTCGCCATACAGTTCGCGATAATACTGTGGCATACGATAAAAAACCCATGGTCCGTGTTCTTTGGAATAACGCACTATGCCACGCAACAAACTGCGACTGTAACCACTCGAAAAATCAGTAAGCAATAGGATTTTTTTCATCTATTTTTTTTTATTACGGCGCAAAGATAAATAAATTTTGTAAAAAAAAGAAAAAATATAATTTGCAAGAAATTACAGAATTACAGAATTTTTGCATAATTTACAAAATAAACCAACAAAATAATAATTTTTTTTTGTTGGTTATCAAAAAAGCACTATCTTTGTGGCGTTTTTTAATTGAATAGTTTCAATATGGGTAATACGCTTACAGTACATAATTTTGCTGTACAGACGCGGCATGCCACGTCTGTGCAATCGCCATGCGGTTGCGCGAGCCTGTCCGACATGAAATCGTTGGAAACCCGCGTGGTAGTAGGCATTTACCCCCCCCCCATTTTAAGCGACTTTAAAGCAGTCTTAGCGTTTTTAGGCTTTCGAACACACACTGGTGGTTTTTGTGCGCTTAAACGCAAAGTATGCGGCTTTTTCAAAACGTTGGAAAGTTGCCTGCGCTTGTTGTTTTCGTATGTCGTATTTAGTAATATTGTTAAATTAATAAAATGAGTAAAAGATGAAAAGAGTAATTTTAGTTTTAGCCTTTATAGGCGTGGTAGCGACAAACAGCGTTTTTGCGCAGTTAGAAA
>Ga0099364_10005628_pt1 | contig 18539 bp, 15 predicted proteins | sample TergutTh196P3_FD_73070 | JGI IMG/M metagenome (GOLD analysis project Ga0099364, IMG submission 73070) | Microcerotermes parvus P3 segment gut microbial communities from Pointe-Noire, Republic of the Congo - Th196 P3 | ecosystem: Host-associated > Arthropoda: Insects > Digestive system > Gut ...
GGGGGGTATAAACTTTATAGCCGAGCAAGAGGCGTATTTTTGGCTGTTTGGGGCTATGTTTTGTTTCATGGTGTAATATTAGCATTTTTTCGGTAGAGTTGTCAATAGGAAATACATAAAAAAATACAAAAAACTTTCGTTCTCGAGCAAGCAAAACGGCACATTCGCGCCATATATAGTATGTAGTTTTTGCATGAAAACTATAAATCTATCTTATGGAGTTTGTATGAAAACAACAAACCAACAACAGATGCTTATGGATGAAACAATTATCCAAGCAAACAGGGAACACAAGGACAGCGTGTTCAGGCTGCTTTTTAGCAAGCCGGAAATCCTACGGGAATTGTACTCGGCTATCGAAGGGGTAGAGCTTCCGCCGGATATACCCATCGATATTAACACCATTTCAGGTGTACTGGTAAAGGGAATAAGGAACGACATTTCATTTATCATTGATAAACGATTGGTTCTCCTGACTGAGCATCAAAGTTCGATCAACCCCAATATGCCCCTTAGGGTTTTTCGGTACTTTGAGAAGGTATTGAATAAAATAGTTGATTACAAAAAAGTGTTCAACAAACAGCTTGTCAGAATTCCCAAGCCCAAGTTTATTGTCCTGTACAACGGCAAAGAGCCTTATCCTGAACATGACACGCTGAGATTTTCGGATGCCTTTATGGACACGGAAGGGCTAACGGCGGAAGAAGACGAGGCTTCTTTGGAACTGACGGTGCAAGTTTACAATATCAATCACGGTCAGAACAGGGAAATCCAGCAAAAATGTGATACTTTAAATGAGTACGGATTATTTATTGACAAAATCCGGGAGTATGAAAAAACCGGATTATCTCTTGAAGAATCTGTAAAAGGTGCTGTAATATATTGTATAGAGAATGATATCTTAAAGGATTTTCTTAGGGAGCATGGCTCGGAGGTGGTGTCTATGATGGCGGAAGAATACACGACAGAGGATTTTTTAGAAGCAATGATGGAAGAGGCTCGTGAAGAAAAAGCTGAGCAAATTGCCCGGAAGATGAAAACTGCTAACAAGCCAATCAGTGAGATTATTGATTTTACCGGGCTTTCTACTGAAACTATACAGAGTTTGTGATGATGGAGGTTAACATAGACGGGGTCACGACTGACACTGAAGGCACAGAAAAGAACACGGATTTTCACTGATTAAGAATTAATTTCTGTGTTAATCATCTTCAATCAGTGCTAATCTGTGTTAATGCGTGACCCCGTCAGTCGTTGTGGAAAAGGTCAGCTACAAATAAGGCAAGGCAAAAGACATTGAAACTCCTGCCTGTTATCTGCTACCTGCTAATCACTCCAGCTCCAAAATAATCGTCATTCCCTCTTCAAGAGGCGTACCCGGAGGCGGACTCTGACGGGTGACCCAGCCGTCTCCGCGGATTTCTACGGTTATGTCGTCGCGTAATAGCAATGGAAGTAGCACGCGTTTTGCAAGCCCGGTATAATCGGGGACTTGCCCTTGCACAACAGGGAGCCGTCCTGAAGGAACGGAAACTGTCGGCGGATGCGTCATCTGCGGATTCCGTCCGCGCGGAATGCCAAGATAATCAATAAGGGATTCCGCCGCTTCTCTAATTGCGGGGGCGGCGATTCTTCCGCCGTAAATTTCACCCTGCGGTTTAACTATCGCTATATACAAAACCAAAGACGGAGACTCCGCAGGCAAAAGAGCTATACAGCTTGCAATAAAATCCGTCTGAGAATATCTTTTTGTTTCAGGATCGATAATTTGCGCGGTTCCTGTTTTTACCGCAAGCGACATATCATCTACGGCGGCACGCCAGGCTGTTCCAATTCTGGAAGCGGTGTCCACCATATAGGTACGCATGGCTCTTGCAGTTTCCGCTTTTAAGATACGGCGGTTCTCTCCGTTTTCCCATTCTGTTGTTGTTCTGCCGTCAGCGGAAACAATTTTTGAAACTATGCGCGGAGGAACAAGCACCCCGTCATTGGCTATTGCGCTTGCCGCCTGAAGCATTTGATAAGCGGAAACTGCTATTTCCTGTCCAATAGCCAAAGTCGGCTTAGACCGTTCAGACCATAGACCGCTATGCACAAAATAACCTGCTGTTTCCCCCGGGCTTCCCGCACCTGTACGGGAGCCAAAACCATAATCGTTTAACAAATGGTAAAAATTGCTGTTGTTAATAAAATCGGAAGCATGCGCCGCACCCGCATTGCATGAATGAATAATAATATCCCTTACCGTAACATTACCATGTGCTCCAAGACAGTTAATTAAAATTCTTTCGCCTCGGTTTGTTACGCGCTCATAACTTCCGTTGCAGGCAAAACGCGAATTAGCGTTAATGACACCGGAATCCATAAGAGACGCCATAGAAAAAACCTTAAAAGTGGAGCCAGGCTCATAAGCCCAAATTACAGGGCGGTTCATTCTGCTTATTTCTGTGGAAGCGCGGATATTATTTAAATCGTAATTAGGCAAAGAAGCCGAGCCTAAAATATCGCCTGTACGGGGATCCATTGCAAGAAGCATGACGGCTTCTGCTCTTGTCTCTGTCATTGTACGGGCTGCAATTTGTTCCAAAATATGCTGAACATAAACATCGATTGTTAAAAAAACCTGCGATCCTCGGTGTGTTTCAGAGTCCTCGTTATCAACGCCGTCTAAAATATTGTTAAATGCAAACTCAATCCCTTCCAGTCCGCGGTTATCGTCTCCAACAAAGCCAACTACCTGACTGGCAAGAGTTTTTTCAGGATACAATCTGCCGACAATGGGCTGGATCATTACGCCTCTTATTTTCTTTTCGTTAATTAAAGCGGACAACCGTCTTGCCGCAGCATCATCAATCTGCCTTTTTAAAAACAAAAAATTCGATTCAGACGCTTCAATTCGGTTTTTTATTTCAGAAGGAGTCATATCCAAAAGAGGAGCAATTTCTGTTGACAACTCATCAATATTGGTAATTGAAGGACGCCAAATGCTGACATCGGCAAACCTTATCGAAATTGCAAGGAAGCGGCCATTGCGGTCAAGGATTGCACCTCGTTCAACCAAAGTGCGCCCCTGATACCTTGCAGGAGGAAGTTCATTTTTTATCATTATTATCGCATAGTGAATAAGGAGATAGACGGCAAAAAGTATCAATATGGAAAAAATAAAAAGGTAACGGCGGTTTAAATTCATTTAATACCCCAAAACCTTTCCGATTATATTATCGAAAGGAACAGGGCCGTATGCGCGCGAATCATACGAAGCAAGCTCATTATCGCCTTCGGCGTAAAAGCTGTTCCATTCGGTCAGTGCTGTGCATCGTTTAACTGCCAGTTCTCCTGTAGGAGTATAAAAAACCACCACTTCTCCAATTTTAGGCTCTGCCCAGCGGATTAAATATTTTTGTCCAATTCGAAGCCCGTATCTTAAACGGCTTACAATAAGAACTGCCCCGTTTTTAATCGAAGGCTCCATTGAATGCCCTTGTGCTATTATAAAGTCAAAAAAGAATAATTTTAAGATGATTGCAACAGCGATAGCCATAATAATAGGCTTTTTTCCTATATGTCTCATTTTATACCTTATCTTCTATATAAATCGGCAAATTTTACCCCCGGATTTATTGGTTTTATTGACTGACGGGGTCACGGACGGGGTTACGCATTAACGCGGATTGGAGGGCGTGGTTACGCATTAACGCGGATTTTCGCAGATTAAGACGCAGATTTACGCTGATTTGGTGAGCAGACGAATGTCTGCGGTTAAATAATTTCCTTTCCAGCGGCGAACGCAGTGAGCCATTATCTATAGAGAGCTAAGATAACTAATCCTCTCATAGCATTTTTGACAACGAAGCCCCTAGCTACTTGCAACGAAGTTTCTAGCAAAGCACAAAACAACATCCTTTCTCACTTCAACAACTTCCTTCCCTGCACTTCAACCAAAATAGTCATTTGCTGTATGGCGATTTTATTTAGGCGTAATAGGCGCTCATTTTGCGGTATTCCATCGTTGATAAGTACAGCGTTGATATTTTCCATATTTGATAGACAGATGAGTTCGTTAATGGAAGCGTAATCTCGTATGTTTCCTTTTAAATCGGGGTTTTTATCTCTCCATTCTTTGGCGGTTATGCCAAATAGGGCAATATTCAAAACATCAGCTTCGTCTGCGTAAATTATCGAGGCTTGTTTCGGGGTCAGTTCTTTGGGAACAAGGTTTTGTTTAACAGCATCCGTGTGGATATGATAATTAATTTTCGCAAGTTCCCTCTTTGCAGACCAACCAAGGAGTTTTTGCTCGGCTTCTTTTAGGCGTTGGAATTCTTTGATAAGGTAAATCTTAAACTCAGGGGATATCCACAACCCAAACTCGAAAGCTATGTCCTTATGGGCATATGTTCCACCGTATCGTCCGGAGCGAGATTGGATACCAATAGCGTTTGTCTTCTCGCACCATTCCTTAGCACTGATACGATAACTATTCAAGCCCGATTGGCTTTTAATCTTGTCGAATTCGACAGGATTAAAATTAGGGTTATAAACTCGTTCCCAAATACCCAAAAACTCTATGGTGTTACGATTCCGCAACCAGTTAAGAATAAAAAACTCTCCATTTTCAATGTTTCGAACCATATCGGTAAGGCAGATATAATCTTCCTTATCTACTTGGATTACGCTTATCTCTGTTTTCAAAACGGTTATCTTAGCCATTTTGCCCTCCATACTTATTTCTAATTGTGGCGAATTCGCCATAATTTAAGTATTAATACATACTATACTATTGTAAAGTAAATGTCAAGGGGGTTTTTAGGATTTTTTCCTTCCCCAACCACTACAATAGAGACTGCAATATTTACTGCATATTCATTTGCCGCACGCGAAGACGCGAAGGCACGAAGTTGTTGTTCGCAATTTTTTTCTCACAGACCTGACTACTCGTGAGTAGTCAGGAGAGAACACAGAGGCACAGAGAACACGGAGGAATATCTTGTTGAATTATAAATTTGTTATTTTTCGTTTTCTTTTCTAATGAGAAACTCATCCATTTTTAATAGAAAATTCTCTTGTATTTCGAGATATTTATCCATATCTTGTATTTCAATTGGATTATTAATAAATGGACTTTTTTCCACATTCTCTCTTTTATCTCTATATGTTAAAATATTTAAAATTGTTGAAAAAACACCTATTATTAGTGAGACAATAATAGAGAAAACCGCTATATTCCTTGTAGATTTTTCTGCTTTCTGCCTAGCTTCCCTTTCTTTAATTATTTCAATTTCCTCGTATGTCTTATAAGAATTACAAATAAAATCATCTAAGGTCGGAGCTGCTATGTATTTAATTTTCGTATATTTCTTTGCATAATGATTAAATTTTTTCTCTTCATTTTGTATCCCATAATTATTTTTTGTACAGAATGGTATATTCTTAAGACCATATTCCATATCATCTATATATATTAACTTTCTATCTTGAAGATATAAACATAAATTATTAATATTTGCTATTTTATAAATTATTTTTTCTATGTCATCTTCTTTTATAATGTAAACGATTGTTCCGTATTGAAGCTTTCCTGCATTATTTAAATCTCCTATGTATTCTTCTCTATTAAATCTACTATCTATCTGAAGTAATTCATACATGGTTGTTGTTTTATTCAAATTAATAAAATTTATAATCTTTATCTGCTCTTCTGTAAAAACCATTTTTTATCCTCCGATTATTTTAAAGCATTAATTAGTCGTTTTTGATAAATTTTTCATACAATTTCCTTTTAAAATATCTCCATATCCATTAAAATTTCCTTCTCTTTTTATTATATAATTGATAACTTCTGTAAATGTTTGAACACATTTGTCTTGTCTTATTTCTCTATAATCCTCATGTGTAATCACATTTTCAACAACAACCCTTTGAGTTAAATCTATACTGCCTTTATTCAACCTATTAATTAATTTTTTTGAAATTACTTCTAATTCAGCTAACACAGAAACTATATCATCTTTAGGATTATCTGCCGTTTCTGTAATAATTTCGCGTACGTTTTTAAATTCTTCTCTTAACTCGCAAACATTTTTTAATATTTCAACAGGTTTCCCTTTACCTTTTTGAATAATATAATCCATTATTGAAGGCATTTCAATTTTATATATCAATAACCCCTTTTTTATTATTTCGTTAATTTTATTCGTTATCCTTCTTTTATACTCTTCTTTACCTCTTCTTGTAGATGGAAGAAATATATAATTATTCATATCTACAAACGCTTTATTTGTAAGATATCTTAATTCAGATAGCAAATAATAAGACATCGCTTCATTCCAACCAGACTTTTTACTAAAAATAAACAATTCTTTTAACACATCTTTATTTACTATCTTGAAAAAACACGAATCTACAGAAAATTTTGATATTTTTTCATAATCAATAAATATTTTATCATCTTTATTCTTAATTGCTTCTGTTACACCAATTAATAGATCATGGTGTTCTTTTGAAAGTTCCGGAACAAGTTTTTTAGCATCATTTATATTTAAATCAGGATATACTCTAGAGAATGTTTTAATTTTAGAAGCTAACACCTTTGAAACATCTTCTACTAATTTATTTGCTACATCACTATCATCATCAATAGTTTCAAAATTTATAATTGGAAAATTATAATCATTATGTAAATGATCAATAATAACTTTTGTATCTTTGGTTGTTTGTTTGCTTACGACACCAGTTACTCTAATATCATCATAAAAAATAAATTCAATGCAGTATTGAATAAAATCACTTATTTGGTCAATACTATCGCATCTTCCTTCTAGGCATTTTCCAATATTTTGAAACCCATTGTTTTCTGTTAATATCGTCATAAAAAACCTCTTTAATAATAACACTGTTTACTAGCAATTACTTCCAACTTTATTTTCCGCCATAATAAATCATCCAATTATTTTTTTATAATCTATATTCTTATGATTCGGATCAAAAATATCAATTGAATTTCCGCTTGCAATTAAATTATCAAATGAGTTCATCATTAATTTACCAATTCCTGAATTCACAGGTATTTTTAAGTAATAATCTATAGCGGCTCCACCTTCATGATTAGCATGATTCCATAAAGGTGCAAAATAAATAGTTTTATCATTCTGAATCATAAGACCAAGAGGAAATACATCTTTATTTATTATATAAATTTTTGTGTTTGTTGAATTTCTATGCCTTAAATTTGAGAACAATACTTCACCCTTATTAAGTCCATCTTCATAATAATCTTCTCTGTTTAATGATATTGCACGCGATTTTGCTGTTTTTTCAGTAAAATCCAAAGCTATTTGTACTTCTGAAAAATTTTTTAGGTTGCTTTGTATTGAATATGGCAATTGTTCAAGTCTCATGTTAGTAAATAATATTTTTAATGGTTTTTTAGTATTAAAACTATCCGAAATATTCAAAAAACCATTTTTATGTTCAGAAATGATCGCTCCTTCTTCAGAAAAATATTTTTGAAAAACTAAACTCTCAAAGCCTTCATCATTTCTTGCACTTATATCCAGTAAAGAAAATAAAATTACACCAATAATTCCTATAATGGTACTTGATTCTAACGAAAAATCAACAATTTGAATATTTACGAATGGAATCTTTGCTAAAAAACCAAAAACAGCTATTAGTATTGTTAATATAGATAAGATGTAATTGATTATACTTATTCGTTTATTAATAATTGCTTTTTTATGTCTTTCAAAAAATCTCTGAAAAGTTTCACGCGTTCTAGTTGTATTATTCATAATTACAACTCCTTTCTTATAAAAACATAATTGTGCCTGTTTTAAAAAAACAGGCACCCATACACACTCACAATAATGGGTGAAACGGCAAAGCCATTTCACCCATTAGACACCCCCTACAAAGGTCGCACAACGCGAAAGCCGAGGTGGAAGTCCCGGGCGTCCGAGAAGCCTCCGTAGTAGTTCCGGTACCCGGAGCTCAATAAGTCCACGGAATGAGTTTTCCAGGAGCCACCGCGAATCCTGTGGGCAGAACCCCCCGAAAGCGCGCCTGTGGGATTCGTCCACGCTCCGATCGGATAATCTTCTATGTACAAGTCCCAGCACCACTCAAACACATTCCCACTCATGTCAAAAAGCCCAAGATCGTTAGCCAATTTCTTCCCTACTTCGTGCGTCCTTCTGTCGCTGTTAAACTCATACCATGCGTATCCTCCTGCTATCGCATGACCGTTTCCATTGCCCCAGGAATATGTTGTCGCAGGATCCGCATTCGCTCGGCAGGCATACTCCCACTGCGCTTCCGTAGGTAAACGGTAGCCGGTCGAACCGGACACCATTATTACAGCATCCCATGTTGCTTTAGTAGGGCTCGTATTGCTCGTGGGCGCATCTCCCCAATCATCGGGATTGGTACTGTCGCCTATGCTGTACGCAGGGGTTAACCCTTCCATAATACTCAGCCGGTTGCAGAACACTAAAGCATCAAACCAGCTTACCTGCTCCACAGGCCGTTTGTTCTGTGTCTCTCCTGTCGCCGGTGTCGTGTTGTATACTTCACCTTCACTAAGCTTATCCCCACTGTCATCAAAAAAACTCGGTGTCGCACTAATACTATTTTTGTTCCCGGTCATCACTGCCTCCCACTGTTCCTGTGTTACCTCGTATTTCCCCATACTAAAGCCGCTCATCGTTATCGTATAGTAATTACCATCAATGGCAGGCCCCCTTGAAAAACTGCCCGAAGGAACTGATGCCATCATGTCCGATTTAAAACGATAGTTTTCGAGAGAACAGTTAGTGCAATTCCTTTCTTGCATTCCCCATACTGTTGAGGTTGTCCATGACGAGAAGGCATGGCCAAGTGCGGTTATGACAGTCTGATTAGTGGTAGTACAACGGCTGCAAATGTGAGTAGTCTGTCCGTTAACAGTACAGGTTGCCGGTGTTGTAGATTCTAATGTGGTAAAGTTGTGTGTATTATTCGGGGAAGCTGTTCCACAGACACAAGCCAATGTGCAGTCATTTGCAGGATAGCTATGGCTTGCTTTTGCGCTTTCTTTAATACCGTCTCCGCTGAATACCGTGCAATTGCTTCTTTCACAGTCTTTCCAGTGAACATCTTCATCATGCTTCCACGGGCTAAAGAGATGTCCGGGAGCAATTGTTGTGTTGGTATCTTTTGCCTCGCATTTTAAACAAAACCTTGTTCCTGTACCTGGTTCCACACAATTAGCCTCTTTGGTTATATTGGTCCAATTGCCCCAATCATGCGAAGAACCGTTTGTACAAAGGTTGGGAGGTGGAGGCGGACTATCGTCACAAGCTGTCAAAACAAGGCAAAAAACCGCCAAGGTTAGAAATGCCATGCAAAGCATAGCTTTTAATGAAATTAGTCGTTTTTTCATAAAATCCTCCTGATGCTAGTAGGTTGTAATCAAAAAAATGCACAAACAAGCTAAATAACCTATTATTATAATTATACAGCTATTTCGATTATTGGTCAATAAAAATATGCTATTTAGCTCCATAATTATAGATAATGGCTTTTAGAGAAAACCTTAAATCAGAACTGTCCTACAAGGGTATTTTGGTCAAAGAACTTGCTGCTATGACCAAGATCAGTAAAAATACCCTAGATAATTATCTTAATGCCCGGGGGTATGTGCCTTCTGCGGATGCGGCGGTTAAAATTGCCCATGCGCTGGGGGTTACGGTGGAATACCTTGTAACAGGTGAGGAAATTAACTCTGCTAAAACATCCCAAGGGCCGGAAATTAAGGAACTTATACAGGATTTTAAGCGCCTAGACGAAGAAAACCGGAAATTAGTTAAGGGTATTATACAATTGTTAAAGGTCAAAGAAAAAAAGCAAGAAATAGACATATCAAACAATATTGGAAATCGCATATAACGGGTAAATCATATAATTTTTTTTAAGGTGCATAGTTTATGCTCATGGTATTATTTTGCCTTTTTTGGGGGTTTTGGCAAGAGGCGTGGTCACGATGAAACGCAGATTTTCACGGAAGAAGACGCGGATTAACGCAGATATATTAGATTGTTAAGATAAATATATCTAACCTAGAAATCTTAAAAATTTAAAATTTTAATATAGCTATGATAGGATAAGACATCTTAGCTCTCATAGTTATCAGCGTAAATCAGTAAAATCCGTGTAAATCCGCGTTAAATGGTAACCCCGTCAGTCGTAACCCCGTTCCATAGAGGGAATAAACGCGTGGAGTGAATTATTCATATTGCAATCTTGGCCCGGAACTTCTTCTTTCCAAATTTATACTTTGAATAACAATAGAAAAATGATGAAGCCTTATATTATGAGAGCCATTTACAGGAAAATAAAAACAGTATTCAAAACCTATACTATTATTGGCAAAGTTAAAAATTAATGAAGCACCGGCAACCGGGTTATGTATTGTCGAGGGCATTCTTTTATCCGCTAAACCTATTATAACATTATACCCCACAAAGGGCTTAAAGTTAATAAATTGAAATCCTATTTCCATAAAATTATATAATCTAAATCCAAGATTTAAACCAAAATGATTAAGTTCTCTATTTTTATCATAATTAGAATTTTCGTAATCCCCGGAAAAGAGTGATAATAAATAAAACCAATCCGCCCCTATCCCTGCATCAAAATAAATGCCCGGAGAAAACCATCCCGGCACGATTGTATGATGATATCCAATTCCAAGATTAAGAAAAACACCCACTTCTGACGGGTCTAATTCGGGAACTAAAAACCTTATTGAACCCTCTGTTAAATGGGGTGTGAAAAATGAACTTTGGGCATTCAAAACTCGAGACAACATTATAAATATCAGCAAAAATATGAAGTTTTTACGCATTTTCCCCCTAAAATTAACACTAATATATCATACTTTTTATGAAAAAACCAGTAAATCTATTGACATTTTCCCAAAAATTATATATTTTTGAATTGTATATTGCAGGTCTCCATCGTCCAGCGGTTAGGACACCGGGTTTTCATCCCGGCAACCGGGGTTCGATTCCCCGTGGAGATGTAAAAATATGGACACATTAAGCCATCTGCTTCCTGATATGCCTATTGTAAAAGTGCGTTATAATACTCCCGGTATTTTGGGGAATTATAGGGATAATGAGTTAAATTATGAATGAAAATATACATCTAGAATATAAATCTTCCTTAAAAAAAGATTATGCAGAAAATTATATTGAAATTATTTATGATTCTATTAAGAAAAAATATATAAAAATATATTTATATAGCTGGAAATATGGAACAATTGATTTAAATAATGGAAAAAAGGAAATTCATAAATGGGAAACGGAAGATGATTCAAAAACGGGTTCTTATTTGAATAGAAATTATCCTATAATATGCTTGAATGGAGAAACAAAAGATGAAAATATAGAAGATGGAATTATTGAGGAAAATATAAAATATATTAATACTTTAATTATTGATAATGATAAAAAGATAATAATAAATAATGCAATAAAGTATTTAAAAAAAATTAAATCATAATATAGTGAAAAATTCCGCAAAAATACCGTAAATTGACCTTTAAAAAAAGGGTTTTTTAGCTGAAATTTACTGAAAAAATAGAGAGAATTATGGAATATACCCTTGACAAAATAAAGCAAAAAAGATAGTTTACTTATAGTAAAGACAATCTTTTATACAAGGAGAACTTTAGTGCCCTGCGGAAGAAAACGAAAACTTAGAAAAATCGCTACCCATAAACGCAAGAAAAAACTGCGCAAAAATCGACATAAATCCAAATAGCTTAAAAACCACAGAGTTCACAGAGAACACAGAGTTTTAAGCCTTTAATCTTCCTCCGTGCCCTCTGTGTCCTCTGTGGTTAATAAAAATTAGGAGAAACTCATGAAAATATCTGCTTTACAGACGGCTCGATATGGTTATAAGCCTAAATTGCCTCAAATTTTAGGGGGCTCTATTGATGATATTGCCGTGGAATTGGGAGCGCCTACGGAGGCTCTTTCTGATAAGGATGAACTCCGTGAGATTTTTAAAAATACCTACGGGAAGCCGCTTGCGCTTTTTAAGAACGGAAAGAACGATAAAATCCGCCGTGAGTTGAAGGTGGGCGTTATCCTTTCTGGCGGGCAGGCTCCGGGGGGGCATAATGTAATTGCCGGGCTTTTTGACGGGCTTAAAAAGGGCAACCCCTCCTCTACCCTCTACGGGTTTAAGGGCGGGCCTTCCGGGCTTACCGACAACAAGACGGTTGTGCTTACAAGCCAAATTATCGATGAATACCGTAATACGGGAGGGTTTGACATAATTGGCTCAGGGCGGACAAAAATTGAAACTCCTGAACAGTTTGCCGCTTCTCTTGAAACTGCAAAAAAACTTGGGCTTGATGCGGTTGTGGTAATCGGCGGAGATGACTCCAACACCAATGCCGCCCTCCTTGCCGAGTACTTCCTTGCAAACGGCTCCGCCACTCAAGTTATTGGCTGCCCCAAAACAATTGACGGCGATCTTAAAAACGAGCATATAGAAACTTCCTTTGGCTTTGATACTGCGTGTAAAACCTACTCCGAGCTTATTGGGAACCTTTCCAGAGATGCTAACAGTGCAAAAAAATATTGGCACTTTATTAAATTGATGGGGCGCGCCGCTAGTCATATCGCTCTTGAATGTGCTTTCCAAACACAGCCAAATATTTGTCTTATCTCTGAAGAAATTGAATCAACGGCCTTGTCTTTGGATCAAGTAATTGATCAAATTTGTGCCTCTATTTGCAGGCGCGCGGAAGATGGAAATAATTTTGGAATTATATTGATACCGGAAGGGCTTGTAGAATTTATACCGGAAATAAAAAAACTTATAGAAGAGCTTAATGATTCTATGGCAGAAGGTGAAAAAGAATTCTCCAAGTTAACCGAGTTAGCCGATCAGCTTAAATGGCTTAGCGGCAAATTGTCCGCGCCTTCTTTTAAATTAATCAACTCACTTCCTGCCGATATTGCTCAGCAATTTTTAATGGACAGAGACCCCCACGGTAATGTTCAGGTTTCCAGAATAGAAACAGAAAAATTACTTGCAGGTATGGTAGAAAAAAGATTAGCTGTTTTAAAAACCGAGAACAAATACTCAGGCAAATTTTCTTCCTACACTCACTTCTTTGGCTATGAAGGAAGGTGCGCATTCCCTTCAAACTTTGATGCGGATTACTGCTACTCTCTTGGGTTTTCTGCTTTTGTATTGATTGCAAGCGGGCTTACCGGGTATCTTTCAAGCGTAAAAAATCTGACCGGCCCTGCCGACAAATGGCTCGCAGGCGGTGTACCGCTTACAATGATGATGAATCTTGAACAAAGGCACGGCTCCAAAAAACCCGTAATTAAAAAAGCACTGGTTGAACTTGACGGCAAACCGTTTAAATCATTTGCAGCAAATCGAGATGAATGGGCAGTAAAAACCGCGTACTTATTCCCGGGAGCAATTCAATATTACGGACCTGCGGAAGTTTGTGACCAGCCTACTGTAACCTTAAAGTTAGAACGGGGTTAATATTTTTATGAAAAATATATTTGCTTTTCTTATTTTAAGTATGCTCATTCCCAATCTTTTTGCGCAGGGAATTCAAGAAGACAGAGCAGCTGAAAATCCTTTGGCGCTTAAGAGGGTTGTTATTTTAACTTCGGGGCTTGCTTATTATGAACATTCCGGAACTATTATCGGCAGCGTAAATATTCCGCTTATTTTTAAATACAATACAATAAGCGATGTTTTAAAAACGCTTGTTGTTAATGATCCTTCATCCGCAAACCCTGTTGTTACTTATCAATTGGAAGGTTCATTTACGGAAACTTCGCAAATTGCAATAAACACTTCAAGCGGAATACGGTTATTCGACATTAATGATATTAGATCTATTAAATTTTCCGATCCTGAATTGGAACGGGAAGTTAGAAACGCATTGGACTCTTTGGACGAAACTGCAGGATCAACATCTAGGCGGCTTACATTAAATCTTCCGGGAAACAATCAAAGAACTGTATCAATAAGTTATGTAGTGCCCTCCCCTGTTTGGAAAGTTTCTTACCGTCTTGATTTAGGACAGCAAAGGCCGCTCTTTCAAGGCTGGGCAATTGTTGACAATGACTCCGATACCGATTGGGATAATGTCAGTCTCTCTCTTGTAGCAGGCAGGCCGGTCTCTTTTATTCAAAACTTGTACCCACCGTATTTCGTTGCGCGCCCTGTTCTGCCTCTAAGCATTGCAGGAGCCGCCGAAGCAGAGGCTCATGATCGCGGGTATGTATCTAGGTTTTTCAGCGGAGATGTAAGCGAAGACAGCGCCGCTCTATCTTCAACACGATCTTCAACACGATGGGAAGGAACAGGTTACAATCCGGAAGGACCTGCCGCAGCCGAAGCTCCAATGCCCCCTGCATATAGAGACTTGACCAACTTGTACGGCGGAACTGTTCAAACAGCTCAAGGTGCGGATGCAGGCGGTCAATTTGAGTTCACAATCAGAACGCCTGTAACCCTTAACCGCCGAATGAGCGCAATGTTTCCTCTTGTGGAATCCAATATTGAAGCGCGGAAAATTCTTTTTTACGGCGGTAGAGGCCGCTATCCCCGTCTTGGTGCGGAATTAACCAACAACAGCGGCATGAAACTTCCTGCAGGGCCTATCACGGTGTATGACGGCGGAATATATGCCGGGGATGCGTTAATAGAATTTTGGAATGAAAATGAAAAGCGGATTATCTCTTATGGCGAAGACCTTACGGTAAGCGCGGCAATGAACAGCACAAATACAACTACAGTAAGCACTGTTACAATTTCAGGCGGCGTTATGACTATTAACCGTACAATGTCGTTTAACACTTCCTATACTTTTATTAATTCCGATTCTTCCGCCAAAAACATAGTTATAGAAAAAGATAAAATTGCAAATACTACTCTTGCCTCTCCAAATGCCGCTGAACAAACTGCAACAGCATATCGATTTAATTTATCGCTTCCTGCAAACCGTGAAACAGTATTTTCGGTTGTGGAACAAAGACCCATGTCAGAAAGGATAACGCTTTTATCCCAACGGCCTGAAGCATTGTTAAGTTATTCTACAAATCAGGAAATCCCGCAGCGAGTTCGCGCTAGTTTACAAAGAGCCGTTGAACTAAGGCAAGCAGTTGACACAGCAAACAATAATATCAGAAATATCGAGGCTGACAGGAACCGCCAAATTGCAGAGCAAGACAGAATCCGCCGCAACCTTGAAGCCGTGGGAAGCCAAACTACTCAGGGGCAGACCTACCTAAACAGGCTTACAGCCTTGGATGCGGAAATTGACGAGCTAACCCGCAATTTGGAAAGGGCAAATGCAAGCGCAAGGGCGGCACAGACGGCTTTTGAAAATTATATAAACGGGCTTAGTTTATAACTAAGGAGACAATGATGTTTAGTACCATAATTACACCCTGTTTTGGAGATTTGGATATATTAGGGCATGTTAACAATACAGTTCCGGCTTATTGGTTTGAACTTGTAAGAACAAAAACCACCATGAGGCTTTTTGATCCTGAGTTAAAACTTACAAAAGAATCGTTTCCTCTTATTCTTGCACATACCGATTATGATTTTGTCGGCCAAATTTATATTCAGCCGGATGTTGAAGTTAAAACATGGATTTCAAAAATCGGAACAAAATCTTTTACCGTTTATCATGAAATATGGCAGGAAGACAGGCTTTGCGTCAAAGGAAACGCTGTTGTTGTTTATTTTGATTTTACAAAACAACAGTCGGTTCCCATCCCGGATGACAAACGAAAAATACTTGAAGAACACTTACGCTAATCAAAGATTGATTTAGCGTTTAATGTTAATCCCCAATTCATCCAACTGCTTCTTGTCAACTTCTGACGGGCAGTCGTCCATTGGGCTTATTCCGAATGAATTTTTAGGGAATGCCAGTACATCTTTAATCGAGGTAAGCCCTGCCATTATCATTACAAGCCTGTCTAAACCCGGCGCTATTCCGCCGTGAGGAGGCGCGCCGTACTTGAACGCCTCTGTTAAAAAGCCGAACTTTTTTAACGCTTCTTCCGGGTCTATTCCCGCTATTTTAAATACACGGTTTTGCATTTCACTGTCATGAATACGAATTGAGCCTGATGCCAGTTCATAGCCGTTTAAAACAAGATCGTAAAGGTCGCCCTTCACAGAACCGGGGTCAGATTCCATTGTGTCATGATACTGATCCTGCGGCCATGTAAATAAATGATGAGCGGCTTCCCATTTTTTTTGTTCTTCATCATATTCAAACATGGGGAAGTCGATTATCCATACAAATTCAAATTTTGAAGGCGACCCTGCCGCCGAATCACAAAGCCCTAAATCTTTTCCAAGTTTGGAACGGACAGCTCCCAAAGATACATTGGCTGTCCTGCGGTTTTCATCCGCCACAATTAAAATAAGATCGCCCTCCCCTGCTCCAAGCTCTTTTGTTATGCCGCTTGCTTTATCCGCAAAGAATTTTGAAACACCGCCTTCCAATGCTCCGCCTGAAACAACCTTCATCCACGCAAGCCCTTTAGCTTTGTAAATTTTTGCGTGCGCTTCAAGTTCTTCAATTTGTTTACGGGAATAATTGGCTCCGCTTGCGGTGCCAGCTTTACCTTTTACAACCAACGCCTTAACCGCGCCGCCTTTTTCCAGTGCGCCTGTGAATGCCTGAAAATCGCTGCCTTTAACAAAACTGCTAAAGTCCTGCAGTTTCATATCAAAGCGCAAGTCGGGCTTATCACTGCCATACTGCTCCATTGCCTCTTCCCATGAAAGCCTTTTAAAATTTTTAGGAAGCTCAATATTCAAAACTTTTTTAAACACATGATACATAAGCCCCTCTGTCATGGACAAAACATCGTCACGGCTGACAAAGGACATCTCTATATCTATCTGGGTAAACTCAGGCTGTCTGTCGCCACGGGAATCTTCATCTCTGTAACAGCGGGCAAGCTGAAAATATTTATCAAAACCTGCCACCATTAAAATTTGCTTGTACAACTGCGGCGACTGAGGGAGCGCGTAAAATTTTCCGGGGTACAGCCGTGACGGCACAAGATAATCTCTTGCTCCCTCAGGAGTGGATTTAATAAAAGTAGGAGTTTCAATTTCATAAAAACCGTTAGCCGTCATCCACTCCCGCACGGCAAAAGAAACCTGGCTCCTCATTTTAATACGGTTTTGCATATTGCCGGAGCGCAAGTCTAAGTATCTATACTTTAAACGCAAATCTTCATTTGCCTTGCTTTCTTCCTCTATTTGGAAAGGCAGAACCTCGCACTTATTCAATATAACAATTTCAGAAGCAATAACCTCAATCTCTCCCGTCTCCATATTGGCATTAACCATATCACTAGGCCGCGCCTGCACCTGCCCGCTGGCGGCAATAACAAATTCATTACGAAGCTCATCACAAACAGCAGCCAGCCCGGTATTTTTTTCAGTATCAATAGTAACCTGAGTAGTCCCGTACCTATCCCTCAAACTAATAAAAAAGATCCCCCCATGATTCCGCTTACGATGCACCCATCCATTTAGAATCACGCTTTTACCCGCATCACCCTTCCTCAAATCACCACAAGTAACATTTCTTTGCATTTTATTCATATTAACTCCAAAATTTATTAACCACAGAGTTCACAGAGAACACAGAGGAAGAAGGTAAGTTTTCAAACAACAACTCTGTGTCCTTTGTGTCCTCTGTGGTTTAAATCTTATAATAATTATGCTATAATATCAATATGAAGTTTGAACTTGACGATATCCTCATGGAAAACATCCTCTTCCACATGGAAAACAAGGAAGGCCACTATTTAATCGATACTCAAGAAAGACAAATTCATGATGTCGATGATTACCGCTTGGATATCAACTTTGAAGACAAAAACCGCTTTATAGACCTGCCGGGCTGGACATCATCTGAAGGCTTCAGGCTTATGGAAAAATATATCTTAACCCTAAATAACCCCATTTTAAGGCAGGAACTAACTGTTGCCCTTAATTCCAAGAAGGGAGTATTCCGCGCTTTTAAGAATATACTTGAAGAACACCCTCAGACATTAAAAAAATGGTTTGCATTTAAAAAGGAAAAACTAAAACAAAAAGTGCTGCTTTGGTACAACAGTATGCGTGAAGAATGGGGACTAGAGCCAATCGGCGAAGAACCTGAGGACACTTCTTTATTGATTATGGAAGATTTTGTTTTTAAGCAAGAAACCTGCCCGGACTGTGAAATTTGCTTCACCGCCGAATCCGCAGACGGCGACAACGCAGGCTGTATTTGTGCCATAAAAGATGAAAGCGGCTTACATATCAACAAACTTGAGGTAAACGAAAAATATCAAGGCATGGGGCTGGGAAAAACCCTTTTATCAAAATTATTGGAAAAGACGGAAGGAAAAACCGTAACAATTGAGCTGCCTGTAGAATCAGAATTTTTTGCACGGAGTCTGCATCTTGAGGGGTTTAAG
>Ga0099364_10005629_pt1 | contig 18538 bp, 11 predicted proteins | sample TergutTh196P3_FD_73070 | JGI IMG/M metagenome (GOLD analysis project Ga0099364, IMG submission 73070) | Microcerotermes parvus P3 segment gut microbial communities from Pointe-Noire, Republic of the Congo - Th196 P3 | ecosystem: Host-associated > Arthropoda: Insects > Digestive system > Gut ...
CTGTTCGCTCCAATCAGGATGGCCATCAATCATCTTTTTGATGCCCGCATCGATCAACGTAATTTGCTTATCGAGATACGCAATCATCTTTTCGATGCTCTTTCGGATTGTCTTTTGCTTTTCGTTGCGAAGACGATTTTTCTCTTGCGTTCTCATCGAGATCAACTGTTGTCTTCTTGTAACAAGATCGTTCACAGAGCCCGTAACGTCAGTTAGGGAATCCCCCTAATACCTTTTTGCCCGTAGTCCCCGGACGTTAACGTACGTCAACCGGAGATTACGGCGCGTGACCATTATCATTGACCGCCTACATCTCCGGCTCTTTGTTTGGAGTACCTGCGTCCCCGGCTCTTTGAATCCACGGGTCTTTGGGTCGGCGAGCAATTTTCCGATTGCGGCACCATTATTTCCCGGTTATAATGACTGAGTGCTTTCCCTTACAACCACATCACTTCTGCTCGGCGGATTGGCAGCGGCAGCCGTGCCGGTGCTCTTGCACCTACTTATGCAGGGCAAACCGAAAGAAATCGAGTTTCCCGCCCTGATGTTTATCCTGCAAAAAATCGAAACTCACCGACGGAACTATCGACTCAAATACATCCTGCTCCTCACGATGCGGATACTGCTCTTCGCCCTGCTGGGACTAGCACTGGCACGCCCCATCCTCAATCTCGGCAGTTGGACTCCCTTCGCGAACAATCCCGACAGCCTCATTTCCCAACTCGCCGCCTCCTTCGGCAGTCAGGATGCGCCGATTGCCGCCGCCATCGTCCTCGACACTTCACTCCGTATGGATTACAGGGCAGAAAACAAAAACCGGCTCGAAGAAGCACAAAACTATGCCAAATGGATACTCCGCCAACTCCCGCAAAACAGTGATGTGGCCGTTTTGAGCGGCGACCCGGAGTCCGCCGTGTTTCAAGTCGATACATTGGCGGCAGAAAATCAAATCGACCGCCTTCGCATCACGCCGCAGGGCCGTCCCGTGATTGAGTTGGTACAGAGTGCCGCCGCTCTGCTGGCACAGAGTTCCCACACTCAACGGGAACTCTATGTTCTCACCGATCTCTCTATGCCCGGCTGGGATCGAGCGGTAACTTCAGAAGCCCTGCGGCAATACGGCGGCGGACTCTTTATCGTCGATGTGAGTGTGCCGCAACCCAACAATACATCGTTTCAGCGAATATCCCTGATTCCCGAAACACCCGTCGCGAACGCTCCCGTCCAGTTTGATGTGCAGATTGCCCATTCCGGCCCTGCCGTCTCGAAAACAATAGAACTCATTCTCATCGGCAATGAGCGCGACCCCACCGCTGAAACGGTGAGGGATTCACGCACCATCGACTTTCCCGAAGGGGACTCGCAGCAGTCCTTTCCTATGGTCTTGATGAGTGGTTTCGACCAGGGCACACGACAGGGCAAACTCCGTTTTACAACTTCCGATGCCCTGCCGATAGATGATCAGGCTTGGTTTACGCTTTCGGTGCAGCCGCCGCACAAGATTTTGATTTTTGCCCAGCCGCCGGTTCGGGATTCCGCACTCTATCTTCGCACCGCATTGGAGACGATTCCCTTTACCGTTGAGGAAAGACCGATGGCGGAACTTTCGGGAATGGCACCCTCGGAGTTACAGGAGTATGATGCTGTTGTGTTGCTTGACCCCTCGGAACTCACGCCGGTTACTTGGAAAAAGTTAGCCGACCACGTTTCTGCCGGTTATGGTGTTGCTGTATTTTTGGGTGCCCGTGCGGACTCACTCTCGTCGTTTAACAATCCTGCCGCGACCGAAGTGCTGGGGGCGAAATTGGTTCGGCAGGCACGCAATCCCGAAGGCGACCTGTGGCTGGTGCCTGGAGTCTCTCCGATTTTTTCGCCGTTTCGGGCAATTCCCGAATTCAACGCGTTGGATCAAGTCCCTTGGAGTGCACAGTCGGTATTCCGTTACTGGGAACTGGGGGAACTTTCGCTTCAGGCGGACATTGCCGCACACTTTTCGGACAACCGCCCCGCCATCATCACGCAAACGCTGGGACGCGGCAGCACGGTGATGGTAACGACTTCCATTTCGGAACCCGCCAGTGCGGCAATGCTTTGGAACGATTTACCCTATGGTGAGGCGGGCTGGATTTTCGTCTTACTTGCCGAAGGAATTGCCAAGCATCTCGTCGGGATGGCAAGTCAGCAATCCAACTTTTACGTCGGCAATCCGGTGGTGCTGCGTCCGAATGTGCCGACGCTTCCCGTCAGTTGTTTGCTCGGCACGCCGCAGGGCACTTCGGAACGGCTTTCTCCCGATCCTGTCCGTCGGGAGATTGTGATTCCGATGACGACGGAGCCGGGTAATTACACGGTGCGTTCTGGCGGCTTGGGGCAGTCGGCCTTGCATTTGGGGTTCAGCGTAAACATCCCTCCGGGACAGACGCTCTTGCAGAAGGCGGACACCTCTGTACTCGACAGGCACTTTGGAGCGGAGACTTACCAACTGGTGTGTACCCCGCAGGAGATCGCATTCGGAGCCGCCCGGGGACGCGTGGGACAGGAAATCTATGCGATGATTATGTTTCTACTCGCTTGCCTTTTTGCAGCGGAATACGTGTTCTCTAACAGGATTTGGATGACCCGAAGTTAGGGGATGATACATATCTATAAACGGTATGAAATCGGACTTTGCCGCAAGTGTAGGCGGTACTCCGCCGGAACTTGCGGGTGAGGGCGTGTTCGGTGTGTACCTCTTTGGAACAACGCTACACTTGCGGCTCTTTGGATATGTTATTACGATACAGTTCCAAGGTACGAAATCTCTCTTGATTAAACGTCCTCTTTTCTGCATAATTCCCCGATTAGCAGCGTGGCGGACTTTTGATGACTATTTTAGACCGGTATATTTTGCGGAGTTTTTTGTTCAACTTTGTCGGTTGGAACCTCTGTTTCGTGGGGATTTTCGTGATTTTCGACCTTTTCACCAACTTTGATTCGCTGATGCAGGCGGGCAAGGCGGCGGGGAGCGTTCCCAAAGTCATTTTTTTCTATTATTTTTTCAAGTCGATCCCCATCGTGCTGCTTCTCGGTTCCATTTTGAGTCTTGCCGCCGCGATGGTGACGCTGGCGATGCTGATGCGGAATAATGAACTTGTTCCGATACAAGCCGCCGGCATTTCGACGCTGCGTGTCGTGCGTCCGCTGATTGTTGCCGTCTTTTGTACGACGGCGATGTTTTGCGTGATGCGGGAATGTCTCCTGCCGAGCGTTCAAGACCGAATCACAATGGAACCTGCCGACTATGTCGACTATCGAGGCACCCTTCTCAATGTCGCCAGAGATAAAGAAACCGATATTAACATATTGGGAAACCGTGTTTTTCGGTCGGAGAGGCGGATCAGTGAACCGGAATTCATCTTTCCTCGAACGACCATGCGGCAGCCGTTGCGGCTTACCGGCGAGTCCGCATTCCAAAAGCCGGCGGCCAAATCGCATCCCGCCGGTTATTTGCTGACGGGCGTGAAAGACAAGAATATTCTGCAAAGTCCCTCCATTCACTGGGAGGAGAGGCCGATACTCCTGACACCTGCCGATACGGACTTTCTTGAGCCGGATCAATGTTTTGTTGTTACCAATGTCCCTTTCGAGAGTTTGGCCTCGCGAGATGCCTGGCGGTACGCTTCCCTTTGGTCGCTCATTTCGGCGGCACGGAACAAAAGTTTGGATGTGGGAACATCCATGCATGCGGCGATTCATTCCCGGCTGACGCAACCGGTATTGGATATGACGCTTCTTTTTCTCGGCTTGCCCATCTTGCTGATTCGCGGGGGGCGGAATGTTTTCAAAGCGGTGGGATTGTGCGGTCTCCTTTTATTTGCATTCCTGTTGATTTGCTATGCCAGCCAATTTGCCGGAGCGAACAGCGGTATGCCCGTGCTGGGAGCGTGGCTGCCGGTGATGATTTTCGTTCCCCTTGCTGTCAACCAGTTTTTCCGGTTGACGGAGGCGTAAGTCCGGTCAGCGTTGCCCGTAGCACGCCACAGCCCGTAACGTCAGTGAGGGAATCAACCGAACGATTCCCTGGCTTACGCCACGGGCTCTGTGAACAGTTCCCGCCAGCGCGGTAAACGTCTTTTGATTACTCTTTGCGTTCCTTGCGCAACCCCTTACGTCCTTTGCGGTTAAAAAAAGGAGCAACCGCAAGGGACGCAAAGGATGTGCAAAGGGCGCAAAGAAAAAGGCCGATTTGACACCGTTTACAGTACATATCCCTTTTCTTCCTATCCCTTTTTCAACACATCGGCAAGGATGTCGAGTCCCTCGTTCACCATCTTTTCCTCAATGGTCATAGCGGGCAGCAATCGCAGTACATTACTTTGCGTACAGTTAATGAGCAGGCCGCGATCCATACATGATTTGACAAACGGAGTTCCTTCCGTGGCAAGTTCGATACCAATCATCACACCGACACCGCGAACCTCCTGAATCAAGTTGGATTCCTGTGCGAGTTTATTCAATGCCGTAAACAACAGATTGCCGATTTTCTTGGTGCGTTCAAGCAGACCTTGCGATTCGATCATACGGATTGCCGCAATGCCCGCCGCCGCCGAAATCGGATTGCCTCCGTAAGTTGCCGCGTGCATACCAGGACGCAAACTCGACGCAATCTCCGACTTCGCCAACATCGCGCCGCCGGGCAAACTGCCAGATACCGTCTTTGCAAGCGTCATAAGGTCCGGCTCCACACCGAAATGTTGATAGCCGAACCACTCTCCCGTGCGTCCGCAACCCGTCTGGACTTCATCGAACACGAGCAACAAATTTTGCTCATCGCATATCTTTCGCAGTCCTTGCAAAAAACCTTCCGGCGGCATGCGTACACCGCCTTCGCCTTGAATCGGTTCGATCATGATGGCTGCGGTTTCGCTATCGACTTTGTTCTCAACCTCCGACAGGTCGCCGTAGGGAACGTAGGTAAAACCGGCGAGCATCGGGGTTAATCCTTCGTGATACTTCGGCTGAGCGGTGGCGGAGAGTGCGCCCATCGTGCGTCCGTGAAAACTTCCTTGGAACGTAATGATTTTGTACCGCTCCTTGGATGTGTGTAACCGGACAAGTTTAATGGCGGCTTCGTTGGCTTCGGCACCGCTGTTACAGAAAAAGGCTTTGCCGCCGAAACTTCGCTCGGACAGAAGTTTTGCCCAGGTGCCTTGCAGTTCGGTGTACCATGTGTTCGGAACGTGGATCAGTTGGGCGACCTGTTTTTGTACGGCTTCGACGATGGGTTTCGGACAGTGTCCGTAGAGTCCGCAGCCCCAGCCGGGAAAGAAGTCGATATAGCGTTTTCCTTCGGCATCCCAGATTTCGGAGTTCGCACCGCGTACCAGCGACACCGGATAGCGCGTGTAATTGCCGATGACGTATTGATCAAATAAAGCAATGGTTTCTTTGGAGGTGAGCATTTGAGTAAGTAAGGTTGAGTGTTTGGAAAACAGAGCCGCAATCGTAAGATGGCGATTTTGTGCGCCGCACAAGTGCAGCGGCTAACGATTACATGTAATCAATCGGAGTCCATCAATTTCTGTGAAATCTTTTGCGTTGTGTGTTACAAGCGGCAACTCATAAGCCAATGCCGTTGCCGCAATTAAGGCATCCGGTACGGAAATCGGTCGGTTGCGGCGCTGGTATCTTATTCTTGCAAAGTATTCGCATATTCTATCGTTTGATGAAATAATCGTATATCGCAACCGGAGATCGTTTAGATGTTTTTTGGTGTTCTTTGCACTCATTTCTTTGCGGTAAATTCCCTCAATCAATTCGGCAAACGTCATGAAACTAATGTAAAGTTTTTTGCCGAAAACGATTGGCTCGTATCGTGTTTTCCATTCTGTTTCACTCGAAATGTATGTTACGATATTGGTATCCAACAACAATCTCGGCTCCAGGAGAATGATCATATTTCCTCCTTTCGCCGGCGAAGGAACTCCTCCATTTCTTCTTTCGATTCCCAGAAATCAGACATCCAGCCGAAATAGAAGTCGGGATCCGTACAAATTTTCGGTCCGCCTTGTTCAGCATCAATTTCGTCGAGCGTTTTGGGATTCCAAAAATCGTCATCGTCTCCCGGTCGCAGCGCATCGGACTCTCGGCGTACAATCACATCGACCCGCCTGCCGCAAAACTCCGGCGGTAACGAGATCGTGCCGTCGTCCGGTACCGTCGTGTAAAAAACTTGAGGTGTTGACATGTTACTTTCCTTCTCTGTCGTATGCGTACTATGAAGTGGCTATTATAACAACAATAAAGCACGCGTAGAAACCAACGCTCAAAATTATTCCGATCCAAGCGGCAAGCCGTTCATTTGTTTTGAGTGCATGTCTTCCGATAGCGATTCCCAACACTGAAAAAATGATGCTTCCAAGCGGCCACAATTTGGAAAGTGCTACTATTGGACCAATTACTGCAAGAGCAATCACTCCCCACGTCAACAATCCGCAAACAAGTGCGGCATAGCCTTTGCCCTTCCCAGAGACCGCTTGTGGTTTCTCTCGGCTTTTGCCTGTTTCATCCGTTTCCACAAGGGAGAATTCTAGTACGCCTATCCCCTTTCGTCAAGAGCAACACTGCCGCCGACACTGCTGTTCGGTGTACCAAGTGTTGGGGGGTGGGGACAGTGTCCGAGCAGTCCGCATCCCCCGCCGGGAACGAAGTCAATGTATACTGCGACACAGCCAGCAATAATTCACTTTTTTTCCTTTTTGAACCACAAAGGTACAAAAGAACACAAAGGACGCAAAAAAAAGCCCAATCACCGGCATTTTACAGTATGACATCCTACCGCATATAGATAGGCAACGTGGCATTGTCGAGTTGCAGGATCGTTAGGTTGTTCGAGGTGATATAGACTCTGCCGTAACTTCCATTCCACGCACCATCATTGCCCTGTTCACGCAATAGACGTGCAAACAACCTGTTACGGTACGTCTCCCACTCTTTGGAGTCCTCCGCTCCCTGCCGATATTTGACTTGTGAATAATAGTAATGGGCATAGTGCCAGAATCCATGACTGTTGTTGTTGATATCTCCCAAGTGCTGATTGGTGTAAACCAAAAGATTGGGCACAAATTTGTCATCGTATTCGCCCGCATTGAACAGGGTGGCAATCGCTGCCGCACTGATTGCCGGCCGACCGCCGCCGCCGCTTTTGAGACTGTATTGAATTCCGCCGCGTCCCTCTTGAATCGCACACTTACGGATGTATTCGATTGCCCGGTCGATGATTTCCTTAGGGACGGGAATCCCGGCATTTCGGCAACCGCGCAGTGCCTGTACTTGTGTGATGGTCGTTGAACCTTCGTCAAAATCGTTGCCGTCTTTGGCACTGACGTATCCCCAGCCGCCCGCCGTTGTTTGAGAAGCCCCGCAAAACAGCACCGCACGGGTCATCACGTCAATCAATTCTTCACGCCGTACTTCATCTTCCTCTTCACCGAGCGCCTGGGACAAAAAGAGGAGTCCGAATCCGTGTCCATACGTGTACTTGTCGTCATTTTCATCGCCGATCAGGCCGTTGTTTCTCGATTTCGAGATAAGAAAATCGGCGGCAGCGCGAATGTTCGGTGCATACTTCCCTTGCGTGGCGGTCGAACCTTCGGCAAGCAGGGCGATTCCCGCCATTCCGGTCATTGCGGAGGGATACCGGCCGTCGGCATCCCAATGCCCGCGCCGCGATTGATTGTTTGCCAGCCAATCGAGTCCCCGGGAGACGGAACGTTCCCAGTCTTCATGCGAGACCTGCCCGTTGAGCGAAGGGGAGGAACAAAGAAGGGTGCACAAAGCAACGGCGTATAAAAAAAATCGTGTCATGACTCGCACGGTGCCCTCTCCCATTGGGAAAGAGCGGGGATGGGGAAAAGACACCTCCATTGTACCAGATTTGCTTTCCGAAGGGGATAAGGGGTGTGTTAAAGATTAGCGGGGGGTTCCGCCCACGGCACACAGAGCCCACGGCGCACAGAGCCCGGTGCGGGAGATACTACCGTCATTTCAATTTCTGCACCACACTGCACGATTCTGTAACTTCCTGCGTAACAAAAAGTTACAGAAATCCTGCGTTCTACGTGTACTACCGTGCAGTACCTTACAGCATGGAATACCGCATGGAAAGCATCATCGAAAATCTTCATCCAAATGCTGACGATAATGTCTCTCCATCACATCCACCGTGTGTCCAATCCAAAGAGTCTCCTTCGTCACACCATAACGACGTGCCACATCGTTACTCCGGCTCCGACGCATATTCCGAAATGGACAAGCAATCCTGCCCAGCCCAGTAAGCACGGCAATCTCTTGAAAAGACTCATACACATTCCAAGTCGTACCCTGAAAACTCTGCACCACAAACTCGGTCGTCTTGCCACACTTGTCCAGTTCCATCCGCAATTCGTCAAACAAAGGCACAAGCCGATGGCTATGCTTTTCGCTTCGCTCTGTTTTGGACGAATGTACCAAAAACCGATTTTGCGTCCAATCAACGGCTACCTTGTTTAAGATAACGGCTTCCATATCGCTCTATGAATTGCAATTTCACATTTTATCATCGATTATAGAAACCGCAGACAAACTGCCTCTATTATTTCTTAAATTATTTCGTAACTATTTGCCGTTTAATATTTTACGAAAACCTCTATTAAGATAAAGACATATTTTGCGAATCTGTGGCATAATGGCTATTCATTATCGAAAGGAGCGATTATCTTTGCGGATATTTCAGTGTTTGAAGGGATACAGGCGTTTGAAGGGATACAGGCGGCTGCCAATGCTAATATGGGTGTTGCCCCTACGCCGTCGTTTGCCCGAAGTCAGTTGGCAGCGTTCAATGCGGAGTTCCGGCAGTTCGACCTGTCGGGCAATCCTACGTCCGAATCACATGCCGAGATTAAGAAATGGCAGACTGCCATCGAGTATTACGAGCCAGATTTACTAAAGAAAATGGATGTGCTTGTGCCGAGAAAAGCGGAAGTTAATCGAGCCACAAGGCAATTACAAAAGAGGCGTGACCAAATTCTAAATACAAGTGCCACGCTAGCCAAGGAAATACAGTCATTCAAGAGAAACGGCTGTGCGTGCGACGGCATCTCCTCACATGAACCGAGCGACTCTGAAATGTAGTACAATATGCGGGCGGGCGGCATATTGACCGTTGCAGCGGTCAGTGGTATAAAGAAATGTTCGGCGGGATACGCTCTCGCGTAACCAGCGGGAGCGGGGAATGGCATTCGGGCCGCATTCAACTCAATGACAAAAAAAAATGCCGCAATCGGTCATACTACAATCGATAATAAAACGCCAAATGTGCAAAAGCGGCAGGATATGAACGCACGCATCAACCCAAAAACAGAGATCGCCAGACTCCCCATTTACTGCCCCCCCGTTTACGGCGTGTTGTCCAAAACTCACCAGAAAGGCAGTCATGAGCCCCGCATCCATCCGCTCTTGCGCCTTTTGTGTGCGTTTTTCTTATTTATTTCCCTGACCATCCCCCTTTTCGCAGACGGCGATACCGCCCCTGACCTCCGTGAATGGCAAAAATGGTTTATTGCGCCCGAACAGATCCCCCTCCTTTCGGTGGAACCGATGTTGCGCATGCCCCGACAGCGGTTTGAACATCTGGTCAAACAGTTTGAAGACCAACCTGAGGAGCAGCGTACCGAACATCCTCATTTTTCCAAGATTCTGTTACATGCCGCCCTCGACGGACGGCATGTTTCAGGAACCGGCACGTTTGCCTTGCATCCGCACGCCGAGGGGAGCCGTTTGATACCCCTTAATCCGCTGACATTGGCAGTGCACTCGCTGTACTGGACAGAAGGGGAAGATGAAGAAGATGGGGAAGAAGCAGTTTTCTTTCATGAACCGGAGAACGGTAATCAACTCTTGGTTCCCTCCGCGACAGACTCGCATTTCTACGATCAACTTCAATTTCGATGGTCTTTACAGAGCCGAAGGGATGTCCGTACAGGAATTGTCTTCGATCTTGCACTCCCGCCCAGCCTGAGCATCGAACTGCAATTTGAGTTGCCGAAGTCCCAAACACTGGCTTCTTCGTCGGGACTCGTGTTGCCCGTTGCCGATGAATCCGGCACACAAGAGGAGGATTCCGAGCGGCGTACTTGGCGGGTCTTATTGGGACATCATTCCCGTACAACGCTCACGATTACCGAAGACAAAACCTTGCCGGCTTCGGTGAAGCCGAAGTCGGGCATCCATCAGCGAGTCTCCTACGCGATCACTCCCCAAGGGTTAGAGGCACAAACGCGTATCACCTTTGATAGGGGTGATGTCCGTCCAAGCGAGTTGGTGTTGGAATTGGAAATGCCTCTCCGTCCTACCCAAGTTACCTACGGGAACCGTCCGGCACCCTGGTCGAGGTTAGCCGTCTCTCCCGATGTTACTGCCGTCTGGGTGGATCTCTCCCCGTTTTCAGGCGAGGAGTCTCAGGAACTTTTGATTGAGTCGCTTGGTCCGTTGCGTGAAAATCAGCGTTGGATGCTGCCCCGTATGCGTGTAACATCCCCCGATATTTTCTGGCAGGCCACCCGATGTAACGTGAGTGTTTATCCGCCGCTTCGGGCACGCAATCTGACACACTACCAAGCGGTTCAGGTACCTTCCCGCAATCCGGTGGACGACTGGGCGCAACGGGAATTATACGTGTTCCAGTATTTTCAGGATGATGCTCAAATTGAACTCGAAGTCGTCTATTCGATTCCCCCCGTGACGGTGACCAGTGCGGCTCAAGTCGTTTTGAGGGATAATGAGATTCGCAGTACCGTCTATCTGGAATGCAGCGTTACCGAAGGGGAGCGTTTCACTCTTAACTTTCCCCTTTCGGAACATTGGACGGTCGATTCGGTCATTCCCTACGCCCCCAGTATTCTTCCCGGCGAGAGTATGCCCGTTTTTTCTTGGGATGTGTTGGAAGGTACTCCCTCTCAAACGTTGTCGACTCTTTCGATTCAGTTAGATAGTCCGCTTCGTCCCCGGCAGCCCATTATGTTGCAGTTGTCCTGCCGGTTTAACAATAGTTCGCAGAATCACTTTCGGCTGGCGGAGTTCTCTCCGCTCCTGTTAGCCCATCGGCGAGTGGAAGAGCATCATTTGGCAATCCGTCCTGATTTAACAGCACACACACTCACATCCAGTGTGAATGCGTCGGTATTCAATGTTGCAAATGTCTTCAAGTTCAGCGGCAACACACAGGTACCGCTGGCGGGAGGAGTCTATCCGCTGAATTTCCGAACGCAGGATATCCGTTTTGAATTAGAGCGGACTCGTTCCAGTCACACGGCAGAGATTTCCGGTACGATCTATGTGAATGAGGACGGCTTGGTTCCCGTATTTCGTATCCAATGCTCCCAGATAGAGCCGTCATTGAGCCGTATTTGCGTTCACTTTACTCCGTTCGGCGGGGAAGGACTCTCGGAAACTTGGGACTGGTCATTGGTGGGTGCTACCGACGTGTCGCGTCCGATTCGAGTGCGGCAAATATCACCGGAGGACTTCCGAAACCTACTGAACCCTTCCGAACAGCAGCATTGGAACGAATATTTATACAGCGGTATCCTTTGGGAGATACGTTTTGAAGAACTCCAGCAGACCCCTTTTGAAATTTCGGCGACATCCTTGATTCCGCTTGCCGATTCGATGTTGATTCCCCTTGCTTCCGTTCCGCTTGCGTCTTCGCAACGGGGGGAACTCTCCATCGTGTCGCCGCAACACTTCAACTACCGTGTTGTCGGCGGGCAGCACAACTCCATCCCGGTTGCCCCGCCCGCTTGGAACCGCTATCAAGATGTTCGGGCGGCATTTCGTTACGATCCGATGGAGGAGTTGCGCCGTGCACAGCATACTCCCTTGCTCTTGCAGCGATTAACGCCGGAGGAGCAGTTTGATACCGCTTGGGTCTGGTCGTTGCGTTTGGATTCGCAATACGATTCGGAGGGAACTGTCCGAAACAGGGCTCTCTTTCTTGTCGAGAATCAGGGGCGGGGAACCTTGCAAATTAAACTCCCCCGCGGCATTGACGCGGCGAAAGTTTCTGCCGTTTGGCGCGATTCGCAGCAAATCCCCTGGCAATATGAAGCGGAGTATGGAACAATAGACATTTCTCTGCCGACGGGGCAACGGTTTGTTTCCATTGCCCTTGAATATACGTTGCAAGACCTGCCCTTGGTACAGCAGCGGAAGTTGCGTCCGCACTATCCCTTGGCCGATGTTCCGATTCTCTCCGGCAGTTGGATCGCATGGTTTCCGCCGGAATTTGATGTCAGTTTGCGGCATGCCGCGCTCGGTACTGGTCGGGAGCCTTCGAGTCCCCTTCTCATCTCGAAGGCGTTGGATTACCTGCTGGGCGGCACTTACCGTTCCTTCTTCGGGGCGGAATGGGACAACGCTTTTTACGGCAAACAGCGGCGGAAGGAAGCCGAAGCCGCCGCACACTATTTCTTTGATGCCCTCGTTGAACTGTTGGAGGAAAATCCCATTTCGACCTGGGGCGAGTTGCTCGGAAACGAAAGACTGCTGTCTGCCGTCCGGTTCAAACTGGCGGACACAAGACGTGACGCGGTTACAAGACTGCTCATCGACAGACAAGCCTTAACATTTCTCGGCATCACCCCGTCAACACCGATAGGAAACACCGCCTTAATCAACAGCACGAACGTTCGGGAGAAACTTTTTGAACAGACGGGCTTGGTTCTTTTGATTGCAGTCCGTTCCCTCGCGGATGGAAGCCGGGAGTATATACTGGCACTCACGACACCGACGACGCTTTCGCTCAATCGGCAATTTCATACAACGCCGTCGGGGCACTGTGTCCGTATCGTTCCGTTTGCGTTTTTCGATGCGGTTTCACCCGCCTCACCGGAATGGACTTCCGTTCCGCGTTGGATACAAGAAACGACGCTCTCTTCCATTCCCTGGGCGGTCGCTGCCCAGGTGATGCAAGGAACAGCATTAACGATGGATTGGAACGCTTACGAATTGCCGATGGATGCCGAACAACCGCTCTACATTGTCCACCGTCAAAAGTTTTTGGCGTTGCAATGGCTTGCGTTTTTAACCGTCGTGCTGATTACTTGCCGTAAGCCCTTTTCGTCTCCGGTCTTTTTGTTGATGTTGTTAATTATGTTTGAATTGACCGCCCGGTCGGTGGCCCCATGCTATATCGGCATTCCCAGCGGTGCATTGCTGGGCGTTCTTGTATCCTTGGCCTTTGTTTTAATCCGTACCCGTTTAATCCCGAGGGAATCATTGCGAGAATCTCCCCCCCGCGATGATTCGACGGAGTGCTCGGTGTCGTTCGTTCCCACATCGTTTCTTGTCCGTTCTGTTTTGCTGTTCAGCGGCTTGCTGGGACTCTCTGCAGCCGTTGCGGCACAAGAGACCGCACGCACGGAGCCGTATCGAGTCTTCTACCCCGTTGATGCGGAAGGACAGCCCGCGGGTGATGACGTTTGGCTGCCTTGGGAGTTGAGTTTGCTGCTTCAAAATGCCCAGTCTGCCCGTTCGGAAGATTCGCAACGTTGGCATATCACGAAAGCGGTGTATCAGGGTTCGCTCATCCGCTCCGCACAGGGAATCCTCGAATGTGCGGATGACTTCAAAGCGGTCTATGAAATCTATCTCGACTCATCCAGTGCAACGGTGACGTTACCGAATTTGCCTGCGGTGCCGGGAAGGTTTCTTTGGAACTCGCAGCCGATTCAACCCATTTTACAAGACGACGCAGCCGGCGACTCTCTCTCGTTTTTAATTGAAAACGAAACGCCCGGGAAGCATCTTTTGGAAGTAGGTCTCGCTCCCAAGGCAGTACAGCAGCATACAGAGACCGCTGCACTCATCTCTTTTGCCGTTCCGGCAGTTCCGCAATCCTCCTTACGGCTCAATGTCCCGCCGAACGCACCCTCCCTGAATGTGCCCGAAGCACTGGGAGCCGTTCAAGTAAACACCCCTCTGTCGCCGATTCTCACCGCCGAATTAGGCCCCGCCGAACAACTGGCGTTCTCTTGGGTGGATGATCCCCATCAAAGCGGAGCATTGGTCAGCGAAGTCGAACAATTTTTGTGGCTTCGGCTCAAACCGTCGCAAAATGAACTGGAAGTCCTCTTCCGCTATCACATCGGCGGCGGAACGGTGCAGCAGTTGACCATCCAAACCGATCCCCGATGGTCTCCGTCGGGACAATTTTGGTGCGTCGAGTATCCAACAACTATGATGGACTTCCCTTCGCTCGATAGTTCGCATAACGTGTCGGTGATCGAATTTCAAACGCCGGTGTCGGGCACGATTACCCTACGGCGGGACTTTGTCCTTCGGACGTTTGACGGCACGCCCCGAATTTTGGGCGGCATCGGGAATCTGCGATTGCCCGAATTCAGGGCATTGCAAGCACGGACCACAAAGTCAATGCTGGGTATTTCTGCCGATCCGCTTCTTGAATTGAACTTGCCGTTGGAAGGACGCAGCGGCGACTTTGAGTCGGGCTGGTATGGAACCTCCGCCGCCGTTGTCTTGCCGATTTTCAGCCATAATCTTTGGGAGATCATGGGGGAAGCCTTTGCGAGGCGTGATGAAACTGATCGGGAACGCCCAGAGGCTGCATACGACCTGACCCAAACAGAGCCGACATGGACGCTCAATATCCGTGCGAAAAAGGCGGCATGCGAGGCGGCGGTGGTGCAATCGGTGCTCTTGGATGCCCACGAATCGAGAGTGCACATCGTCGGCGAATTGACGGCACAAACCTATGTGTTCCGGCAGTATTTTTCGACTGACCGTCCAATTCAAATCGAGTCTATCGAGGTTCATAACGCCCAAGGCACCATCGTGGAATCCCGACTGCAACAAATCGCACCGGAAACCAATCCGCACCAATATATCCTATTCTTCAAAAATCATGTAACTGGACGATACACCGTGACCCTTCGGGGATTTTTCGAGACGGACACTCGGGAAGCCGCTCCCTTGCAGGCACTCCCCATGCTGACGTTTGAGGGAGTCCAAATCACCGAACATTCGCAGAACATTTTCCGAACGTCTGCCGTGATTGCGGAAATCTCCTCGGAACAGAGCGGATGGGTCAAGTCGAGAGCAATACCGATGGCCCCGGAATCCTTTGCACAACCCAGACCGCTGGGAACATGGCAAAAGGCGGAATTACCCCTATCCGCACCCCCAGAAAGGGAAACGGCGGACGAATCCTCACTCCCTACCCCCTTACTCTTTACCCTGTCGCTCAATCGCCCGCAAGTGAAGAGCCGGACGCTCTTATCGCTGGTGGAAGAGCATGCGGATCAATGGGTGATGATGCTGGACTTCACCGCGGACATCACCGGCGGGGAAGTAGACTCCCTCTCATTCCGCTGGGACGAACGTTGCGGGGTGATCCAATCCCTCGAACCCAATACAGCGGTGTCGTCGCTCAGCACACAGGGCGGCGTGCCGATATTAACCCTGTTGCCCGCCGAACCCCTACGGGGAGAACAGCAATTCAAAATGGCTGTCTCCCTGAACACCACCGGAGCGATGGTGGCATTGCCGAATGTCTTCCCGATGGAAGACCGGAATATAGACCGATTGGAGTCGGAACTACTCGTCGAACTGCCGCTCAGACGGGGAAATGAAATGAACTCTGAAATGATCTCTTGGGAATTGACGATGCTAGAATCCATCGATGAACAGGAGGAAGATGCGTTACGTGCGGTCTATCGGGCGGCGGATACCCAGTTTGCGGCAACAATCAGTCAAGCCGAAACGAGACTGACCGCTCAATTCTACGACATCGGATTTTTGGTGATGCGGGACGGCACGGTTACGGGGGCTGTTACCGTGGATCTGAGAAATCGGGGACAGGACAGTTTTATCCTGCAAATGCCGCCGGGCTATGTGCCGTTGCAAATTTCCTCCGCCGGTTCGATAGTAGACCGCACTCGGCTCGACGATGACCAGCGGTGGCGGATTCACATCGGCTCCAGTGATTATCCGCAGCGGCTGAACATCTTGTTCCGCACCCTGCTTCCCCACCCGATCAGGCAATGGAGCCGTGAACAAATCGTCTCAACATTGCAATTTCCAGCACTGGAAGGCGTTGCCGTACAAGACACTCTCTGGACAATCGCCTTTGAAGGCAATGTGCCCGCTCTCCATCTAACCTCTCTCTTGGAACCGCACGGAAGTTACAAGACGGCACTCCCTTCCTATGAAACCGGCGGACAGAATCACGGCTTGGATACACACATCCCTCTGTCGGGCAGAGAGGCAACGCTCACATTGATCGGTATGAACCTCATTCGAGAGCACAATTTGATTAGGGCTTTGGACTCCATTCCGGTTTCCGCCCGGCAAGAGGAAGTGCGCCGTTGGTTCTTGCATTGGGCAGAAGAATGGAAAACGGTCGCGGATCAAGTCGATTTTCAGGCCGCCCATTTACCGCTGACGTTGCAAAATGTGAAGTCAAACTTAATCTTCCGCTCAGCGGATTCGGCGGCAGAGAGGGAAAAGACGACGGGAATGGTGCGTCTGTTTCTGGAAACAATGCATTCGGGCACCCGCGAGGCATTAAGACTCAGTAAAGAACGGAGTGTGACGGAAAAAATCGGGACGACAACGGGAATCCCCGCCGAACAATCTGTCCCGATTTTGAATTCGCAAGTCTATTGGCAGGGGCGGATTTCGGACGAAATGCGCTATCTTTTCGGGACGGAAGAGGGAGCGGTTCGGGCCATCACTCTTACATCACTGCCGGGTGAAAGGGAGTGGACGGGCTGGTTTTCGGAGCACATCCATCTTTGGACGAGTTTAGCGTTATTGCTCCCCATTTTCGTGCTCTTGTCGGTGCGTTGGATACACATTACGGAACTTTGGTTTCAATTTCCCCATTTTTGGGGAATGGCGATTGGTGTTCTATTGTGGACGTTTTTACCGGAGAGTTTCCTTGGAATAATCATTATCATCCTGACGCTTCTCTCCTTTTTCCGTCCCTCCTGGTCCCGCCGCCCTTCAATGCCGAAGCCGTTTTGAACGGGGGAACCTCTAATAATACCCAAAATTTCTTTGCATTCCTTGCGTCTTCTTTGCGTACTTTGCGGTGAAAAAAAGGAGTTCACCGCAAAGTACGCAAAGGGACGCAAAGAAAAAACGTCCATTTTCTACCATTGCCAGTATATCCGATTTTCAAGGAACGTGGGCGTACATTTTCTTGAACTTCTCCACGATTTGGTATTTCGGATTTGCTTCCAGAATAATCTCGCGAAGCACCTGCGGGTCGTCGGGCAGATGATAGGTACAAATCGACAGTTTGGGCGCAAATTCCCGGAGAATCCGCGTCGCTCCCCGCAACATATTCCGCTCCGCCCCTTCGATGTCCGCTTTGATGAAATCAACACGTTTGATGTTGTTTCGTTCAACAAAAGCGTCCAGTGTGATCGCGGGAACGGTGACTGGTTTGTAACGTGCTCGCTTTTTCGGCGAGAATAACTGCGAACATCGAGAAGCCCCTATATTTTCGGGTGTGAACGAAAATTCCAGCGTCTCTTCCTTATCCCAAACGGCATAATTGCAGATGCGGATACCTCCATTCATTTCTGCCGTTTTCGAGAGGTAATCATCGATCATGTCGGTGCTGGCTTCAAAGGCGAAGACCTGAGCACCATCGCGGCTGGCGACGGCAGAGATCAGCCCCATATGGGCACCGCAGTCGAAGACAATGTCTCCCTCCTTCCAACGTACCTCTCCCAACACGTAGGGAGGTTCAGCTTCGTAGGGACCTTCAGTCCTAAACGCCGGACCATCGCTAAAGAATTGACAATAGAAGTCAAAACAATTGGTTCGGCGTTGGAGGTAACTGGGAAAGGCAGTGAATGCTAACGCGTTCCTCATCGCTCTTTCGTCACATTCATTTTTAGGGTGCGGCAATTTGATGCCGTCGAAGGTCCACGCCTCATCTGTAATCTGGATTTCCTTGTTGAGCTCAATTCCGGCGAGTAACGTAAAAATATCGCACCATGTCATCTCCGGTTTGCGAATACCCAGTAGCCGGAGGACATCGTTCCCAAAAAACGTTTTCCATTGACCGAACCGTATCATAGAATCAATATATTCATCAAGACGTTCTCTCGCTTCGTTGGAAAGAGTCAAATCTGCGGCGAGTTGGATGAGTTGGTGCGCGTGTGCCTGAAACTCACGTGCTCTGCCATAATAGGCAAGTCTTCGCTGGAACGGTCTCTTGATTTCCCGCCAGACTTTTCCGGCGATGTTAATTTGGGCAATATGGGGGGGGGTAATGGTGGACATGGAGAAACTTCCTTCGGTTAGGGGGACAATTCCTTGTATGAGTGAGCGGTAGGGTAGCGATTTTTCCCGTGATGGTCAAGGGCAATTTTTTGGTAGCGTTCACAGGCTTGTTGGTAAAATGGGCAGTTTTTTGTTGAGATTTGGCAAAAACACGCAATTCGTTACGGAGCAAATCGAGTCTGACGCTACGGAAAATGATGGGGGG
>Ga0099364_10005630_pt1 | contig 18537 bp, 19 predicted proteins | sample TergutTh196P3_FD_73070 | JGI IMG/M metagenome (GOLD analysis project Ga0099364, IMG submission 73070) | Microcerotermes parvus P3 segment gut microbial communities from Pointe-Noire, Republic of the Congo - Th196 P3 | ecosystem: Host-associated > Arthropoda: Insects > Digestive system > Gut ...
TTTTGATTCAGACATTATGTTCGGACCGGACAGTTATCAGTTGCTTCCCGAAGGCAGGAGGGTACTCAATACAATTGTACCGGGAATCAGAGCAATTAACGATTATATCGCAACGGTCGAAGTTGAAGGGCATACCGCACCGTTACCTCCGGGTCAATCGGGCGGGACGAATGATTGGCAACTTTCGGGTATGCGTGCTGCTACGGTGGTTACTTATCTGGACGGTTGGCATAAGATGGTCGATGAGGATAAGTTTACTATTGCAGGGTTCGGACCGCACAGACCGCATTACTCGCTTGAAAGTGAAGAGACAAGGGCGAGGAATCGGCGGGTGGAATTGGTAATTACTCGGAACAATTATTCGCCGGAAAACACGAATAGAATGATTGACCTTCTTACGTATGACTATCGGTTGGGCGGGATTCCTATGGGACCCGATGAAGGCAGACAGCCCCAAGCGGGGGATTTTGACCGCGGCAGACAAATCAGGAATCGAATCATGGAGAAATATGGTGTAGATGACGGCGTGTTTAACAACGATTCTGATTCGGGCAGCGGATTCGGCCCTGTTATTCCGGGGACTCCGGTGTTACCGGAAGATCCGACGGAAAGCGAGTAGGTTATCGGTTGGAATCCGAAAGACGGGTTAAGAAAAAATGATTCAAAAAGGGTGGTGATGACTTGGCTGATGCTCTTACACAGGAACAGATAGACGCGATGCTCGCCGGGGTCGCAGCCGGTGGAGATATTGAGTCGGTGGCTGATACAAGCACCGGGGTTGTGAAGGATTACGATTTCAGAGCACCCAAAAAGCTCACGAAAGAGCGAATGAAGGTGCTTAGCAGCATATTCGACAACTATGCTCGTCTGATGTCTTCTTATCTCACGGGATTGTTGCGGCTTTACTGTAAAGTTTCCCTCAATTCGATTGAGGAGCAGAAGTATTTCGAGTTTAACAACGCATTGCCCGATTATGTAATGATGGGGATTTTCAATTTAGTCATAAATGATGACGAAGTTGAGGACGTTTCGGCGATTGTTCAGTTGAGCAACTCTATTTCGTACATTATGATAGACCGTTTGCTCGGCGGAAAAGGTGCGTCTTCGGCTGATTCGGACAGGGATTTTACCGAAATCGAAGTAAGCGTCATGCGCGGTATAATTAAGAGCATGACGGATATGTTTCAAGAACCATGGGAAAACTATGTCGAATTGAAACCTGTTCTCAACAAGATTGAAACGAATTCGAGGGTTGTGTCCAGTATCGGATATGACGACACCATGATAATCGCCATGTTGGACGTTTATATAAACGAAACGAAATCGATTATTTCGGTATGTATTCCAACATTGGAATTAGACGGGTTGATGCAGAAGTATGCTACTTTCAATGCAAAGGGTGCGAGGAAGAGTGACGAAGCCCGCGAGCATGAACGCAAGGAAAGCATAATGACTACGCTTTCACATTCGCTGCTTAACGTAACGGCTGTTTTGGGTGAAACCAATCTTGATATGTATGACGTGATGAATTTGCAGATGGGTGACATAATTCCGTTGGGTAAAGGGATTGATAATAATATAATCCTTAACGTCGGGGGGCAGACGTGGTTTGACGGGAAACTCGGGGTTTTTAACAGCAAGAAAGCCATAAAAATCGAAAACGTGTTAAGAAATGACTTTAACCAGTAAGGAAGGGAACGGACAGTTCAATGTCGATGAAATCAATTACAGACACTCAAAAAGATGCAATAGGCGAAATCATGAATATCGCGATGGGCAGTGCGGCGACAGCGGCTTCAGAATTGCTCAATGCGAAGGTATGGATTACTACGCCTGAAGTCAGTGTTTTGCAAGCAAGCACCATGAAAAGGGAAGAGCTTGAGCCTGCGATTTGCGTAAAAATCGTTTATACAAAGGGTATTACCGGTTCAAACTTGATGTTGCTTAAACAAAACGATGTTCAGATGATTCTCAATCAGTTAATGGGGCAACCTTTGGAAATTTCGCCCGATTTTGAATTCGATGAACTGAACATTTCAGCCGTGTCGGAAGTTATGAACCAGATGATGGGTTCTGCTTCTACGTCGTTGTCTAAGTTTCTTGAAATGAACATAGACATATCGACCCCTGTTCCGCACATAATGGACCAGATTAATTTATCTGAGCTTCAAGATTTCGGACCTGATGATATGGTGGTTGCCGTTAACTTTAACTTGACCATAGAGGATGTCATTAACTCTGAATTTGTGAGCGTTTTGAGTATTGATTTGGCAAGGGAGTTGTCGGACAGGTTGATTGAACTTAACACCCCGCAAGAAGAACCGGAACCGGAGCCGGAATCTGCGCCTGCACCTATAGCTCAGCAACCGGAACTTTCGGCAGCGCAACCGGGAACGACTCCCGCTCAAGGTTATCCTCCGCAAGGAGTTATGCCGCAACCACCCCAGAGTCCCCAAGGTTATCCGCCACCCGGGATGGGTTATCCGCCTGAAATGGCTTATGGTTATCCGCAACCTTATGGAGGTTATCCTATGCAAATGCCGATTAATATTCAGACTGCACAGCTTCATCAATTCGAGAGTTTTGGCTCTTCGTTGTCGGGTGAGCAAAAGGATAATCTGCAGTTGTTGTTGGGTGTTCCGTTGCAGATTTCGGTTGAAATCGGAACCGCAAGGAGACGTGTCAAGGATATTCTTGAGTTTACGCAAGGGACGATTATTGAGCTTGAACGTCAGGCAGGTGCGCCTGTAGATGTCATGGTCAACGGTAATCTGATTGCACGCGGGGATGTCGTGGTAATTGATGATAACTTCGCTGTCAGAATCACCGAGATTATAAAGTCTAAGTTCATGGATTCGCTCGGCAAGGAGTAAGGTTGAGCAGAGGACGGTAGTAATGCGGCAAACGGTAAATAAGCACAATAAAAAAATTATGTAATAAATAAGGAGAGATTTTCAACATGGACAAAAAGATTCTACTGGTTGATGACGCGGCTTTTATGAGGATGCTTATAAAGGACACGTTGACAAAAAACGGATACACAAACATTATCGAGGCGGCAGACGGTGAAATAGCCTGTCAGATGTATGATTCCGACAAGCCCGACTTAGTCGTAATGGACATAACCATGCCGAACAAAACAGGGATTGAGGCATTAGCGGAAATTAAGAGCAAGAATCCCGCTGCGAAGGTTATTATGTGTTCCGCTATGGGACAGGAAGCGATGGTTGTCGAGGCGATTAAACTCGGCGCGCTCGACTTTATCGTTAAGCCTTTCAAACCGGACAGGATTCTTCAAACTGTTTCGAAGATTCTGGGATAAAGAAATAGAGCGACGGCACAATCAAAGTTATACCGCTTAACGGGAAACAAGTACGGTTGGGCGGTATATAGCTGAAAATAAGAGGGGTGACAAGTTCAGTCCTCTTGTTTGCTTAAGAAAAGCAAGGGTGGAATGAATATGCCGGATGTTTTGTGGATTGCAGTATCGTTGTTGGGCGTTCTTGGTTTGATGTTTTTGATGTTTTTCGGATTGAGAATGTTTAATCGGCGTATTTCGACTATGGGCGGCCGTCTTCGTGTGATTGACAGGGCAACTCTCGGTCGTGATTCCATGATTTTGGTGGTGGCGGTTGCAGGAAAACTGATGTTAATCGGGGTTTCATCGCAACGTGTGGAAAAGCTAGGTGATTTAGACATGAGCGAGGAAGAATATACTCAAGCAGCTTTTTCGGGAGCTGGTGGGGGAGTTTTGCCGTTCTCCGATATACTGAGCAGTTTTATCGGGAAGAAGCCGAAACAAGAGCAGTCTTGTGAGCTTGACGGATATAAAGCAAAAGGGGATGATACAAATCAAGAAAATCAAAATTCTGAATAGGCTTTTTGCATCTTTTGCTGTCGTTATCCTCTTTATTGCGGCGTTTTCGGTTTTGGGTTCGCCGGTGTTTGCGGCGGCAGAAGAAGGAGGCGTTTCGCCGGGAGTAATCGGCGAGGACGAGTTTAATGACTTTTCACCGGAATCATCGGCATTGAACGATTTAATCGGAGTTGATGGGTCGAGACCGTTGGAAATTCTTCTGTTGATTACGATTGTTTCGGTTGCGCCGTCGATTTTGCTGATGATGACTTCGTTCACACGAATTATTATCGTTTTCGGGTTTTTGCGCAATGCGATGAGTACGCAATCAACCCCGCCAAACCAGATTTTAACCGGACTGGCATTGTTTTTGACTATATTTATAATGTGGCCGGTGTTTGCACAAATCAACAACCTCGCCTACGTTCCTTATACGAACGATGAATTAACCGCATGGGAAGCAGTCGAAGTTGCGGGAGAGCAGTTGAAGACTTTCATGGTCAAGCAGACCTCTAACGACAGCATGAACTTCTTCATGGATTTAGCTGATGTGACGCTGTTCAATATAGACGAGGAAGGAAACCAAGTCCCTGTTCTTGATACCGACCGCGAGAATATAAGCATGGAGAATTATCAGGAGCAGTTGAGCCTTCGTGTGGTGATTCCTGCTTTTATGATTAGTGAGCTTTCGCGGGCTTTTCAAATGGGATTCCTACTGTTTATTCCCTTTTTGATTATAGATATGGTAGTTGCTTCGACCTTGATGTCAATGGGTATGATGATGCTTCCGCCGGCAATGATTTCGTTGCCGTTCAAGATTATGCTGTTTGTTTTGGTGGATGGTTGGCAAATGTTAGTTGGGACTTTGGCTGCGTCTTTTAATATTTAGGAGGGCGGAAGTTTGAATAATAGTTCACGAGTCGGCGGGTTCGCTGTCGAGAAGGTGAGCTTGACAGGCTTAATTCATGCCACGTTTGTGGCAGAAGGGCATGGTCATAATTATGACTCAAGAGATAGTTCTTCAGATATTCACCGGGGCGATTTGGTTGGCGTTCAAACTCTGCGCTCCGATGTTGTTGGCGGCTATGTTAATCGGGCTTGTGATTGCGATTTTGCAAGCGGCGACTCAGGTTCATGAGCAGACGTTGACTTTCGCACCGAAAGCAATCGGGATTACGCTTGCTTTGTTAGCGTTAGGTCCGTGGATGATTAATCAGGTGATTGATTATCTTAACCAAACGTTTGAACGGATTTCACAAATCGGGCTTTAGCCGTGGATAGGACTGATATACTTTGCAGGAAATATGGAATTTAATCCTTTATAATTACGTAGGTATTCTCGTGGTGTTCGCGCGGGTGATGGGGATTTTTATCTTCAACCCGATTATGGGGCGTTCTACCGTGCCTATGCGTGTTCGGGTTGCGATGACGTTGGTGCTGACCATGGCGATGTTGGCGCATTTGAGTGGGGGAAGCGATTTAATCGGATATGTTCCGACTTCGATTCCGGGGTTTGTGGGCGTACTGATTTTAGAGGCTCTTGTGGGGTTTATCTTCGGATTTATCGTGAACATGATTCTCAACGTAATTATATTAGCGGGGAAAATCATCGATAACCAGATTACGATTGCATTAGCGGAAGTCATGGACCCTACTACCGGGGTTACAATGCCGATTATGGCGAATCTGTATTATTATCTGTTTGTTCTGTATTTTTTTCTGGTCGGCGGACATTTAAGCTATATAAGCTTGTTCGCACGTTCGTACAGAATAGTTCCGATAGGATTTAGTTTAAGCCTGGAATGGATAGGCATGGCAGGCGATATAGTGGATTTCTTGGGAGTCGTATTTACGTTGGCACTCAAGATGGCGATGCCGATTATTGCGGCAGAGATGATTCTGCAAATATGCGTCGGCGTTATTATGAAAGCAGTCCCCTCGATTCAGATTTTTGTAATTAATATTCAAATGAAGATTCTGATGGGTTTGTTTATAATCATGGCGATTGCCGGACCGATGTCCGACTTTATTGAGCGGCTTATGGGTATAATGTTCGAGAATTTGTACGGAACGCTCGAACGAATGGGATGAAGGTGGTGGAGTTAGTTGGGCGGAGGCGGCGGTCAGGAAAAAACAGAGAAGGCAACTCCTAAAAAGAGACGGGATTCTCGCGAGAAAGAGGGCAACGTCCTTCAAAGCAAAGAGATTTCTACGGCGGCATCTATATTCTTTGTGTTTTTTGCGTTGTTTGTTTTGGGGCGATATATGTTCCAAATGATGATGAATACGGTTGCGGGGAGGATTGCCTTCGTAGGTGCCGAATTCACCCCTTCGAGTGAGTTTTTCATGGCGGTTTTGCTTGACGGGGCAAAAAATGTGGCAATGATTCTGGTTCCGCTTTCGGCGGTGGCATTTCTGACACCGGTTATAGCGGGATTCATTCAGACAAAAGGGCTGTTCACCATGAAACCGCTTCGCCCGAAATTCTCGAAGCTCAACCCGATTACAGGATTCAAACGCTTGTTCTCGATGCAGACGGTGGTGAACGTTCTTAAAGGATTGATTGTAATTGCGGTTGTTGCGGTAATCGTTTACAACGAAATCAGTAAGAAAATCGAGGATTTTCAAAGGCTGCTTGACATGGAGTTGATTCAAGGGGTTCTGTATATAGCACGGACTTCGTTTGGTATTGTCATGCTGATTCTTATGATTATTATCTTTGTTGCGGCGGGGGATTATATTTTCCAGTGGTGGCAATACGAGAAGAAGCTTAAGATGTCAAAACAGGAAGTTAAAGACGAATATAAGCAAATCGAGGGAGACCCGATTATTAAAGGTAAAATCAAGCAAAAGCAAAGGGAAATCGCTCAAAAACGGATGATGGAACAAGTTCCTTCATCAGATGTAGTGGTGAGGAATCCGACGCATTTCGCAGTGGCATTGAATTACGATAAAGAGAACACGTTAGTCGCACCGAAGGTTGTAGCTAAAGGAAAAGATGCCTTGGCACTGAAAATAATTGAAATCGCCGAAAAGAATGATGTATACGTTACCGAAAATCGCCCGTTAGCGCGGGAACTCTACGAAACGGTAGAAATCGATCAGGAAATTCCGCCTTCGTTGTACAACGCAATTGCAGTCATATTGACGGATATGTATGCGGCAAAAGGAATTACGATTGAATCTTAATGAAATTTTCAAGGGAGGGAAGCAGGCATGATTAAAAAGATGCTGAACAATGTGTTCGCAGTTTTTGTTATAGTAATCGTGCTTGCTATAGTTATACCCCTTAACCGTGTTTGGGGAGGTGCGTTAATCGATTTCCTCCTGCTCGTGAATATCTCAATTGCAGTTATTATTCTTCTGATGACGATGTACATCAAAGAAACGCTGGAATTTTCGATTTTTCCGTCGGTTCTGTTGATTACAACGGTTTTTCGGTTAGCTCTGAACATTTCTACGACCAGAGGGATTCTGGGTGATGCTCCTACGTTGAAGTTGAGGGCGGCGGGAAGGGTAATCGAAACTTTTGGTGAATTCGCCATGAGCGGGAACGCTGCGGTAGGGTTTATTATATTCATCATCATCGTAATTACCAACTTCTTGGTTATTACGAAGGGTGCGGAACGTGTCTCGGAAGTTGCGGCGCGATTCACGCTTGATGCTATGCCGGGTAAGCAGATGGCAATCGATGCGGATTTGAACACCGGGGCAATCACCGACGAAGAAGCTAAAATCCGACGTACAAAAATCCAACGGGAAGCGGATTTCTTCGGGGCGATGGATGGTGCTACCAAATTTGTCAAGGGTGATGCTATAATGTCGATTATCACGGCATTAGCTAACTTGATTGCCGGTGGAATAATCGGTATGGCAATGGGCGGAATGACTTTCAGCGAAGTCACGGGGACGTATTTCCTTCTTACAGTGGGTGACGGACTTGCCGGGCAGATTCCGGCTTTGCTGATTTCGGTGGGAACCGGTATGGTGGTCACGCGGGCGGGAACCGATGGTTCGTTCAATGCTGATATCAAACGACAGTTTACACGTAATTCTACGGTTATGTATATAACCGGCGGAGTTCTGTATACGTTAATGCTCGTACCCGGATTCCCGCTGATTATTTTGTTTATGTTGGGTACGTCTTTGATTTTCCTCGGATTTTGGATTAGTCGCGCTATGCGCCGTGAAGAGATGGATTCTATGTTAGCGGCAGAGCAGGCAGCGGTTGATGAACTTCAAATGCAGGGGGTGCCGAATCCCGGCAGTCCGGGGGAAGATGGATATTACAGGAACATCGATAACGTGTTTAAGTTATTGAACGTTGAGCAGATAGAGATGGAGTTCGGGTATAGTCTCTTGCATCTGGTTGACGAAAAGAGCGGGGGGTCTACCATTGAACGCGTGGTCTTGTTCCGAAAACAGTTTGCGCAGGAAATGGGAATGGTTTTCCCATCGGTGCGAATGAGGAATAATCCTGAAATCAATCCGAATCAATATCTGATTAAAATCAAAGGGGAAGAGGTTGCCAGGGGGGAAATTCTTACCGACCACTACTTGGCAATCGACAATGGGGATGTAACTAATCCGGTTGACGGAATTGATACGATTGAACCTGCATTCGGGATTCCCGCTCGTTGGATTAGCGAAGACAAAAAAGTCATGGCGGATATAGCCGGATACACGTTAATTGACCCTGTCTCTGTTATGATTACCCATCTTTCGGAAATTGTGAGACTGCACTGTCATGAAGTGCTCTCGCGACAAGACGTTAAGACGATGGTTGAAAACATGAAAGAATCGAATCCGGCAGTTGTCGAGGATTTAATTCCGGGAATCGTTTCAATCGGTTACTTGCAGAAGGTTCTTGCGATTTTGCTTAGAGAAGGCGTGCCGATTCGCGATATGGAGACCATTCTTGAATCGCTGGGCGAGAACGCAGCTTCCCTTAAAGACATGGATATAGCGGTAGAGTATGTTCGCCAGGCTTTGAAGAGGACGATTACCCGTCGGTTTTCGGAAGCGAATTCGCTCCGTGTGGTTACTCTGGACCCGCGGATTGAAGATACGATTATTGCTAACATAAAGAAAACCGACAGGTCCAGTTATCTTTCACTTGACCCCGATATGGTTCAAAAGATTATGGCATCTGCTACCGATGCGGTCTCTCAAGTTCGTGACGTTGTGAATCAGGTGATTGTATTGACAAGTCCGGTTGTTCGGGTGTATTTCAAGAAGTTGGTTGACCAGTTTATTCCCGGAGTTACGGTGTTATCATATAACGAGATTGATAATTCCGCTCAAATCCAGTCGATTGGAAATATAACGATTGAGAAATGATGGGGCGTTATGGATAAAGCTAAACAAGAGCTGTTTCGCAAATATAAACAGACCGGTTCTCTTGAAGTCCGTAATGAGCTTGTTTTGCTTTACATGGACATAGTTCGCGGTTGTGTGTTTTCACTGAAAGGTAACAGTGATGCGGAAGACCTTGTCAACGAGGGGGTAATCGGACTGATTGCAGCGGTGGAGACTTTCGATGCAGACAGAGGGGTTAAGTTTGAAACTTATGCCAACCTTAAAATAAAAGGTGCGATTATAGATTATATTCGCAGGCAGGATAGGGTTCCGCGGTTGGTACGCAGGTTCGGCAAGGAGTTAGATGCTGCTTATGGGGTTCTGTATAATCAACTTGGCAGACAGCCGAATGACATCGAAATTGCTAAGTATATGAACCTTACGCCTACGCAGTTTTCTAAAAGATTGGCGGATACCGTGGGGGTCAATACGCTTTCGTTTGAAGAATTGCTTTATGAAGATAACATTAATTCAATGTCGTTTTCAGACTCTTTTGATGATTCTGTCGGAAGCAGATTGTATTCGAATGAACGCAAGCAGGTAATAATTGAAGCTGTCGCTTCACTTAAACCGAAGGAACAGCAGGTAATCAGTCTGTATTATTACGAGAATCTGAAACTTCGTGAAATTGCTGAAGTTTTGGGTCTCAGTGAATCGCGGGTATGCCAGATTCATTCAAAATGTATGCTTGTTTTGAAATCTAAACTGGAAAGTTATATTTCTGAGATTTAAATTAGGGAGGAAAATGCTCATGTTTATGAGGGGATTCTACAATTCGGCGCAGGCAATGATTGTCAAGCAGAGGGAGTTGGATGCGGTTTCTAACAATATCAATAACATCAATACGCCCGGTTATCGGAAGGACGAGGTAACGCTCAATACCTTTATGGATGAGTTAATTTGGGTTCAGGGGAGACGGGCTACGCACTCCGGCACTTTTCAGCAGACCTACGTGGAAGAGTCGCGGACGAATCTTGAGCAGAGTTCGTTGGAATTCACCTACAGCCGTTTTGATTTTGCGATTCATGGGGATGTGTATTTCAATATAACTGACAGGGCAGGTAATACTTATCAGTCAAGGGCGGGACAGTTTGAACTTGATAATGAGGGGTATTTGTGTCTGGGACGTTCGGGCCGACTTCAAGGGGTCAATGGCGATATTTATGTCGGGCATGATGATTTCGTTGTGAATACCGATGGTACGATTGTCAATACAGACGGCGAACTCATTGCGCAATTACTGCTGACTTATATTCCGCCGGATGCACCCGCGGTAGATGTACTGAAAATCGGCGATAATCTGATTTCGTACGTCGGTGGAGCGGAAATGCCGGAAGGTGAGAGATTCGATATTATACAAGGGGCGTTCGAGAAATCCAATGTTGATGCTAATAAAGAGATGGTAAAACTGCTCGAATTACAACGTATGTTTGAAGCAAATAGTGCGATTCTCAAGGCATTCGATATGATAAACTCAAGGAGTGCAGACTTAGCGAAACTGAATAGGTAATTCAATTGAAGGGGGCTGAAGCATGGATGAAGTTTTGAAGGAGCGGATTCGTGACATTTACAAAAATAATTCAATCGACAGATTGAGTTTTTTTGAAAACGTTTCGCCTAAAAAATTCAAAAACGCAAAGAACAGTTATGCTCGTGAATTAGATTCTCCGAATGACGATGAAAGCGTTGTTTGTCATTTCGATGATACGCTTTTCGGCGGAGCAAAGGAGGGGTTCATTCTTACAACAAAACGCTTGTATTTTAAGAATATACTCTGCGGAAGAGTGGTTGTTGATATCGGCGATATAGCGGGTATGTATCTGCTGAGTAAAGCCATCCCTGAAATTCTTATTAAATCAACCGACGGGGATTTAAGTGTGCATATAATCACACAAAACACAAGCAAAAAGTCACAAGAAATACTCCTTTATATATTAGACGAAATCGTCAAACTGTTGAAAGAAAGGCTTCCGGTCAAGGAAGAAATCCAAGAAAACGCGCAGATTCAAAAGGGGGGCGAGTTAACCCTCACGATATGTAAAAGTTGTGGTGCACCTAATGATATTTCGCGGAAATCGTGTCGCTACTGCCATATAAAACTAAGTTAAATTCAAATCAAACGAACGAAACGTTCGCAAAGGAGAAATTTATGAACATATCCTTCTATACAGCCAGAACGGGCTTGATTGCTCAACAGCAGGGTCTCAACATCTATGCTAATAACATAGCTAATGTCAACACGGTCGGATTTAAACCGCTTCGTCCGAGTTTTGCCGATTGTATTTACACGCTTCAACACCATAATCGAGAACAGTGGCAGACGGGTCATGGGCAGTATCTTTCCAAGACTGATTTTATGTGGAGTGAATCGCCTTTCGTTGCCTCTGACCAACCTCTGGATTTTGCTCTCCCCGGAGACGGATTCTTTATGACCCTCGACAGAAACGGTGAGACTTATCTTACAAGGGATGGTGCGTTCGCGGTTTCGTTTACCGGGGAAGTGTGGGAGCTTGTTAACGGGTTCGGCGATTTTGTTCTTGATTATGAGGGAAATCGCATTACCGTACCTTTCGAGTTGGACGGAAATGGTGAAGTTACCACGAATATCGATTACGCCGCATTGGAAGTTATGATTGGGGTGTTCAGTGTTCCGAATAACTGGGGGCTGGAACAATCGAACAATAATCGGTTTATCGTTACCGAACGTTCAGGAGCAGTTGTTGCGAATTATGATGCCGATAAGGTTCGCGGTGCGCTTGAAATGTCGGCAACGGATTTGGCGGGCGATATGGTTCGAATTATTGAGACGCAACGTTCTTATCAGTTGAATGCGAAGGTCATTCAGGTATCGGACGAAATTATGCGGACGGTAAACAATTTAAGGTAAAATTAAGAATTTAAAAACAAATCTGGAAAGGACCGAACCATCATGCGGATTTGAGCAGGGTGGGGCGGCATGGTCATAAAAATGCTTCAAAAATACGAAGATTTAAGTGATGTGCATATTGATGTACTGAAAGAAATCGGGAATATCGGTTCGGGAAATGCTTCTACGGCATTATCTGCTATGATAGGCAGAGAAATCGTAATCAGTATGCCGGAGGTGAAATTTCTGGGGTTTCAAGAGGCCATTGAAAAGAACGGCAGTCCCGAGGAAACGGTGGCATCTGTGTTAGTCCGACTGAAAAATGATGTTGAGGGCATGATTCTGCTTATTGTTGAGCATGAGTTCGCTACAAACGTGCTGAATATATTCTTTGGCGAAAAGCAGATTGAGTTGGTGGAATTAAACGATGATGATATTTCAGCCTTAACCGAAATCGGTAATATTATGAGTCATTCGTATATTAATGCCATCGCTACATTGGCGGGTTTGAATATAGGGGTGGATACGCCTTCGTTTGCCGTAGATATGTTTGGGGCTATTATGAGTGTCCCGATTATTGAGTTTGGCGAAGTCGGCGAGAAATTGCTCTGTATAGACAAGATTATCGAAATCGACGGTGTGAAGATGAAATCGAATATGCTGTTGATACCAACGGTTGAATCTCTGGAGAAGTTGTTCGGAAAATTAGGTGTCGTATGAATTTAAACGTAGGAATTTCTGATTGGAAAGTAGCAAAACCGCCGGACGTTCTTGTAACTTATGCGTTGGGTTCGTGCGTGGGGATTTGTCTGTATGACAAGCGAACGAAAATCGGCGGGCTTTCCCATATAATGCTCCCTAACAGCACTACCTCGGGTGAACCGAATATAAACAGAATGAAATTCGCTGATACCGCCATTCCCGATATGATTAAGAAAATGGTGGCAATGGGTGCGCTTCAGGTCGGGCTTACCGCGAAAATCGCCGGCGGGGCATTGATGTTTAAAACCTCCTCTGACAGGTTTAACATAGGCGAACGAAACGTCGAATCGGTGAAAAGCGTTTTGCAGTCGTTACGCATTCCGCTTATAGGGCAGGATGTCGGTTTGAATTATGGTCGAACTGTGTTTTTCTATCCGGAGACCGGCGCAGCTATGGTGAAGTCGGCAACAAAGGGCGAGAGAAAGTTGTGAGCGGCTTTCTCCCGGTTTCAAGAGGTGAGTTGTTCAATCCTACAGTATCACCGGATTTTATATGCGTTACGGGTGATGCTTATGTAGACCACCCGTCTTTTGGAATTGCAATAGTCTCCCGTATTCTGGAAAGTTGCGGCTTTACTGTGGGAATCATTTCTCAACCGGTCAACGATTCTGATTTCACGGAATTCGGTAAGCCGCGGCATGGTTTCATGGTAAGCGGCGGAAACATAGATTCTATGGTGGCGAATTATACCGTAGCAGGGAAAAAGCGGAACGATGACGATTATAGTCCCGGAGGTAAAGGCGGAAAACGTCCCGATTATGCTGTCAATGCTTATTGCAAGACGATTAGGCGGCTTTTTCCGGATGCCGGCATAGTCATTGGTGGGTTGGAAGCGTCACTCAGACGTTTCGCTCATTACGATTTTTGGTCGAATAAGGTTTTACCATCCGTACTGATTTCGAGCGGTGCGGATTTACTCATTTACGGTATGGCAGAATTAACCCTGTTTCAATTAGCCGATAGGATTAAATCGGGTGAGTCGGTATCTTCCGTTACTGATTTGCGTGGGACTTGTTATCTAACCCGTCCTGCCGATACCCCCATGAAATCAATCCAATGCGACAGTTTTGAATTGGTTTCGCCTGATAATGAAGGCGCGAAGACGCGTTACGCCAAATCCTGCGCAATCCAGTATAATGAACAAGATGAAGTATGCGGCAGAACAGTCGTTCAGCGGCATGGAGACGTAATGCTTGTTCAGAATCCGCCTCAGAGAAGTCTTAGCGAATCCGAGTTAGATAGAATCTACAACTTACCGTTTATAAGAAAGTATCATCCCATTTATGAAAAGTGCGGCGGAGTTCCCGCTATTCGTGAGGTTGAGTTTTCCATTACGTGGAACCGCGGGTGTTTCGGTGCTTGCAATTTTTGTTCGATTACGTTACACCAGGGAAGACGAATCCAGACGAGAAGTGAAGCATCAATCGTCAAGGAAGCTGAAAGTTTCGTGGAGAATCCGAACTTCAAAGGGTATATTCATGATGTTGGCGGTCCAACCGCTAACTTTGGTCGGCCTTCCTGTAAAATACAGTTAGATAAGGGGATGTGTAAGCGAAACTGTCTTACCCCATTTCCGTGTAAGAATTTGAGGGTTTCGCATTATAAATACTTGAAAATCTTGCGGCGGCTTCGTCAAATCAAAGGCGTAAAGAAGGTGTTCATACGTTCGGGGATTCGCTACGATTATATCAAAGCCGATAAAAATCGCGAGTTTTTCAGTGAACTGGTGACTCATCACGTTTCAGGTCAGTTGAAAGTCGCGCCGGAACATTGCAGTCGCAGAGTACTTGACTATATGAGAAAACCTCATATCGAGACCTATGAGTGGTTTTGCAAAGAATTTTCAGAAGAAACCAAACGCGCCGGGAAAGAGCAGTATTTAGTTCCGTATTTGATGTCGTCTCACCCCGGGGCAACCTTGAATGATGCAATCGATTTAGCGGTATGGCTGAAAAAGCGCGGAATCCGTCCCGAACAGGTTCAGGATTTTTATCCTACTCCGGGAACGGTCTCAACGGCGATGTACTACACCGGGTTAGAGCCGTTCACACTTGAATCTGTTTACGTTGCCCGAACGACTCAAGAACGTGCAACCCAGAGGGCGTTGCTTCAGTATTATAAGCCGGAGAATCGTGCTTTGTTCGAGAAACTTGTGAATAACAGGGGAGGCAATAATGCAAAAAAAAAATCAAACAAAAAACCAATCAATAAACCGAATAAAAAGAAGCGGCGGAAAAAATAAAAAAACAAGCATCATTTTGACTTGCGTTATCTTCTTTGCATCGCTGCTCATCAGTTTTATAGGTTGGGACAAAATTACGATGTTTTTTGGACTGAGTGACCCCCCGCTTGTTTCAGCCCCCGCCGAAGGGGTGGTTCAAGTCCACTTTATTGATGTAGGGCAGGGGGACTGCGCGCTCATTTTGACACATGAAAAAGCCGTCCTCATTGATAGCGGTGAAGATAAATATGCCGATTTTGTAATCGGTTACATAAATAAGTTGGGAATCAAAAAGCTGGACTTGATTATCGTTTCACACGTACATTCCGATCATATAGGCGGAATTCCCCAAATAGTAGCCGCTGTGAAAACCGATAAACTGCTCTTGCCGCGATTGCCCGATAGACTTGTTCCTACGACCAATGTTTTTATAAATATGCTGAACGCAGTTGAAGAACATTCAATCGAATATGCGTACGCAAAAGCAGGAGACGTTTTTGATTTAGGTAATGCCGATATAGAAATCCTTTCACCGCACGTTGATTTCGAAATCAACGGTATTAATAATTCGTCGATTGCAGCGAAGTTGAATCACGGCGGGAATTCGTTCTTGTTTACGGGGGATATGGAGAGGGAAGCTGAGGTCAACCTTATCGAAAGAGAAAGACAACGCGAAATCAGTCTATCAGCGACAGTGCTTAAAGTCGCTCATCACGGGAGCAGAACGTCAAGCGGACAGACTTTTCTTGATGCGGTGGGGGGGAAATATGCTGTGATTAGCGTAGGTTCTCCTAACAATTATAATCACCCCACCGATGAAGTACTTAAACGATTAAAATCGGTAGGGTTCGAGATTTTGCGCACGGATGAATCCGGGACAATCGTTTTCGAAAGCAGCGAAGACGGATTGGAAATTAAAAAGGAGAAAGCGCAATGATGATTATTGAGCGGTTTGAAGGCGATTTCGCTGTTTTAGAAGTCGCAACCGGCGGTCATATCGAGGTTAAAAGGGAGTTGCTCCCTGTGGCTTCGAAAGAGGGTGACGTGGTCGAGTTGCAAAATGGTATTTATGTCGTGAACGCCGAAGAGACCGAGTCTCGTCGGCAGAACGTTATCGCACGACTGCGAAAAATGGGTTTATGATGCTGTTTCAACCACGTTGCTTGCGACTTTACAAAAACTTTACAAACTTTTTACCGATTTATGATAGTTTTCTTTGTTTTGGAATGGTAATATGTAGCTATGCAAAGGGTAAAATTATTTTAAAGAGGATATGTTATGGAAAAATTTCGCTCTCTAACCAAACGTCAATTTCACGGGAAATTGAAACGACTCTTGGCATTTGCCACGGTACTTATGCTTGTCATCGCTATGACAACGACATTTTATGCGGATTCTGCGGGAAACAGCGACCCCGGCGATTCACAAGTTGCCGTCTTGGGTAGTTCGAACGAAAATCTTGACGGTGAAAACAACGACGTATTATCAGACGAATCAGACGAGTTGAAAACAGAATCTGAAGACAAAAAAGAAGCGCCGACCGTTGCGGAGCAAATGAAAACGGTTTCAAAAGTCGGCATAGCAATACCTGTTATAACGGTTCTGGCGGGGCTTGCTTTGTTCCTCTTCGGAATGAAGTATATGTCGGACGGACTTGAAGCCGCAGCTGGCTCGAAAATGAAGAGCATACTCGAAAAAATGTCAAAGAACCGATTCGTCGGGTTGTTGACGGGGATGGGCATTACATTCCTTATTCAGAGTTCTTCGGCAACCACCGTTATGCTTGTCGGATTCGTAAACGCCGGGCTTATGAGACTTACGCAGGTAATCGGCGTTATTATGGGTGCGAACATAGGAACGACAATCACCGGGGTTATAGTTTCGTTGAAAATCACCGAATACACCCCGATTGCGATTATTGTCGGATGTTTCATCATTTTGGGCGCGAAACGCAACTCAACTAAGTATAAAGGTCAGGTTTTTGCCGGATTCGGTATACTTTTCCTCGGAATGACGCTTATGAGCGGTGCATTAAAACCTATAGCAGAAATTCCTGCGGTAGAAAACGCGCTTGCAACCGCCTCGAATCCGTTTGTCGGTTTGATGGTAGGTATGATAGTTACCGAGATTATGCAGAGTTCTTCTGCCGTGACGGGTATCTTGATTGCCCTCGGTGCGACGGGTGCGATTGACTTAAGCACCGCTATTTTCATTGTGTACGGTACGAATATAGGAACCTGTATAACGGCGTTGTTGGCTTCGATAAGTGCGAACAGGGCAGCGAAAAGGGTTGCGGTTATGCACATCGCGTTCAACGTTGTAGGTTCTGTGCTGTTTACGATTATAACCCTTGCTTCATACGCACTCCCCACGAATTATATACAATTCGTTGAGAATCTCAGACCTGAAAACGTTGGTCAGCAAATAGCTTTGGTTCACGTAATATTCAATGTGGTCACGGCGATTGTAGTCTTCCCGTTTGCGAATCTGCTCGTTGTACTTGCCGAGAAGATTGTTCGCGAAAAGAAGGGAGAAGAAGAAACGCGGAAGCAACTTCTTTATCTTGATGAACGTCTCCTTAAAACTCCGCATATTGTTGTTGAGCAGGTTCATAAAGAAGTTGAGCGTATGGCGCAGCTCTCGCTTAAAAACTATAAGTTGTCGGTCGATATGTTCTTGAACAGAAACGAAAAGAACGTTGATAAAATCAAAAAGACTGAGGAATTAATCAACTTCCTCAATCACGAAATTACCCGGTATTTGATTAAAATCAGTGCATTGAAACTTGATGAACATGACCAGAGGATAATCGGTTCTCTCCACCACGTAATTAACGATATCGAGAGAATCGGTGACCATGCCGAAAACATCATGGAATTCAGCGCACCGTTTATTGAAGATAACAAGATGTTCTCGACCGTTGCATTAGGCGAACTCAATGACGTAGTTTCCAATGTTGAAAAAGTTTTGACTGATGCGATTAGTCTCTTCGAGAATCGCAGTTACGACCAAAGCAAGATTACGCAAATTAAGAAAGACGAAGACGTGGTTGACGATAAAGTCGAAAAATCGAAAAACAATCACATCGAGCGTCTTAATCAAGGGGTTTGTACCGCGACTTCGGGTATGTTGTTTGTAAATATGTTGAGCGATTTGGAACGGATTTCTGACCATGCCGTCAACATTGCAAACTCTCTCAAGTTTGAAGAAAAGGCGGTCGTCAAAGCCTAAAAGGAGATTCCTGTCATGAAGAAAAATCTGATTTTATATCCCGTGTTGTTATTGCTGTTAGCGGTCTTTATTTACATGGAGGTTAGTGCGTATTCTATGTATTTCGCTAACGTAAATGCGGCGGAAGATTTGGTTATCGAGAAGGCGAATCACTATGCCGAGTTATATGAGAACGGCGCAGATTTGGCTACGCTTGTTAAATCAAGCGGGAGTACGCGAATCACGGTTATTTCTTCTAACGGA
>Ga0099364_10005631_pt1 | contig 18532 bp, 17 predicted proteins | sample TergutTh196P3_FD_73070 | JGI IMG/M metagenome (GOLD analysis project Ga0099364, IMG submission 73070) | Microcerotermes parvus P3 segment gut microbial communities from Pointe-Noire, Republic of the Congo - Th196 P3 | ecosystem: Host-associated > Arthropoda: Insects > Digestive system > Gut ...
TTATAATCACATACGACCGCATTCATACAATGGATACCTGACACCATTTGAGAAGAGGAATTCTTACAGGTAAATATTTCAGCGTAAGTGTTACAAAAAAGCTTGACCAGATCAGAATTTGATGATGAAAGAGAGGAAAAGTGCAAGGAATTTGACGATGGGTAGGCGGAAATGTGCAAGGAATCTGACGATGAAAGAATCATCACATCAAAAACTCCATGAAGTTTTCATTATTGATGACCGCAAAAGAACTATCGGGATAAGCTGTTAAAAATGCTTTTGGCTGTTTTACTTTCGCTGCCGGATTCCATTTAAATTCATAAGCCGATAAATGCCCATCCCGCTCTTCAATATAATCAATTTCTTGCTGGGCTTGCGTCCGCCAAAACCAAGGATTTGCGTAGTTTCCTTTGTAATGGTTGCGTTTAAAACGTTCGCTGACAAGATAGTTTTCCCATAACTTGCCCACATCATCACGTAGCTCAAGCGGCCGAAAATCGGCAATAATCGCATTGCGGATTCCATTGTCGGTGAAAAAGAATTTCCGGCTAGCTTTTAACTCATTCCGTAAATTTCGTGAATAAGAGCCAAGCCTAAAGATAACGAATGTTTGCTCTAAAACCGAGATGTAAGTATCAATAGTTTTGTTATCCAACCCACATAGCTGGCCCAATTCCGAATAAGATACCTGCGAAGCAATCTGGTATGCCAACGCACGAAGCAAGCGGGTCAGCTGCTCCGATTTTTTTATTTTGTTAAACGCAAGAATATCTTTGTATAAGTAACTGTCAGTTAATTCTTGTAATAAATGTCGTTCTTCGCCGAAAGAATTGACAATATCGGGGTAATATCCATAAATAAGCCGATGGTTGAGCAAGTTCATTTCTGAAATCAATCCATGGTGATCTACCATTTCTGAAAATGAAAGCGGAAACAATGTAAACTGCCTTTTGCGTCCAGTAAGCGGCTCGTTTGTTCTGTTCGCCAAATCCAGCGATGAACTGCCCGTTGCAATGATTTTGACCTGTGGCAGATGGTCAATAATGAGTTTTAGGATAATGCCAATATCAGGAATGCGCTGCGCTTCATCAATTAAAATTATTTTGTGTTTGCCGATGATAACACGCAATTGCTCTATACTCTGTGCAGTCAATATTAAGCGTGTATTGGACGCATCACCATTAAGCCATAGGACATCATCACCCTCTTTAAACATTGAACGTAACAAAGTCGTCTTGCCGACTTGCCGTGCCCCCAGCAAAACAATGGCTTTTTTCCCGAATTTCATCTCTTTGGAAATATCTTTTTCAATTGAACGGTTTATCATATTACGATGATAATTCAAAAATTCTGGGATGTCAATCCTTAAATTTTTGAAGATTTGGGGAATTGGGGCGATTTTAAGGTGCAACGTGAGTAAATACTAGAATGGAGTATAAAAATTTTCTTCTGTTTTGCTATGCTTAGATTTCCGCGAATTTTCTACTATATCATAAATTGATTTGTTGATATCCTCTAATCGTCTGTTGAGCTTTGAATATTCATAATCATATTTATTCCTATTTGCCTTTCTGATTTCTTGCATTTTATTCAAACTATTTAAGATATAAGAATATGAAAGTATGCCAAAAGAAATTGCAATTAGAATCATAATATAATTCATTCCACTTTGAAATCCTTTTAATATGCCATTAGAAAAAGAAAATATTATCGTAATCAAAGATAGCATTAATAGCAAAAATGAGAGCATTGTTTTCTTATGTATTTTTACTATACTATCATTTCCGCTATTTTCCAAGGTTTCGTTACTTGATATTTTTAGTCTCTTTATTAATAATTCGGCTTCTTCTTTCTCCTGTTTAAGAATCTTATGTTGATATGCAAGGAGTTGAGACTCCAAAGCTGGGAAAAGAAGCGTAGACAAAGCATACACGTCTTTTCCAAAATCAATATCAGTATTTGCCATTTCTGGGATTTTAGCATATGCAAAAGCCTTACGAACTTCCCAATTGAATTCTATGGGTGGCAATGCATTAAACATACCATACACAAAATCCTTGTATATTTCACACTCTTCTTTTGTTATTTTATTGTATATTTGATAAGTTGCTGTCTTTTCAATAAGAGCCGAAACCTGCGCGTATAACACCCTAATCGAAGAAATGCTTATCGAATCAGGCTCTAACACAATTAAATTGACAGTCGAAACATTCAACATAATACTGAGTATACTAGAATATCCAGCTTGACAATCAAAAATAATCATATCAAAATCATTTTCAAGTCTTTGTATGTTGTTTAAAAAAAGAGCTTTTCCACTTTCTGTTGTTATTTCAGGGCAGCCTTCATTTGGAAAATATAAATTAGCTGGAATAAAAGCGAAAAGCTCACTAAGAAAAAATAATTGTTTTCCGGTTTTACATTCATTCAAAAATAAATCATAAAACTCTTTATACTTTTCTTTCTCAGTAAATTTTTTTTCAAAGAAATAAGTTGCTCCATTAGTTGCTATGTCGCAATCAATAAGCAATGTTTTAATATTACATTCGCTGAACATTTTAGCCAAACATAACGCTATTGTAGTTTTCCCGCTTCCACCCTTTCCACTAAATAATGTAAGTTTATGAGCCATATATTAATTTCTCCTTCAATTGGTTAAATTACCGTTACTACAAGACAAATTAATATCTCGTATTTTCTCTCTAAATTCCGGAAAATTAAGCGCAGATAAATAATTATCAATATGCCAGCTAAATTCCATTTCTTTGATTTCTTCCTCAAATATTCTTTTAATTGATTGTTGAGCGTCATTTAGTGCTTTTATTTTAGCGATTCTATCTTCACTAGAATGCGATAATAATATTTCATTATTTTCATGTATATTTAAATAATCTGTGCAAGCTTTCCTTAAATACTCCAATTTTACTTTTTTATATTCAAGCCATAATGGGCTTAGTGGAAAAGAATCCCGGATTAGGTCTTTATTAGGTACACCTGATTCTGCATCCAGTATTCCTTCAATAATTTTCGAGCGGAACGTAACCAATTCCATCGTTATGACCCAATACTTTATTACTATCCAAAATATATAAATGACAACTGTAGTTATTGATGGATTGAAATAATCTAGTGGAAACTGGCTATCTCCTGACTTAATAATCCCAAAAGATATCCTTACATTCTTTAGAAATCTATTAGTTCTCTTATATTCTTTATCTCTATGTAGCCTTATTATATCATCATGATTAAACATTTATCCCTCATATAAACCTTATCTATTGCCATGTGCCGTTATGTACTTTTTTTGCAAATTCGTCATCTGCTGACATTATTACCACTCTCCTGTTAGTAGCTGCGATTGATTCATTCCATGATAGCATTCCACTAATCCCATTGGGTCTATCCCATGGATTGTTATGCCCAAGCCCTTCCGTTATAATTTTCGTAGGCTCTACATAAAATTCATCTACAAAAATCTTTTTTATTGCATTGGCTCTGTCAAGCCCTAAAGTAACCCCAGTACCACCATGGCCTGTATTAGCAGTACAACCAAAAAGATATATCCCGCTATCTTGTGAATTAATAAAATCAACCCATTCTTTAACAGCTTCCCTTGCTTGTGATATGCTTACAGGTTCGGCAGTATTGCCAATAAATCGCACTTCAACTACATCAGGTGGTCTGCGTACAATAATATTAATTTCGTTATAGACACTAGGATCTACTACTGATGTTACCCTAAGTATTATTAAGAAAGAAGCCTCATCAGGAGCAATGACTATTCTTCCATCAGAAGATACCGTTGTTTTGGGGTCGGTATTGTCAATTAGCTCAAAAGTAACATGCTGAGATGGATTATTATCACCTTCAACAATAGCAATTACATTGGCATTATTAAATGGTGGTTCTGTATCTAAAATCAGTTCAGGACCGGGTGTAATCACAATATGCTCTGGCAAGCCGGGAAGCACAATAGAATCCGTTAATCTTATTGTCGCTTTACCGCTTACATTCGGATCAGCAACTGACCTCGCAATTATTACTATATTATCTCTGAAATCATCAGGCGCAATATTTACTGTACCATCCTGCTGTACTGTTGTTCCGGGATGTTGAGGCCCTTCTATGCTCCACTCCACCTCTTTCGGAAAATCTTCACCAATGCCTACTACTAACGCACTAAAATCTCGGCCGGTACCCCTCTGAACATCAACTTGATCGGGATGTATTGCAACTCCTGTTATAACTGATACAATTGGTACGACAGAAACATCTGGGAGGCCGCTTGGCGGAAAAAACTTAGTATATATTTCTCTTCCAGGCTGTGCGTCTGATATATTAAATTTAATCGCTCCACTATCCATGGCAATTAAACGCCACGTTTCTTCAAGATTTGAACGCTGTGAGCCAGGTAAATCAGCTTGTGGTTCTGCTACATCATGCATTTGAAACCAAGTTAGGATAATCCCATTTAAGTCTGGCAAATTACTATTTCTATTAAGCATATCAATGATTTCTGTCGCATCAGAATATAGCCAATTATTATCATCAGTAAAATCCAGCCAGCCTGTTGTGCTTAATCCTGTTCCCAGTACGACAATTTCTTTTATATCTTTATCCGGTCTCGAGCTAAGCATACGGGCAGCGATATTTATGGCTTCCAGAACATTTGCTTCTGGCTCTTTGGCACGAGAAGTTTTCATTATTTCAAGCAAATTGTGTTTAAAATTATTTATGTTATCACTTATTACCCCTCGCTCAACAATTTTATTTTGTGTTGATGGTTTATGAGGGGAAAAATCAAATACATTTGTTTGGTTTGCCGGCATTCCGTCTGCAACTACAATAGCAGCATAACCATATGATTCAACTACCCAATTAATTCTCTCGGTCAATTCAATATTGTTATCAAAGTTAATAGTCCTGCTATTACATCTAGCACCAATTACAAAAACAACAGAATAATCATCATATTTAGGTCCAACAATGAAATTTAAATAGGCAATATAAGCACCTACCCCAATAATACAGAACAATAAAATTACTGCACACAAACGAATCATAAAGTCCTTCTTATCTACTCCCATCTTTAATGCCTCCACTTACTTTCCGATTAATTGAGCTTTTTATTTTAGCTTCTGATTCCTCTCTAAAGGACAACCATCTGTTTAATCTTTCTTTTCCTAAATCACGTTTAATAGCTGGCTTAAACTTCTCTCTACCTAACTCAAAAAATTTATTAAATGATATCCAGCTTTGGCTCATTAACATTTCATTCGCCAAATTCTTTTCATTTAGTTGCTCATTTATATTTCTTTCTTTAAAAGCAGTCCCTGCCTCTTTATAGTCTTCAATATGATGCTGAATTTCATCAATATAGACAGAAATGTTGTTCAAAAGGACAATCTCACTATCAATCTCTGACTTTTCCTTCTCAATACTGCTAATCTTTTTTTTACAGGCTGCTATTTCTTTTTCTAAACACTCTTTCTTCTTGTCCATGGCCACTAGAAAATATAACGTAGAGGAAAGAAGAGTAGTAAAAAACGGTTCAAGCCCCATTATCCAAGAGGCTAATTTGGCGTTCTCAGGCCCTTGCCCCGTCAAATTATCAACAAGGCTGCCTACAACTGATGGCATTTCTAATCCAGAGAAAATATCCGCCACAGGATTTTCTTGGGCAATGATAAATCTATTCGGGGTGTTAATGCTCATAATAAGAAAAACTATTGCTGCTAGGACAAATAGAAATAAACCAAGTCCCATCAGCCCATCACCTGTTTTGTCAACAGGCTTTCCGGTCCATCTTTTAAACCGATTATCCCTAATCCGCTCTGATAATTTAGGAACAACACCAAAAACGGGGACAACAGTAATGGCTATGATAAATAATGCTGATAAAATTAGCCTTTGTACACCCTCAATTGGGATAATAAAGCTGGTAACATGGGCAATTACTATCCAATCTATCACTATTAGGGGAAAAAGCACTACTATTGCCAAAGACGCTAATATTATAAACTTCCAATTGCTCATATGTCTCTCCTATCTAAAATAGTTTTCTTTATAATGAATTTCTTAAGCGACGATAGTTCATTAATCCAATTGCTGTCGCAATTAGTAATGGTGCCAAACCTATTGCAACAGAAGCAATCATTTGGGATTGGTTATCCAATCTAATTGCCGCTTCATTCTGAAGATTCACTAAGTCCGGATATTCATAAAAAGGGTTAATTACGTTCAATGCATTATTGCTATATATCTGGCGATTGAATATTGTAAGTGCCGGATATGTGATTGATGCTACAATAATTAGCATCCCTTCAATAATCAAATATATTTTAAGCACAACCCGCTCTCTATTCTCTGTAGCTGTAACTATTTCATGTGTATGTTTTGATGTTATTAGTGGTAATACTGATAATATTGCGAGATATATAATTGTGAGCAATAAAACCGCTGAATTATCGGATACTATACTCTTAAATGTTTGGTATAAAAACCATCCATTTATGCCTGAAAAAATCAAAGTCATCCAAAATATAGGAAGGGCTGATATTTTACTAATGGCATTTGAAAGAATACTAAATCTCGCACCCACGTGCTTGAACAAACCCTTAAACGGAACCCCCAAAATATATAAAAATCTGCCTAAAGATCCTACTATTTCTATAGTGATATCCATTAGTGGAGTTGTTTCGTCAATCGCAGACACATTAGGGGCATGCCCCTCTCTAATGATTTGCTCATATGCTCCTATAGCTTCTTTTTGGCTGTTAATTTCAGTATCTTTAAGACTTACTTTTTCCGCAATGCCGCTTTTTATGCTAGTTATTCTGTTTCTAATGCTACCTGTTTCATCATCCCTAACTCCATCTGTGCCATCATTATCTTTAATTCCGTCAATCCTATTCTGCGACATTTCGCTTATGTATGTATATAATCTCTCTGTTCTTTTTATATTGTCATTAAACATATCCTCATTATTTTCTGAATTCTTTTCATAATTCTTTATAATGCCATCAATAACATCATCTTTATATGGAACTAGCTTTATTTCGTCCTTAATATAAGATTCGATAATGTCACAATAAATTTTCTCATATTGCTCTTTTTCGACCTTTCCATTTAAGGGATGTTCTATTTTGCTAATGTATCTACTGATTCCAAGATTTTCCTCTAACATTTCTTTGATTTTGCTTTTATTCCAATTTGAACGATTAAAAAGATCGTGTTTAATTAAATTTTTTATATCTCCATTTTTTTCTTTTTTTCTGTAATGAGCTTTAACACTCTGTTCGGCTTTATCAATAGATTCCGTTATTCTGTTAAACAAAATACTTATCTCTTCATAAATTGCTGAATTGATTAATTTTTCGTCGTTATTATGATTTATTTCACTCATCTTCATCTCCTAACTTTATACTTTCTTTCTTTAATGTTCCATCTTCATCTACAAATATGCCGAAAATTACCATTGCTGCAATAGTTGCCTCATCAAATACCGACTTAATTAGCAATCCTTCTATTGCTGATTTATTAAAAACTAATTCTTTAGGCAACTCTGAACTCAATCCCATTGTTTGCCATAGTTCTCTATAAAAAGCCGTGAGCATATTTATTTCCTTAATGCTTTCATTTAATCTTAATTGAATGCAGTCAACTATTTTCTTCCCTTTATTGTACTGTGAGCGAACTTTTGTAAGGTAGTTTATTGTATGCATAATTTTTATCTGTTCCAGCTCATTAACTTCAGATTCTTTTGCCAAAACAATATTATTGGAAGCCCCATCCATAGTTAGCTTGGCTAATTCATCGGCTGCTTTACTTGTATTTTTGTCTATTTTATCAGATAGTAAATATATATCATATATAATTCTCATATTATTTAAATGGTTTATCAAATCTTTCTTTAATAGCTCAGAAATTTGATTTATATTTTTGTAATATGTGCGGATAGCCATGTCCAAAAATCTAGAATCTCTGTTTGCAGATTTCACTTGCTTTATAACGTTATAAGTTAGCTTTGCTGGCTTAATCAATATCCTTTTTCGTGCTGAATCGGGATACCAGATAATTGGTATATACTTTTTTACTTCTGATTTGTAGGCTGGACATAATGCTTTTTTGGGATTTGAAAAAATATGAGATTTTACCTCAAACACAAAATTTACTTTATTAGTCCAAATCCAATACCAAATTTTACGCATACTTTTTTCCCTTAATATACTCATTATAATTTATTGCAGAACATTATTAATCCAAATTCCGTCTATTTTTGTATCAGTTTCTTTATGGTAAGATGTACCTTCTCCGTGTCTTAAATCATACCGCCACTCGCCATCATAATAGTCCCCATTAGGCCATTCCATCTTACCACTGCCATGACGGTAATGCCTGCCGCTATCAAATGTAAAATCACCTATATATGTACCACTTTCATCAGTAAAGGTGCCATTTATCCAATATCCATTTTTGATTTCTCCATAGAACCATGCGTTAGGTCCTAAAATAAAAAATCCCTTGCCAGTTACATAATTACCTTCAACCCATTCGCCTTCAAAATAGCTATTACCGGCTTCTTTCCTACCGTATCCATGTGGTATGCCGTCAATAACTTCGCCAACATACTTCCATTCTACTGAATCAGTTATCCCATTTATTTCTACCGAACTTGGGGATCTGGTTTCTATGATATTGTCTTCATTTGATGATGGAGCCAAAGGAACACCATCATCTAAATCAATGCCAGAGGTAATATCTGAAGGCCAGCTAACCATTATTGGTGAAGGCATTTGTATAATAATGACAGGACAATCCCTTAGCAACGCAATAATCGAAACTATAAGTGATAATACGGGGATCACTATAAAGGCAATAGCCCAGTACTTTATGCCTATTTTGGACTCATGCATAACAACCTCCCCCCCCCGCCTACTTCCTCATCATCTTCACCAACACACTTATCTCAATGATGTCCATTCCTTTCACCACCTCAATCAGCTCCGCGATCAGCTTTTCCCTGAATGGTTCGTCATGGGGTACTGTTTGGACAAAATCATCAATCCTAAGGCCGTATGTGTCACAAATCCGGAGTATCCGGTCCAGCGAAATGCCTTTTACTCCGCATTCAATGCGCGACAGATGAGAAGGGTCGAGACCAATTTCAGCAGCAAACTCTTCCTGTGTTTTGTGTAAAATATCCTTGCGGATATGTCTAATCCGGTCACTTGCATTCTGTTTATTATCCATATCTACTTTTCCTTTATAAATTCTACAGTATTTGACAGCATACTTCCATGTCCTAAAAGGCCTAGTTTTTAATGAAAATATGCACATTGTGCATTTTTTTTAAGGACAAGGGGAACGAGCATACCTTACCTCTCCAACCTACCACACTTCCCTGTCCTTGTGTGAAAAATGTCTTGAAATGCAAAAATTTGGCGCGAACGGAAATTTTTGCCGCTCGCGCCATGAAAATTGTCATATTTTGTCTTGTTAATATACTGGTTGTCCTATTGCCGTAAAGTGTTTTTATACCATTCGTCCTTATTCTATACAGCACCCTGCCTTTCGGCTGCAGTTTTCCCGTCACGCCAGTAAAATAATCTCGCGATGGCGATCGAAAAAGCTACTACTGCCATTCCCATGATTAATGAACCCCCAATCAAACCTGCCCTTCCCCCAAACCAAAGCAGCCAAACCCCGGAAACCGCGCCTAAGATGGCAATCCGCCTGACGATTATTTTCATTTTTGCAAACCGCTCTTTGCTCATCGGGACATTTACATGGCGAACCGGGGCGAGGGTAAAAACAATCGCAAGCGACGTACAGGCGATAGCCGTGCCAATTGGCAATGTAATATAAGGTATCATTGGCGTGACAGCCCACCACCCCAAAAACATGATCAGGAAGCATTTTAGATGTGTTTTGGCATGATAGCCGCCGCCGCAGCTTTGCAGGGGAATAATCATTGCGAGCAAAGCAATGCTTTCAAGCACACGCCCCATTATCACCGCTGAAACCATTACCATCGCAATATTAATCATGGTTGAGAAAATCAAGGTAAGCCCATATATGTAGATATCTTCATCTTCTTTTTTTATGATGTCTTTATCAGTCCAAAAGCTGACTATTTTCTCAATTATTCTATTTAGCATTTATCTTCTCCTTATTCATTTCCGGCTGCATTAGCGGAATAATAATATTGGTCGTAAATATGCCATTATCTTGGGAACGTACCACATATCCTTGATATTTATTGATAATTCTATCAATATGCTTAATCCCGACTCCGCGGTCAGGCTCTTTTTTAGAAGTCAGGAAGTAGCCATCTTTTTTTGCGATTTCATGATAGCTATTAACTATTACCAAGCTCAGGTTTTTCTTCATCGTGCTTATTGAGATAATAATGAATTTTCCGGTTTTCTCATCAGTTATCCGCAGGCAGCCTTCAATTGCATTATCAAGCAGGTTGCCAACGATGGCGCAAAGGTCATTATCGCTGATAATGTCATTTTCGGGATAAGCTGCTTCAACATTTATTTTTATTCCATGTGATTCTGCCAAAACCAGCTTTGCGCTGACGATTGCATCAAGCGACAGATTGCCCGTCCGGAGCATGATTTTGCTGTCCATGATGCTATTATTCATTCCATCCATATAGTCTAATGCTTTATCGGTTTCGGCTTCACGGACTAAAGCCCGCAGGACTGTAAAATTATTTTCATAATCATGCCGCCAGGTGCGGATAGCCGAATAAAGCTTGTCCATCTCATTAAGGAAACCTGTTTCCAGCCTTGTCCGCTGCAAATTCACCGCCAGCTCAATATTACGCGCTTCTTCCCGGATAAATAGTTCATAAACGATAAAAATCGCAATCATAATTAATAATGAGCCGGCAGCCAACCATACGAGGAGGTTCTGTTGTGGCTGTAAATTAGGTGATTCCACATATAAACGAAGCATGATTAAGTACATAAAGTTGGCCGCAACAGCTATGAATAGGAAAAACGCTGGCTGCCTCCTAAGATTCCGCTCTCTTTCATGGCGTTTTGCAAGGGCATAAAACACGACTACTTGCAAGGTTTTGATGAATATTAGGGCAAAAAGCCGGGCCGTGTCTTGGTATATCAAAGTATGTTCTATTGATGTGTTTGTCAGTAAGGAAGCTAATCCGGCACCAATGAGGGAAGTAGCAATTGTTATTGAAAAAACAATTAAAACGCCAAATATCTTTTGAAATATTGTCCCTAATTTGAAAAATAATAAGTAAATCAACATTATTATTTGGATTGTAAAAGCGTGAATGACAATAAACGGTACTGTAAATACCAAACAGCTTATTACTAATAAGCTCCATGTCCCTAACTGCGGCCAAAAAGAATTATATTTTGAATGAAAACGGCTATTTAGAAAATATACAAAAGCAAAATTTTCAACTAAGATCGCAATTAACTCAATCACAAACCATCCATTGCCCATCGTTTACACTCCTATGCCATCTGCCGTACCTATTGCAACCCGCCTGCGATTGGCATATTCCGCAAATCTATCGCAGACGGCAGCAACAAGTAATCGGTTATCCTTTTGATCTACTATCAAAAGGATAACACTTGGCCGAGCAAATGTAAACTATTATTTTGTCATTATTTGGCGAGACGCTTTGGCACGCTCGGCTGATTCCAGCCTATGAGACTAATTAAACCTGCTCCTGCTGCCGCAATTGATTCCGTTACTTTTGCCGTAAACCTTAAAAATATATTGAAGTTTACCATATTTACAAGCCCTCCTTTCTCTAATAACAGCAATTTCCATTCGCGCGATTTTAGTCTTGCTATCTTAGATTTTTTATTCTATTAGTTTTTACTTATGTAACTCATAAAACGCCTCCCTCACCTTTTTGCTCTTGCCCCGGCTAACCGGGATATACGTACCGGAAGAAAGCAAAGCATGGTGATTATCTACACTTTCGATTTTTAGCAAGTTCACAATATATGAACGGTGGCAACGGACAAAGTGGGCTGGGAGCTGGTTAAGCAGCTCTTCGCCGTTTTTCCTTAGCGAAACCTCTCTGTCCTGTAACTGAATCGTTGTTTGATGGGATTTTAGCATAATGTAATGAATATTGTTGTTTGGCAATCTGACTATTCCCGAATCTTCCTTATAGATAAATACTTCTTTATTATTTGAGCTTGACATTGCAAGTGCTTTATCCAAAATGGGATAAAGCTTCGCGGCCGTTAATGGCTTGATCAAATAATGGAGCGGAAAATAGTCATACCCTTTTAGGCTATATTGCTGATGGCTTGTCGTAAAGACGATTGGGGTATCCGGATCTTCTTTCCTGATATCATTTGCCAGCGCGAATCCGTTTTTGCCAGTTTTTTCCAGTTCAATATCCAAGAAGACTATGTCTGCCACTATATCAGGCCACGCAAACCAGAACGCTTTCGCGCTATCATAAGTATCTATTTTATTTTCTATTCCCGCTTCCTTAGCCCAACTCTTAATTAATTTAGTAAGATGGTTCTGGTCATTAATGCTATCTTCACAAATTACTATCCGCATCTTTTTTTCCTCTTTCTTTTGCAATTTTTATGTTCCAATAGCATTCTACCATACTTTTTCATTAAGGATGTCCTGTTACAGGACATTTTAAAAAATTTGTCGTTTTAATGTAGTTATTATACTAACATACTTTTTCCATTTAATGTAAAAAATGTCCTGAAATGCAAAAATTCGTACGTGAACGGTAAGCCGTGGTTATTAAAAATACTTTTTAATTAAAAATACTCTATGAAATGACAATTATTACCACTCGAGTGCGAATTTTTGCATTTCAGGACATTTTCCCCACAAGCTATAAAAAATGTGTTATGGTAAAATATATAATGAATACACAAGGGATAAAATATGAATCCACTAATTGCTTTATTTAAAACGCCAAACGGTAAATATTTTTTCGATGCGAATAAAGATGAGATGATTTCAATAAGTGATGAATCATTCAGTTTTTTAAGTAAACTAAAAACTGACAATGCTTCTGATACGCAGGTAATTCCATTTGAGTTAATGGAACTGAAAAAACAAGGCTATCTTAAGGATGAAAGCGCGGTAAAAGATATCCGTCACATATATACTGATTATCTCGACATTTTCCTCAAACGTAAAATATCTATGATGACTATCCAACTAACGCAAGATTGTAACTTACGGTGTAAATATTGCGTTTATTCAGAAGAACACAACCGAAGCCAGCGTAGTCATTCGACCAAAGTCATGTCCTGGGAAACCGCAAAAAAGGCAGTCGATTTTTTGGCCGAACATTCAATTGATAGCCCAAGCATAAATATTGGGTTTTATGGCGGTGAGCCTTTGCTTGAGTTTTCTTTGCTTAAAAAAATCATCGAGTATTGTAAAGTAATTTTTTTAGGGAAAGAATTTTCACTTAACATGACTACAAATGGAATTCTCCTAACTGATGAGATCATTCTGTATTTAGAAGATCAAAATGTATCCCTAATGATTAGCATTGACGGTCCTAAAGAAATAAACGATATTAACCGTGTTTTTATTGATGGCAGCGGAACTTTTGATGTTGTAGCAGAACGAATCCGCCGCATTAAAGAAATTGCCCCGGACTATGCCAAAAAAATAAATTTAAGCATGGTAATGGATCCTCGCAACGATTTTGACTGCATTAATGAGATATATATCAAAGGTTCTGATTTTCACAAACTTAATACTTCGCCTACATTAGTCGAGGGTGAGTTTGGAGATGAAGGTCTGCCTTTTTCAGAGAGTTACGTATGGAAAAACGAATACCACTTTTTTTTGGCCATGCTTGCGCATTATGGTCGTTATCCAAAAGAACAGGTTTCGCCTATTGCTATTAACAGAATGTCTTTTGCATTAACTGATTATGCTAGAATAATAAAAGCTGCTCCATTGCAAAAAATTGACTCACCTTCCGGTCCATGTATACCAGGACAGATGCGACTTTTTGTTAATGTTGATGGATTATTCTTTCCTTGTGAACGAGTCAGTGAAAAATCCGCTGCCATGTGCATAGGTTCATTGGAAAACGGCTTTAATCTTGAAAGTGCAAAAAATATTCTTAACGTTGGAACATTAACAAAAGAAGAATGTCTAAAATGCTGGTGCTTTCGCTATTGTGATATGTGTGCTAAAAAAGCCGATAATGAAGCGGGAGAACTATCTTCTGACTTGAAATTATCGCACTGCAATGACACAAAAGCTGTGGTACGCCAAAGGATGGAACAAGTTCTTCTCTTAAGTGAAATACCAAAGTATTATGCTCATCAAATGATGAAAGGGGATTGATATGAAAATACCTGTGGCTATATACCCTTATTGTTCTGAGCTGCTTCCGGCAGTAAAGTTCTTTGAACGGATGCAAGATAAATATTCTATTTCACGTCTTATCTCGCCTCCCGGACTTAGATTAGGCGGAAAGGATGCTGCTTATGCCCATAATCATCCCAGTATTGGCCATGTTGTACGAGATAAAATTGATTTTTATGAATCAGTGTGGAGTACATTATTTATAATGCGCGTGCTTCAACCAGTAGTTATTAATGATATTGACATTACTAAAATAGCTGAACAAGCTATTTTAGCAGGAAAAAAGGTAGTTTTTTTTGATAATACCATAAAAGATATCCCCGAATCATTACAGGAACTGTCCAAACTGCATCCTAATGACATTAAAATAATAACAGAAGATAAAAGGTCGCTTAGCAAAAGAATGGGCGACGGGGATTATAATTTAATTACAACTCCTGTCGTCTTAGCGGGCGGATTGATTGCCGCCGAGGATACATTTGAAGTACTGTTAAGCCTTGCTGATTGCTTAAAAAAACAGGGACTAAATATAAGCGTTATTTCTAAGCATTGCCATTGCAAAATGCTAGGCAAGCAATACCATTGTTTAAATCATATTCTTGATCAAAACAATCTTAAGGAAGTGGACAAGATAATATTCATGAACTCATATATAAGGGAAATAGAGCAATCAGAAATGCCGGATGTCATTTTGATTGAGGCTCCTGACCCAGTTATGCGTTACACCAATTCCATTCCCCACGGATTTGGTATTCTTACATATATGTTATGCCAAGCAGTTAAGCCGGATTATTTCATTTGCTGTGTACCTTGCGAATTGGCTAATGGAGTTATTCTAGCACAAATCCGTGAAGATTTATCATACCGATTAGGAAAATCCATCGATGCAGTCCATGTCAGCAACGTTATTATTGATTCAGCAGATATTTTACAAACCAGAAAAATATCTTATGTTTATGCTGATGTTAATATGGTTTCAGAACAGATTAAAATGCAAAGCGATTTTTCAGAAATACCGTTGGTCAACGTAATTACTGATGGGGCAGATACAATTTGCTCAACTCTTTTTTACCAAAATAATTTACCGGAGGGAATATGATTAATAATATATCAAAAACATCAATTGAAAAGATAATTCTTGCGATCCTTAAAGAGAAATTTGATTGTACTGATGAAATACTTACCGAGGAAAACCATGGATTACCATTAACTTGGAATCCGTTCAACTTATCGGCTATACAGCTAATGTATTTTCTTTTAGAAATAGAAAAAATCTGCAACACCATTATACCTGAAACCTATTTTCACGAGTATGGGTTCTCTGCTATTGAAAACGTAATTGAGATTGTGTATAAATGTAAATTAGTAAATAAAGTATAATCTATTTGCGCCACCAAGCATTTGGATAAATTGTGAAGTAACGCTATAAAGTAGGAGGAGTCATTATGAATATCAAAAAAGCTCAATCAAATTCCGGTTCGGTGGAAGCATATGCCAGCTCTTGCGCTTGTGTATGTAACTGCAATGTCAGCTGTTCTTGCCCTAATGAACCATATATGCCGCAATACGGTGTTTTTACAGCTGACAACAACAATAGAAGGGCAACTAATAATACAGGCTCAACTAATAAGCCTTCAGCCTCATAGGCAAGCTAAGTGACATAACGTCTATTTCTTTAAAGGTGGCGCTATAGATTACCGCTAGTTTTATCTGCGGAGTTAGGGTGCAACAGTTTGGGGCAGCCTAAACTGTTGCGACCATAACTAATCATATTTTTTTATGGTATTGAATATAATATATTTATATTATTTTAAGCAGAAAAAGCAAACAAAAGGAGAGCAAACAATGAAAAAATATATAGCTATTTTATATGTATTATTACTTTTACTAATAATAACAGCATCCGGCTGTGGAAAGTCTAATTTAGAGACAGATACGCAAACAAGAACCGTTAATGTTGTAAATACCACAGATCTTCAATACATAGCAGAAGACATTCCCATTCCCCCTGATTTCACGCCTTATTCCGCCAGATTTCTAGCAAGGGAAATATTTTTATTTGATGGACAAGGTGTTCTGGTCATGGACCAAGAGGGCCATGAATTAAGAAGAGCCATCTTTTCAGAAGACGAATTTTTTTCGGCCGTAGATTTGCAAGCTGACAGAAGCTTTTGGGCGGCTTCCTTAGACTATGGCGATGGCGAGGCCGGAATGCCGGGAGTGAAGCCGGACAAGCTGTCTTTTGTGCTGTTTGAACGGGATGGGTCGGAGCTTGAGCGTGTTGCCATAGATGGCTCACTTTTTATGGAAAATGAGGAAGTCATGCATCCTCAAAGGCTGATATTTGCCAATGATCATTTTTATTTGATGTCATATCATGCTGTTTATGTTATCAGCAAATCAGGGGAGCTTGTCATGGAAATGAAAGCAGAGGGGGAAAACTCCCGGGGCGGGGAAGGGTTATTCTTGTCATTGTTCAAGCTAAAAGATGGAAAGCTTGCCGCCGCTTCATATTCTTTTAGCAGCCGGAGCAGCGAACAGGTTTACCTTATCCAAATTCCCAATCTGGAAAACAATGAAATAGAAGAAATCACTATTCCCCTTATGGGTGCGGACTCTGGCGGTATTTTTTTAACAGGAGCCCAAGCCGACTTGCTCTTATGCGCAAATGCTGGCTTTTATGATTATGATTTGGAATCTGGCGACATGAGCCTAATCTTTAATCCTCTTAGGCATGGCTTAGATGTAAATTCTCTGGCAGAAGTGGCTATATTTGATGATGGCAGCATTGCCCTCGCTGAAAGGGCACAGGCAGGGGCACAGGCAGGCAGTATTAACCGTTTGGCCATGTTTACACGTTTCGATCCATCTTTAGGATCAGAAACTCAATCTGAAGAACCATATGAAGAAATTGCAAAGCAAACGGTGACACTTTCAGCTGTATTTGTTGACGTAGCGCTAAGTACATTAGTCGCTGAATTTAATAGGAACAACCGATATTTTTATGTTGATATAAGAGATTATAGTGATAATGGGAGAGTTGATGGCGATGAAGCAATTATGCGGCTTAATATTGACTTCACTACTGGAAACGCTCCAGATATCAATGTTCTTCCTTTCTGGTGGCCATCAGATATTTATACCAGCAAAGGAATTTATGCGGATTTAAATAGTTTTATGGAAAATGATGACAACTTTAATAAATCAGATTATCTGCCTGGCATATTTGAAGCCATGGATTTGGATAGCAAGCTGTACGAATTATTCCCACTTTTTACTTTAGATGCGATTTTTGCTAAGACCGCGGATGTTGGTACTGGCATAGGCTGGAATTTGGATGAGTTTGCCGCATTTATCGACACCAAAAACAATGCCCAGCATATTATTGGCACGTGGACAAAAAAGAGCTTTATTACCCAGATGATTTCTCAGCATTTTGTTAACCCAAATAGCGGTGTGACACAATTTGACCGGGATGATTTTTTGAAAATCCTCGCTATCGCTGACCGATTTCCAGCAAGCATACAGGACCAGGGAATGGAGCTTATGGAGAGCCTAAAAGATGGGGACCCGCTCATGTGGGGATTCAGCATTGGTTCGTTAGCTGATTTGTCAATTTCGGAATATCTATATTTCGGAGAAGACATAACTTTGAAAGGATATCCTTCGCCTAAAGGAAATGGTTTGTCTTTTTCATCTTTTCATAATTTCGGGATTATGGATCAGGCAGAAAACCCTGATGGGGCATGGGAGTTCTTAAAGTTTGCCTTGGATTACGAAAAGGAAGGTTCCGCTTTTATTGGTTTTCTTCCCGTTAAGATATCTTTACTTGAAAAAATGGCTGATGATGAAAAAAAGAACTTCGAGAGCGGCAATACATCTTTTCCTGGGGGGCGTTCAGCTTCCGATATCGGAGAACGTTTCTCTGTCGGCATTAACCAAACCATCGAGGCGGCTAAAGCAACAAGAAATGTGTCACGGATAAACCTCAGTATTTCGAATATCATCAGCGAAGAAGTAGACAGCTATTTAGGCGGCCAAAAATCTGCTGATTCTGTTGCTGACATCATCGAAAACCGGATTGGGATTTATCTGGCGGAGCAGGAGTAAGAAAGGGAAATACAATGATCAAAAATGGCTTAGCTATCGGTTTAATTTTATTATT
>Ga0099364_10005632_pt1 | contig 18532 bp, 20 predicted proteins | sample TergutTh196P3_FD_73070 | JGI IMG/M metagenome (GOLD analysis project Ga0099364, IMG submission 73070) | Microcerotermes parvus P3 segment gut microbial communities from Pointe-Noire, Republic of the Congo - Th196 P3 | ecosystem: Host-associated > Arthropoda: Insects > Digestive system > Gut ...
GTACTGCCGCTGGCGCTTGTGCCCTGGATTCTTGTTCCTCTCTTCGTGTCCTGGGGCACGGCTCTGGCGCAGCCCTTCAAAAGTTTGGCCTCTACGCGCAAAGAAAACAGCGGAAGCGCCTGGCTGTGGATCCATCTTGTGATAGGGCTGCTGCTGCTTTCCGCAATGCGTGCCAAATTCTGTCTGGACATGCTGCCGCTTATGCCGCTGCTGGCCATTGTGCTGGGCAAAGCCGTCGTGAACCTGCCCCAGGCAAACAGCCGCGCCTTCTTCCTTGTGCTGGCCGGTCTGTTCGGGCTTGCGGCCCTGGCGCTGGGTCTGGCCGGTCTGGCCCAGATCTGGCCGCTGTTCCAAAGCTTTGTGCCTTTGCCCTATCCCGAAGGCTTTGCCGCCATTAAAGGTTTGCCCATACTCGCGGGGATCTGCCTGCTCACGGCGCTCGTGCTCTGGAAACTTATCGACCGACAATTCCCGGCCCCCTGCTTGCTGGTATGCGCCATAGCAGTCACCGCCCTTTGCCTGCCGGCGCGGATGCTGACATCGCCCGGCATGCAGGATATCTTCCTTGGCAAGCCAGCTATCCAAACAAGCGTCCCGGCAACTCCTGTTCCCATGACTCCTGTGCAGGCTCCGGCCACAACCGAGTCCGAGGAAACGGTCTCCGCGCCCAAGCCTGCTGAAAAAACCGCGCCCGCGGCCGAACCGCAAGAAAAGACGGAAACTCCGGCGCCACCGCTAGAAACGCCGGCTGAAAAACCGGCTCCTGTACAGGAAAATGCTGCTCCGGACGTGCAGCAGCCTAAAGCAGATCAACCTTGAAAACGCCCTGCTGCAAAGACTACGGTACAGGTATGCATATCCCATCCAACGAACCGGCGGACATGACGGACCACTGGCAGCGGAGCTATGCCAGCCGCGCCTTGGAACAACTGGGGTGGTTTACGCCCCGGCTTGAACATTCCTTGCGCCATATAGAAGCTTGCGGGCTTGATCCCGTGGATGCCATTCTGGATGTCGGGGGCGGCGCATCAACTTTGGTGGACGACCTGCTGGCCTCGGGCCACAGCTCCGTGACAGTATTGGACTTGTCGGAGGAGGCTCTGCAGCGCAGCCGCGCGCGCCTTGGGGAACAGGCGGCCAAAGCGCACTGGCTGCAAGGCGACATTACGCGGATAGAACTGCCGCCTGCCGCTTTCGCCCTCTGGCACGACAGAGCGCTGCTGCATTTTTTGCTGCGGCAAGAGGAACGTGAAGCCTATGTGCGTCGGCTTTCCACAGCACTACGGCCAGGCGGGCATGCCGTCATCGCCGTTTTCGGCCCGGACGGCCCGACGCAATGCAGCAATCTTCCCACAGTACGCTATGACGCCAAGCAGCTTGGCGGACTGCTTGGCGCGCAATTCAGCCTGGAGGCAAGCGAACTTGTGCTGCACACGACTCCCTTCAATGCTGTGCAGCAGTTTCTCTATGCCCGCTTCAAGCTTGCTTCAGACCTGTCATGATACTGTGAAGCGTCTGCCGGAGGCGCTGCCAAAAGCGACTCAAGGCGCGCCTTGGCCAGCGCCGGGTCTTCTCCTCGCCGTAAAGCGATGTTTTCCAGGTTTTCCACGGCATCGCACGGCCGGACATACAGAGCTTCTATATCCCGATGGCCATATTCCGCATGTCGCGCGAGCAACAGCAAGTCCTCCGGCGATGGGCGGCTGAAACGCGCCGGCACGCAGGATGCCAGTCCGGACAAGTCCGCAAATTCCGCATGCCGCGCCAAAGCGCTGCCCAGTGCCCAAAGGCGCGCGCCGTCCTGTACCTGTTCCCGCATCCGTTGCAGGCAATGCTCCGGCGTAAGCAGCTCAAGTTCGGATACGGCGCGAGGCAAAGCATCATTCTCTCCAGGTGTGAAAACTTGTGCAAGCGCCAAGTCGCGGCGGGCATGCTGCAAAACCCAGATACGCTGCAAAGCGGCGTTTTCCAATACGACGCGAGCGCCCAAGGCCAGCGCCTGCATATAGTCAAGTCCGGCAAGCAGCGCGCCGCTTGCCCTGGCAAGCGCGGCAGCCGTGCTCAATACAAGGCGGATGCCCGTGAAGCTGCCGGGTCCGCGCACACAGGCGATGCGCTCCAGATCGAAAAAGCGCAGACGCAGTCCTGAAAATATCCGCTCAAGCGCCGGCGCCAGCAGTTCCGTCCCCCGCCTGGAAGCGGCCCAATCCTGGGCGCACAGAATCTCCGGTCCGTCCGCCAGGACAATCTGCAGGCGTCCTTCCGCCGCGTTCAGCGCAAGAGTCAGTCCCTGCATCCACTAATCCGTTTTGAACAGGCGCCAGATATCGTTGAACGTGGCCAGCAGCATAAGACATATAAGGAAGGCGAAACCAAGCCGCGTCGTCACCTCGCGGAATCCGCGGCTCAAAGGACGGCGCATAAGCGTTTCCAAGCTGTAAAAGAGAATATGACCGCCGTCGAGCACAGGGATCGGCAGCAGGTTCAGCAGCGCCAGATTGATACTGATAAGCGCCGTCAAGGCCAAAACGCCCGCCAAACCCTCCTGGGCTTGCTTGCCGACCAACTGGGCGATCAAAATCGGCCCGCCCACCTGGTCAACCGGCACGGTACGCTGCACCAGTTTGACAATTCCCTGCCAGGTCAGGGAGAGCATTTCGCCGCTACGCGCGATGCCCAGTTTGGCGGCCTCGAAAAAGCCCGGCTTTTTGACGGTATATTCGCCGGCTGCCCGGATGCCTATCCGGAAACTTGGCTCATCCTCGCCGAAAATGCTTTTCCGCATGACCGGCACAGGCGTCACAGCCACGCTGAGACTGCGGTTGCCGCGGGCCACCTCCAACTGCAAGCTTGCACCCCCGCTGGCGGCGATCATGTCGGCCAACTGCTGCCAGTGCTGAATTTCCACACCGTTGACGGCAAGCACCAGATCGCCCGGCTGCATACCGGCCTGGGCCGCCGGGCCGTTTTCTTCCAATGCTCCCAGCTTGGGAGATATTTCCACTTCACCGTAGGCATACGCAAGCCCCCAGCAAATCAGCCAAGCCAGAAGCAGGTTCGCCAGGGGGCCGGCTGCCACGACAATCAGGCGCTGCCAAGGCGGACGGGACGAAAAATGTTCCTCCTTGCCGAAATTTTCCGGCATTTCTTCCTCTTCATCATGCCCGACCAACGACACATAACCGCCCAATGGGATGGCGGACAAGCGATATTCGGTCTTTCCCCAAACCTTGCTCAAAAGCTTCGGCCCAAAACCGAGGGAAAACGTGGACACGCCCATGCCGAAAGCGCGGGCTGCCAAAAAGTGGCCCAATTCATGAAAAAAAATCAGGCCGCCCAACACAAGCAATACAGAAAGTACGGAAATGATCATGTATGCCTCGCAGACAGATGAGACCAGGCCCCTGTCCGATGTCCTATCGGCGTAATGCGGCAAAAGTTCAGTAACATTGCGGCAGGAGGCTAGCCGCCGCCTACCGCGGGAAACAGCCCCACGCGGTCGCCATTCCGCAATTCTGCGGTTTCCGTGGCATGCGCGCCGTTTACAAAGATAATCGTCACGTCTTCAGGGGGTATGCCGAGCGCGCGTATCAGATCGCCCACCGTACCCGGTGCGGCGAGCTTCGCATGCCCACCTGCAGGAGCATGCTTCGCAAGCGAAGCAAAGCATCTGACTTCAATGGAGTTCATATCAACTCTCCAAAGACTGCGCGTCGTTTGCTCACAGCCGGACAAGCACCAATTCCGACACAGCCCGCTTGGGCACATGATGCACGCCCTGCGCATCCCGCCAATAGGTAAAATCGCCGCTCGCGGGCATGGGAACCAGACGGCGTTCTTCCTTGGCCCTGCCAAGCGCCAGAATCAAATCAATGTGCATGTCTTCGGGCACACGCAACAGTTCCATGCATGCGGCCCGCACGAACGAGGCATGCATGCAACAGCCGATGCCCTTGGTGTGCGCCGCCAACTGGATGGTCTGCGCAGCGATGCCGACGTCCATATGCATGATCGCGGTATTCTCCTTGGGAGTCAAAACGGCAATGTAGGCCGTCGGGCGTTCGCCTTCCGCCGGACCGCCCCAGTCCTTCAGCGCGCCGGCCCAGCGCGTATGCACGAACAACTCCGCGCATTTCTCCGGACTGCTCACAAGCGCGTAGCGCAACACCTGTGCATTGCGGCCGCTGGGTGTGCGGCTCGCACATTCCATCAACCAATTCAAATCGTCCTGCCCGATCCGCGCATCCTGCACAAAACGGCGGCAGGTACGCGCTTCAGATGCAAGTTGTAAAAAGTCCATACTCTTTCCCCCTTTTATGAGGCTGTTGATGTGACGACACGCGCTCAGCGCTATCAGAAAAACTTTCCGCTGTCGATGTGTACATTGAAATCATTACAATATTTTTTCAATAAGATAGCGAGGGCGGCGCTTCATTTCCGTAAACATGCGGGCCATATATTCGCCTATGACAGCAAGGCAGAAAAGTTGTACGGATCCGAGCAGCAGCAGCGCTATCATCAGCGAAGTCCAGCCGACCACGGTCCCGCCGGCGAAATAGGTCAACAGGGCGCGCAGGCTTTCGAGCAAGGCCAGCAGCAGCGTACCCACGCTCAAGATGCCGGCAAGGCGCAAAGGCATGGGGCTGAATGCCGTGATGCCCGAAAGCGCAAAGGACAACATGCGCCGAAAGGGATATTTGCTCTCACCCGCCTGGCGCGCCAGCCGGGTATAGCCCACGGTGGCGCTGCGAAAACCCATGCTCGGGAAAATGCCGCGCAAAAACAGGTTATGTTCCGAATACGACGCCAGCGCCTCCAGCACAGGGCGGCTGGTCAGGCGAAAATCCGCGTGATCGGGAATGAGCTTGACGCCCAGCACTTCCATGCACTTGTAAAAGACGTGGGCGGTATTGCGCTTTAAAAAACTGTCGCTGCTACGGTCATTGCGCACGCCGTAAACAATGTCGCAGCCTTCGGCAAAGTGGGCGAGCATGGGCCGGATGGCGGCAAGATCGTCCTGCAAATCCGCATCCAGACTGATGGCGCAGTCCACCATGGCGCATACCTGAAGCAGTCCGGCGTACAGGGCGTTCTGGTGTCCGGCGTTGCCCGCGAATTTGAGACCCCGACAGCTTTGCGGGCTGCCTGCATGAGCCGCGCCGACAAGTTCCCAGGTAGCGTCCCGGCTGCCGTCATCCACATACAGCGCGAAGCTTTCCGAGCTGATGCGTCCCTCGGACTGCAAGTCCTTCAAAAGCGCGGCAATCATATTCAGCGTGCGGGGCAGGGCATCCTGTTCGTTGTAGCACGGCACAACCAAAGCCAACGTGGGACAGCGGCGGTTCATCGCAACTCCCTTGCCTTATGGAGCCAGACGCCCATAGGTATCTTCCAGACGCACGACATCATCCTCGCCAAGGTAGGAACCGGATTGCACCTCAATCATCACCAGGGGGAGAATACCCGGGTTTTCCAGACGATGCCGTTCCCCAATGGGAATATATATAGATTCGTTTTCACTGAGCAGCACTTCCTTGTCGCCCACGGTCACTTTGGCGGTTCCGAGCACCACGACCCAGTGTTCGGCACGGTGGTGGTGGTACTGCAGCGACAGAGCAGCCCCCGGCCTGACTTCAATGCGCTTGACCTGAAAACCTCCATCCAGCGCCAGCGTTTCATAGCTCCCCCAAGGGCGATGCACACGCCTGTGCAGGTCGCACTCCGCGCGGCCCTGACTTTTCAGATGTTCAAGCAGGCGCTTCACGTCCTGATGGCGGGAACGGTGCGCGACCAGTACCGCATCCGCGCATGCCACAACTGACAGATTCTCCACGCCAAGCGCCGCCACAAGGCGATGTTCGGCATGCAGATAACAATCGCGCACATCGAACGCCTCAATGTCTCCATACAGCGCGTTGCCGCGCGCATCCTTCGGCGAAACCGCGTAAAACGCCTCCCATGAGCCCAGGTCATTCCACTGCGCGGGCAGCGACACCACAACGGCATCCTGCGTGTGTTCCATGACGGCGTAGTCAATGGAGTCTGATGGGGAAGCCAGAAAAGCCGCCTTGTCAACCCGCGTAAAATCAGGACTGTGCTGATGCTTTTGCCAGGCGGCGCGGCAGGCGGCGGCGATTGCAGGCGCATAGCGCTCTACTTCCTCCAGCCAGCGGGAACTTCTGAACGCGAACATGCCGCTGTTCCAGAAGCAGTTTCCCTGCTCCAGCATATGCTTCGCCTGTTCCAGCGGCGGTTTTTCCACAAAACGCTCAATGTGGAAGCCCGCTTGGATGGATGCGCCACATTGGATATAGCCATAGGCTGTTTCCGGCCTGTCGGGCACTATGCCGAAGCACACCAAATGCCCATCCTTGGCGCAGGCCCATGCGGCGGCCACTGCCTCGGCAAAGGCGGATTGGGGTTCAATACGGTGATCCGAAGGCAGCACGAGCAGTATGGGGTCTTCGCCTCCTTCGCACGCGGCGAGGGCGGCCAAGGTCACAGCCGGAGCGGTATTGCGCCCTTCAGGCTCAAGCAGAAAACGCGCGGGCGCATTCAGCCGCTGTGCTTCCGCTGCGGCAAGAAAACGCTGTTCTTCGCCGCACAACACGAGGCACTCCCGCACCTCGGACAAAGCCAATGCTCTTTGCAGGCTCTCCCCAAAAAGCGTTGCGCCCCCAAGAGCCATAAATTGTTTGGGATACAGGCGGCGCGATAAGGGCCACAAACGGGAACCGCTGCCGCCGCACAAAATCACGGGAAGCAGTGCGGACATGATCTTAACCTCTCAGAAAACAGGATGCTGCGCCGGATGGAGGCGTTTCAATCCGCGCCCCTGCGCGAGGGGCGACATGTCCCGCCTTGTGTAGCAGAGTTTGTAAGTTGTTTCAATCCACGCCTTGGCGCGAGAGCAGGGTGGATTGCCGCAGGGTTTTGCGCTAGTTTGACGGCATGGCGCTTATCGTCAAGGATGGCATTCGCATTCGCTCCGGTCCCGGGCGGCCGCTTCCCTTGCGGCCGCGTTCCGCCGCTGTGCCGCCTTTCTGGCGTCCGGCCGGGGATGGCGTCCGCACCCGTGTGCCGGATCATCTGTTGGCGCAGTGGATGCTCGTCCTGCGCGCAAAAAACATTCCCTTTCTTGTCGTCCACAGGGGGAAGCGGCGTCTGCTGTATGTGCCGCCCATGGCTGAAGGCGTCGCAAGGTATGAAATCGCGGGCTACAGCGCGGAACCTACTCGTCGTGTCAGCCGGCCAACGCCCCCTGTCCGGCGGAATGCGCATCTGGTTGCGTTATTCTTTGTGCTTCTGCTGGGCTGGCATGGCATCTGCGCAGGCTGGTGGAAATTTCCGGGCTTTGCGTCTCTGCCGCCTCAGGAATGGGTACGGCTCGGCGCGCTCGACGTGTACCGCACCCGTATTCTGCATGAGTGGTACAGAACGGTAACCGCGCTGAGTCTCCACGCGGACGGCCTGCACCTGTTCAGCAATATTGCGGCGGGCTGCCTGTTTCTGGGCATGTTGTGCCGCCGCACAGGCTTTGGAACCGGACTTTTTCTGACCGTGCTCGGGGGAGTGCTGGGCAACGCCTGCAATGTGCTGTATCGCCCGCTGCCCTTTGTCTCTATGGGCTTTTCGACCGCGCTTTTTGCCTGTCTGGGACTTTTGTCCGGTATCCAGGCCTTGCAGGAAGGACGCGAGGCCTGGCGCAAGGCGCTCCTTCCCCTGGGCGCGGGGGCCGGGCTTTTCGCCATGCTCGGCACGGAGGGAGAGCGTACCGACTATGCGGCCCATCTCTTCGGGATGGGGGCTGGTCTTGTCCTGAGCTATGCGTATTACCGCCTCTTGCCGCTCCTGCGCCCTTTTGCCGGAATGCAGTTGTCGGCCTCGGGCGCTGTGGCGTTTCTTTTTGTTCTGGCATGGCATCTTGCTTTGCGGTAAGATGGCGCTGACAGGGAGGCGGAATATGAAAATACGTGTGCTTGTGCTGGTGCTTGTGTTTTCCCTTGCAAGCGTGGGCTGCGCAAAGCAGTTGACGACACTTTCGGACGGCCAGCCCGGCTATGCTGTTTATTGCGACACGGCGCGGACGCGGTGCATGGATGAAATCGCGTTTTTGTGCAAGGACAAGAGCTATATGATTATTACGGAACGGGCGCAGGAAGTAAGCCTGCCGATTGGCTGGGTTGATACAGGGGCCGTGCTTGACAAGTTTAACAGCCGGTATTGGATGGAAGTGCGTTGCGATCCGTAAAAGATGCCCTTTTTTCTGCATCACGCATTATATGCTTTACCGCTTAGCTCCAGCGGACGGAGGCGGACAAGGCAGGTGCGCGCGTTGCGCGGAGCGATATAGGCGTCGATTTCCTCAAGGGAACAGGGAGTGAAGCGCCGTCCGAACAGCCTGAGGATGCGCAACCGCTCCTGCTCGTCCCGGACAATCTCCGCGCGGGCCATGACCATTACGCTTGCATAGTCCGTGGAAAATTTCTCCCCCAGCACCTCGGCCTTGCTCACCACGCACAGGCAGACACTGGGATTTTTCCGGATGTATTCGAGTTTTTTGCCTTCCTGGGCGCAGTGAAAAAAAATGTCCGGGCATTCGCCCGCATCATCAAGCACATAGTTGACAGGCACGCCGTAGGCCTCTTCGCCCGCAAGGCTGAGTACGCCCCATGTGCCCTGCCGCAGAAGTTCCAAGGTCGCCTTGTCGGAAAGCTGCCTGTCGCGCCGGCGCATGGGGTGTCCTCCTTAAAGCTTTCATAAGCGCATGTTCTAATTGCTCAAGCTGGACTCGTTCTTTTCAATCGCCTTTGCAATACGCGCCGCGCGTTCCGCCGAGTTCGGATGGCTGGCGAGCACACCGCCGCTCTTGCCGAGCGCATCGAGCTTCATCAGCGCGGAAACCGCACCCTGCGGATCGACCTTGTACTTCTTCATCATCCGGTAGCCATAGGCATCAGCCGCGAATTCATTCGATTGCGAATACTGCGCGTTAATCACTTTATGCAGCAAGGCGCTCAACTGCGCAGTGCTCAGATTGCCGATGGAAGCTCCGGCCGTGGCGTCCACCGCCTTGATTATGCCCGAGGAGGCATACTGTACGCGCAGCGCGTTCGCGCTGTCGTTATTTTTTACGTGCCCGATTTCATGCCCCACGATGTAAAACAGTTCATTATCGTCCATCATGTCCATGAGGCCGGAGTATACGCGAATCGAGCCGTCAGCCGAAGCGTTGGCATTTACCTGGTTGGTGAGGTATACCTTGAAGTTCAACTGCAAGCCGTCTTCGTTGCGCAGCTTGTTTGTCAGTTTCGCCAGGCGCTGGGCGTAGTTATTATTATCCGGGGCAAGCTTGTTTTCGCGGTCGCCCTGGGCGCGCATCTGTTGCGCAACTTTTTTGACTTCTTCATCGCTCAAAGAAACCGCGGCGCCCAGATCTTTTATAGCGGATATGTGCCCGGTGCTGGGCAGGCTGAAGCCCGCGACAAGGCCGCCGCCGTTGCTGACGCCGGCGCCAATGCCGAGGAACGATACACACAGTACAAGGCACATGAGATATTTGGACATACTGCCTCCGGTGTTAAAAGGGAGAATACGCGCGAAAATGCGGCCTGAGAAACATTGTTGAATTGTCTAGGAGAAAACATGTACGCTGTCAACCGCGTGCCTGGCGCGCGCTGGTTCCTTTTTAGCTGGCATCTGCTGGAGGCCATTGGCGCGAGGTGTGTAACACCATGAGGATGAGAATAGCATCATCAACAATTTCATATACAAGGATATAGTGCTGGTGGATTACCAGTTCACGGGTGCCGTCAATGCGCCCCGGCTTGCCCAACAATGGAAATTCCGCAAGCCTGAACGCGGCGGCAGTGATGGTATCGTCCACTTCCAATGCCGCCAGCACGTTGTCTTCAGCGATAAAGTCGATGAGGTCATGTCTTGCGAGTGTGGCCCTTCTGGCCCAGACAACTTTCATTGACCTTCACCCAGGCGCGCCAGCAAATGCTGCCGCCTTTCTGCGGCCTGAACCATAACCGTCTCGTTGTCCACCACGCGCCCCAATCGGACATCAGCGCGGCCTTCTGCGACCTTTCGGGCAAACCACTGCTCATAGGCTTCCTGGGATTGCGCCTTTTGCATGACATCGCGCATGAATTCACGAATCAACTGCGCTCCGCTGCGATCCTGCATTTTGGCGACCTCGGTGAATGCTTCTTTTAACGAAGTATCAACCCGAAGTGTAAATGTTGATTCAGACATACGCACCTCACATGTTTCACCAAGAGTACATTGTAACACATGCAAGGTCAATCTGACTTTGAGCCTTCTTTCTTGTTTTCTCTAACATATTAATATTGCAAGTTGAAAACAGCAGTGCGCGGATAAGCGGCGAAAAGTTGTGCAGAAAATGCCCAGAGGCTATTGCGCGAATGTGTCGCGCGTGGTATGATTGTTTCGATGCCATTTTTGCAGAACGGTTGCGACATGTGAACCGGAGCGAACAGGCATGATGTCAGCCTGCTTGAAGCAGCTCTGAAGGAGATGGTTGTCCCTCCTCCTCATACTGACTTTTCACTAACAACCTTAACAAAGGAGAACGTCATGCGTTACGGACATAATAATTTATATTTCAACCCAGTCGGAGAAAAGAAAATAATTGTCGAGTTGAGCGTCATGCTATTCTGGGTTGCAATATGCGCGGGGGGCCTGATTTATGATGGTTCTATACTATTCGCTATTGTTGGACTTGTTATAGTTTTAATAGGTGTTATAGGAATACGAGCAAAAATTAAAGCAAACAAGAATCGTACAGTTGTTACAGATGAGGAAATGGATAGCATTTGCGCGGAATATATATCAAATCTAAAATCGATGGCCTTGGATAAACTTGGTATTGATGAAAGTCAAGTTGCTTCGGCTGCACCGATACAATTTTGTGGCTACCATTACTTAGGCTTGCAAGAGTCGCCTTCAATGCCCAGTAATCTTCCAACAGACCCTGAAGAACGTCGTCCTACTGCTGCTATCATGAAGGGCGCTGACGGCGTATTGCGATCTTCATATTATAATGCAGTAATTTTTCTCTTTTCAAAAGAAAAAGTTTATTGTTATAAAATATGTTTTTCTCTACTGAAAGACAAAAAATATGAAAAAACATATGAATTTTCTTATAGCGATATTGTTTCTGTTTCCGCTGAATCCGGATCGACAACTTATGAATTGGAAACTGTAAGGTTTGACTACTTTAAAACTTATAGTTCTGAAACTATACAATTTGAATTCTTTAAGTTGACCGCATCCGGTGATGTTTGCATTGAAGCAATAGTTTTCAATAAAGGAGACACTGAGCGCAGCATCAATAGTATGAAAAATTTGTTGCAAAGCAAAAAATAACACCCTAGATTTCATAATTCAACAAACCGTGGCTAGTGTCGCGTCAAGCGGCACTAGTGTCATGTCATTCGCGAAATGTCGGATGCCGCTTTGGCATCTCAAAGACTCCCACTCCTCATTCAAGCATCCTGCCTGTCAGCTGCAAAAATATCGGCCGATATTTTTGCATTCGACTGTTCGGCTTGCTCGGAATAGTCATTTCAATAAGCCCAGCCTGGAGTGCGGGCAGCAGATACCTTTCCCGGAAGGATTTGCGATCCTTCAATCCCAACGCCGTTTGTAGCTCATCCCGCGTCATTTCACCGGTCAGGACTGCCAGCAGGCGTTTGACTTGGGGGGTGTCTTGAGGGGCGACTTGGGGGGTGTAGAAGGCGTGGACGGCACCTTGAATCATGGTGAGCATGAACTCAATGAATGGCGAACAGTTGGTCTTGGCCGTACTCTGCTGGATAGCCTCGTAATATTCGCTTTGGTGTTCGTAAATCAGGCTTTCCACCGGAATACGGGCAAACAGGGCATTCCAGCGGTACAAAATAAGCGTCTGCCAGAGCCTGCCCATACGACCGTTGCCATCGCTGAAGGGGTGGATAAATTCAAACTCATAATGAAAGACAGAACTGGCCACCAGGGGATGGTAGTCGGTCGAAGCCAGCCAAAGCAGCAGATCGCCCATCAGAATCGGTACACGTTTGGCAGGCGGGGCCATATGCAGAACCTGTCCGCCGCCCATGACTCCCACGCCGCCGCTGCGATAATGACCAGCATCGCCTGCGAGTCCGACCATGAGAATATTATGGGCGGTCAACAGATCGGTCTCGCTATGCGGATTCCATTGCTCTAATCGGTCGTAGGCGGCAATGGCGTTTTTTGCTTCCTGAATTTCACGCAAGGGAGCGATGACACGTTTGCCATCCAAAATGGCGGCAATCTGTTCTTCGCTTAAGGTATTGCCTTCAATGGCCAGAGAACCTTGGATGGTACGGATGCGGTTGGTGCGCCGCAGGTGCAAATCCAGTACACCTTCCCCTCGGGCGGAAATGTGGCCCACCGTTTCGCTGATCTCGGCGACCAAGCGCAAGATCTGCGGAGTGATGGTGAATGGCGGATGGTACGCATCTTTTTTGTTCGTGCGGCTCATGCTCCCGCCATCCTCGTAAAAGGTCATGTGCTGTTGTCGCTCGTATCAGAGGTATCAGAGTGATGCAAATTTTACAAATCCGCCGTCAAGTTCTAAAGTCGTTTGATAGGACAACACCATACGGAAGCTTGGCTGTGCCGCCTGAGGGCTTGCTCTGTGCCGCGCCATGAGTTATATATAAATATAATTTTAAGGAGGCATGGGATGTTTACAGCCAGTCTGCGAAAAGTCGGCGGTTCCGTCATGTTGGCGGTGCCTCCGGCCATATTGGAAATGGTGCGACTGCGGTCAGGCGCAACGGTAAGCATAGCTGTGGAAAATGGACGCCTGATTGTTGAGCCGGCAACCAGGCAACGGTATTCCTTGGATGAACTGTTAGCCCAGTGTGACATCTCCGCTCCCATGTCCGGTGAAGATGCCGGGTGGACAGCTTCAGCGCCCAAAGGCCGGGAGTTGATTTGATGCGGCGCGGAGACATTTACCTTGTCGTTCTTGAACCAACTGAGGGGCATGAACAGCAGGGAGTTCGCCCGGTCCTGGTGGTTTCCCCCGATGCGTTCAACAAAGTTACCCAGGTGCCTGTTGTCGTGCCGATTACCAGAGGCGGCAATTTTGCCCGCGTAGCAGGGTTTGCCGTATCCCTTGAAGACGCCGGCACACGCACAACGGGCATTGTGCGGTGTGATCAGCCTCGCGCCCTGGACGTGAAAGCCACAAATGGGAAACGCCTGGAACGGGTTCCATCCGCCATTATGGATGAAGTTCTCGCCAGGCTTGCGCCTATTTTTCTATAGCACAACGCTTTTTTTGCGACCGGCTCCGCGCTTTCACTTTGCGAAGCTATGCGCTATCCTCCGAAACATACGAGTCTTTCCGCAGGAGGGTCTATGGGTTTCAACTGGCGCGCCGTGCCCGACAGCCTGCTGGTTCCTTTGCTCCAGGGATGCGTCGGCAGGATGCAGCTCCATAACCTGGCGAATACGGCGCTTGACCTTCTGGCCCGAAAAGAAGATTCAACGGCCTTTCCCTTGGCGGACTTTGTGCGCGAAGCCTTTCTGGCCGCCTGGGAAGAAGCGCCGCTTGATCTGAACTGCATAAGCTCCCTGCTGGACTTGCAGGAAAGCTGGCCCTGCCTGCCTGAATCCCTTGTGCGCCTCTTGCATGCCTGCAAAAACGGCCAGCAGGTTCCGCAAGATATTTCCCGGCTGCGCAATTTGGCGTTTGCCCACGATGACGAGGCCCTGTGCGCATACATAGATGCATGCCACGAGGCCGCGCCCGGTAACGCGTACTGGCTGCAGCAGGCCGTGCGTCTCGGCTCCGCGCGGGATCTGGCCTGGCTGGAACAGCGCCTTGCCCGCGCATCCGCCGTTCCTGATCCCATTCTGGCCGCGCTCAAGGCGGATGCCGCGTTGCTGCGCGGCGAGCATGGGCTGGCCGTGCGCCATTATATGGCCGCCCTGCGTGTGCTGCCGCTGGCCGGCTGGCGGGCGCGTCTTGGTGAAAGTCTCTTCCGCGCCGGACAGACGGACGAAGCCCTGCGCCACTGGGAGGCGGCCCTGGCGCAAAGGCCCTGGCAGGTGCATCTTTTCCTGCGCTGCGACGACGTGCGCCGGGGACGCCACCTTCCCGCCGCGCTCCCCGAGGGCCGCGGCGTCATTCTCCTCTATAGCTGGAACAAGGCCGAACTTTTGAACGCCACGCTGTCTTCCCTCCACGCCTCGGATACCGGCGGGGCGGACGTCATTGTTCTGGACAATGGATCAAGCGACGATACCCCGGCCATGCTTGGAGGCTGGGAACAGAATTTTTCCCCTCGCCTGAGCGTGGTGCGCCTGCCCTGCAACATCGGCGCGCCGGCTGCCCGCAACTGGCTCCTGTCCCTGCCGCGGATCCAGGAATATGACTGGGTAGTCTTCCTGGATGACGACATTGTCCTGCCGCCGGACTGGCTGCGCTATTTCGGCGCGGCAATGCGCGCCTGTCCCGGGCGCAATGTTTTCGGCTGCCGGGTGGTGGATCAAGATCGCCCACATATGATCCAGTGCGCGGACTTCCATCTCCTTCCCGGCGACGATCCGGGCAAAAAACCTGTCGGCCTGCCGGATTACGTGCAGCGCTTTTCCATCTCCACCCTGCATATCCTTGCGGCGCAGGATTTCGGACAATTCACCTACCTGCGGCCTTGCGCCTCCGTCACCGGCTGCTGCCACATCTTCCGCCGCGCCGCCCTGTTTGAGACGGGTCTTTTCGATATACGCTATGCCCCCAGCCAGTTCGACGACTTTGAGCACGATCTGCGCCACGCCATGCGGGGCGATCTGCCCGTATACCAAGGGTATTTGCGTATCCCGCACCTGCGGCGCACCGGCAGCTACGGCGCCGGAGAAGACCCGCAGCTCGCCAATTCCTGGGCCAACATGTACAAACTGCAAATGCGCTATCCGCGCGAAACATTTGATCAGATCCGCACAGCCGAACACGCCGCCCTGCTGGAGGACGTGCTGGCGCGGACAGAGGAATCCCATGCGCTATGACGTGTTGATAGCCGGAGCGGGCATGACGGGCGCGACGGCGGCGCGGGTGCTGGCCGAGGCCGGCCTGCGGGTCTGCGTGGCTGAAGAGCGTGAGCATAGCGGCGGCAACTGCCACGACAGGCCGGACGAACACGGCGTTTTCATCCATCCCTACGGGCCGCATATTTTTCATACGTCCAGGCAGGCTGTGATCGACTTTCTTTCCCGTTTTACGGGCTGGCGGGCTTATGAACATCGGGTGACGGCGCTGGTGAGGGACAGAATCATCCCTCTGCCCTTTAACCTCACCAGCCTTGCCATGTGTTTTCCCGCGCGGGAGGCGCACCGCATGGAGGAGGCGCTGATCAGGCGTTACGGCAGAGACGGCAAAGCGCCGGTTCTGGAACTGCTGGGTTCAGAGGACGCCTGCCTCCGGGATTTGGCGCGCTTCGTGTATGAAGAGGTCTTTCTCGGCTATACGCAAAAACAGTGGGGGCTTGCGCCCACGGAATTGGATCCGCAGGTTACGGCGCGTGTGCCGGTGCGCGTCAGCCATGATGACCGTTATTTTCAGGACAGTTTCCAGCATATGCCGGATAAGGGCTTTGCCCGCATGTTCGACAGGATGCTTGACCATCCCGGCATCACGCTGCTGCTGGGAACGCCCTTTGCCGAGGCCGGGGCTGCTGCAGGCAAAGCTGTCTATACCGGCACCATAGACGGGTATTTCCACTATCGCCTGGGCGCGTTGCCTTACCGCAGCCTGGATTTTGACTTTCAGCATTACGCGCAGCCGCGCCACCTGCCGAGCGCTGTGCTCAACTATCCGAGCGCCGCGACGCCCTGGACGCGCATTACGGAATACAAACAGCTTACCGGACAGGAGCATCCCCACACCAGCGTGAGCATTGAGTATCCGCGCCCCCATGAACCCGGCAGGACGCTTCCCTATTATCCGGTTTTCACCGGGGATGCGGCGCAGGTATATGCGGACTACCGGGAGCTTGCCAAACGGGAAGCGCCGGACGTCATTTTTGCAGGCCGGCTGGGGGCCTTCCGTTATCTGAACATGGACGATGCGGTCCTGGCGGGCATGGAGGCGGCGCGGCAAGTTCTGGGCAAAACGCCATAAAAATGCGCTGCCTGCTTCTTGATATTCGTTTTAAACATTTCTATCATGATCTGGAAGTCCATGTGCATCTAGTCGCCCATACAATCAAACACCAGGAGTGATACTTATGGACAGAAAAATACGAATAGCCATCCCGCTGATTGCAATGGCAATCATTTGGATGCTGCCGACGCCGGAGGGGCTGACGGTGCATGCCATGCGCTTCTTCGGCATTTTTGTGGCCGTGATTCTGGCCTTAATCCTTGAACCGCTGCCCAATGCCGCAGTGGGCCTGATCGGCTGTGTCACCGCCAGCGCCCTGCAACTGGTCCCCCTGGCGGAAAGAAACATAGCCGCCATGGCAAAAGCAGCCAAAGAGGGGACGGCATTCGTCGAAGTCACAATGTCCAAAGCCCTTCTTGGACCCTCTTTGGGCTGGAGTCTGTCCGGATTTGTGGACGCCACGGTCTGGCTGATCTTTGTAGCCTTCATGTTTGCCATGGGCTATGAGAAAACGGGCCTTGGCAAGCGCATTGCCCTTATGCTGATCAAGGCTCTGGGCGGCAGGGCGCTTGGTCTGGGTTACGCCGCCGCCCTCTCCGACGGCTCGCTGGCGCCGTTTATGCCGTCCAATACCGCGCGCAGCGCCGGAACAGTCTATCCTGTAGTCAAAAATATTCCACCCATGTACGGTTCTCTGCCGGAAAAAGATGCCCGTAAAATCGGCGCCTACCTGATGTGGGTCTGTATCGCCACCACCTGTGTGACCAGCTCCATGTTCTTTACCGGTGTTGCCCCGAACCCGCTCGCTCTGAGCCTGATCAAGAGCGCCCCCGGAGTTACGGATCCCGCTGCGGTGGACATAAGCTGGATGACTTGGTTCTGGTGCATGCTGCCGGCAGGAGCGATTCTGTTTCTTATGGTTCCCATACTCACCTATGTGATTTACCCGCCCACCCAGAAACTTTTTCCCGAGACGCCCAAGTGGGCGGCGGGAGAGTTGGAAAAGCTCGGCCCCATAACCGGCAAGGAAATCGGCATGCTGGCTATGGCGCTGATTGCGCTGACCCTGTGGATTTTCGGCTCCGACTATTTGAACGCCACCCAGGTCGCGATGGTCGTGCTCTGCTTGATGCTGATGGCGAACATCATCAACTGGGAGGATGTTGTTTCCAACAAGAGCGCATGGAACACCCTGGCGTGGTTCGCCACTCTGGTGGCTATGGCTTCCGGTTTGGCCAGGGTAGGCTTCTTGAAGTGGTTGAGCGGCATTTTCGCCGCCTATCTGGCCGGGAGCACTCCTTTCGTCATTCTCTTCGGATTGCTGGTCTTGTTCTACTTCACCCACTATTTCTTTGCCAGCCTGACCGCGCATGTCACGGCCCTCATGCCGGTATTGCTGGCCACCGGCGTGGCCGCCGGCCTGGATGTCCGCCTTCTGGGCATGGTGCTGGCCGGCAGCATAGGCATCATGGGCATCATGACCCCGTACGGCACTGGTCCCAGCCCGATTTACTATAACTGCGGCTATATTGAGAGGAAAACCTTCTGGATCTTCGGCTCGTTGTATGGCTTCATCTTCTTTGTGGTGTATGCGGTGTTCGCCATGACCTGGTTCCCCATTGCCCTGAAGATGTGACGGCGACGCACACGTAGCAGGCGAATCGCCGGCCTGAGGGGGCCGCCCCATCGGCGGCCCCTGTGTCCCCCAAAGGTTCACGATGAAATGTAGAGTATGCAAAGAGCTTGCGCTTGTGGCTCTCCCCAGCCATCATACGGGTTTTTGCGGCTCCTGCTATCTGGATTATTTTGCGCGGCAGGTGGAACGGGGCATCCGCGGACAAGGGCTGTTCACGCGCGAGGACCGGGTGCTGGTTGCGCTTTCCGGCGGCAAGGACTCGCTTTCCCTCGCCCTGGAACTCAAGCGCCAGAACTATGCAATAACAGGTTTATTCATTGATCTTGCCATTCCGGGTTCTTCCGATGTGGCGCGGGGCGTTGTGGAAGCTTTTTGCGCGCGCCACGGCATTGAACTGCTGGTGCGGGATATGGCGCGGGAAGGGCTTGCCATCCCGCTGGTCAGGAAAGCCCTGCGGCGTCCCATCTGCTCGGTCTGCGGCAAGATCAAGCGGTATTGGTTCAACCGCGCGGCGCTGGAGGGCGGGTATACGGCGCTTGCCACCGGGCACAATCTGGATGACGAGGTCGCGCGTCTGACCAGCAATACTTTGCGATGGGATCATGCCTATCTGTCGGATCAGGGACCGCTGTTGGAAGGCGAAGACGGCTTTGCGCGCAAGGTGAAGCCCTTGTGGCGGCTCAGCGAGTTCGAAACGGCCAATTATGCTTTTATGATGTATATTACATATCATT
>Ga0099364_10005633_pt1 | contig 18531 bp, 19 predicted proteins | sample TergutTh196P3_FD_73070 | JGI IMG/M metagenome (GOLD analysis project Ga0099364, IMG submission 73070) | Microcerotermes parvus P3 segment gut microbial communities from Pointe-Noire, Republic of the Congo - Th196 P3 | ecosystem: Host-associated > Arthropoda: Insects > Digestive system > Gut ...
AATATCAATCATATTCATTTCGTTTTCATTTCTATTTAGCCGATTTGTATCATTACTGAAATGAAGTTGTCCACTCATTCCATCAATTATATACGAACTGTACAGTTCAATGTGAGAGTCGTTGTGTTTTTGAGCGTAATTGACAAATGAGGCGTATTCTTTCCATGTTTTATTTACGCCATTCGTAAAATCGGCTTCCACATCTGTAATATCTCCTTGCGATAAAGACAATAATTCGTTAACGCAAAAATCTATCACTTTTGCAGTTTTGAAATTAAAAGATTCGTCTGCTGTAACTACTTTGTACAACTTAACAACTCCACTTTCCTGCTTTTGTTCTTTTCTTTTTCTAAAAAAACTGAATTTCATATTTCAATTTCACTATTTTACAGTTTTTAATATTTCCACAAATTCTGATTTTGTGTAGCCATTGTATTTTTTGTTGAAATCATCAAATTCTATTTCCAAAGGCAAGCCGAAATATTTTAGAACTTCGGGAAAGTCTTTGGGTTGAAATCTTTGATGCTGAAAATTTTCTTTTGACAAACTGCCGGGTACGCCCGGTCCATATCAAAATGCAAATTTATTTTCAACCCACTGCAAAATTTTCTTTTTGTCCAAACCTTTTGAAACACTTATAGATGAAGGTTTCAAGACAAACTGTATATCCCACATTTTTTCTACTTCGGTTATAAATTCATTTAACTTGAAAATATCCATCTGCAAATAGTCGGGGTTGCCCGAAAATAAGTCCTCTACGGAAAACGCTTGCGACCTTGAACTTAACCGACCCTCTCGACCTTCTTGAAACCATCCGGATACCTCGTGAGTCCGATTGTGAAAATCAACATCCCATGCGCGGTTGTTTTGACTTGGAGAAAAAATATTAACCTCAAAGATAAAATGTCTGCTCTTTTCTTCTTCTGTGGCATTAAAATGAGGAAACAAACTGCCGTTGGTGGTTATAACAATGCGCACTCTCCAACCTTTAGGCGAAATTTCGGGCAAAGGTAAGTTGAGTCGCTCTGCCCACTTATATGAGGCAAGTTCCGGTATAATTTGCTCATAATGCTGTTTGATTTTTTCTAAAATGGACGCAAATTTTTCAGGGAAATCACCCAATAAATCGTAAAGAAAATACAAAAATAAAGGTTGCTTTTGTGTGATGTAAGTGTCAATTTTAGAAGTCAAATAATCAAGCGCCTGTGCATTGTTCGACAAGGCAAAAATCACAAAACTTGCACGATAACGAACAATGTCAACATGTTCTGTATATTCTCTATCAAGATTTTGGATTTCAGGTCGCCGGTCGTAAATCTTCATTTGATTTACCATAAAGTCTACAATAACATTATCATCGGCTACTACCTGCAGTTTTGCCATATTTTTCGGTACACGATAGCCATAGACATCGTTGTTAGCCTTATTGATAAATTCCTTTTTGAAACGCTTTTGCTGTTCGACAGGCAGCGTTTCCATTTCCTTAACATAGCGTTCTAATAAATCAGTCATGTTTATTTATTTGTTTATTTGTTATATATTCTATTTTTTGCGTTGTTGTCTCGCTACACTGTTCCCCGCTGACGCACAACGTCCCGGCGGCTTGGCGTAGTTGGGGATCGACTGCACGCAGTTTGGATTATCACTGACGGTTAAAGGACGCTCCGAAATTCGGGTTATCACTTTACCCTCCCAATTTCGCCAAACCGCTTGTTGTATACAGTGGTTTTCCATTATCCTATTTTCTTTCTATTGTGTTACTTTTATTCAAAAATTTCCGAATGTGTATTTGTGCGTACAAGCAACAATATCAATTCGTTTCTATTTTTTTGATAAACGAGCAACCAATCGGGTCTTACGTGACATTCCCTATATGAGGCATATTTTCCTTTTAGTTGATGGTCTTGGTATTTTTCGGGCAGAGGATTGTCGTTTGCAGACAACAAATCAACAACTACGCTTATTTCATCAACGAGTTTTTTATCAGACGCAATGCGTTTGAAATCTTTCCTGAACTTTTTCGTCGGTTTGACTTTATACATAACCTAATTCTGTATAAACCGATTTTTTGAACTCGTCAAAATTTTCATATATTTCCACCCGTCCCATTTTTATATCCTCAATGGCTTCATCAAGTCCATTCTTTTTGGGGGTTACTTTAAAGTCGTAATTAATTTTTACGCCTTTAATCGCGGACATCAATTCTATAGCTTGTGCAGCCACTTTATTTCTCTTGTCATAACTTACTAATACTGTGAGCATAATATTTTAGTTTTAACGATTGTCTAACCTCTTTACATTTGCAAAGATATAATCTTTTTTTGAATTTTTGAAGTTTTTCATTGTGTAGTCAAAAAAAATCCTATATGCGCTGCACTGTCCATTCCACCATTGCAGGTAACGCACAAATATACGCAAAAACTCCACCTTTTTGCCTGTCTGTTCCGCTTTGGCAGGGATATTTGTCCCAAATGCACGGTTCACTGCTGTTTTGCATGATTCGATGCTTTGAAAATATTTTCAGCGGCAAAGGTAGCATTTTTTATTGGTTTGCAAGCGATAAGGTACGAAATTTTGGAAAAAAGCGGGATTACTGCCGCTTTTATTTTATTTCATTTTCAAATTCCAAAAAGTCTTCGTGCAATCCCTGGATAATTTGTTCCGAATGTTTGCCATTTTCATCAGTCTTTAAAAGTACCCAATTTACTTTATCTTCGTCCATATTTCTATTTCCTTCATCAACTAACTCCATTACATTCCACACTATTCCTTTTGAAAAAGAAGTCAAAAATTCAAGAAACTTTTCTTCGCCAATCATATTAGAAAACTCCAAAAATTTACCCTTTATTTCACTGTCAAAGTCCAAAGCCATTATGAGATTGTCTTTCGGGGACTTTGCAATTTCAAAAAGTTTTTTTAGAACAAGAAAACGCCCAAATTGAGGAATACTTTCTGTTACTTCGCTAAATGCCCACGATAATGGATTTTTTGCGCCTGCTTTTTCAAGACGAATTACCAAATCCTCTAATTCCGACTTCTGTTCTTCTGATAATGTTGAAATTTTTTGCACGTAATACTCTTTCCATTTTGGCGAAGCGTCAAGATACTTTTCTAAATTTTCCATATTTATCCTTTTTATGTCCTTTTCGGACGGTTTATATTTTGTTTAATTTCGGATTTCAAAAATTTGATATATTGTCGTAACATGAAGTTGTAAAATGGCGTCACATTTCCATTTTCCTGTGCTTGATACAAAGTATCTATATATTTCAGCCTGTCGGATTTGGATACTATGAGCATTGAAAATTCGTAATACGCTAAAATATAGTTCATCAGCAAACGAGCCACACGTCCATTGCCGTCTGCAAAAGGATGTATGCTTACAAAACGAAAATGTACTTCAAAAGCGAGTTTTAATACATCAATATCTTGCTTTTCCTGTTCGTTTTCAATATATTCAATCAGTTGTTTCATTAGCGCAGGTACTTTGCGATAGTCGGGGAAAGTTCGTTTGCCTGCCTGGACGCCCACAAGTCGGTATTCGCCTTTGCTACAGTCAAAGGCGCCAACTGCGGTATTGTATTGCGAACCTGTGTTCTTCATTACCATAGCGCTGATATGTCGAATCTGTTTTTCGGTAATTTTATCCTTACACTTTGCTGCTTCAACGACATACAGCAAAGCATTATGATGGTCGAATACCATAAGGTTATGCAGAAACTCACGGTTTTTTGCGGGTTTGCCAATATCAAGCAATTCTATTACTTCGTTCTCGGTTAGAGAACTTCCCTCGATAGCGGTTGAATGATAGGTAATAGCATATTCACTGTATTTTTTCAGGTCAGGTTCGCTTTTATACAATTGATTGTACTGCGCAACAAGTTCTGACAGTATTGTTCTTTGCTTTTCGTTCATTATCATTTTTTTACCTTTTCAAAATAGGAGTTCTTCCATTTTTGTTTTAAACCATTGTGTTTTTGCCAAATCGGTTTTCGGAATATGATGTCGTTGCGGTAACTGTGTACAATATGATTTCATTGGCAATGATTTGTAATAAGCGTCAAAATCATTAGAGTTCAGGCAAGCTGCAACAATGGCAGATTGCGTTTCATTTTCGTGTTTATTTTTGAAACGATTTTGTAATACAGTTCCATTGTGTTCAGGTTCTCCAAAATATGGATATTCTGTTCTTTTCAATGCCAGAGTTGGAATAAAAGCGTTTTTCGCCTGATTTTTCGCCTCTGTTAGTTGAGTGATATATTCTTCTTTGTCAAACGCTCTATTCTTAGAATTGTAATATTCTGATAGATTGTCGGGGTGATACAGATAGTTTTCAATACTGTAAAAATTCAAAACTGTCAGGTTTGGATAATGACGCCTTATTTGAACAATATCATCATCGCTTAGGAAATCTCTATCAACAATTCCGCAGTAGTTTGTTGCTCGTACCTTATGGTAAACGTTATTCCTATTGTTGTCAGAAACAAAAACAGTATTGGCAATTCCAACTGTTGCGTAATAATCTCTGTCTTTATTTTCAACAAAGTAGATACTCATCTGCCGAAACAGCGCCGGTAAAAATTCTTTTCCAACCGCTATTTCATATATTTCAGGATTATCTTTCGGTTCAGGCGATAGAACTCTTGGATGATCGAAATCCAAATCGTCAAAGTCAATAATTGAAGCAATATCTGTTTGTTTTGCATATTCAATGAATCCAAGCGAATGTGAAGCGCTCCATAATTGACAGTTTTCAGGTATCCAGTTTTCTGTGATTTCTTTCAATAAACTGAATTGAAGTTTGGTGTTAAGGTGTAGGTCAATTTCATCTAAAAAGTAAATAGTGTCTTGATAAAGTTCGCTACGACTTAACAAATTGATTAAAAGATTGAAAACCTCTTTTTCTCCAGCGCTCAAATAGTTATACGGGATATCAGAATCACCCTTGCGAAAAGTTATTTGAGCAACCTTTCCTTCTAATGGAGGAATAATTTCAATAAGTTGAAGTGTTGTTCCATCTCCGTTGCCAAAAATATTTTTAAGCGCTGCATTTATTGGATAAATATACTTCTGACGAATTTGTTCATTGGATTGTTGTGAGTGAAACAAATCCTTTAGAATAACTTTTGTAATTCTTTCTACATCGTTTTCAAAGCGGTTGTCTCTTTCAATAAAAAAATGTGGTCTGTCAGAATCTTTTTGAATATCAAATCCTCCACCCTGTCCTAATGAAGTTCTTGTAAGTCGTGGAATTTGCCTGAAACTCGTTCTCCCATAGAACGCTGTTGCACTGAAATTCGGTATAAAAAAATTATCATTACTGATTGTATATTCCGAATTGTTGTCTAATCTAATTGTTATTGAAACCGATGCGTCATTTTTCTTTTTGAAATAGTTCCAAAACTCATCGTTATGTGCAACGTCTTGTTTAATAGCAGCATCTATAAAGCCAAAAGCATCAAACAAAGAAGATTTGCCCGACCCGTTTGCGCCAATCAACAAAACTAATCTGGCAGTTGAGGGGATATTGTCAATCAAAAGGTCTGTAAACCGTTTGAAGTTTGTCATGTGTATTTTTGATATTTTCATCTCAATTTATTTTTTCTGCAAAGATACTAGATATTTTTATTCAACAAAACTTTTTCATTTAATCTCTTATGTTTTTACCGGTTTTTTGCAGGAACAATTCTTCTAAGGATTTCATATTGTTTTGCGCAACCAACTGTTTGGGTTCGTCTTGACAAATGATTTGCCCATCGTCTATCAGCGCAATGGAAGTACAAAAACTTTCCGCTTCCGTTAAATGGTGCGAACTGTAAAAGATGGTTGTACCCGCTTTGTTGATTTCCTTCAGGTTTTCCAGAATGACGTGGCGCGATTGCACGTCAATTCCAACAGTGGGTTCGTCGAGAAAAAGCAACTGCGGACGATGCAACAATCCGGCTATCAGGTTTACCCTGCGCTTCATACCACCGGAATAAGTAGACAGATAGCGGTTTTTGCTTTTTTCCAATCCAAAAATTTGCAACAATTCATCTATACGTTCGTTGAGTGCACGCTTTTTCATTCCGTAAATGCCGCCGAAAATTTTCAAATTCTCGTAAGCCGTCAGTGTGGGATACAGAGCAATATCTTGAGGCACAACGCCAAATAGCGGTTTTATTTTTCCCATTTCCGTTTTAACCGAATAGTTGCATATGCGCGCCTCGCCGCTATTGAAAGGCTGTAATCCGCACAGAATATGGATCATGGTTGTTTTTCCGGCGCCGTTGGGACCCAGTAAACCGAAAACTTCACCTTTTTCAACAGTTAGCGAAAGATGGTTTACAGCGGGAATCTTATTTCCGCTGTACATCTTGTGCAGGTTTTTTATTTCGATGATAGGGCTTGACATTCCAATTACAACATTATACACTCTTTTTCAATTCTTTAAAAAACGCTTCTTCCCATTGCGCAATTTGTAGCAAGATGTCTCCAAGTTCGTCGTAGGTATATTGTTCTCCTTGCCGCTGTTTGAACACACGCGCGGCTTTGCAGGCAAAATCGCGCCACAGGTCGCCGATGTCTGTCATTCGTTGCGAAATATTATTTAGGGCGTCGATGCCTGTAATACCCGCCGATTGTTGCAAAAATGCGGCATACATGTAGCGAAAGCCCGCGCCTCCGGTGCCTATTTCTTCCAACATGCGGATGATTTGAGCCAGATTGAGCGCCGCTCTCCGTTTGCTCATTTTTTGTTCCCAAGTGCGTATTTGCTTGGATAAGTAGAAAATACCGTTGACGCCGAAATAGGGCAGCCATTTGGGTTGCGAGGTCATCAGCCAGCAATTGCGTTTGATGGCTTTGCGGATGAGCGGCGCCAGATCGGGTAATTTTTCGGGCGCGGATTTGATCCAGTACATTTGCCCAAACAAAGGATAGGTGCCGCCTTTGGCAAAACGCACGCGGAGCAAATCATTTCGCGAAATCGTTACTTTTTCAATGGCATTGGGGTCGCTTACCAAATAGTTTCCCTGCCCGTCTTTGCTGACGATGCAAATATTATGCCCGTTGAAATGAAAGCGGTATTCTTTGGGGATATAGGGCAAATAATACATACCCACCACGCAACAGACCGGTATTCCCGTCAGCAGCAATTCGTCGAGTTTGTTCATGGCACGCTCTTGGTTGAGAAAACGTTTGACTTTTCTTTTATAGCCCAGCAAACACGCCACCCGCGAAAACAAAACGCCCGGAAATGTGCGAAAAGAAGTTACCGCCATACCCGCCATCTTGATAAATGGCATGTGCGAAAAAAACAAGCCGCTCGACAAACCGAAAATCATCGGTTCGGAAATATCAAAACCGTAAAATCGCAACAAATTGGAAATCACTCCTGTTTCGCAATGGGCAGCAGGCTTATGTTCAAATTCTATTTTCATGATACTGTTTTCAACTCTTCTACAGAAATGCGCAATATTTCTGCATATTTATTTAAAATTTTATCATTCAGCGCTTTAAAATGTTCCGGATGCAGATGTTTCTTGACTTTTCGAGTATTTTGTCCGGTATATTTTGCAAACAGACTGATATTCATAATGTTCTTCTCAAGATGATATGCTAATGGACTTAATTCGCCGGCTAAAACTTTCAAGCGTATTGCTTCGCATTTTTCGTTGATATTATGCCAGGTAATATCCAGAGCATCGTGTTTTACTTCCCATCCTTCGCTGATGACGGGCGTGTAATTTCCTTCGTCGTCGACGGCATAAGCAACGTCGCGAACTACACTGTCTTTGAAAAACTTTAAATCCTGTGGAACTTCCTTTACTTTCATTGTTTTTTTAACAGACAGTCAACATGCAATAACTATACGAAAACCTTGCGCTTTCGGGTATCATCAACAAAAGTTTTTCACCTTTTTTCAATTTTCCGGACAACAACAGTTCTTCCACCATGGCAAAAGGCGAGGCAGAGCCAATGTTGCCGATTGTAGACAGATTGATAAACCATTTTTCTTCGGGAATGAAAAAGTCATTTTTCCTTAATTCGCTCATTATTTGCTCTTTGAAAAACACTGATGACAAATGCGGCAAAAACCAGTCAATATCCGCAGCTTTGAGCTTTCTTTTTTGGGTCAATTCCATCAAAAAGGATAGTCCAAGCGGGATAATGTTTTCGCCCAAGAGGCGCGTATCCTGCTTGATGGAAAACAATGATTTGGTAAGCCATTCTGTTTCAGGGAACATAGTCCAGCCGTCTATACTGCCATCTTCGCGTTTTTCGCTGCCGGCGTACATGCAGGTTTCCATTTTGTGGGCATACGAGGTTATTTCTATCCAGTCAATATGCAACGAGAGCGCGTTGTCTCTTGGCTGATTTTGCAAAAGCAAAGCCGCGCCGCCATCGGACAGCATCCAGCGAAGAAATTCTTTTTCAAACGCAAGCATCGGGCGCTTTTCTATTTGACTGAACAGTTCTGTTTCTTTCTCAAAATAACTTGCGGTCATCCATGCCGACATCCTTTCCGAACCGCAGCACACGGCATTATTCGCGCTGCCCGAGAGGATAGACATGTAAGCGTAGCGCATTGCCTGTATGCTGGTGCAGCAAGCGCCTGAAAACGAAGCCGCTTCAATATTGCGTTCGCCGCCCAATTCGCCGCGCACCATCGCGCCGTGAGAAGGCAACAATTGTTCGGGCGAAGAAGTGCCGCACGCAATCAGGTCAATATCATTCAACCCGACCTCTTCATCCCACAAATTACGGATGGCATTGGCGGCAATCTGTACGTTGGTGTGCGTCACATTGCCCGCCTTGTCTAAAGCATAATAGCGATTTTTGATGCCGTTTTTGCCCAACACGATGCGCCTTGCCAACGATGGTTTTCCGTTGATCATGCCCAAATACGATTCCATGTCTTCATTGGCGACAGGCTCGTTCGGGAAAAAAACAGCTGCTTTTGTAATATATACTGGTTTCATTTTTAAATTATTGCACTTTCATTTTGTCATTCCAACTTAAATTGTAACACATTTCCTGCCTGAACTTATTGATGGATTTCCTTCTCAAAGGATACGTCAAATAAAAAACAAGCAGCCCTACGGGCGAGGCAACATACAACACAAAGAACAGATAGTAGCAAAACAGTTTGATGCGCCATGCCCTTCGTTTGTCCTGATAACTTCCTTTTTTTCTGATAAATTTTGCCCAGATACCGAAAATTCGATGCCCCGTTTTTTCAATAAACGCAACGTTTGCTCTGTATTCTACTGCTATTTCGCGCATCAGTTTATTTTGCAAATCGTTCCAATTGCCGTTTTCCAGCGTCTCGTTAATGACGTTGCCAAAGCGCGACGCATGTTGTATGTCATGTTCGCTCACGCCGGCGGCGGGCAACCATCGCGACGCTGCTTTTTTATTGTAAAACAGCCATCTAACAATAGTAAGTACGCCGACCAGATTGGGCGCTTTGTCCTGCAAAACGATATGACCCGCAAAATATCCGCCCGCATGGTAAATATATTGGCGAATTTTGCGTTGCGCCATTACCCACATGTTGCGGCAGCCGGATATATTCACGATATTTTTCCCTTTTAAATACGCCATCGTCTTTTCGTTCTGAAAAAACGCCTGCAAAGGCAGCGAAGGCGAAAGATACCATGATTGCCCCGAAATAACTGCCAAATCGGCGTCGTTTACATCTGAAAAATCAATCTCTTTCAATTTTCCTGTGGGAATAGCAAGCCGCGTTTCGGGAAACGTCTCGAAAAACGACCAACATGTCCACGGGAATGGGAAAGGATTTTCCGGTTCAATGCGTTTGTAAATAACGTCGTGACCGGCTTTTTCCAACGGTTGACAAACGTTTTGGGCTATTTGCAGGGCTTGTCCGCTTTGTGTGTAGTAAAATACTGCTACTTTCATTTAGTCCTGTTGGCGGCAATATATTCAGCCATGACTTTTACCGATTTGAAAATTTCTTTGCCCTGATTGGGGTCTTTCAATTTGATGCCGTAGTTTTTTTCCATGAGCACTATCAATTCAAGCGCGTCAATGGAATCGAGGCTTAATCCTTCTCCGAAGAGCGGCGCATTTTCGTCAATGTCTTCCGGCATTACATCTTCAAGATTAAGTACTTCGATAATCTCTTCTTTTACTTTCTGAATCAATGTTTCCATTTGTTGATTTTGATGTTTATTATGTCTATTTGAATTTTAAAATATTGTTTATCGATCGTATAAAAAATTTTGCGCAAAAATAGATATTTTTTGCCCATCTGCAAAAAAAAAACCTCAAACTTCAAACTTCAAACCTCAAACCTCAAACCTCAAACTTCAAACTTCAAACCTCAAACTTCAAAACGACGTTGATATTCTGATTTTAGGCGTCAACGTTTTTTCAAACGGTTTTTGCACGCTACCGCCATAGGCGCCGTATATGCCTCCGCCAAATCCGAGAAAAAACATATTGAAGGGTTCGATACGGATGATGTCTTCGATCACCAGACCGGTTTCAAAATAATTGCGGCGCATGTCCGTAATATCGACGTCGGCGCTGATGTGTCGCTCTTTGTGATTCAGTTTCGACCATCCGAATGACTGTGCTACGGCAATTCGCGGGCGAAAAACTTTAGAGCGCGTTTTGCCCAATAGCGTTCCGAAATCGTGATACAGGAAGGCATTGCAATACCGGTTGGAGGCGTAGAGGTCGCCGGTAAGCACCTGAAAACTTGTTTGCCATTTCGCGCCTCGCGTCAGCAGCCACGATTGTTCCATATCGGTTACGGTAAACGTCAACGGAATCGGCGTGTCGGCGTCCATCCATCCTGCCCAAATCGAAAAATTGGCAGTTCCTAAATTACGGATATACCATCTTCTTTCAATACCGGCTTCGATTTTCAGATATTGGTATGTGCTGCCGAAACAATCGGGGATGGCATGGAAAAAATTGATATAAAAAACCGGATGAGTAGTGAAAACCGGCAGGCTGCGTCTATATGCTTTGGTGCGTTCCTCGTTGTGCGCGTAACGGAATCTGAATCCTATGCCGGCATTGCGCTCCCATCTGTACGATAGCGGTTCCCCGAGATACGAATAATCGTATGTCGGTTGAAAATCAATTGCAGCGAAGTTCGTCTCAATTTCAAATTTGCCCATCAGTTTTCTTGCCGATATGCCTGCCTCCCTAATCAGGTTCCGTTCGCTCATATCGTTTGCCCACCATATTTTTATTTCCGAATCCAAATGTTTTTCGGGAAAAAGCGAAAAAGACGCGCCATATTTGTGTCGGCTGTCTTTGATACCATATCCGTAATAGCCTCCGACAGAGAACCATGGCGACAAATGTCTGTTGGTATACATGCCGGTTCCAAGCCGAAATCCCTCTGAATAATTCTGTTTGACGAATTTATCAAGCGGAAAGTCGAAAATACTAATTGATAGTGCAGTTTTGTCCGTAAAACCTTCCGATAACTGCAAAATACCATCAAAAGAATCGCTGCCGTACCGTCTGTACGTAGAATCTTCACGGGCGCTAAGTTTCGTATCACGATAGCGGTCTATCAATTCCGTATTCAGATGCGCGTTTTCTGCCATGGTAATATTTCGCGATCTGAATGTTTTGCCCGACAGATCGGGCGACAAATTAATATCGAAAACACGGCTCTTTCCCCTGTACACAGCATTTATTCCCTTGTTGGCGATATTGTCAAAAAACAATTCGAGGCTTAATTCAGCGGGAAACCATACCGAATCCACGAAGGCGTACTGTTGTTGTAACTTTAAGGAAATGAGCGAATAATCAGCCGGTTCGGCAACAACGCTTTGTATAGCCCAACCGTTGCTATTGATATACAACAGTCCTTTTAAGCCCTCGAAGTTTGCCGAGCGGCGCGGTTGATAGGATATGATGAACGTAGAATCGACGCCGGAAACAATCGTATCGCGCAATAAAAAGAAGTATTTTGAAGTACTGCCCGGACTGATGGGATTCAGAAAGAACTTCACAGGCGCTTTCCATTCCAGCATATCATTATAAAAATGGAAGAACTGAATCATAGAGGGGATAAGCGCCATTTGCTGGTATTCTCTGAATCCGCTGGTACGCGACGCCAAAATATGTTCGCTCACGTTGCCCTTGTATTTGTATTCGCGGCTGGCTACCGATTCGTTCAGCATCACGTGCGCGCCGGTATCTCTGACCGCTCTTGCATATTCTTCTGGCGTTACTTTTGTCGGGTCGAGCATTACATCGGCTATCAGTTTGGTGTAGATCATGCACGAATAGCCGGGCATGTTGTCGGGGTTGTTTTTAGCGCGGTGGGCAATGGCATTATTGATGATGCGGTGCGCCGGATTGACGCCGGGACGTATCACTACATCGTCGAGCATGTAACTGTCAGGCGTTAGTTTTATATGTATTTGCGAAGAGTTTTCTACGGTTACTATTTGCCTCAGATAACCCACATACGAAAACTGCAATTGATCGCCCGGTACTGCGTCAATCCTGTAAAAACCATTAATATCTGTATACGCGCCTTGCGATGCATTCAGGTTATAAACATGAGTGAACGGAAGCAATTCATTGCTATTTGCATCGCTGACAGTTCCTTCTACCTGAGCGTAACAAACGTTCATATATAGAAAAGCGATTAATGAGAGGTAATATTTCACTGTTATTGATTGTATCTTTTGAATTATGTATTAAATACAATTATCTATAATTGAAAATGCCTCATTTTTTGTCATTTATTATTCATGTTGATTATCCGGGGTTAATTAAGAAGATTCTCTTTTGCGCCGGGAACATTCTGGATAACAAAGCCAACTATTTGGCAGGTATCCAAATCTTTACAATCTCCACAGGTGTTCAATTCTTTTTCGTTGACACATTTGCGGATTTCACATTCGTTGCAATGTCCAAATTTTGCTCCGTCTGTACGACAGCCCATACAATTGATGGTTTCTGCCGTAATGTTTGGTGCATGGTACATCACACGCCATTTTTCGGCGGTTTGTTCTCTCAACCCGTCGTCATTGGCGACAGTGGCTATGCGGGCATCGCAATTTTCGCAATCTATTCCGCAACAGGCAATTAAATTCTTCATATTCAATGTTTTTATTTGTTTATACTATATTTTTCTATTTTGCAAAATTACAGTTTTTTTTGAAACGGCAGCTATTTTTGGGGTACACTTGTCCAAATTATTCTACTTCATCTTGTTCAATAAAAAAATCTATTTCTTTGTTTAACAAGACATTTGGCAACAACTTTCTTCGTTCCAAACGTTCTTTTGCCTCTGCTAAAATTTCGTTAATTTTCTTTTCTAACAAATTTTAAGGAGGTAAATTTGTCCAATATTCGGCAACAGCAATTCCTGCTTTATCCAATTCGAGAAGTTCAATCTGATTTCGGCTTGTTTCAGTGCAAAGAATCAAACCAATAGGAGTGTTTTCAAACTCCTTTCTTTCATAGCGGTCTAACCATTTAAGATACAGCTCCATTTGTCCTTTGTATTGCGGTTTGAACTTTCCTGTTTTCAGTTCAATTACCACTAAACGTTGCAAATCTCTGTGAAAGAACAACAAGTCAATTTTGAAATCATCGCCGTCAATAATAATACGCTTTTGCCTTTCTATAAACGCAAAACCGCTTCCAAATTCGAGAATAAACTTTTCTAATTCAAGCAAAATTGCATTTTCCAAATCGGCTTCCAAAAAATTATCTTTCAAATTAAAAGTATCTAATAAATAAGGATCTTTGAAAGCATTGAACGGTACTTTTGAATTTTCCGTGAGCTGCAAGTTGGCAATTTCTTGCCGCTCAAAAGGCTTCCGTGCAATTTGTTGTCGCAATTCTCTGACGCCGAGTTTTCGTTCTGCCGCATCTTTTGCATAATATAATCTTGCCTGCTTGTCTTTAATTCGCATAATTTCGCAAAAGTGAGACCAACTCAAAAACTGCGCAAAGTCGGCAATAGTATCCGTATCGGTGAAAACCGTAGCAAAGCGTTTCATTCTGTACAGATTGGCTTCAACAAAAGGACTTCCATAGTTCGTCACCAATTTTGTCGACACTGTCGACAAAATCTTTTTCCCGTACTCTGCACGTTCCATTCCTAGAATCGCGGAGTTAATATATGTTCCAATCTCCCAAAACATCAAAACAATCTGACTGTTTGCTGCTGATATGGCATTGAATTTCCTTTTCTCAATGATTTGAGCAACATTAGAAAATATGATGTTTTCTTGCTCTGTATCAGTGAGTTTAACTTTTCTTTTATATTTCGTTATTTTACTCATTATTTTTATTTATTTGTAACCGAAAATCCTTTCATTCGTCATCATTAATAAATCGTATAATCATATGGATAACATCATCAGGCAATACACACAAATGACCTTGATGGTGTAGCAGATGACTTTTGAGATTGGGGAAAATTTTTGCTGCTTTTGCAATGACTTTCTTGCCGGGAAACATACAATCATTTTCTGCTGCTATCAAAAATGTTGGTACGGTGCAGTTTTTTAAATCTTCCATTTTTACATTAGTCGGCATTCCTGCCTTTACGTTCACATACTCAAACGTGCTTTTAACCATTTCGTATGTTCTTTCATCAATGTTCTTTTCGTCGATAGCCATAGGCAATATTGCCTTTTTCAGCCAATAATCCTTTTTTGTCAAAACATAAAAAATCATTGGAATACCCATTTTCAATGCGATATTAAAGATAGATACATTTGATATGGCTGACGGAACAATCAAAACAGATTTTTCTATTTTTTCGGGTGCGACACACATTAATTTCACCAATATTCCGCCTCCGAACGAACCGCCCATACAGTTCATTTTCCGGTATCCAAGACTGTCAATAACGTCTGACGCCCATTCGCCATATTCCATTGATTGAGCAGACAGGATGGTTTGCGCGCTTTTGCCGGGATGCCCAATTGTATCAACGGCATATATGCAAAAATGATCAAACAAAGACGTAAAATCTGTTAAATAATAGGGAGTTGTGCTGTTCCCTCCGTGAAATAAAAGTAAAGGCTTTCCTTTCGGATTACCTAATTTTATCAAATGCGAACGCCCAAACCTTGTTTTTACCATTAAGTCCTCATATGCAACACGAAGTGATTTTAATTGCCTGTCATACAATGCGGTTAATATGGCTTCTCCCTGTTTGCTTTTATATATGTTTCCTGATTTCATTTCATTTGACTAACGATTCCATATTGAAAAAATTTTTGCAAAGATACAACTTAATTTTGAATTTCGCACTTTCGAAAGTGCATTTATTTAAAATTTCGCACTTTACAAAGTGCATTTATTTCAAATTATGCACTTTACAAAGTGCATTTATTTCAAATTATGCACTTTCGAAAGTGCGATAAAGAATATCAACGTCCCTTTATTTCACTCGTTATGATTCGATTATAGCGATTATTCGTGCGGGCGCGCCGTCGGCGTTCAGGGTATATAAAGGCAAGGCGCATAGCGTAAATAATTCACTGCCTGTTTCTTCCAACTTGCAAAGATTTTCGAGCAATAAAGTATGGTTGGTTTTTAAGATGGCGCGATGGATGCAAAGATCATGGGCGGCTTGCGCCAACTCGTCAACCGTAACAGGGTCAAACGACGGCGCATCAATGCCAATCCCCTTCAACTTGCGGCTATTTATCCACTCAACTACTGCATCCGACAATATCGGGAAATCGACAAAGTAGTCGGGGTTTCCCCACAAAGCGCCATATCCGGTAAGAAATAACAGAAAGTCGGCTTCATATAAAACGCTGCCTTTTTCTTCTAACAAGCGCATCGAAATTTTTTCCCCTTTATCAAGTTTGCGACAATCTATGACTAATGCTTTACCTACATACTGTTCGATAGGATATTCATCAAGCGTTAATCCGTTGGCATAGAGGTGGGCAGGGGCGTCAATATGCGTGCCGGTGTGCGAGTACAGATTGATATGGGTTTCCATAAAGCCGTATTCGTCATGGTGGTACGCAACATTCAATGTTGGCGCGCCGGTGCCCGGATACATAGGCATATCTGGGGAAATGGGGTGTGTGAGGTCAATAATTTTCATGATATATTTGTTTTTAATGTTTGGTTGTATGCAATTTTCAACCAACCTAATTTTGATATTTGAATTCAATTATTACCTGTTCGCCGAACATATTATTTGCTGTGCATTTAGTTGGAAATTCGTCACTGTCATAAACATATTCGTATGTTTTAGTCCATACAAATTTATATCCCCTAGCGTCAATAATTTCATATGTATATTCTTTCAAACTGTTATGGCTTGCATCTTCCTTAAAATGAAGAAACATAAACCATTTTGGGGTATTGCAGCCTGAATAGGCAGACCTTTGAGTGGCATATGTATAATTAGTCTCACGTGTCTCCTCCGAACCATATCCTTTCTCTACACTAGATAAATTAGTAAGATTGCCGTTTACATATGTATAATTAATAACCCAAGACATACCAAGAAGTTCTTCTTCAATTTTATCGGGAAAACCATCATTGTTCAGAGTAATGGTACTAATAATATTATAACTTCCTTCTTTTTCTCCCTCACCCTCAATAAGTTCGACAGCCATTGAGAAACTAATTGTATTGCCATTTTTGACATAGTTCCTTGTGTCCATTACTACAAATTCACCTTCTACCAAATATGCATACTCCAATTTAGTTAAATCTTCACCGGTATAGGTAATAAATGCCTTTTCATAGACTTCTCCACCCGAAAGCCTCCATATTTCCTTAAGTCGATGTTTATTGTCGTACATAAACCTTCTATTATTATATAGTCCGATGGTTTCAGTGTCCAACAATTTCACATCGCCGGTATTGGTATCCGGGTTGTCTTTTTCGCATGAGGCGAACATTGTTATTACTGTGAAACATGCAACTATCATTGCCGCTTTTTTCAGATTAAATCTTTTCTTGTCCATTTTTTTAATTTTAATTATGATTACTTTATTATTAATTGTTTTTCAGCCTGTTGTATTTCCATACCGCAGACGACGCAAAGATACGACACATTTTTCAATCAGCAAAACTTTTTAGAGAAAATTTTCTTGGCTACATTCGGTAATTTGACGCACAATGTTCGGATTCCAGCATTTTCAGGCGGTTGACAAACGGTTGCGTTGGTCAGGAGAAAGGTCCTCGCTTCGCAGCATATTTCATATTTCCAATGCCTTTTCGCGGGGTTAATGCCGCCGTTGCGCCAGACCCTCAGTTGTACGTCGGTATTTTTCCGTTTTTCTTTTTCATAATTTTTTCATTATTTCGATAAAACTTTCCGCTATCAATTTTTCGTCAGGAATTTCCGAAAATGCTAACGGTGTCAATTCAAACTGATATGTTGAACGCAAACCTGTCCAAAAAGTCGGAAACTCTTTTAATATCGGCGAATCTTTAATCGTTTTTGTTTGCCATCCTGTTGGTTTGTCAAATTCTTGTTGATCGTGGGTGAACAATTCGGATAAATCTTTTTGAAAATCCGCAGAACTAATGTACTCTGCACATTCCATATCATTTACCAAGTAGTACAAGTCGTAGAAATGTCGAATTTTTGCCGCAAGCGCTTTCTGCACATCTTCTTCAAATGAAAAACGAATTAGCGATACTAACTTTTCAGCAATTGTACGCCGCTTGTCTAAAACATTGATTAAAAACGGTTTTAACTCGTATTCTTCTATCAAATCTTGCCGATTGATGGACATTAAGTAATCAGCAATAAAAGAAGTAATTTTTTGCCTTACATAAGGATACGGATTTCCGTAAGTATTGATTTCTATCAAAAGTTGTCCCGCTTTTACTGTGGGCGAAGTTAATCCAACCAGGTTTGGGTACAGATAAATTGCTTTGTAAAAACGTGAACCCTTGCTTGTTTCGCCCGGCACAAATTTTTCTTCTAATTCATTTGCCATATCTTTAGCAAGTCGCTTGATTAGCATTTTCAGTTGATTTCCCGAAAAAGAATCTGCATCAATAACAGCAATATCAATATCTTCCGAAAATCTTTTTGTTAGGCGGTAGGCTTTTGATAACGAAGTGCCACCTTTGAATACAACTTTTTCGGCATTTGGATTTTGCGACATACGTTGCAAGACTCGAGTTATCCAATAATCTTTTTCGATAAATGTTTGAGAAATACGAAAATACTCTGCTGAAAAAGCAATTAATGCAGAAAATCGCTCTCTGCCATAACCAGTACTTTTGTTTTCTTTTGACTGCCACGTCCACGTTTCAACGGGTTTTCTTTCTCGCTTTGGGGCGCCTCGGTAGAAAAATATCCTTCGTCCAGTTCTATACGACCTGCTAACACATACTCTCCATCACGCTTGCCCATTGCTTCACGCAACTTGTGGGACATGTGCCAGATCGGATGATATCGCTTGTGTCCTAATTGGCGCTGTAACTCTTTGGCTGAAAAACTTTTCTTAGTAGAGGTTAACAGGTGCATGCAGATAAACCAGTAACGATACGGTAACTTCGACTTGTGCATAACCGTGTTGGAACGCAAACTTT
>Ga0099364_10005634_pt1 | contig 18531 bp, 18 predicted proteins | sample TergutTh196P3_FD_73070 | JGI IMG/M metagenome (GOLD analysis project Ga0099364, IMG submission 73070) | Microcerotermes parvus P3 segment gut microbial communities from Pointe-Noire, Republic of the Congo - Th196 P3 | ecosystem: Host-associated > Arthropoda: Insects > Digestive system > Gut ...
TGAATTCGATTACAAATTTACCTGCGACATACTGTTCAAGATGGTCTTCACAAAGCACATCAGATTGCTGAAAAGTCTCGTGGCAACGCTACTTGGGCTTGCTCTCGACAGCATCGAGCATTTTCAAATCCGCAATCCCGAAATCCCGCCCGAGACGTGGGGTGACAAATTCTGCCGTCTCGACATCAACATGGTGGTGAACGGACTGCGGGTTGACCTTGAAATCCAAGTCGATGACGAGGGGGACTTCCCCGAACGCTCGCTCTACTATTGGGCGAGGGAGTATTCCACGGCTTTGCAGTCGGGCGATACCTACTCAGATTTGCCGAAGACGATTGTAATCAGCATAGTGAATTTCACGATGTTCAAGGATTACGATGGCTTTCACTCGGAGTTTCACGCACTTGAAGCCACTCGCCATACGCAGTTGACGGACAAATTCTGTCTGCATTATTTCGAGTTACCGAAACTGCCGTTAGAGGCTTTGTCGAAGACTGACAGACTGAGGTTGTGGCTTGCGTTGTTCAAGGCGAAAACTGAGGAAGACTTGAAACAAATTGAAGATTTGGGGGTTGATGAAATGCAAGAAGCGATTCAAGCGTACAAGACGGTTGCCGCCACTTCCGAGTTTAAGGAAGTCGCACGGCTTAGAGAGCGAGCGAAGTTTAATGAGGCATCGGCTTTGCGGAACGCCGAGCGGAAAGCAATGGCTAACTTTGCTAAAAACTCGCTTAACGAAGGTGACACTATCGAAAAAGTTATGAGGATGACTGGATTGACACGCTCCGAAGTTGAAAAACTGCAACAAGCATAAAATCACTAAAACTGAACTTTTTTCGAACTTGCAGAAATAAGTACAAGCCGTACCTGCATAAACTCCTACAAGGGCAATTTTAAACCTAAGTAGGAGGACTCAAATGCAATACGCACCTTTAGCAATCACCCCCGATGAATTCCTGTCGGCGTTTTTCGAACCCGCCGAGAACGTCTGCATCCGCATTTTCCCCGACAAAAGCGGGACTGCTTTTTCTGCACATAAATTCGACTGCAAAGCGGGGAAACTGCACAGTCAACTCCCGCTGTTGAAAGAACACAACAAATCCGAGCGTGGGATTTTCTTTGTTGTGAACTTCGGCGGTCACGATGCGAAGAGCATAAAACGTATAAATTCCCACTTTGTCGACCTCGACAAAGGTACTCACGAAGAGCAGTTGGAGCGGATTCAAGCGTTCCCGTTAGAGCCGTCATTAATCGTGAAAACCAAGCACGGATTTCACGCATATTGGCTGATGTCACAGGCGGATATTTCGATGTTCAGCCACGTTCAAAAGCAGTTGGTGAAGCAGTTTGACGGCGATTACGCTTGTGTGGATTTGCCGAGAGTGTTGCGACTTCCCGGATTTTACCATCACAAGCAAGAGCCGTTTTTAATAAACTGCATAAAATTCAATCCAGAGATTCGCTACAAACAGTCTCAGTTAGCGGAGTTGTTGCCCGCTGTTCCGTATGAACCAGACTCGAGTTTGAACGCAAAATCCGACAAAAATATAACCAACGTTGGCAAGCAAAAAGGCTTGATGCTGATTGGGAAAACTTGCGATTTTATTCCGTATTGCAAGAAAAACGCAAACTCTCTCCCAGAGCCGCTTTGGTATGGAATGATTACCGTGCTTTCGCCGTTGGAAGGCGGTCGTGAGGCGATTCACTCGATGTCGAAATCTCACCCGCAATACTCGCCAGAGCAGACCGACAACAAAATCGAACATTTCTTCAAGTCGAAAACCAAGCCGATGACTTGTAAGAAATTATCTGAACATGGCTTTCAATGCCCCAATCTCGGAAAGTGTAAATCCCGTTCGCCAGCGGGCTTGACGTTTATTCCGTTAGACACAAAACTGTTGAAAAAGCTATTGGCAAAAACCAAGAAAACCGACAATGCAGTCGACAATATTCAAGTTGCCATGCGGTTTATCAGCGATTTTATGTACAACTTCGACCCTGTAATTGCCGATGTTTTTATCAGCACTGAAATCAAAGACCACTTCGGTTTCAAAGTCGGTGAAATCAAGGCTCTGCCCACATTTCAGAAGGAAATGCACCGTGCGTTCACTGGCTCACAAGCGGCTCGTGAAGTGGCATATGAAGAAGGAGAAAGTCGGCAAATCCCGCCGTGGTATGAGGTTAACGAGCGTGGAACGTGGCGATTTTTACCACGAGTTTTAGCAGATGAACTCGCCGAAAAAGAGCCGATTATCAACGTTGGCGAGAAGTATTATTTCTACGAAGATGGCGTGTATGTCCCTCACAGCGACAAAAAAGCGATGTGCCATATCAGCAATCACATGAGCAATCGCTATTCGACCGCAAATGAAATTCGTGATGCGGAGTTTCAGTGGAATATAAAAATCGACAAGTCAACTCGTGAGCTAAATGTCAATCCGTACATTATGAATTTTCAGAATGGTTTGTACAATTTGCTCACCGATGAACTCATGCCGCATGACCCGAAAATCCTGTCTACAATTCGACTTGGAGGTAACTACAACCCCGCTCACAGTGAGGATTTGGATTGTCGGGTTTTTATGGAATATCTCGACTTTGTGTTGCCGAAAAGTGAGCATAAATTGATTCAGGAAATACTTGGTTATTCCATGATTGCAATCAACAAGAGCCAAAAAAGTTTCATTTTCGAAGGCAAGGAACACAGCGGAAAATCGACACTTTTGTACATAATTCAAGAGTTGCTTTTGGGGCATCAAAACGTCTCGAATGTGCCGTGGCAGGACTTGGATGAGAAATTCGCAACGGTGCAGTTATTCGGTAAACTCGTCAATATGTTTGCGGATTTGCCTGCGAAAAATCTGCAGGATACGGGCATTTTTAAGGCGATTACTGGCGAAGATTACATCTCTGCCCAACATAAATTCAAGGAATATTTCAGTTTCAAACCCTTTTGCAGACTGTTCTGGTCGGCGAATTTTATTCCTAAAAATTATGTCGACAGAAGTGGTGGATTTTATCGCCGATTGCTAATCATTAATTTCTCAAAACGCATTCCCGATGACAAAAAAGACAGCAATCTCAAAGAGAAGTTGGCGATGGAAACTGACGGCATAATTGCGTGGGCGATTGACGGATTAAAGCGGCTCATGGAGAGCAATTGGCAGTTTTCCGAGACCGACAGAACTCGTGCGGCTTTGGCTAATTACAAAGCCGATAACAGCAACGTTCTCGCCTTCGTGGAGGAGTGCTGTATTGTCGATTCCGATGCGGAAGTTTTGCGTGACGAACTCTTCAAAGAGTACAATGAGTGGTGTAGCACAAGCACCAACAAAGCCTGTGGTCAACGGCGTTTCTACTCTGAGATTGATGACATTGCGGGTGTCGAACGCTCGTTGGCATCGGTGACTCGCCACAAAACTTGGAAAGGAATTCGGCTTAGAAAATCATAAAAAAGTGTAATATTTTGTCGAATACCTTCGTGTTATTCACTTGCTTTTTGCGTACAAATCGGACAACCATGAACGGTTTACTGAACGGCTTGCGAACGGTTTTCTGAACACCACAAACCCTCATGAATATTAAGTTTGAACGGGTTGAACACCTTTTGTCAAGTCTTACTCTAAGGGTTTTGGATGGGTAATAACATCAAAAAAAGAAAATATATAAAGTGAACCGAATCAATCCGTTCAAACCGTTCATGCTTGTACTTTTTCCACACCAAACCCGCTTCTTGAGCCATCGGGGGGAGGGGGTATCTAATCTCCACAGCTTTCGAGCGGACACCGCCGCAGGGTAACGTACACGCCCCCCGCAAATTCAAAGGTTTCTCATAATCTTTGAAATCGCCCTCAACGCCTGTATTTATGCGGGTTTGCGGGCTTTTTATATTTTGTCGCATTTCGCCTCTTTGATTAAAATTCAGAAAGAGGTGTTTTTTCAATGACTTTACTTCGCTGAAAATGTATTTTAGCTTGTCTTTTGGAGTAGGCTCGGGGCGAGACTCGACACCAACGATGTCAAACTTAAGGCGGTCTGTAAATCTTAATTGATTAACGGGTAGGGGGTTGGATTATCTCTATTTCCCTATTTTTCCACGACCGTCGGAGGGTCACGTACAAAATTTTTGCCTTTTCAAGATTTTTGCAATCAAGTTTTAATCCTGCGAACCCGCTGTTCATAGGCTTTTTACGTTGCATAGTTGTCCGAAAAGTTGAATAAATCGCTAATTTACGCATTTTTTCAACTGTTTTGTGCGGCGAGATGTCTATTTTAACCTTGCTTTTGGTGTTGAAAAGACAGGGTACAAGCGGGTTTGAGCGAAATTCGGGGCAACAGGCGAAAAAATAAAAATCGGGACAGGCATTAAAACTCAAATCGGGACATACAATAAACACAAACGGAAAAGCCAAACAAGGGCGGAGGTGTCGGTGGCTTTGCCGCCGAGCAGTCCGCTTGACGAGTGGAATAAATCAATGGGGGAATCGTCATACGAAATGCAGTCGCTTGTAAAGCACACGTTGCAACAATCGGGCAAGGGGCAGACCGCCGAAAATAAGGTGGAATCGGCTTTGAAAAAATGCGTTATTTTGATTTTTCAATCGCCGCAAATCCAGTCATAATCATGGGTTCACGTCCATCAACCACCTATTGATTTTAACTTCAAAACGAGGTATACTGTAATCAAGCCAGAGGGGGAAACCCCGAGCGGCAAATAAAATTTTTAGGGAGATTACGGTTATGAAAATCAATTACAATGTTCAAGGAAAAGAGAGAAAGGCTCTCGTAAACATCATCGCAGAGGCGATTAACGAGGAGGCAGTTTACGAAAAAGCACCGACATACAATTACACTATCGGGGACTTCACAGTAACTCGTGACGGCGAGTTGGAATTCGACTCAGCGACCACTGATGACGAGCAGGTTCGCACGGTTTTAGAACTGCTCAAGGAAAACGGATTCGATTGCGATGATTCGGAAAATATCGCCATCTCATTCCCACTGGAAGGGTTTACGGATGAGGCACTCGGCAATCTCAAAAAGCTGATAGACAGCAAAGCTACGCTGATTAAGAAGGCTCTCGGGGTTGAAGATTTACCCATCGAAATCGGCGAAGACGAAATCAGCTTTGACTGGTTCAGTGGCGAAAATTCGCACGAAACCGTCCACGCATATTCGCAGTTCATTTGCCAACTTTGCAAGACTGCGAAGGACAAAAAGCGGGTCACAGCCAAGGCTCAAGACGAATTCGAGAATGAAAAATTCGCCATGCGGGTTTGGCTCATCGGGCTTGGCATGGTCGGTGCGGAATTCGCCACCGCTCGAAAACTGCTCATGCAGAACTTGGACGGCAATTCCTCTTGGCGATACGGCAACGAAAATGGGGGCTTAAGCCCTCGCAGGGAGCGGGTTCATCGGGAGGTGGTTTCGGTACGGTTTACTCCCGAAACGCTCGAACAATTAGCGGAACTCGCAAGCCAATGCAATATGTCGAGAAATCAGCTTATAGAGAGCGTTGTTTGCGAGTACGTGCAAGCGGAACTTACGGCGGATTTGGATGAGGAGGAGGCGGTTGAAACCGCTCCCGAAGACGGCGAAGATGAGGTGCAGGACGTGGCTTGCGAAAGCCCCAATTCCCCCGAAGACGGCGAATATAGCGAAGACGAGGGCGAGGTGCAGGACGATGAATAACGAAACCCGATTTGACAACTTTGTGCGTGAACTGACAGAACTCAGTATAAAGTACAAAATCGCAATCAGAGCAATCGGCGGAGTGTGTATTTACGATGATGACATTTCCGACATCGTGTATTCCAACGACCCGACATCGGGTGACTTGTACTACGAATTCAGCAATTGAAATCTGCCGAAACCAACCGCAACCGCTCCGCCGAGGGGCTGTTGCTCTCTCTTACAAAACAGTATACCACATTTTTGCATAAATTGCAATAGGAAAATCAAAAATAATCTATTGAAGATTTTTGTAGTTACCACAAATCGGTTCACGATAACTACAACCCCCAATCGTCCTTCAGTTTATTCACAAGTTGCATTTCAACAGTCGTGTCTGCATTGGGATTTTTATCGGGGTGGAACTGCTTTGACAACACTCTATAAAACTTCTTCAACAACATTTTCTCATCATCGGAAACCTCATTTGCGAACGTTTTAGCCTTGCCGTAACTGTGCTTATAATGCCGATTGTCAGAGGATTTGTAGTCGTTGTTACATTTGTCTTTATGAGCTTGTATTATTTGATTAAGTCGCTCTTTATTCCGAAGTATACCGAAAACATCGTAACAATAATCGTAATCCTCGGCATTGCCATATCGCCGCCCGAATTCCGCTTTTGCGGCTTTGTATTCACGAATTATCGCCTCGTTACGCACGTAGGTTTTGTACTCCTCGGTTTGGTGGAATTCGGCTTTTATCGAATCAGCTAAAGGCAGAATTTTGTCATCTAACAACGTCCAGATTTGCTCATCAGTTGCGTTAAGTTTATTGGCGATTTCGCACACTTTACCGTGCATCACAAAATCACGATATGAGTATTTTGCCAACTGATAAAATCCAATCGTAGTTGCCACAAATTGTTTCTTGGTAACTACACCGCAAACCCGCTTGCAATCATGGATTGAGACTTTGTAGGCTTTCTTTACAGGACGTTCAAAACGCTCGCCACAGTGAGTGTAAAAATACTTCGGAGGGTTGTTGTCGGCAGTGAAATGCGACACCTCTATTTTCTTGTAATGCCCGTTGCAATCGGGCTTTTTACGGCTCATTTCTTGAATTACACAATACATAAAAAACCTCGCTGAAATGTGATTATGTAATTATTATATGAGCGTAGTTACCCAAAATTGATTTGCGGTAACTACATTTTTAAGCCCCTTTTTTGTCGAATTTCAGATGAATTTGCGACTTAATCCAATTCAACCCGTCCAGCGTTATCCGCTTGATTTATTCGGCGTTCAGAGGTATAATGGGATTATGAAGTTGGCAAGCGAAATCCGCATTAATAGTGGAATAAGCACGCTCTCCTGTTCATATAATGGATTATTTGAACAAGCATTGGAGGGCAAGCCAAATGAACCAAAAATCCGCACCGATTCGCTCGCAAAAATCGAAAATGACCATCGGTAAAACAACGTATAACATCATGACAACTTTTAGCGAAAATGCGACCGAAACCGTAGAAGAAAAGTTTGTCCGTTATGTCGCAGACCGCATTACAAGCGTGGCGAATGGTAAAAACGAGAGGGAATAATATGTCACCGAATAAAAGGCAAACCGCTCATTATTTGCGTCTTTCAAAAGACGATGAGCGGGATGGAGATTCTAACAGCATTATCAATCAACGCAATTTTCTCAATAAATATTCACAACAAAACGGGTTTAAAAACATAATCGAATTTGTCGATGATGGCGTGTCAGGGACTGTCTTTCGCAGACCCGGTCTTGATGCTTTAATCGAAGAAGTTAAGCGTGGAAATATCGCAACTGTTATAGTAAAAGACCAATCGAGAATTGGCAGAGATGTCCTCGAAGTCGGCTTACTTAAACGCACCTTTGAAGAAAATTCAGTGAGATTTATCGCCGCCGCAGACAATCTCGATACGTCCACGGGTTTTGATATTATGTCGGTTTTTCGTGACGTTTTTAATGAGTATTATGTGGCTGACGTAAGTAAGAAAATCCGCGCTGTCAAGCGGTCTAACGCACTTTCGGGGAAAGCAAATAACCGCCCACCATATGGGTATAAAATTATCGAAGGTGGAACTCATAACGATTGGGAAATTGATGAATATGCCGCAGGAATTGTTCGTGAAATATTCAAACGGTTCATCGCAGGGGAAGGCTCTCATAGTATTTCGAGACATCTTCATTATAGCGGACATTTACCGCCAATTGAGTATTATCGAAAAAGGACGGGAGTACCGATTAAGGGTGATTGTACATGGTCAACCCACGGCGTTATTCGAATACTCGAGGGGGAGTTTTACACTGGTGTTTTAGTCTCGCAAAAACAAACAACAGTGTCTTACAAAAATCACAAAACAATCATTCGACCACCTGAGGAATGGATAATCACGCAAAATCACCATCCGCCGATTATTGATAACGAGACTTTCGATTTGGTGAAGAAATTGTTATTAGAAGGTAAAAAAACGCATACCAAAATATGAAAAAGAATCTGCACCGCTCAGTGGCTTGATTTGGTGTGAAGATTGCGGAAGTAAATTAACGTTATTTCGTAACAAGCAAGATGACATAACAAAGCATTTTTATGTTTGCTCACATTATAGGCAAGCGTTAAAGCGTTTCAATCAATCCTGCACCCGTCACAGCACTCGGCGAGACGAAATCGAGACCCTTGTGCTAACGAAAATTCGAGAAGTTTTAAAGTATGTCTGTGAAAATAAAGAGGAATTTATCAAAAAAGTAAATCAGCGTTCTAACGTTGAAAGCCAAAAATCACTCAAAGCTAAGACTTCTATACTGCAAAAAGCAGACCGCCGAATTTCCGAGATAGAGCAGATTACAAGTAAGCTATACGAGGATTATGCACTCGCAAAAATAAGCGAGGACAAGTTTCAAAAATTCACTCTAAAATACGAAACCGAGCAGGAGGGGTTAGTTAGCGAAACTGCCGCTCTGCGAATGGAGATTGAGGAAATCAAAACCAAGACTGCCAATGCCGAGCATTTTATAAGTCTCGCCGAAGAGCATATGAATTTATCAGAATTAACGTCGGAAATAGCGAGGCTCTTTATCGAAAAAATAACTATAAGTGAAGTAGTGAATAATCCAGACAGCAATACTCGAAAAACTCGCAAAAATTGCAGTCGAGATGTACATATATTCCTCAATGGATTAGGGGAGTTCAAAGTCGAAGAAATGCGATGAGGTTGGTGGTTGTGTGACCGCTGACCTTTTTCAATTTGTGGCGGGGGTTGTGCCGCCTCATATGGGCGTTTCAAAAACGTCCTTAGTTTACCTTCCCGTGGTTCACGACAGGGTTGTCGAGGGAGACTACACTCGCATTTGCACAGTTTATTACGCAACTCTGCAAGACTGCGAAAGACAAAAAGCGGGTGACTTCAAAGCCGCATGAACACTACGATAACGAGAAGTTTTCCATGCGGATTTGGTTAATATCGCTCGGCATGAAAGGCGAGGAATTCGCCGCCGCTCGCAAGCTCCTGCTTGCCAACTTGGAAGGTAATTCTTCTTGGCGATACGGTAACGAAAACGGGGGCTTAAGCCCACGCAGGGAGCGGGTTTATCGGGAAGTGGTTTCGGTGCGGTTTACCCCCGAAACGCTCGAACAATTAGCGGAACTCGCAAGCCAAAGTAATATGTCGAGAAATCAGCTTATAGAGAGTGTTGTTTGCGAGTATGTGCAAGCGGAACTCTCGGCGGATTTGGATGAGGATGGGGCGGTTGAAACCGCTCCCGATTCCCCCGAAGACGGAGACGAAAGTGATGTGCAGGACGATGAGTAACGAAACCCGATTTGACAACTTTGTCCGTGAATTAACAGAACTCAGTATCAAGTACAAAATCGCAATCAGAGCAATCGGCGGAGTGCGTATTTACGATGATGATATTTCGACATCGTGTATTCCAACGACCCGACATCGGGCGACTTGTACTACGAATTCAGCAGTTAGAAATGTGACGAAAATCGCAACACGTCTTCCTTATATAAAGGTGGGCGGTGTTGCTCTCTTAGATTGTTTAACCGACTGGTTTTCCACACGGTTAGAAGTGATTGATATAATCATACCACAATTTTTTTGAAAGTGCGGAATGCGATTGATTCGCTGTTGATGTTGGATGTTACGTGGAAGTTTTGAAGGGAACTGCACGGAATGTGGTGTCGGAGGAGAATTCAAAAAAACGCTCAAACCGAGTAATGGACGGTGAAACTTTTACTCGGCTGTATTATTATGGGACTGTTCAAATACGGATGTCGGCTGATGATTTTTGGCTGACTCCGCTTGGTTTGTTTTTGGATTTGCGGTCTTGCCATAAGCAGTTTCTTGGGATTGAGAAAGCGGGGCGGGTGTGGAGTATTGATGATGTTATTCCGTTGTGATGGATTTTTATTTAATTATAAAAATTCAGAATCGTAAATGACTTCGCCTTCGGATGTGTATTCAACGATTTTGTGTATTCTCAAATCTAATTTAGGATAATTTTGTTTTATCTTTCTCAATAAGTCTAATTCTATTTGATGGTTTGTTTTTCTGTTTACAATTGACAATAACTCTCGTCCGACTAAGGTAAAAGCAGATACAGTAACTTTATAATCGTGTTCGCATGAATGCTCAACTAAACCAAATTCATTCATTGACATAAAATTACGTGGAGATTCTTCTTTTGTTGGTCGAATTATATTATAATTTGTTGAAATTATATCCAAATCGTACAATGTCAATAATTCATCTTTCTTCATATACTGCGAACTATAATCTATATCGTCCCACAGGCATTGAAAATCTTTGCTGATATAAATTATAAACGGAGTTATATTTTGAAGAGCGACACAATCTTCTTTGCTGAAATTTTTTAAAGTTTCTATTGTTCTCAAAGAAAAATGTTTCTTCCCTCCCGTTTCGCCCGCAAGAATTCTTGCCCACAACAATTGCATATCTTTATCGCTGATACATCCAGCCGATTCAAAAAAACGTAAAAACCAATCAAAATCAAATATCTTTTCTTGGTCATTTAACTGTTCGTTTTCATCGATATTTTTGGCAAATTCTTCATCGGCTAATTTGGCAATATCTAAAATATTTTTGCACTTAACCAATTCTGTAAGTGTTAGCTCACGACTTTTCACAAGGTCATCTAAGGCTTCCCCAATTTTACCTGCTTTGATTTTTTCAAACTCAACTCTTTCTGTATTCCCACGCAAAAACATAGCCGTTACAAAACCACCAACCAAAGCAGGTATTCCAGACTGAACTAACGGCATTGCTTTATTCACTACGTTTATTATCTCGTTGAAATTCTCCACAGTTTCATACCCTTCCATTAATTGCTGTTTCTCACAATTGTAACACAAAATCCATCAAAAGTCAACACTTTTCGCAGAAATCTTTAAGAAAGAGAGACCCGCACAAATGTCAGACTTCGGATTAGCTTCTTTTAATTAATGGATTCATCAATTACCAGCCCTATTTTGCTTGACTTTTAGCCGAAAAAGAGCGAACATGGTAATAGCGAAATCGAAAGGAAAAGCCTATGAATCAATACTGCATATATCTCCGTAAATCCCGCTCCGATGCCGAAGCAGAGCAACGTGGCGAAGGGGAAACCCTCGCCCGCCACGAGAAGGCTTTATTCGAGATGGCACGGCGGCAGAGGCTTAATATAACGGAAGTATACCGTGAAATAGTTTCGGGGGAAACAATCGCCGCTCGCCCCCTTATGCAACAACTCCTTAATGAAGTCAGCGAAGGAATGTGGACTGGTGTTCTTGTTATGGAAGTTGAGCGGCTTGCTCGTGGCGACACAATTGACCAAGGATTAGTTTTGCAAGCATTCAAGTTTTCTGATACAAAAATAATCACCCTCATGAAAACTTACGACCCTAACAATGAGTTTGATGAAGAATATTTCGAGTTTGGTTTGTTTATGTCACGGCGAGAGTATAAGACAATCAACCGCCGACTTCAACAGGGGCGAATCGCCTCAATTAAAGAGGGCAAATGGTTAGCACAAGCACCTTATGGATATAGAAAGCTGAAATTAGAAAAAGAGAAGGGTTTTACTCTTACACCAGAACCTAATGAGGCAGAAGTGGTCAAATTGATTTTTTCAATGTACACAGATGGTGAAATTTTAGAAGATGGTACAAAAAGGCAGCTCGGATTCCAAGCAATCGCCAAAAGACTAAACGAACTGCAAATCCCCCCGTCAAGGCATGACTACTGGATGCAATCGGTAGTACGCAATATTATTCAAAATCCAGTCTATATTGGTAAAGTACGATGGGGTCAACGTCCGCAAAAGAAAAAGTCAGTTGATGGTAAAATAGTTATAACTCGCCCTATAAATGGCAATAGCGACATAGCCCGTGATTCGGGCGGGAACATCATATATGAAGATTATATAATCGCAGACGGTCTGCACGAACCGATTATCGAAAAAACTGTTTTTGACATGGCACAAGGGCATATCGCAGAAATAAAACCCATGCCTGTTGGATATAAGAAAGAATTAAAAAACCCACTCGCAGGGTTGGTCTACTGCCAAAAATGCCAAAGAAGTATGGTTTATCGAAAAGGTTCTGCTCCTGCAAATGCCCATCCATACATAGTCTGCCACGCTCGCGCTTGCGATAACGTCAGTACTCCTTTCCGATTAGTTGAATTGAGAATTTTAGAGGGGTTACATCAATGGCTCAGTGAATATCGTTTAGATTGGGAGGCGGCAAATCAAGACGAACCGAAACAAGTAGAATCAACTGCTAAAAAAGATGCGTTAAAAATAATTCAAAAAAATAGAGGAACTCTCGAAAAACAGCTTAGTAAGACGTATGACCTGCTTGAACAAGGAATATATTCCACCGAAGAGTTTTTGAGTCGTTCTCGAACAATTACGGCGAGTATCGAAAAATTAACCCGAGAATATGCCGAAATCGAGAAATCATTGGAACGTGATGTTTTATATGCTGAAAGTCGAGAGACAATTATTCCTAAAGTTGAGTATTTGTTAGATGTGTACCACGAGTTAGAAACCCCTGCGGATAAGAATAAACTTTTGAAAGAAGTATTGGAGAAGGCGGTTTATTTGAAAGAAAAATGCGGAAGAGCCAAAAAAGGCGGTGCAGACAATTTCTCCCTCGATATCTTCCCTAAACTGCCGTTTAATGGCAAAAAGTAATTAGGGTGTTGCCGGTGTCGACGGCTTCGCCGTCGAGCAGGGCAACCCGACTGATTTATTGGCTTATTTATGCGGCTTTACTCCACCCCCATCTTATGCGTGCCGTTTCATCGGCACACTCACCCGTAAGCGCAACCTTATTGCTCTCCTTTACCTTACGGCAAAAATACAAAAGCGAAGCATCAATATCTGCCATACCGGGTAAATCCTTTGCATCTGTTGACGTAAACAAAAGCTCAAACAAATCCTCTTCGTCGCATTCCAAATATGTATGGTTGAGTTTGTATTTGTCGAGCATCATTTCAACATATGGTCTGTCACGCTCGGGCTGGAATTCGTTTCCTTTAAAAAATTCATCGTTCCCTTTAAAGTCAAATGAAAAAGTGTTGAGCGTTTTTCCGCCGCTTTTTTCCAAATAATCAGATGCCACTGCTGTAATAATGCTCGAATCGACACCGCCCGACAACAGGCTGCAAACAGGAACATCCGAGACCATTTGTCGCTGTATTGCATCAGTCACAAGCCAACGCACTTTTTCAACAGTTTCCTCATAGCCGATTCCGGTATACGGGCGGCTTTGAAGCGACCAGTATTTTACCGTTTTTAACGCCCCCGCCGAAAAGCCGTCGTAAATGCCGTAATGCCCGGGGAGAAGTTCGTGAACGTCCTCGAAAACTCCATTGCCCGGAGTTCGCGCGGGACCGAGCCCGAAAACTTCCCTAAGAGAATTAATCCCGATAACAGGCGTTACATCCGGGTGAGCGAACAATGCCTTTAATTCAGAGCCGAAAATCAGCACATCGTCCTTAACAGTATAAAACAACGGCTTAACTCCTAAGTGGTCGCGAAAAAGGAAAAGTTTTTCACCGTCCCAAATTACAAACGCAAAAATCCCGTTAAGTTTTGTTACCAACTTTTCTGCTCCGTAATTAATAAACCCGTTTAGAATCACCTCGGTATCGCTCGTTGTTTCAAATTTGAATCCGTTTGCTTCAAGCTCTTTTTTTATCTCATCTGAGTTATAAATTTCCCCGTTATACACAATTGCGTATTTTCCGCCGCGTATCATAGGCTGAATCCCGCCCTCAATATCCCGAATCGCAAGACGCGCATGGGAAAGCCCTACATGGTTTTGCAGGTATTCGCCCGAACCGTCCGGACCGCGCCTGAATACCGTTTGTCGCATTTCAGTGAGAACACTCCTCCAGCGTTCGGCATTGTCATTGAAATTTGCTTTAAAATTACAAAATCCCGCTATTGCACACATAATTTTACCCTTAGAAGCTGTGTTCATAGGCAACAGCTTCTTAACCTTTCTGCACAAACGTGCTATAATAATTTTTTTTACCGTTTACATAATATGTAAAAGCGGGAAATTAATTGACAAATTTAGAATTTTTAAAAAAATAAAAAATTTTTCAAAAAACTATTGACAAATGTTTTTTTATATGATATTATATTAAATATAAACGGCAAAGACGCTGTGGAATTTATCCGCAGCGTCTAATTTTTGTTTAGAACCCGTCTTATAAAGACAGGTTCTTAGAAGGAGAGTTCTTATGAACATCACAAGCATTTTCGGCAGCATGGTATTCAACGATGATGTCATGCAGCAAAAATTGCCTAAAAACATCTACAAGGCACTGAAAAAGACCGCATCACAGGGAACGCATTTGGAGCTTGATGTAGCGAACGTGGTTGCCGCCGCCATGAAAGAATGGGCAGTTGAAAAAGGCGCGACTCATTTTACACACTGGTTTCAGCCGATGACAGGCTTCACTGCGGAAAAACATGACAGCTTCATTTCCCCGGCGGGAAACGGAAAAGTCATAATGGAGTTTTCCGGCAATGAGCTTGTTCGCGGCGAGCCTGATGCATCGAGCTTCCCGTCGGGGGGATTACGCGCAACATTTGAGGCACGCGGTTACACCGTTTGGGACACGACCTCATACGCTTTTATTAAAGAAGGAACACTTTGCATTCCCACCGCTTTTTGCTCCTACAGCGGGGAGGCACTTGACAAAAAAACTCCGCTGTTGCGTTCAATGGACGCGATTAGCAAGCAGGCACTGCGTGTTTTAAGGCTTTTCGGGGATACCGAATCCGCGCGGGTTATATCGCAGGTAGGACCTGAGCAGGAGTATTTTTTAATTGATAAAGAAATGTTCCTGAAACGCCCTGACTTGGTTTACACGGGCAGAACGCTGTTCGGTTCACGCCCGCCGAAGGGGCAGGAGCTTGACGACCATTATTTCGGTTGCCTGAAGCACAGGGTGTCCGATTTTATGAGAGAGCTTGACGAGGAGCTTTGGAAATTAGGCGTTTATGCCAAAACCAAACATAACGAAGTTGCCCCTGCACAGCATGAATTGGCAGTTATTTACTCATCTGCGAACATCGTCAACGACCATAACCAAATTGTGATGGAGCTTATGAAAAGTGTCGCCAATCGTCACGGACTCGCCTGCCTTTTACATGAAAAACCCTTTGCGGGAGTCAACGGAAGCGGCAAACATAACAACTGGTCTTTATGCACAGATACGGGGCTCAACCTGCTGAAACCGGGCAATACACCTTATGAAAACGCGCAGTTCCTGCTGTTTTTGGTGGCGGTTATTAAAGCGGTTGACGACTATCAAGACTTAATCAGGATTTCGGCGGCAAGCGCGGGCAATGACCACAGGCTCGGCGCGAACGAAGCTCCACCCGCTATTATATCAATGTTTTTGGGTGATGAGCTTACAGAAATTCTCGAAGCAATCGAATCGGGCGAAGTGTATCAAGGTAAAGAAAAGATCCCCATGGAAATCGGAGCAACAGTTTTGCCGCATTTTCCCAAGGACACAACAGACCGCAACCGCACCTCGCCGTTCGCGTTCACCGGGAATAAGTTCGAGTTCAGAATGTTAGGCTCTGCGTTTTCGGTGGCAGGTCCGAACATTGTCCTAAACACGGTAATCGCCGAAGTTTTGGAAAAGTTTGCCGACAGGTTAGAAAAAAGCGACAACTTCAAAGCGGATTTGGCGTTGCTTATTAAAAAGACTTTCAAACAGCATAAACGGATTGTTTTTAACGGCAACAACTACTCCGATGAATGGGTGGCGGAGGCACACAGGCGGGGACTGTCCAACCTGAAGACTACCGTTGATGCACTCCCCGAATTTGTTACGGCGAAAAGCATTGAATTGTTCACGGCTCACGGTGTTTTTGCCGAGACGGAAATTCACTCGCGCTATGAAATTCTTATGGAAAGCTACTGTAAGACAATCCACATTGAAGCGTTGACTATGGTCGATATGATTAAGCGGGAAATAATCCCCGCCTGCGTTGATTATCAAAACAGCTTGGCAAAGCTTATACAGCGCAAAAACGGCAACTACGACATCACGATGGAGGACTGTCTTCTCGGCAACATTGCAAAGCTGTCAAGTTGTCTTTTCAAAAAACTGAAAATATTGGAAGATGTTATTTTGGACTCAAAAGCAGAACGCGATGTTTTGGCACTCGCCGAGTTTTACCGCGACAAGGTTTTCACGGCAATGTCGGAGCTTAGGGTAATCGTCGATGAATTGGAAACGCTTGTCGGTTCTAAGTATTGGCCGCTCCCCTCCTACGCTGAGTTGCTTTACAGCGTTATTTAACAACTATAGTCGATTAACTTAAGAATCACTAAATCTTTGCGGAAAATTTTCAAGCACTTCTTAAGTTAAACGACTATACAAACAGGCTCTATTGGCACAACGGCGTGCAGTTTCCCGGTTTTTCGACGGGAGGTTGCACGCTTTTGTTATATTAATTTTAATTTAAGAAAGGTATGGTCATAACAATGGATTTTGGTATTTGGTTTTTACTTGCGGCGGCAATGGTATTCTTTATGCAGTGCGGTTTTGCAATGGTTGAGGCGGGATTCACCCGTGCAAAAAACTCCGCAAACATCATAATGAAAAACCTAATGGACGTTTGTATCGGGACAGTCTGCTTCGTGTTTATCGGGTTTGCGATTATGTGTGCCGAGGACTACTTATTCGGAATCATCGGTGTGCCTAACTTAGGTATTTTTACCGACTTTGCTAACTTTGATTTCTCGAATTTCGTGTTTAACTTAGTTTTCTGCGCAACTGCGGCAACAATTGTGTCCGGGGCAATGGCAGAGCGGACAAAGTTCAGCTCTTACTTGATTTACACGGCTGTTATCACGGCGGTAGTCTATCCTATTCAAGCGGGTTGGGTGTGGAACGAAAGCGGTTGGCTTGCGCAAATGGGCTACACTGACTTTGCCGGCTCTTCGGCAATCCACATGGTCGGCGGTATTTCGGCATTCATAGGTGCTTCCATACTGGGTCCCCGTATCGGAAAGTACAAGGTTGACAAAAAGACAGGCAAAAAAACATCCCGCGCAATCCCCGGACACTCGCTGACTTTGGGAGCGTTAGGTTGCTTTATCCTTTGGTTCGGTTGGTTTGGGTTCAACGGCGCGGCGGCCGAAAACCTCCCCCAATTAGGTGCTATATTCTTGACTACAGCGTTGGCTGCTGCTGCGGCTACAATTGCCGCAATGGTTCTTACATGGGTTAAAAACGGCAAGCCGGATGTTTCAATGTCGCTCAACGGCTCATTGGCGGGGCTTGTCGGGATTACGGCGGGGTGTTCTAACGTAGACGCACTCAGCGCATTAATCATCGGGTTTATCGCAGGAATTATACTCGTTGTTGCTGTTGAAACAATCGATATGAAACTCCATGTTGACGACCCTGTCGGCGCGATTGCGGTACATGGTGTCTGCGGCGTGTGGGGGACTTTGGCGGTAGGATTGTTCGCGAAACCCATTGCAGTCGGCGATGATGTTATTTCCGATATTACAGGGCTTTTTTACGGCGGCGGCGCGGAGCTTTTGGGGATTCAGGCATTAGGCATCCTTGCCATTGCCTCATGGACAATTGTCACAATGCTGATTACATTCACTGTTATTAAAAAAACAGTCGGATTACGCGCCTCTGTTGAAGAGGAAATACGCGGGCTTGATGCAACCGAACACGGTATGCAAAGCAGCAGTTATGCCGACTTCATGCCGATTAGCTCAATGGATGAGATTGCCGTTTCGCGCATACCCGCAAAAGCAGTCGTCCCCTCCGATATTGCAGTTCCCGTGTCCGACACGTCTACGGGCAAAAAACTGACAAAAGTGACTATTATAACAAAACCGGAACGGTTTGCTCTTTTAAAAGATGTGTTTGAACAAATCGGTATTACAGGCATAACAGTCACAAATGTACACGGCTACGGAGTACAGCGCGGACACAGCCATACCTACCGCGGAGTCCCGCTTGATAATCCTTTGTTGCCTAAAATTCAAGTTGATGTCGTTGTGAGCAAAGTTCCTGTTGCCGCTCTCATTGACGCGGTTAAAAAAGTATTGTACACCGGAAACATCGGCGATGGAAAAATATTCGTCTATGATGTCGAAAACGTAGTCAAAGTGCGTACAGGCGAAGAAGGCTTTGACGCTTTGCAAGACTGATATTATTAAGTCGCACGATAAGTTGCGACTTAATCGGCTACCTGTGTCGGTTGTCTGCCGAAGGCAGACGAGACACAGAGCCATTTGAGCGAGAAAAGTCCTAATCGGGCTTTGCC
>Ga0099364_10005635_pt1 | contig 18531 bp, 25 predicted proteins | sample TergutTh196P3_FD_73070 | JGI IMG/M metagenome (GOLD analysis project Ga0099364, IMG submission 73070) | Microcerotermes parvus P3 segment gut microbial communities from Pointe-Noire, Republic of the Congo - Th196 P3 | ecosystem: Host-associated > Arthropoda: Insects > Digestive system > Gut ...
TGACTGCTCATACGCATTTTCGGGATGATAATACTGTTTGGGAATCCTGGTTAATGTAATTTTCGAACTCAAATTTGCTTTCATAAAAATAAACATAAACAATTTCAACAGGCAAAGATAGCACATTTATGCGAAATAGTTGTATCTTTATAGGCAGGAAATATCCCTATTACTAAATTATTTTATTATGATTGTTTTTCGTTATGACAAAACATTTGAAGGTTTACTGACTGCTGTATTTGATGCATACCATCGGAAGACTTTTCCGGACAGGCTGCTGTTGGAAAATGACGTCGAACCCTTGTTTACAGAGGAAAGTTATACTGTTATATCGTCTGAAGAAAAGTCTGGACGGGTGTGGAAATCGCTTCAACAGAAACTGCCTAAACAAGCCTGCAATATGCTGATGTATGTATGGCTGTCCGAATTGGAAGGTACTGACGAACTGCTGTTTCGTTATATCTGTAAAACATTTGACCACACTCATTCCATCGCACTCAACTTTGGCGATGCAGATGTGTTGGAAGTCGAAAAGATTGCCCGTAAAGTCAGTCATGAAGCATTGTATATCAAACAGTTTCTTCGTTTTCAAAAGGCGGCTGATGATATTTTCTTTGCTCCTGTTCGTCCCATTTACAACGCTCTGCCGTTAGCAGTCAATCATTTTACCGACCGTTTTGCCGACCAGCAGTGGGTCATCTACGACCTGCGACGCCAATACGGATACTATTACGACCTGCATACCACCCGCGAAATCACCTTTACAGACGAAGATCATACGTTACGTGAAAAATTGGATGAATCGCTGATGGCCGAAGACGAAAAACTTTTTCAGGAACTCTGGCAAGGATACTTCAAAGCCCTTACCATCAAAGAACGTATTAACCCCAGACTGCAACGTCAACACATGCCTGTCCGTTTCTGGCGGTATCTGACAGAAAAACAGGTATAAAAAATGCAGCAGGCCTGTAAGCCGGGTTCTGTACGAGGTTGATAAATTACACTTTTTATGTTTAACTAAAAATCTTAAAAGAAATCCTCGTGTCTGCCATTTATCTTGGCTTACCGTCACCGGCAAGCTCGTGCGGTCTACCCCCCGACATCGGACGAGCCATCCTTTCACGTCGGTATACATGACCTTTCAACCCATCAGGCGTACTGCCTTCCGTATTACGACAGAAGCGGTAAGCTCTTACCTCACCTTTTCACCCTTACCACGCGAAGCGTGGCGGTTATTTTCTGTTACGCTACTTTGCCCTCACGAACAACTTCCCGTTAGGAAGGATGGCGCTCTGTGTTGCCCGGACTTTCCTCTCATCCACGAAGGATCAGCGGCAGACCGGCCTGCTGCAATAAGACAAAGATACGCATTATTTCTGAATAATTGAATAGAAGATTCAACTTTTGTCATCGATTCTCCCCTCTCTTTCGGAGAGGGGTTGGGGATGAGGCTCTAAAATTGAAAATAAATAAACGGAACAATCCCCGCGCTTTTGACCTGAATAACAATAAAAATGGCAACAATCAGGTAGAGTGCCTGTAGTAACAAAGGCGAATCAATGACAACTTTTTTGATTTGATTATCAATGCGTTTAGGGATAAAATGAACGATGTATCCGATTACTAATAACAGGAAAATCCCTTTATAACCCGAAATAAAATGCAGGAAAATCTCCGGTCGGAAGTCTGAGAAAATTTGTTTCAGCATATCAAATCCGACATGAACGGAGTCGGCACGGAAAAAAATCCATCCGAAACAAACCAAATGAAACGTAAAAATCACACCCAATACCCTGCGAAACGGCTTCATCTCACCGCCTTCCTTTTTAAAACTGCCGAAATGATTCATTACAAATTTATGAATAGCCAATGCCAGCCCATGAACGCCGCCCCAAAGCATAAACCGCAACGAAGCGCCATGCCACAAACCACCCAATAACATTGTTATCAGTAAATTACCATACGTGCGCAATTTCCCTTTCCGGTTGCCTCCCATCGAAATATACAAATAATCTTTCAACCAACTTGACAGCGATATATGCCAGCGGCGCCAAAACTCCGTAATGGTAGCCGACTGGTACGGCGAATCAAAATTGATATTGAAACGAATACCCAGCAATAATGCAATGCCGATCGCCATATCCGAATAGCCCGAAAAGTCGCAATAAATCTGAAGAGCATACCCATAGACGCCCAACAGGTTTTCGACGCCCGAATACAACAACGGCGCATCAAAAATACGGTCGACAAAGTTCACGCTCAGGTAATCGGAAATCACGCATTTCTTTAATAGTCCGCAAATAATCAGATACAGCCCTTCGCCCAGATGTTCGCGGGGCAACGAAGGATTTTTAAACATCTGAGGCACAAAGTCACGCGCCCGAACAATCGGCCCGGCCACCAATCCCGGAAAAAATGAAACATAAAAAAGATAATCGACCCAACGCGTCAACGGCTGAATCTTCGACCTGTATATATCAATGATATAACTCAACGACTGGAAGGTGAAAAATGAAATCCCTACCGGCAGGAAAATATCCATTGGGGTATAGGTGAGTTGCATCAACGAAGGGATATGCAGCCAACTGCCGATTTGCTGCAACACAATCACGCCCAGATTATAAAGGAAGTTTGTATATTTGAAATACCCCAACATGCCCAGATTAATACAAACACTGAGCGCCACGAGCCATTTCCGTTTGTTCTTCGTTTCAATCTGAGAGATGATTCGTCCAATCAGAAAATCGAAAGTAGCCGTAATAATCAGTAAAAGAAAGAAAAAACCACTCGTTTTATAATAAAAATAGAGCGAAAACAGGGTAACATAGATGATACGCGCCAGCGTGAATTTACGCAATGACATGTATATCATCAAAAAGCCGATAAACAGGAAAAAGAACAGACCGGTACTGAACAACATGGGTGAATCAGGCTGATAAACGAAAAGTTCGCGCAACTGTTCGGGAACAAATTCCGTATGAATATAAGCCGGTATATGATTCCATAAACCTGCCGTTTTTCCCCATATATGTTCAGGCAGGTTGTTCATCGGATATTGTGTTTTGTTGATTCATTTTCAACCGGATTAATGCCTTATACAGCAATTTCCCCTGTTCATAATACCCTTCGACGGAAAAATGAATCCGGTCTCGTCCCAGCAGTTTGGCTTTTTGCCACTCGTTGCAGGAATTGGCGCCGCCGGTCATACCATATAAATCAAAGCAGGCTAATCCTTCTTGCGCGGCATACGTTGTAATCGCCTTTGCTACCAACGAAATATTCGTATTTCGCTCGAATCCCCTTCGGGTGCGCTGGAAATTTTCAGCCGGTGTTGTCAGCAAAATAGCAGTGGACGGTAAATGTTCCTTTACTAATTGAATAAATTGGTCAACCTGAGAAATAAACAGCGAGTCGGTCAGATTTCGGATACCGACGGTTTCGTTTGTTCCCAGCGTAATAATTAACAGTGAAGGCTGAAGCAGTGCAAGTTGGCGAACGTAATCACTGTTTGTATAATGTCGAAACATGGCGCTATTTTGTCCGATGGAATGATACAGGATGCCGGGGTTGCCGTTCATGAGCGAAAAACCATAATAACAATGAGGCGCTTGCATGATTTCGGGTTCAAAATTATGCTGTAAATCAGTATGATACACGTTATTCAGATGCAGAGAATGTGTTTCGGTATCCAACCGGAAAGTATCTACGGCGATATGGGGCAAGCCTGTTTCTGCGCCCCAAGCCGTCTGAACCGCGACACTATCGTCTTCTGCCGGAAACAAAGGCACAGCCTTGTCGTCCCGATACACAAGTAATTGGTTAAAACCATATCCGGCGCCATTGACAGGGGCAATACTGACCTTGAAATCAACCGTTTTCGATGCAGTTTGAATCCCAAGTCCGCCCAATCCCCAGATACATTTCGGCTCGCTTTGAATACAGCGTCCGACCGTCCATTCCTTCACCGACGGCGAAGTGATAAAGTAGTCTGTGGGTTCATTGATTTTGGCTAATTTCAACGGAGCAATCCATCCTCGTCCGGCATTTCCGAAAGCCTGATGCAACATGCGCATCACCTGACCTGTATAAAAACCGGCCTGAACATGCGAATCTCCCAGATGAACAATCTGAATGACCGTATCTTGTCCGGCAAGCAAGAGTTCCAATTCATCTAAAAAAGCGTCTAACGAATGTGTAGAATCCGAAATCACACATAAAGAGTCAATTACAAAAGGAATGAGCGATTCAACATCGTCCGTCAATTCGGAAAGCGGGCGTAATTCCCTGTCCGTATGGTTGTTTTCTTTTGAGAAAGGAAATACTTTCATCGCCAAACCGGCAAACACTGCCGAAATGACAAAAATAAACAATATAGCCCATTTTGTCCGATTGGCCGGCCGCAGTAGCGGTAAACGATATATTTTTCTATCTTTCATAATTACCTAATTCCCTGATTTTTCCATTTCATCATACAATTCTTTTTCCCAAATCAGTGCATTAAACAATTTCGTTGCAATCTCTCTTCCGCCCCGAAAACTCAGGTGCGTATAATCTTTGCTTGCCCAGCGCCAATCCACATACCGTACCATACTATTCACTCCGCCCATCGCATCAAAAACACTCCAGAAAGGCACTTGTGCCAATTGAGCAGCCTGTTGTTGCGCCCGCAGTAAAGATACGACAGCCGGCATGGTTTGATAAAAGCCTTCGCTGTAATAACTCCGGTCGGAAACACCCAGCAACAAAATATCGGTTTCCGGAAAACATTGCCGCAGATGTTCAATGACGTTCACCATCTGGTCGCGGTACCAGCCATAATGCTGCATCTCTTCCGAAGTCACATTCAAGCCATATTGAAGGATAATCAGGTCGTATGGGCGAATGGCATGCAATGCGAGGCAACTGTTTACGTCCATCTGATTGAGAATTGCGCCCGAATTGCCCCGCAATGAGAAATTATCGACCACGATACCTGTTTTATCTTCATACGCAAGACCTAAAGCCTGTAAACCCTGGGCATTGTTGAAATGAAAAGTGCCGTCTGCAAAGGAGCCTTCCATTTCATATTGGGTGATTGTCTCGCTCGGTGGCAACACATTGTCGATTGTATCTGTCGAGTTATTGTAAATCAGGCGCATCGCTGATTGTTCATTCCGTGAATAAATAAATTTGAGCGATGTGGCTTTATCCAATCCGGGATACACATTAACGGTTTTGAACGTAATGGAGGTTTCGTCTTCAGCCGGTTCAAACAGCAGACCCGACAAAACATATTTGTGGCTCCTGTCTTTCAGAATGGAACGCGTGTTCCAGCCTCTTGAACGTTGCGTGATGGTCGGGCGATATTGTTCGACAACCGAAGATACGGGCACGAACCCAACGCCCCCTCCGCCAAAATGAGTCTGCATCTGCGCCCGAAAGTCGGCCAGGATAAGGTCGCCTTCGATAAACGAGTCCCCCATAAAGGCGATACGTACCGGACGGTCTAATGAATGTATTCGGTTCAACATCGTGAAAAAATGTTTCAGACCGGTATGTCCGGCTGAAAAATCTTCGATACGGACTTCTGTTTGTGTTGTTTCCACACCTGACGAGGCCAACCGGTACAACGAATCCCGTTCCGACAGTTGAGACGTATTCAAACCGCGAACCAACGTAGAATCCGCCGTCGACAACGAATCGGCTACCAATAAATTTTCAATTTCCGTTTCCATCAACAGCGAATCAAGCGACACCCTTTCTGCCCGAACACGTACATCCGACAGCATATCCACTTTTTTCAGCGAAAACCCCAAAACCTCGTCCGGCAACCAATACATTCCGATACAGGCAACCGATGTCACTAACAAGATAGCGAGCAGTCTGTGAAAATAATTCCTGTCACTCATTTTTATGAAAAAGTGTACAAAGATAAGGAATTATAAAACGATTCCACAAAAAACATTACTTTTGTCCTGTAAGAAGATAATACTTTTTGATTATTAACGATGATGGTTTCACCCAACTATGTATTAGATGTTCCTGAACAGGCGACCCGTATCCTGCTACACGCCTGCTGTGCTCCCTGTTCGGGCGCAGTTATCGAATGTATGCTGGAAAACCGGTTGGAGCCGACAGTTTTCTATTATAATCCGAATATTTATCCGCAGGAAGAATACGAACGAAGGAAAGCAGAAAATATCCGTTATGTCAAATCGCTGAACCTGCCTTTTGTGGATGGAGATTACGACTATGCCGGTTGGAAAGACCAAATGCAAGGGTTAGAAGATGAGCCTGAACGCGGACGGCGTTGTCTGGCTTGTTTCACGGTGCGTATGAAGGAAACTGCCCGGTATGCAGCCGAACACGGATTTACCGTATTCACTACTACTTTGACCGCATCGCGGTGGAAAGACACGGAACAAATTGCGGAAGCCGGAAATAAAGCCGCTGCTTTGTACCCCAACCTTACTTTTTGGGCGCAAAACTGGCGCAAAGGCGGATTAAGCAACCGCCGGAACGAAATAATCAAACTGTACGGGTTCTATAATCAGACTTGGTGTGGGTGTGAATATAGTAATTCAAGGTTCAAAGTTTAATGTTTAAAGTTCAAAGATGAATCCAATCGAAATTATTCAAAAATATTATCCCGTTGAGTCGGAGGCTTATAAAATAGTGATAAAACATAGCCGGAGTGTGGCAGACAAGGCAATGCTTATCGGTCGGGCGCATCCGGAGTGGCAGTTGGATATGCAGTTTGTCGAAGAGGCTGCCATGCTGCACGATATCGGTGCATTTCTATGTTATGCGCCGGAAATCGACTGCCATGGCAAAGCCCACTATATCTGTCATGGATACTTAGGCGCCGATTTGTTGCGACAAGAAGGCTATCCGCTGCACGCATTGGTTTGCGAACGCCATACCGGAACCGGTCTTACATTGGAAATGATCAGGCAACAAAATCTTCCGGTACCACACCGCGATATGTGCCCGCAATCGATGGAAGAACAGTTGATCTGCTTTGCTGATCTGTTTTACAGCAAAACCAAACCGGACGAGGAAAAGCCGATTGAACAGATCCGAAAAAGTATGGAGAAGTATGGCGAGGCATCTGTTTTACGGTTTGATAACTGGCGTAAACTTTTTTTAGGAAAATAAAAGCCGTTCAACTCATTAATTTATTTTACTTTTGTGGCTGAAAATAGTCGACAATATTAAGGAATGGGTCTAAAACAGAAAGTATGGCTGATTATGTTCTTCTGCTCCTTTGCAGGAGGAATAACCACAATGGCACAAGATTATACCGCTCAACCGGATACGGTGGTATTACCTTTGTCACAGGAACTCTCTGATTCATTACAATATAATCCTTTTGACACGATCCAAGCAGACGCTTTGCTTTCCGATTCATTATATTATGCGTTCGATGACACAATAACATCCGATTCCTTAGCCGTTGCCGACACCATTCCCCCTAAGCCGGGTATGCTGGAAGCCCCTGTGACCTATCAGGCGAAAGACTCTATTGTGCTTACGGCCGGAAATATGGCCTATCTCTACGGAGATGGAGATATGAAATACCAGCAAATCCAACTTCAGGCCGAACGGATTGAGATGAATATGGATAACAGTGTGATATTTGCTACTTTTGATGTGGATTCAACCGGATATGAATTTGGATACCCTATCTATATTGACGGCACCGAGCAGATAGAGGCAAAAAGCATGCGTTATAATTTCAAAACCGGAAAAGGACACTCCATTAACGTTTTAACCCAACAAGGAGAAGGATACCTGACTGCCAACTTTGCCAAAAAAATGGAGGATAATACAATGAATCTGTATGACGGGCAGTATACCACTTGCGACGAACATGATCATCCGCATTATTATATCCAACTGACCAAAGCCAAAACACGTCCAGGAAAGGATATCGTCTCCGGCCCCCTTTATTTGGTTATCGAAGATGTACCACTCCCTCTCGCACTTCCTTTTGCCTTCTTCCCTTTCACAGATACTTATTCGTCGGGAATTATCATGCCTACTTACGGAGAAGAAACAACACACGGATTCTATTTAAGAGACGGAGGATATTATTTTGCGCTCAGCGATTATTTCGATCTGGCATTAAGAGGCGAATTTTACACCAAAGGTTCGTGGGGGGTATCAGCCCGCACATCCTTCAGAAAACGCTATAAATATTCAGGAGGATTTGACATAGCCTACCAATTTACTAAATGGGGTGACAAAGGATTTGATGATTACAGTGTACAAAAAGCATTCCGATTAAACGGGAATTACACACAGGATCCCAAGGCCAACCCGTTCCGGACAGTCTCGGTAAGCATGAATTTTGCAACCAGCCAGTTTGATCGTAACGAGATCAAGGGGCAAGCCTTGCCAAGCACAACCGAAAATACCAAAGGCTCCAGTATCAGTATCAGTCAGCGTTTTCCGAACAGCCCATGGAATATTTCGGCAACGATGAACATCAATCAAAATTCAAGGGATTCCACGCTTAATGTGACGTTACCTACCCTGATGATAAACATGAGCATGACCGCTCCGTTTAAGCGCAAAAATGCAATTGGCCCGGAGCAGTGGTATGAAAAAATCAAACTGAGCTATACCGGTAATCTGCAAAACAGTAGTGGTAGCATCAAGGAAAGTGAGTTTTTAAAGAAAAATGTGATAAAGGACTGGCGAAACGGGATGAACCATCAAATCCCGGTGAGTGCAACGTATACCCTTCTTGGCAATATTAATATCTCCCCTTCCTTCACCTATCAGGAACGATGGTATACAAGCAAGGATTACATGTCGTATGATACATTACAATCCAGATTAGTTAAAGACACAACGTATTACGGTTTCTACAGGGTCTATAATTACAGTGCTTCCATTTCGGCTGGAACTACTTTATACGGTTTTTATAAACCCTGGTCAATCTTCGGAGGATTTATCAATATGATTCGCCACCGGATGGAGCCTTCGATATCCTATACCATGACTCCTGATTTCGGTAATCCCAAATATGGATATTATGAAGAGTATTCCTATACGAGAAATAATGTGGAAATAACAGATGTTTATTCGCCTTTTAGAGACCAATTGTTTGGTGTTCCTGGCAGAGGCAAACAAGGAAGTATCTCATTCTCTTTAAATAACAATTTCGAGGCGAAAATACGATCAAACCAGGATTCGACAGGACTGAAGAAAATCAGTCTGATTGATAACTTGTCATACAATATATCCTATAATATGGCGGCAGACTCCTTGAACTGGACGAATTCGAGGGTTGCTCTCCGAATGAAACTTACAAGAAGTTATACATTAAATCTGAATTTAGACTTGGATACATATATGTATGGGTATGATGAAAGAACCCAACGGGTGTATCATATTAACACCCCGCGCTGGAAAGTGGGAAAAGGACTCGGACGGTTACGCTCTACCGGAACGAGTGTTTCATATACTTTTAACAACAACTCCATTAAGAATAGTATAAATAGTATAAAAGGGTTGTTTGGAAGAGGCAATATTGAAGGAGAAAACATATCTGCTACCAATCAATCAACTAATTTGGATGAAGAAGATGCCTCTCTCAATTCCATGCCGGACACACCAAGCCCCGGAACTCGCCTGCGAGGTGAGAGACAAACGCAAACAGGCGAATACGATGACGATGGATACTATAGAGCAACCATTCCATGGAGCTTTTCGATCAATTATGGTATGAATTTAGGATATGGCGCTTTCAATCCGGAGAAAATGGAATACGATTATGTATTACGACATACATTGAGCTTTAGCGGGAATATACAACCTACCTCAAAATGGCGGTTTAACTTCAGTGGCAGTTATGATTTCGACCAGAAAAAGATACCTTACCTTGCGCTTAATGTGTCGCGCGAACTGCACTGTTTCCAGATGTCGGCAAGTATTGTTCCCGTAGGATACCGGAAATCATATATGTTCTCAATTGCAGTCAGTTCGTCGCTGTTGAAAGACCTTAAATATAATCAGAGCAGTAACTACTGGAACGGATTGAGTTGGTATTAATCACCATTCAACCGGAGTCTGTCCCGAAGCAATCAGGTAATCGTTCGTTTGGCTGAAATGTCGGCAACCGAAAAATCCCCTATAAGCAGATAGGGGAGAGGGGTGTGCCGATTTTAACACTAAATTACGCGACGAATTGATAAAACTTCCCTTCCGTTGGGCATACGATCCCCACAATAAATAAACGATATGGTTGCGGTCGGAATTTAACCGGTCGATCACAGCATCGGTAAACGTTTCCCAGCCTTTGTTCTGATGCGATCCTGCGGCATGCGCCCTGACGGTCAGTGTCGCATTGAGCAACAGAACACCCTGGTCTGCCCAACGGGTCAGGTCGCCGCTTTTGGGCACGGGCTTTCCCACATCCGATGCGATCTCCTTAAAGATATGAATCAAGGAAGGAGGAAAAGGAACCCCTTCTTGTACAGAAAAGCACAGACCGTGTGCCTGCCCGGGTTCATGGTAAGGATCCTGTCCTAACAAAACCACCTTAACCTTATCGAAAGGACAATGTGCAAACGCATTGAAAATATGATTTCCACGGGGATATACGGTTGTTTTCCGGTATTCATCCCGGATAAATTCCGTCAACTGCTTAAAATACGCTTTCCCGAACTCATCGGCTAATTGTTCCTTCCAGCTCTGCTCTATTTTTACATCCATAATATTCTGCTATTTACATAATTCTAAGTTGTTTGTCCGAAATTGATTACAAAGATATTGAAAATTGCGAGACTTCATTATTCTTTTGCAACAAAAACATCCTGCAAAATATTCCTAAAAGTATTATTTTTGCATCCTGAAAATGGAAAAGATACACGACGGAGAAGAACTAGGTCAGATCGTTGTTCGCAAAAATATGCGGGCAAAACATTATTCGTTGCGGATTGACGAAGGGAAAATAATCGCAATCATACCCCGCGGAGGGACAGAACGCGAGATGCTCTCATTTATAGATTCCAAACGAACACGACTGTTGGATATGTTGGCAAAGAATCCGAAACGACCGATGCTAAACGAAAACAGTCATTTGACAACCCATACCTTTGAACTGCATATTTTCCGGACGCAGCGGACAAATATCTATGTATCTCTCAAAGAAGAGAAATTACAGATTGCCTGCCCAGAGGAAACAAATTTCAACGATGAACAGGTTCAGCAAAAACTATGGGCTATCGTAACAAAGGTGGTTCAGGTTGAGGCTCTACGTATACTCCCTTCCCGTGTTGAGATGTTGGCCTCGCTGCATGGTTTTAAGTATACAGGAGTGAAAACCCGTAAAACCAGAACCCGATGGGGCAGTTGTAGTTCAAAAAAACAGATTAATCTTTCCATTTCGCTTATGTTTCTGCCTGAGTATTTGATAGATTATATACTCTTGCACGAATTATGTCATACGGTTGAAATGAATCATAGCAAACGATTCTGGGCGTTAATGGATAAAGTCACAAATGGTCGCGCCCAACTATTACGGAAGGAATTGAGGCAATGGAAGTCCACGAATTACATGTATTCTTAATTCCTGATTATTTTGTGTTACCTTTGCAAAAATGAATAAAATAATATGAAACAAAATGTATCGATTCCCTTTATGTTTATGGGAATATTGTTCTGTGTCTGTTTAATAGTTTCCAACTTACTGGCAACGAAAGTGATTCAGATAGGCATGATTACGGCTACAGCCGCTCTGGTGGTTTTTCCTTTGTCCTACATCATTAATGATTGTATCGTAGAAATATGGGGTTATAAGAAAGCGCGTCTGATCATCTGGATCGGATTTTTGATGAATTTTCTGGTTGTAGGCTTTATACAACTTGCCATCTTGTTGCCTTCTCCTCCTTTTTGGGAAGGCAACGAAGCATTTACATTTGTGTTTGGATTGGCTCCGCGCATAGTTGCGGCAAGTTTTTGCGCTTTTTTAGTCGGCTCATTTTTAAACGCATACATCATGAGCCGGATGAAAGTCGTTTCCAAAGGAAAAAATTTCTCTGTTCGTGCGATCGTCTCTACATTTGCCGGCGAAGGGGTTGATTCTTTTATATTTTTCCCGATTGCATTCGGAGGAATCATTGGCTGGAACGAACTTTTATGGCTAACCATTGCGGAAACGCTTTTAAAATCACTTTATGAAATCATGATTCTACCTGTAACTGTCCAAGTCGTCAAATGGATCAAGAAAATCGACCAAAGTGATGTCTATGATCACGAAATATCCTTTAATCCGTTTAAAATAAAAGATATGTGAGAGTTTCTAAAAGCCAGACTCACCCAATTTTACGGGTTTGCTCTCTGTTTCATTCCTTCTCCTAAGAAATTAATCTTGAAATGGAGTATAGACTTATATTGATGTGATTTGTTGCCATATTAACCACATGATGTTGAAATTAATATTCAACTACCCCCAAAATATTTTTCTATAATATTTTGCTCATTCAAAAATAAGTATTACTTTTGCATCACTTTTAAGGGGCGTTTAGCTCAGCTGGTTCAGAGCGTCTGCCTTACAAGCAGAATGTCGGCGGTTCGAATCCGTCAACGCCCACACAAAGAAAATCAGGCACTTACAAAAAAATAAGTGCTTTTTTTATGCTTTTATTTGTATATTTGCGTTTAATTTGCTATTTTTGCAACCGTATTACAGCGACTTCTGGCGACATGTGCCGATTCGTGAAAAATAAAATAATCGCAATTAATCGCAAATGAAAATATGGCATCAATCAGAGTAAAGTTAGACACGAGGAGAGCGGATGAACATGGTAATTTTCCGGTAAAAATAATCATTACCCATAATCAAACAAATTCGGCAATATCTTTTAACTGTTATCTTCCTGCTAAGGCCTGGATGGGCGACGGCCTCGAAAGGCCGGTAAAATCATCATACGCCGGCGCGAAATCAATAAACGACCAAATCCAGTCATTGTATATTGAACTGCGCAAAAAAGTTTCCGACCTCGAAATATCCGGATGGGCAAAAAACATGAAAGCGGCTGACATCAAAGAACGCATACTGACCGATTATTCAGTTGCTCCGGTTAGTAAAGCGAACTTTACATCTTTTGCTAACAAATTCGCAGACGAATGTGAAAAACAGCGGACAAAAGACAATTACATGTACACTATAAAAAAACTGAAAGAATACGCCGGAAAGCAAGAAATCGCATTTGAGGAAATAAACCATCAATTCCTGCGTCAGTTTGATAGCTATCTGTCACGATCCGGTTCGGGCGTTAATACACGCTCCATTCATTTTAGAAATATCCGGGCGGTTTTCAATCGAGCCATTGACGATGAAGTGATTGCACAGGACATGTATCCGTTTCGTAAATTCAAGATAAAGAGCGGGGAAAAGGATAAGGTAAGTCTGAAGGCAGTGCAAATCAAAATGCTGTATGAATATGAATTTAAAACACCGGCATTGCGGATGGCGCGTGATTATTTCATGCTGTCATTTTTCCTGTGCGGGATTAATCCGATTGACCTGTATCACCTCAAAAAATCCGATCCGGAAGGTCGCGTATCGTTTGTCCGATCGAAAATGCAGGGGGGCGCACACAATACGATCAGGTTGCTTATACAGCCCGAAGCGAAGGAAATTGTCGAACGGTACAGGAATGATGACGAATCGCCGTATCTGCTGAATTTTATTGACAGGTATTTGAGTTACGATATTTTCAAAAGTTTTCTGAGCAAAAAAATACGTGAAATAGCCGAGATAACGGAACTTAACGGACTGACAATGTACTGGGCGCGATACAGCTGGGCAACGATTGCAGACAGCCTCGACATCCCCGAAAAAACAATATCCAAAGGACTTGGGCACGTTGACAAATCAATGGCAGGCAGAAAATATATTGCTTTCGACTGGTCAAAGGTAGATAAGGCGAACAGGGAGGTAATCAATTACGTGCTTTAATTCGGATCATAAATATCCACTTCTGTTAAATCTATTTCATTTTCGGCAAAGTATCTGTCGCGAATCAGTACTCCAGCTATTCTCGTAATAGACAAAAGAGGCATCCCGGCATTGTAGGCAATGATTTTGAGCCTGTCGATGTCTTTATCGCTGAAAAATTTTTCAGGCTCCACGAAAGTTTTTTCGATGCAAAACTGTTGCAGGTCGTAGGGATTTTTAGTTTTTTCACCATGCAGCGCAGCATTTATTTTGCTCCAGTTGCTGTCGATCATTGCGGCTATGTTGTTTGAGCTGGCAATATCTTTGCCAATGTCGGTAAGAGATATGGGGCTTTTCTTTTTTACGGTTGCATCTTTTATGCCGACTACCGTATCAAACTGTCCTTTGAGATATGCTACGTCTTTTCTTATCTCATCCATGTGTGATTCGGTTTTATCCATTCTCAGATTAAACAGATCGTGTTTTATGCTAATTTTGGTGGCGAATTTGGTCGTATAATGGATAACCCATCCACACGCCGCCATAATTCCGAATACAAACGAAAACGAACCGGCAGGACTTTCCAAGGCTGTTTTTATTATCTCAAGCATAATTGTTCTTTTTTGCAGTTACAAATATAACGCATTCCCTGCAAAAAAGTGTGGCGTTATTCATTTTTAACACAATTATTCAGTATTTTTTTGTTGCATAGATAAATTTACATATCTTTGCCTAAATTTTAACATCTATGATAGCAACAGTTGAACGTAAAGTAAAGGTAAAGCCAAACTATGCAGTTGATGATGCGGATGATGATGCCGCGCTGCTGGAGTTAGCCAGATCGCGGATGAACGGCGAGTTTACAGGCGGCAGTGAGTACAGGCGTTTTCTGAAAAACTGTATAAATGAATTACGAAGTAGAAAAGAGGGTCTATAAGGATACGGAGAAGTTGCCGCTGTATGCACAGGAGGCGGCAGACGAAGAACTGGAAAGGATTGAGAAAGCCGCAGATTTCGAAAGCCTTACACGGGTTTCCGACATAAGACGCATAGAAGGGACAGAAGAACCATATTACCGGCTAAAGTTCGGTAAATACAGATATTTGCTGTATTACGATGCCGAAACGGAACTGTTGAAAATTTTAAGATTAACACATCGGAAGGATTCCTACAAAAAGCAAAACCTCCCATGGCGCAGGTAAAACATGATTCTTGGGTTCATGGACAAAGGAGGTGGGAATAATACGTTTTATTGGCTGGTTTGAATAAAGCTGTTTTGTGTTTTCAGTAAATGCACCTGGTTACATTCAGATAAAGAAGGAGGGAATAAGAGGTAAGGTTGATTACTTAACAATTTCCATTTCGTGATTTTGAATTTTTGTCCCGCAATAAAATTCAAACCCTATTCCACCCATCGTGAAATTATGGTTTTCTTCGTCATAAGTGATTTTATAGTCTTTTCCTTGATACCGTACAGTATCGCCCGAAAATATTTTCTCCTCGTTTTTATCCAATCTCTTTGTGAAATATTGAAATTCAGATTCGACCGGAATACCATCTATAGTATATTCTATTTTCTTTGGGTTAAGTGGCTGTCCTGCTAATTTCCTTTCTATCAATTTGCCTATGTTAAGCGATGGCATTCTTTTTACTAATTGACCTTCTATCCATTTGCCATTGTCTTTGCGTTTGCCGCGAGCAATATCAAAATCTTCTTTCATAATCTTTGATTTATTTTGATAGCGTAATACTTTCATTCAGTTTAAGTAAATTTGCAATTTCTTCTATTTTAGGATTGTCTATTTCCATCATTCTTTTCTTGACATATTCAGAAACTACTAAAGAATGACAGCTGTCATTTGCAAAATATAATAAATTAGTCATTTGATCCAAAATTCTATCGACCGAGTCTCTATCTTTTATGCTATCTGATTTTTCTAAGGCGATAAAAAGCTGATCAAATGCACGATTCCAATTTTTATTACCCATGTGTTCGTTAGCAATCTTACTAAGTATCTTTGCCTCACATTTAATCGTATTATCAATAATTTTTTGATTTTGCTTTTCAAGTTTATCATTAAAGTCACGAGCATTCTCATTAATCTTATTTGATAATTTATTTATTTCAGAGTTAATTTTTTGTTCTGTATTGCTGAATTTTCTTTCAACTTCATTCACTTGCACATAATTGCTAACAACTACAAATGTCGCAAGGATTCCAACAAAACTGAGTATTAAAGTGATATGGTCGCTCTCCCAGTCTATCTGTTTTAAATGAGCGCACAATATGGCAAGCAGTATCACCACAATGGCGCACAATAATAAAATTGTTCCATAATTGGATTTTTTCATACTCCTTGATTTTATTTCCTCTTTTTTTTCTTTATCATTCATAAAATCATTTATTAAATATTTCAATATTATTCTCCCCAAATTCAAACTTAAAAACCTGCTCTTTCCTTTTTTCTCCAAATTCGAGCGTCAATTTCCCGCTGATTGGTTTCATGTAATCTCTTTCATTACGCACTTCAACGCTATATCCAATCGGATAGTAGTACTTGAAAAAATTAAAATTCAATACTTCCGAAATTTGCATAAGCAAACCCGTATCAAGCGTTTCATTAGAAAAAACCTTTGTTTCAACGTTTTGTCTCTTAATTCCAATCCTGTTACCAAAAGAAGCAAAAGACATTTTTTGTCTTTTTACTTCATCTTTAATCAAACGTCCTAAATTTACTTTCTCGAAAACCATAATTACAAAATTATATAGTAAAACATTATTATTCACATATTTGTGTAATGATAGATAATTACGAATAATATTAATGTATCATAATAAAACTTAATAATAGTTAAATATGTAATGATATATGATTACGAGTAATATTATATCATTACATTTGCGCCGTTATACTGTCATTATACGAAAGCAGTATAAAGCGGAATTAACCCGCAAAGATATGATTATTAATTAAAAAAATGAGATTATGTACGAAGAAATTGTAATGAAGCCCTCGATTAAGGATACCATCCTGGGTTTGCGCGTTGGGACAAAGACCTTTTTCCGCGTCCCGCAGTTCAAAATATCGTCGGTTCGCAACACGGTATCCGATCTGAAAAAAGAATGTCCGGATCGCACATACGAATGTACCGAAAAGGGAATACCCGACGGAATAGAAGTGAGTAGAATAAATTAACAACAATTTTAATAAACAAAAAAAATGGTAGATGCCGAAACATTAAACATCATCCTCAAACTGAAAGAGGAAAATGATTGTATGAAACTCACAATCATGGGTATTGTATTTATGATTATCAGACGCAAAATGCATCCTTTCCCCGACACTAATATATTTGAACTCAGATTGTTGTGTCAGGAAGTCAGTAAATTGTTAAATTCGGAAGAAAAGCCATCGGATGTTTCTACTAAATGATTATAAATTTAAAAATAAAAAAGTATGGCAGAAATTGTTAAGGAAACGAATGTGTCCATTAAAAAAACCCTGCTGACGCTGAAAGTAGGCGAGGAGATGGAGATAAAGCATAAGATCGCAATGCCGCATATTGTTCATGCCGCAGCGATCCGGCTTAGAAAAAAAGGGTACGGTTACTTCTGTACCGTGAAAGGATTGCCTGAAAGTACGAAAGTAATACGATTGAAATAATTATGAACGAATTAATCAAAGAATTTAAAATGCCCTGGCTCGCGGCAAAGCAAAAGGTGTATGTATGGTACTTTATCCTGTCCTTGACGTCCCTCTTTGTTTCCGATGAAACCCCGCTATGGCTGCTGGCAATAATCGTATTGAACTTCGCCAACGCCGCAAGGCTTGTGCGAAAGGTACCCATGCCCGAAACCGATTAGATAACAGGTAAAAAAATCAGTATATGAAAAAGAGTGAAGGAACAAAAGACGATCCGCCTTGTGCTTATGATAAGAATACCATTAAATCAATAATTGCAGCAAATAAAATCGAAGAAAGGAAAGCGAGAAATAAGATTTTGCAATACCATAACATTATGGCAACAAAACGACAAACGAATCAGAAAAACAGTTTCGCGATATGAAAAAGCGTAAAAGAGAAAACATCGAAAGTCGGTCGCTTTTCGGAAACGAAGATTTATTTCTCGCCTTCGGGATCGGTGAAAAGCTGGCGCAAAAAATGAGGGGCGACGGTATGCCGCACTACAGCATCGGCGGCAGTTCCAACGGCGGTTATTTCTATTTCCCCGACGAAGTGGAACAGTGGATCAAAGCGAACTACCGCGTTGTCATCCCTGAAATAAAGTTGCCGGAAAGTAACAAAGCAATGCGGCGGACATAAAGATTCAATCGAAATGACCAGAACAATACAGCAGTTACGCGAAATGCAGGCATGGACTTTATATCAGAAAATCGACCATTCAATCGGCACGATAGAAAAATTCTGCCGCGAGGTCGATAATCCGGTGTTGTCATTGATTAATTGTCATATTATTAATTGTTTTTTGTAAGCCGCCTCAAAAGTCCAATTTTCCTCTATCAATTTGGCAACCGGGGCGGGAGTTCGAGGAGTATAAGTCTTATCGGGATTTTTGCTCAAAGTTCCATGCGCTCT
>Ga0099364_10005636_pt1 | contig 18528 bp, 22 predicted proteins | sample TergutTh196P3_FD_73070 | JGI IMG/M metagenome (GOLD analysis project Ga0099364, IMG submission 73070) | Microcerotermes parvus P3 segment gut microbial communities from Pointe-Noire, Republic of the Congo - Th196 P3 | ecosystem: Host-associated > Arthropoda: Insects > Digestive system > Gut ...
TGTGAACTGCACATGAACTGTCGTTCATGTGCAGTTCACATTGCCGGGCGCTAGCCCGCCTGCGTCCTCCGCCTTGTGAGTCAAAAAAATATCCTCGCTAATCCTGTGTCGATTTTGAGGTAGTTCGACTATACTTCAATCACTTCAATGCCGTGTCGTTTCAGCAATGCCGCAAATATTCCATTTCCTGGCTTCAGGGTGCCGGAAAAGCGCCCGTCATAAATTTCCCCGCAGCCGCACGTTGGGCTTTTGGACTGCAAATATGCTTTCGTAACCCCATTTTCAAGGCAGACCTGCAAGGCAATTTCAGCGCCGCGAATCATCGGATCGGTAATATCCATACTGTTTTTATCGACAATCCGGGCGGTTCCGTTCAGGACATCTTCACCGTCTCCTCCAAGAATCTCACAGGCTGCGCGCGGTGTGAGAAAGCCCGCAAGTATCTCAGGGCAAACGGTAATATATTTTCCTTTCATACCTTCAACGACCGAAGGGTTATAACTGTCTTTTGCGTTATACCGGCATTTTACGCCGGTTATACATGAGCTTACCGCTACCATTTCAATTCCCCCGTAAAATATATTTCACCTGTTTTTTGCCTGAAAGCAAAACAGCTACCTGTTTACAACCTCAACCTGAAAGCTTTTCATCACGTCGAGCGCTTTTTGATTCAGCCCCTCGTCGTTGCTTGCGACGCACTTCGCGTCCACGATGACCGGCGTTTCGGGCTGCGCGGTTTTCGCGAGGACGGCGTTTGAAATCACGCAAATGTTCGTCACGACGCCGCAAAGCTCAATGCTTTGAAATGGGTTTTGCCGCAAATAATCGAACAATCCGTCCGAGCCGAACGTATGCTTTACAAAAACAGTGTCCGGCGCTTCGGCCGGTATTTCGGTGCAAATCCGCCAGCCATCGGTATCCTTCACGCAATGGGTTACCGGCAGGTTTTTGCCTTCGTAAGTCTCAAGGTAATCCGTGTGATGCGTGTCCATCGTAAAGACAATCTCGTCGCCGTTTTCGCGGTACTGTTCTATTTTCCCGGCGATAGCGGGGCCGATTTCCACGGCTTTCTCGAATCCGAGCGAGCCTGTGACAAAATCATTTTGATAATCGACAACCACCAATAATTTTTTCATCGTATTCCTCCATGAGCGCCGAAGCGCTCTTTTTTATTGTGATTTGTATAAATCATATCATACAGTTCTAAAAATGTACAACCTGTAATATTCTTTAACATCTAACGTTATAAAGGAGAAGATGTGAAAGATGGATACGAAAAACTCCTTGTCACGCTTTAATCAAGCGGTTTCCAGCTTGTCGCCAAAGCTCGGGGCAATCCTTTCGGGCGTTCCGAATTCGGCCAAGCAGTCCGCGTTTGAGGTGCGGCTGCGTGTCGGCAAGCCGATGATTTTGACATGCGCCGAGCGCCCGTGGTTCGTCGACGCAAGCTCGCAGCTGTTAAACCTGCCGAAGATGCCGTATATCGTCACGCAAAACGACATCGCGGACTCCATCGTCAGCATGTGCGCTCATTCCGTTCACTCGCATCAGCAGGAGTTCAAAAACGGATTCATTTCAATCCGTGGGGGGCACCGCGCGGGAATCTGCGGCACGGCTGTGGTTTCCGATTCCGGGGCGGTTACCGCCGTGCGCGAGATAACCTCTGTGAACCTGCGGATTGCGCGGGAGGTTCCCGGGGCGGCAAACGCGTTGATGGAGCAGATTTTCGCGGATAAGCTATGCGGCTGCCTGATCATCGGGATACCGTCAAGCGGCAAAACGACAATCCTGCGGGATTTGGCAAGACAGCTTGCGAACGGCGCGTCCGGGCGGTTTGTCAAGGTCGCCGTGGTTGACGAGCGCTGCGAGCTTGGCGCCGTATTTGACGGCGTGCCGCAAAACGACCTTGGGTACAGCAGCGATATTTTAAGCGGGTATCCCAAAGCCTTCGGGATTGAAATCGCGGTGCGTACGCTTTCGCCGCAGGTGATTATCTGCGATGAGATCGGCGGCGGCGCCGAGGTAAGCGGGATACTCGAAAGCATAAACGCCGGCGTGAAAATAATCGCGACGGCGCATGCCGGCAGCGTAAACGAGCTTTTGCGCCGCCCGCAGATTATGCGGCTGATGGAAAGCGGGGCGTTTCAGAAAATTGTCCTGCTCGGCAACAGCCAAAAGCCGGGTGAAATACGGCAGATTGTGAAAACGGGTGATTTGCTTGATCAGAATTTCGGGGATGATACTGATTATACTTTCAACTTCGATGATCGGGGCGCGTTTCGCGGGAGCGCTTACAGAGAAGGTTTCGACGCTTGAATGCGTAATCAGGCTGTACCGGTACCTGCACGACAGGCTGAAATATATGCAGCCGGGCGTGATGCCGCTGATTGACGCGGCGGTATCGTCGGGGGAGTTCGAAAAGCTCCGGTTCTTGCGCGAATGCCGAGATAACATGAAAGACAGCGGGGATTTTTCCGAAAGCTGGAGAAAAGCGGTTGGGAACAACGCGTTCAGTCTGGGGAAGGAAGCTGTCGCGGTGATGGCATCCCTTTCCGGCGTGCTTGGCAAGACCGATTTGGAAAGCCAGCTCGCGGCGATTGATTACGGCGCGTCGCTTTTGGAAAAACGGCTTGAAAGCGCGCGCGAATACGCAAGGCGGCATCAAAGGCTGTACAGGACCCTCGGCGTTTTGGCGGGCGCCCTCGTGGTGGTACTCTTAATTTAGGGTCTGTTGACACTACCGTTCAACGCCCGGAGTACTTCGCAATCGTGTGAATTGCACATGAATTGCATTCATGTGCAATTCACATACCGGCGGATTTTACGCCAAATTGCGTTAATTTTTCTTGCAATACGTAAAGTATTGCTGCAAAAAATTGCCTCATTTGACATGAAATCCGCTCGGCGTCTAAGCATTTCGGATAATGTCAACAGGCCCTAATCATACGGAGGAATCGCCGTGGAAGTGGATTTGATTTTCAGGATTGCGGCAATCGGAATTATCGTGGCGGTGCTTGATCAGGTTTTAAGGCGCTCCGGACGCGAGGACCAGGCTATGATGACGACGCTGGCGGGTGTTATCGTCGTCCTGATGATGATGGTAAACGAAATCAACAGCCTGTTCGAGCTTGTCAAAAGCGTATTCGGGCTTTACTGATAATGGGTGGCGGGATTTTTACCATCATCGGCATAGGCGTCATCGCGGCGGTCATCGCCACCGTTTTACGGCAGTCAAAGCCGGACTACGCGCTGCTCGTCTCGCTTGCCGCAGGGATTTTGATACTTTACAGGCTCCTGATTGACGTCATGCCTGTCGTGGCGGAAATTGAGGCAATCATAGGAAGGCTGGGCGTTCACACGCAGTACGCGCAGGTGATGTTTAAGGCGCTGGGGATTTGCATGCTGACGCAAATCGCGTGCGACACCTGCAAGGATGCGGGGGAGGCATCCATCGCCACAAAAATAGAAATTGCCGGGCGCGTGAGCATACTGGCCGTCAGCCTGCCGCTTTTCACGCGGGTGCTGTCGATCGTGTCGTCGTTGATGGGTTGAGGTGCGGGACGTGAAAAAGATAATCTATATCATAATCGGGGTTATGACGGTCATCGTGCTTGCGTTTCCGGCTTATGCCGAGAGCCCGCCCGAAAATCCGGATTTGCTGTTTGACATAGACGAGCAGCTTGACGCATTGGGCCGCGACGAGCTTGAGGCGCAGGTGCCGCGGGAGACCCGCGAGCTTATGCGCGCTACGGGAACGGACAAGCTCTCCGTGGGCGCGATGCTATTGCTTTCACCGGATGCTTTTTTCAAGACGGTGGCGGCCCTTATCAGGGAACAGGTTTTGCAGCCGGTAAGAACGCTTGCGTCAATCGTCGGGGTGATTGTGCTGTGCGCGCTCATAGGGGCGCTTAAAACATCGTCGGGGGAAAACCGGATTTCACAGACCTTTTCGCTTGTGTGCGTGCTTTGCGTGCTGGTTTCCGTTATCACGCCGGTTTTGGACTGTATCGTGGCAACATCGAACAGCATAAAGGATACGTCCTTGTTTATGCTTTCTTACATACCCGTCTTCGCGGCGGCGCTTTCGGCGTCCGGTTCACCTATCACGGGCGCGTCGTACAGCGTGTTTTTATTTACCGCTTGTCAGGTTATCCTGCAGCTTGTATCGGCGACGCTTGTCCCGCTCATGGGTATTTATCTGGCGCTTTGTATCATGGGCTCGCTCATACCGGATATCGACATCGCTTCCGCCACGAAGACGATTAAATCCATTGTAAGCTGGTCGCTTGGATTTTTTGTGACGGTTTTCGTCGGGATTTTATCTATCCAGACGATGGTCGCCGGGTCGGCGGATACCGTGACGGTGAGAACCGCGAAATTTATGCTCGGCAGCTTTGTCCCGGTTGTCGGCAGCGCGCTTTCAGACGCGTATAACGCGGCGCAGGGGTGCTTTAAGCTGTTAAAGACAACGCTCGGGGCATACGGCGTGGTGGTGGCGGCGCTCACGTTCCTGCCGGTCTTTATTCAAACGGTCATCTGGTATATGGTGGCGAACCTTGCGGTCATCGCAGGGGATATCGTCGGCGTCAAAAGCATATCGGGCATGCTGCGCTCCTGTGCGGCGACACTTGGGATTTTAATCGCGATTATCGTGAGCTTTGCGCTGCTTATCATTGTTTCGACAACCGTTGTGATGATGGCGGGGCTTGGCTCGGCTTAGCCGAAGGGGGGCGATAGGATTGGAAGCGGTGCGGACTTGGGCATTTTCCATATGCGCGGCGATGGCGGCGTGCGGTATCGCGCTCCAGCTTATGCCGAAATCAAACCTGACGGGCGTGTTCAAGCTTGTCGTAAGTGTATTTTTCCTGTGCTGCCTGTTGTCACCGGTTTTGCTGCGGTTCCCCGGGGAGCCGTTTTTACCCCCGGAGTATTCCGCCGAAATCGAGGAGGAAAAATCGGCGCGTTTACAGGAAGTAATGGAAAAACAGACAAGAATCAGCGCGGAGCGCGCGGCGCAAAAAATTATAGAGGATAAATTAAAGCAAATGGGAATAAATTACCATTCCACCGCCATAAACATTAATGTAAACGGACAAAGTGAAACGGAGGCTTTTGTCATCATCATGCTCGATAAAAGTCTGGAGCCGGAGCATGCAAGGCTGAAAAGGCGGATTGAGGAAACGCTTGGGATGGATGTGAATATTGGATACACCGAGAAGGAGCGGGAATATGGGGGGGACTGAAGGCCTTGTCGTAATGGTAAAAAAATGGCTTGCGGGCGACGGCAGGACAAAAATCATCGCGGCGCTTGGGATTTTGGGGATGGCGCTGATTTTACTGTCGCAGCTTACCGACGGCACGAAGCCCACCCGGCCCGAAACGGAAGAAGCGGATCTTTCAGCGGCGGCGTATGCCCGGGAGCTTGAGACGCGCTTATCAGAGATGATTTCCAATATGGAGGGCGCCGGAGAGACGCGCGTGATGATAACGCTTGAGGATGCGGGCGAAATCGTTTACGCGAGGGAAGAAAAACGAAATGTGGACACACAGCGGGAAACCGCCCCGGAATCGCCCGGGAAATCATATCAAAAAGAAAGCACCGAGCAGAAATACATCATCATTGACGGCAGGGACGGGCGCCAGGCGCTTGTCAAAACAAGGCTGGAACCGCGTGTGCAGGGCGTGGTCGTCATGTGCTCCGGCGCCGGGAATTTAAAAGTCGAGCAGGACATCATCCATGTTGTAACAACCGCCCTGAACATTCCGACGACAAGGGTTTGCGTTGTAAAAATATCAAAATAATCATTCGGGAGGATCTTTATGAATATGATAATCGGAAAACGTCAAATCATTCTTGCGGCGCTCGTTTTGGGGCTTGGAATCGCAGTTTATTTAAACTGGCAGTACACCAGCTCCCCCATTGAGCTGCCTGTGACGCACATGATTGAGGAGGACGCTACATACGGCGAAGCGCAATATGTGGACAGCACCGACATCGCCGAGGCCGACGAGGGTGAAATCTTTTTCGTAGAGGCGAAAATGTCAAGGCAAAGAGCGCGTGATGAAGCCGCGGAATCGCTTGCCGCCATGCTTCAGGACGCCGATATCGGCGCGGAGCAGAAGGTTGAGCTTGCCATGAGGGCCGCTGACCTTGCGGCTTCGATTGAAATCGAGGGCAAGATTGAAAACATGATTAAGGCCAAGGGGTTCTCCGACGTAATGGTTTATTATGATACGAGAAACTGCGACGTAATCGTAAAAACAGACGGGCTTCTGGTACAGGAAGCCGCCCAGATAAAGGATATTATCCTGCGGGAAACAGATATGCCGGCCGAAAATATTTCAATTATCGAAATATATTAGTTGTGTAAATCGGATTTTGTGGTATAATGTGAAAAAACATGAACGGGAATTCGCGTGCGGTTCACACGATAATACCACGATTATCCCACAGCATAATTTAACTTGCTTCATAATCTGACTTTGTGGTATAATCTATGCAGCGCCTTCTTGGCGTTGCATATGTTTTTTAAGGCTTTAAGGTAACGGAGGGTTCTGCCGTGAGTAATGTGGAAAATAAAAAATCGGCCGGGGGATTAAAAATATCGCGGGAGGTCATCGCCGCCATAGCGCGGATTGCGGCGCTTGAAACCAAAGGGGTCGATTCGCTTGCGGAGCCGAGCAACATCCGCGGTTTTTTGCCCCGCATTAAAAAAGCGATATTAATCGCGCTGATTGACGATTTTGTCAACATTGAGATAAGCGTGAATCTAAAGTATGGCGCGAATATTCCGCAGGTGTGCGCCGAGATACAAAATACGGTCAAGGATAACATCCAAACCATGACTGGAAAAGCTGTTTCAAAGGTGAATATCTTTGTCGCAGGCATTGTTTTTCCCGATGAAGCGCCGGATAACTGAAACTTGATAATGCCCGTTCGCTAACCCTTATGCATTGCCTGACCGGCCTTTTTCCCGTCCGGCCTTGCTGCCAGAACCCGCCAATACGCAAGTTATTAGCGGAACCTGCCGGCTTAACCGGACGAAAAAAATTCCCGTCCGGCCACTCGCGGCAGGCAAACGAACAGGTCAATAAAAATTGTAACAAAACCCGCAGTTGGTTACAATCGCGGGTTTTTATCTTTCCCCTGAATATGGAGGAATGGTTATGCAAAAAACTACACGGCGCGAATCGCGCGAAACAGCCTTTGCGCTGTTGTTTGAGTGGTCGTTTACAGAAGAAAGCCTTGACGAAATTGTTGAACTGGCACAACTGGCACGCGACGCTCAGGTTGACGCGTTCGCGCTGGAGCTGGTGGGCAAGGTGATACAAAACCGCGAGGAGCTTGATTTGCTTATCGAGCGGTATTCGCAGGGCTGGAAGCTAAAGCGCATCTCACGCACGGCTCTGGCGGTGCTTCGGATGAGCTTTTGCGAAATGACGAAATTTAACGATATTCCGGTCGGAGCTTCGATAAACGAGGCTGTGGAACTTGTCAAAAAATTTGGCACGAACGAGGAAGCCACATATATAAACGGTATTCTCGGAAGCTTTGAACGTGTGCGCAAGGGGTTGGAGCCCGCGCCGCCGCAACGGGAGGAAAAACCGACGCAAGAGAATAATCTGAATCAACAGTTAAATGAACACGATATACAGGAATCACAACAGAAACAGATTGGCGAAAATTCCGATCAAGTAGAGCTTATTGAAGACATTATCATTGAGGTCGAGTAATGAAAGCCTTTTTGGGAATTGATACAAGCAACTATACGACGTCAACGGCGTTGCTCTGTGAGGACGGCACAATAAAACAATTCAAAAAGCAATTGCCGGTTGCGCGCGGTGAGCTTGGGCTGCGACAAAGCGACGCAGTTTTTGCGCATGTCAAGCAATTAGGCAATTTGCTTGAAGGTCTTTTGGCGGGGAATGAGAAATTGATATGCGCGGTGGGAGCAGCCAGTTACCCCCGCGATGACGAGGGCTCCTACATGCCCTGTTTTTTATCGGGAAAAATGGGGGGTAAGTCAGTTGCCGCAGCGCTCGGAATTCCTCTTTTTGAGTTCTCACATCAGGCGGGGCATATTGCGGCGGCACTTTACGAAACAAAGCAAAATGAGCTTTTTGAGCGTGAGTTTCTTGCGTTTCATGTCTCCGGCGGGACAACGCAGTGCCTTTTGGTAACGCCGGATGAAACAGGCAAAACGCCATTTAAAATTGCGGTGATTGCCGAATCACTTGATTTGCACGCGGGGCAGCTTATAGATAGAGCCGGAGCAATGCTCGGGCTTGGATTCCCATCCGGTCCGGCGCTTGAGGAGCTTGCAAAGGGGTCACGAAAAAAAAATGCGGTCAAAATCGCGTTTAAGGGGCTTAACTGCTGCCTTTCCGGCGTGGAAAACCAATGCCGCAGGCTGCTTTCGGACGGCGAAGAGCCGCGCGACATCGCAAGGTTTTGCATTGATAGCATAGGACATGCGGTTCTTGACATGACAACGCGCGTTTTAGAAAAATATCCGGGGCGCAGGCTTGTGTATGTCGGCGGCGTGATGAGCAATTCCATCATCCGCGATAGCATTACGAAGCGCTTTGATGCGGTTTTCGCAAGCCCCGGCTTTTCCACGGACAACGCCGCGGGAATCGCAGTGTTATGCGAAAAATCTTTTAATAAAGGGGAAAATCCGATATGACGGTTTTGACGGTCAGCCAGCTAAACCGCTATATCAAGGCGGTAATCGAGGAGGACAAAAGACTCTCCGACCTTTATATAAAAGGAGAAATCAGCAACTTCACGCGGCATTTTAAATCCGGGCACTGCTATTTCAGCTTAAAGGACGACGGCGGCCTGATAAAAGCAGTCATGTTCAAATCAAGCGCCGGGGATTTGCGTTTTGGGCCGGAAAACGGCATGTCTGTGCTGGTAAGGGCGCATTTGGGCGTGTTCGAGCGCGACGGTGCATACCAGCTTTACGTCACGGACATGCAGCCGGACGGCGTGGGCGCCGCGGCGGTGGCGTTCGAGCAGCTAAAGCAAAAGCTTTTAAGCAAAGGATTATTTGATGCCACGCATAAAAAGCCCTTACCGCGCTTTCCGCGCAGCATTGGCGTCATCACCTCGCAGACAGGCGCGGCACTTCAGGATATCATCAGTGTAATATCGCGCAGGTACCCGCTTTGTGAGCTTTTGACCGCCCACGCGGACGTTCAGGGGGAAAACGCTGTAAATTTGCTTGTCGGCGCGCTTAAGATGCTGGATGGGGAATGTGACGTCATCATCATTGGACGCGGCGGCGGCTCGGCGGAGGATTTGCGCGTGTTTAACGATGAAACGCTTGCCTATGCGGTTTATAAAGCAAGAACCCCCATCGTGTCGGCTGTGGGACACGAGGTTGACTATACGATTTGTGATTTTGTCGCGGATTTGCGGGCACCTACGCCGTCCGCAGCGGCGGAGCTTGTAACGCCGTCCGCGGATGAGCTTAGGCAGCGGGTTTTGGGCTACCGGGAATTTTTTTCGCACTATGGCAGGCATCTCATTGAATCAAACAGCGAAAAGCTTCAAAAACTGCGAAATAGCCCAGGTTTATCGTCCCCGTGGGATGAGATTCTGAACAATCAACAAAGATTGGATTTTTTTTCGCAATCGTTGTATAATAATAAAATACTTGGTCGTTTGGAGGAAAATTTGCGCGCAAAAGCGGCACTGCTGCGCTCGCTGAATCCGGCGGAGGTTTTATCGCGCGGATATTCCATCGTTTACCGTGACGGCAAAGCCATCTCGAAAGCGGCGGGCTTAAAGCCGGGAGACAAGTTTTGGGTAAGGTTTTGCGATGGATCTGTAAGCGCGCTCGCTTTGGAGGATATTGCTCCCCCGATTAAACCTTGAATTCAGTCGGTGGGCAAATTTGCTGCCGGACAAGGCGGATGTGAAAAAATGTGAACGCCGGCCTGTCAGGCTGTATGAATTGTATGTGAACTTACGTCCACATTCGTTCATATCACGTGCAGTTCGACACCGTCGCATAGCGATGCGACAACGCAGTATAGCGGCAAATTTGCCGCCAAGATGTTTCAAGATTTAGTTGGGGGAGCAGTAAGCATGAAGAAGAACATAAGCTTTGAACAGGCGATGGCAAGGCTCGACGAAATCGTAAGCAAGCTTGACTCAGGGGAAAGCACGCTCGAGGAGTCGCTGGGGCTTTACGGCGAGGGTGCCGAGCTTATCGCGTTTTGCGAAAAGACGCTGGAGGCCGCGAAGCTGAAAATTGAGACGTTATTTCCCGGGGAAAGGTGAAGGCTTTGATTGATTTTAACGCGCAGCTTGACCGCTACTTAACAGTATTTGAACGGGATTTGCCCACATTTTTGCCGGATGCTTCCGGACCGGGCAAGCGCCTTGCCGACGCCATGTCGTACAGCCTTTTGTCAGGCGGGAAAAGAATCCGCGCGGTGCTTCTGATGTCGTGCTACAACCTGTTTTCCGATGATTTTGCGGCGTCCGTGCCATACGCCGCCGCAATTGAAATGGTACACGCCTACTCGCTGATTCACGACGATTTGCCGTGTATGGACGACGATGATATGAGGCGGGGCAAGCCGTCGTGCCATATCGCATTTGATGAGGCCACGGCGATTTTGGCGGGCGACGGGCTTTTGACGCTTGCATTTGAAACGATGGCGCGACATATTGCGGCGTTTGGCGCGGACAAGGCGGTGGCGGCAATCGGCGCGCTTTCAAGGGCCGCAGGCGCGGACGGTATGGTCGGCGGTCAGATGATAGACATTGAAAACGAAAAACGCGACGTGGATTTAAACACGCTAATCCTCACGGATTCAAAGAAAACGGGCGCGCTGATAACGGCAGCGTGCGAAATTGGCTGCATATTGGGCGGCGCGGATGAAAAAACAACGGGGCACTTTGCGGAGTATGCATCAAAGCTGGGGCTTGCGTTCCAGATTTTGGATGATATACTGGATGTCACGGCCGATTCGGAGGAGCTTGGCAAGCCGGCCGGCAGCGATTCCAAGAGCGGTAAGCCGACGTACGCGTCGCTGCTCGGCCTCGAAAAGGCCGCCGGAACCGCGAAAAAACTCACCGCCGAAGCGGTTGATGAGATACAAAAAACCGGGCTTCGCGTAGAGTTTTTATGCGGGCTTGCAGAAATGCTGTCAGTAAGAAAGCGTTGATTGGACGGATTGAAAAATGGGCATTTTCAGGATTATCGCAAGTAATTATATCGTAAACGTTGGGTTTGTCGCGTGGTTTTCCGCGCAAATCTTAAAGGTGCTTTTGACGTGGGTCTTTACAAGAAAGCTAGACTTTGAGCGCATGGTGGGCGCGGGCGGGATGCCGAGCTCCCATTCGGCGCTGATGTCGTCAATCGTGATTGCCATGGCGAACAGGCGCGGCTTTTCCTCGCCCGAATTCGGGCTTGCGCTTGCGATTGCGGCAATCGTTATGTACGATGCGATGGGCGTTCGCCGCGCTGCGGGGGAACAGGCGAAGGTCTTAAACCGGATTGTCTTTGAATTTACAAACTGGCCTTTTTTCTTAAAGCCCGCGCCGAAAACGGAAGATGAAAATACTTGCGAAGTATACGCGGAGGCACAGGATGGGGAAGCGCCGGAGTACGACGAGCCGCTGCCGCTTTTAAACAAGGAGCTGAAGGAATTTTTGGGGCATACCCCCTTGGAGGTGCTGGGCGGTTGCATTGTGGGAATATTGGTCGCCGTGTTTATGCCGATGGTATAGAATCTTTCTGAAAATTCCAATTTTGGCTTCCAAAACAAATTTGCAGAAAGGCCCTAGATTGTGAAAAAACGGCTTGATATTATACTTGTTGAAAAGGGGCTTGTAACCGGGCGTGACAAGGCAAAGGCCGTAATCATGGCGGGGCTTGTGTATGTGAACGGCCAAAAGGAGGACAAGCCCGGTATTGCAGTGGAAGAGGACGCAGCGATAGAGCTGCGCGGCGGCGGTGACAAATATGTAAGCCGCGGCGGGTTCAAGCTTGAAAAAGCGATACAGGCTTTCGGCTTGAAGCTTGACGGCCTTACCTGTATGGATATTGGCGCGTCTACCGGCGGCTTTACCGATTGCATGCTGCAAAACGGCGCGGCAAAGGTTTATGCGGTTGACGTAGGCTACGGGCAGCTCGCGTGGAGCCTGCGTACAGACAGCCGCGTAATCGTGATGGAGCGCACGAATATCCGCTATGTGGCGCGAAAGGATATCCCTGATGAGCTTGATTTCATAAGCGTGGACGTGTCCTTTATTTCGTTAAAGCTGGTACTGCCTGTGGCAAGACAGCTTCTAAAACCGCATGGAGAGATGGTCTGCCTGATTAAGCCGCAATTTGAGGCGGGTCGCCAAAGTGTAGGGAAAAAAGGTGTGGTGCGTGATAAAACTGTACATTACAATGTAATATATAACATTACGGAATTCACAGCAAAAAATGGCTTTACTGTGTTAAATCTGGATTTTTCACCGGTAAAAGGTCCTGAGGGGAATATCGAATATCTGTTGCATATCAAAAAATCGGAAACGCCAAAGCAAATATCCGAGGGGGAGCTTAAAGGCGTCATCGAGCGTTCTCATGGATGTTTGGGTAAAGCTTGAATTCATTCAAACTTTACATTTAAAGCTATTACTCCTGCACTCGATAAACATTAATAAATCGCGCAGGATTTTTGTCGTCAGGCGGTGCGGCAAAAGCGCAGGAATGCTTTCGCCTTTCAAGGTTTTGACGTGCCGCATGGCGGCAAAAAGACAAGTGAGGATTGTCTAATGTTTGGTGCAGGGGTAATAAAGCGCGAGCGGCTCCCGCTTGCGCGAAACCGCCGCTCATGCGAAATATGCCCACTCCCTATTCAAGGCTGTTTTGTAGCTTGAGCGCATCGAAAGGAATGGCCGTAATAATGAAAATACTGATTAAGCCGAACCTTCAAAAACCGGATGCGGCAAGCTGCGCGAACAAAGTGATAGACACAATCAGGGAAATTGCCGAGAGAAGAGGGTGCGCCACTCCGGTTCTGTTTGACGAAAACGACAGGCAAGCGGTACAAAACCGGGATGGGGTCATATTCGGCGCGTATGACGAGGTGCTTGGAAGCTGCGATATCGTCATACCTGTCGGCGGCGACGGCACCGTTATGCGCGTAGCGCAGGAGGCGGCGCAGGCCGGGAAGCCGATTTTAGGCATCAACGCGGGGCATCTTGGCTTTTTGACCCAGGCCGAGGCACATGAAATAAACGTGATTGAGCGCCTGTTTACAGGCGAATACACGATTTTAAACCGCATGATGATGAAGGCGCTGGTGAAAAACAGCGGCGATGAAAGCGTCCATATGGCGTTAAACGACGTTGTGATACGCCACGGAGACTCCGACAGGATTGTCGCGGTGGAGGTTCAGGCGTCCGGCGGCAAGCTGATTGCCGCGTACAGGGCGGACGGCGTCATCTTCTCAACCCCGACGGGCTCGACGGCGTACTCCTTGTCGGCGGGGGGGCCTGTCGTCTCGCCGGATATGGAGCTTGTCTTACTGACGCCGATTTGTTCCCACTCCGCGTTTAACTGCCCGGTCGTGCTGCCGGCACAGCACGAATACACAGCGCGCGAAAAGCCGATTGGCGGAAGCGGCGGCATGTACGTTTCGCTTGACGGCGTGCGGATTTGCAAGCTTGCTCCAGAGGGAAGCGTAACCGTTAGCCGCGGCGATGTCTACGCAAAATTTATAGACCTCGGCACGAGGAATTTTTTTAATAATTTAAATCAAAAACTAAGCTGGAGGTAGGCTATGAAATCCAAACGGCATTCAAAAATTCTTGAGCTTATAGGCACCTTTGAAATCGATACGCAGGAGGAGCTTCTCAAAAAGCTCAATGAGAACGGATTTCGGGTGACGCAGGCGACGGTATCCCGCGATATACGGGAGTTAAGGCTTATTAAGGTACAGTCCGCCGCCGGGGGGTATAAATATTCAATCAACGCCACAAAGGAAAGCGTGGACATGTCGTTTAAATTCCACGCGGTTTTCTCGGAATCTGTCAATACCATTGACCATGCCGAAAACATCGTTGTGATAAAATGCTACGTCGGCATGGCAAACGCGGCGTGCGCGGCGCTGGATTCCATCAAATGGAAGGGCGTTGTGGGCACGCTTGCGGGCGACGACACCATCTTCTGCGTCATGCGCGATAAACAGGGCGCGGCGGATTTTGTGGAGCAGCTCAATAAGCTTATCAAGTAAGAGAGTGTATTTTTATGCTAAGGCAGTTGTATATTCAAAACGTCGCGGTCATACAAAAAGCCGTGATTGAATTTAAAAAAGGCTTAAACGTCTTTACAGGCGAAACCGGTGCGGGAAAGACCATCCTGGTTTCGGCGATTGACGCGGTTTTGGGGCAGCGCTCATCTCACGAGATGATTCGCACCGGCGAGGAAAAAGCCACGGTTTCGGCGCTTTTTGAGGATATTTCACCGCACGCCAAAGCCAAGCTCGCGGAGCTCGGCTTTGAGGACGAGGACGGCTCGGTTTTAATCACGCGTGAAATCACAAAAGCGGGAAAAAGCTTGTGCAGAATCGGTGGAATGCCCGCGACAGCCGCGTTATTAAAGGAAATCTCATCGCTGCTGATACATATTCACGGGCAGCGGGACCAGGGCCGGCTTGTTTTGAGCGAGAACCACCTCGAGCTGGTAGACATGTTTGGAGAATTTGAGGGGGAGCTTGCGGGGTACCGCGAGGCTTACGGAAATATGCGCGATATAGAATCGCGGCTGAAAGCGCTTGACATGGACGATGCGCAAAAAAACCAGCGGATTGACATGCTGTCGTTCCAGATAAAGGAAATCGAGGCCGCCGGGCTTTCAGACGTGGACGAAGAGGACGAGCTTCTCGCGCGGAAGAAGATGATACGAAATTCCGAGAAGATTTTGACGGGGCTGTCGGCGGGATACGAGGCGCTTCGGGGTGACGGAGAGAACGGCGGCATCGAAAGCCTCTTTGACGAGCTGACAAGCGGCATCGGCGACGCCGCGGAATACATCGGCTCCCTTTCTAAAATGTCGGAGCGTCTCAGTGAAATCAGCTATGAGCTTTCAGATTTTTCCTCGGAAATACGCGCGTACCTCGACGATTTTGACTTTGACCCGCGCGAGCTTGACGAAATAGAGTCAAGGCTTGACGTGATTTACAAGCTGAAACGAAAATATGGCGCGAACATCGCGGAGATCATAGCGTTCGGCGAAAAGGCGGCGGCGGAGCTTCTGGAGATAGAAACAAGCGGGGAGCTTCAGGAGAAGCTGAAGCAAGGCCTTGAGAAGGCGCGCGGAAAGGCGGAGAAGCTTGCCGGGGAATTATCGGATAAACGGCTTGCGGCGGCGAAGGATTTCACCGCCTTGACCGAAGCCGAGCTTGCCTTTCTCGACATGCCGTCGGTGCGGTTCGGCGTATCCCATAGTAAAAAGGAGATGTCCCAAAACGGTATAGACGAGCTTGCGTTCATGATTGCCGCGAACGTCGGCGAGCCGTTAAAGCCGCTTTCCAAAATCGCGTCGGGCGGCGAATTATCGCGTATCATGCTTGCGATAAAGAATGTTTTGGCCGACAAGGACGACATTGACACGCTGATTTTCGACGAGGTTGATACCGGGGTTTCAGGCCGCGCGGCGCAGAAAATAGGCCGTAAGCTCAAGCAGGCGGCGTCGGCAAGGCAGGTTATATGCGTGACACACTTGGCGCAGGTGGCGGCGTTCGCCGATTGTCATATCCTCATACACAAGCATGAAAAAGACGGCAGGACATACACCAAGGTAAGCCCGCTCGACACGGAAAAATCAATCGCGGAGCTTGCGAGGATAACGGGCGGCGAGCTTATCACCGAGCTTTCGCTGAAAAGCGCACGGGAGCTGTGGGAGCACTCCCAGCGGGAATAGGGCGTGTTGACCCGGTGTGTGGTCCTGTAGGTAATTTATATTATTAGAGGTGCTGAAATGGCGTGTTTATTTTTTCATAAATGGGACGGCTGCAAGTGTATGAAATGTGGAAAAGTCCGCAAAGTAAGTTACTATTCCCATGATTGGGGCTTATGTAAATGTAAAAAATGTGGATTCACGGCGTATGACAGAGATGAAAAACGTCATAAATGGGAGTATGAGAACATGGAAACAGAAACAGCGACGGATGATAGTGCTTGGATGGGAGGTCATTTTACTCCTGTTGCACAATCAAGAACTAAAACCAGTTATCGTTGTACTCTTTGCGGAGCTAAAAAATTGGTTTATTCTTCATGGGGTTAATAAGCATTATGCGCGGCGTTGCACATTCGGTTACAATGCCGTTTCCGTTCAATTTTCCGCAATACCCTAAATATAAAAATTTGTCTTGTTTGATGCCAAATCCGCTCGGCTCCGGGCATTTCGGATGACGTCAACAGGCTCTAGAAAAGGATGATAAGATACCATGAAACTATTCGAGGACTTAGAACGCCGGGGGCTGATTGCGCAAATGACGCACCCTGAGGAAATCGAGGCACTCCTGAATAAGGGCGGCGGCATATTCTATATGGGCTTCGACGCCACGGCGAGCTCCCTGCACGTGGGGCATTTTCTGGTGCTGACGGTAATCCGCAGGATGCAGATGGCAGGGCTTAAGCCTATTTTACTGCTTGGTACCGGCACGACGATGGTGGGCGACCCCAGCGGGCGCACCGATATGCGCCAGATGCTGACGATGGAGGAAATCAACCGCAATTCCGACCTGTTTGTGGAGCAAATGGGCCGGATTGTGGATTTGGACAACGCCATCATTGAGCGTAACGGCGACTGGCTGATGAAGCTCAATTACGTGGAACTGCTCAGGGATATTGGCGTCCATTTTTCCGTGAACAAAATGCTTTCCGCGGAATGCTTTAAATCCCGTATGGAAAAAGGGCTTTCGTTTATTGAGTTTAACTACATGATTATGCAAAGCTACGACTTCCTGCACCTCTACCGAAAGCATGGCTGCACGCTTCAGCTTGGCGGCAACGACCAGTGGAGCAACATCATAAGCGGGGCGGATTTGGTCAGGCGCGTGGAGGGCAAGGGGGCATACGGGCTTACGTTTACGCTCCTTGAGACGAAAGACGGCCGGAAAATGGGCAAGACCGCAAAGGGCGCGGTCTGGCTTGATGCGGAAAAAACGCCGCCCTACGAGTTTTTTCAGTACTGGAGGAACGTGGACGATGCGGAAGTCATAAACTGCCTGAAGATGTTAACGTTTATCCCCATAGACGAAATCGAGAGCATGGAAAAGTGGCAGGGAAGCGAACTCAACAAAGCAAAGGAAATCCTCGCTTATGAGCTTACGAAGAGCGTTCACGGGCAGGAGGAAGCCGCCAAGGCGCTGGACGCCGCCAAAGCGCTGTTTACGGCAGGCGGCGGCAGCGACGAAAACATGCCTGCCACAACCCTTGAAGCCGGCGATTTTGCAGACGGCGCCGTAAACATCATCGATTTGCTTGTAAAAACGAAGCTGGCGCCGTCAAAGGGCGAAGCAAGGCGGCTGATACAGCAAAACGGCATCACTATTGATTTCGGAGGCGGGTTTGAAGCCGTTTCAGATGCTCAATTCACTGTGCGGCGGGACAATATCAAAAACGGCAATTTTGTCATAAAAAAAGGAAAAAAGGTATTCCATAAGGTTTTGATATAACAAGCGTATGATAAAAGATTGCAAAACACTTGACAATTTAAACTGAATCATGTATCATATTTTCTGTTGCCAATGCGCGCAGTTTGTACGCAGCGGCCTTTGATCCATTAGCTCAGTCGGTAGAGCACCTGACTTTTAATCAGGGTGTCCCGCGTTCGAGTCGCGGATGGATCACCAGCAGCTTGAAGCTGCACACACGACGTGCACTTTGTATGGTGCGCGTCTTTGTTTTTGCACATGTACCCAATTCGTCTTTGTAAACATATGCTTCACCACCCCTATATAAAGGCAAACTCCGATAATCTTTATGGTTGTCGGAGTTTTGCCTTTTGCCGGAAATCTACAGGCTTGAAACTGGCGGGTCTAAGCTTGTTTTGCGCCATGTCAAGTAGCATTGCGGACAAAAATATAATTGTGCAAAAAACATCGAAAAATAATATAATTAAACAAAGAAATGGGGCGATAGCGAACATGACGCAACTATAGTCATTTGAATTGAAGGCAGTCTATGATTGCATCGTGAAAACAGTCATATTCTGGCAGTACGCAACGCAATCTACGCTTCAACCAAGCCCAAAACTTCTCGATCGGATTAAGGTCAGGCGAATAAGGCGGTAAAAACAATACATCGCACCCTGCTTTTTCTGCCAACTCACGCAGTTTTGCCTTTCTGTGAAAAGAAGCGTTGTCTAAAATTATTACTGAATGTCTTGGTATGGATTTCAAAAGCATATTTTCAAACCAATATTCAAAAAGAACGCTATCAGTTGTGCCGTCATAAACCATCGGCGTAACAATTCTATAGCAGCATTTCGCTGCAACGATATTTGTGCG
>Ga0099364_10005637_pt1 | contig 18528 bp, 16 predicted proteins | sample TergutTh196P3_FD_73070 | JGI IMG/M metagenome (GOLD analysis project Ga0099364, IMG submission 73070) | Microcerotermes parvus P3 segment gut microbial communities from Pointe-Noire, Republic of the Congo - Th196 P3 | ecosystem: Host-associated > Arthropoda: Insects > Digestive system > Gut ...
GGAATTCTCGCCAAAAGACAAGCGTTTGGGACTTTTGTGACAAGCTCCTTGGACGGTGGAGCGTTCGCTAGTAGGCGCAAGGACGCGCCGCCTAGCGACAAGGGGCAGAAAATACACATCTTTTCCATGCACCGCACCAATGATTTCGACCCTATGACCAGAAACTGGGCGATTTATATCTTGCGGCTTTGCCCAAAAGAATAACTTGTGATTGGCGAAAGAATGTATTATAATATCCAAAAACAAGATTTGTTGTGCAGGAGATGAAGAATATGTCCTGGAAAAAACCCGTGTATAAACGCGTATTACTCAAGATAAGCGGCGAGGCTCTTGCGGGAGATAAGAGATTTGGACTTGACTTTGGCGTTATAGAGCGAGTCTGCGAGTCAATAAAGATATGTGTGAAACTTGGAGTCGAAATTGGAATAGTAGTCGGCGGGGGGAATTTCTGGAGAGGCGTTCAGGACGGTGGAGGAAAAATAGAACGTACCCGCGCAGATCATATGGGAATGATGGCGACAGTCATGAACTGCCTTGCCCTTGCTGATACCCTTGAGCAAATGGGTATATCCGTCCGGGTACAGACAGCTCTTGCCATAACGGCAGTCGCTGAGCCATATATTAGACTCAGGGCGGATATGCATCTCAGAAATGGGCGAGTCGTTATATTCGGCTGCGGAACAGGCAGCCCGTATTTTTCGACAGACACGGCTGCCGTGCTCAGAGCTGCTGAAATAGGCGCGGAAGTCATACTTTTAGCCAAGAACGTCGATGGCGTTTACACTGCCGACCCAAAGCTGGATCCTAACGCGAAGAAGCTGGATTCCATATCTTACAGTGACATGCTGTCCCAACGACTTGCAGTAATGGACTCTACGGCGACTTCACTGTCAATGGATAACTCGATTCCGGTAGTTTTATTTGCGCTCCATGACCCGGAGAATATAGTGCGAGTCGTGACAGGCGAAACAATAGGCACGAGGGTTGGATAAAAAAGGAGGATTCATTATGTACGACGAGTATGAAAGCAAAATGAAGAAAACAGTGGAAGTATTGCATAGCCAGTACTCTGCGATTCGGGCAGGGCGGGCGAATGCCTCCGTACTTGACCAGATAAAGGTTGAGTACTTCGGAACGCCCACCCCAATCAATCAGATTGCGTCCATTGCGACGCCGGATCCCAGAACGCTGGTAATTCAGCCGTGGGATGCATCAAGCCTGAAGCTGATCGAAAAAGCATTACTGACTTCCGAGCTAGGTATCAATCCTATGAACGACGGGCGCGTTCTCCGGCTTATTTTCCCGCAGCCTACGGAAGAAAGGCGGAAGGAGCTCGTAAAGCAAGTACACAAGCATTCCGAGGACGGCAAGGTAGCCATCAGGAATGTCAGGCGTGATGCGGTCGAGAAGTTCAAGGCACAGAAGAAAAAAGGAGAGATTACGGAGGATGATCTGACCGACACTGAAAAAGACATTCAAAAACTTACCGATAAGTACATTGCAGAAATCGAAAAAACCGCCGCAAAAAAAGAATCGGAAATAAAAGAGATATAACATGTTTCGTTTCTTTAGGAAAAAAACTAAGGTTTGGGAACCGGATAGGCTTCCCCGCCATGTAGCAATAATAATGGACGGCAACGGGCGTTGGGCTCAAAGGCGCGTCCTGCCTCGCTCCGCAGGCCACTCAGCCGGCGCGGAGACATTTCGGCGCATTGCGACATATTGTAAGGACATTGGCATAGAGTACCTGACCGTATATGCGTTTTCAACCGAAAACTGGAAACGGCCCGACGACGAAATAGAGACGCTAATGGGGCTGTTGGAGAAATACCTTTCTGAAGCGCTTGAGAAAATGGAGCGTGACAAAGTAAAAATGAAGGTTTTCGGGGACGTGTCGGTACTGTCACAAAGACTGAGGGAACTTATTGCGCAGACGGAGGAGCTATCAAAGAAGTTTGAAGGTGTTCAGGTCAATATATGCATCAATTACGGAGGGCGCGACGAAATATTGCGCGCTGCGGAAAACTACGCGATAGACGTCGCGAAAGGAAACGCAGCCGGCGGTCAGCTCACACAAGAAAGTTTTTCAGAATATATGTATTCGCAAGGGATACCGGACCCGGATCTTGTCATTAGGCCAAGCGGAGAAATGCGGTTGTCTAACTTCCTTATATGGCAGATTGCCTACTCTGAGCTGTACTTTACAGATGTGTTATGGCCTGACTTCAACGAACCGGAGCTAGACCGGGCGATTAAATCATACCAAAACAGGGACAGGCGTTATGGAGGTATCAGGAGTTGAGGGAAAGGATTATAGTCGCGGCTGTGTTTATTCCGCCTATTTTTATTATTCTCTTTTTCCTTCCGCCATACGCGCTTGTTGCAGTCATGGCCATCGTATGCGCAATCGCCGCCTATGAACTGCTCCACACCGTAGGAGCCAAAGAAAATGAAAGAGTAACCCTTTATGCCGTCTTTTCCGCAGTGCTTATCCCTATCGGTGTCTTCTTTGGGGCGGGGGAGATCGTGCTTATGGCAGTTTTGCTTGTTTTGCTAAGCTTTGTCTTCATTGAAGCGATACTCGTTTTCAAGACGAAAAGACAGATCGCATTCGCGCAAATCATGACGGCCCTTTTCGGAGGAGTGCTGATACCGTTTCTGATGTCAAGCCTTGTCAGCCTTAAGAACATGCAGGGGGGGCATTTGTTAGTGCTCTTACCGTTGATTTCCGCATTTGTTACCGATGCCGGAGCGTATTTTGCCGGCGTTTTATTTGGCAAGCACAAGGCATTCCCGCTTATCAGTCCAAAAAAAACAGTCGAAGGATATATTGGAGGGCTCGTGGTAGGCACGGCGGCGATGGTTCTCTATGGCTTAATAATCTATTCGACTACGTTGTTTGAAATCAGGTTCTGGGCATTGATATTATACGGTGCCATAGGTGCGGTTATTGCGGAACTGGGAGATTTGGCATTCTCTCTTGTAAAAAGGGAGTTTGGGATTAAAGATTACGGGCGGCTCCTGCCGGGGCATGGCGGTATGCTGGACAGGCTTGACAGCATGGTGTTCACAGCGCCCGCTATGTATCTTCTGGTTTCTGTAATACCGGCGATTAACATTAATTGATTATATGGAACTGATTTATGAAAAACGCGATATCACTGCTCGGCTCGACAGGGTCGATAGGCCGGCAGACCCTTGAAGCCGCAGCATTGCTCGGACTGCGCGTTGTCGCTCTGAGCGCGGATAGGAACATAAAACTGCTTGAAGAGCAGGTTCGGAGGTTCCGGCCTGCCATAGCCGCTGTTATTGATGAAGGTGCGGCCCGCGACTTTAAAACGCGGGTACGAGATATGGACGTACATGTCTTTTCAGGCGTTGACAGCTTAATTGAAGCAGCGCGCGCGGAGGATGCGGATACTGTCGTAACAGCTGTTGTCGGGATGGCAGGCCTTCTTCCGACGCTTGCGGCTATTGAGCTTGGCCGTCGCATAGCGCTCGCTAACAAGGAAACACTCGTTTGTGCAGGCAAGCTTGTTATGGAACGCGCGAAGGCGTACAATGCTGAGATCATCCCGGTCGATTCAGAGCATTCGGCAATTTTCCGCTGTATTGCGTCAGGTTCGCATGAAAGCGTCAAGCGAATCATCCTCACTGCGTCCGGAGGCCCGTTTCGCGGTATGAGCCGGGAGGAGTTGCTGGGTGTTACCCCTGAGATGGCTATGCAGCACCCAACTTGGCGTATGGGCAAGAAAATCACGGTGGACTCCGCAACGATGATGAACAAGGGGCTTGAGGTCATTGAAGCCGCCTATCTCTTTGGGATGCCGGTCGAGAAAATAAAGGTTGTTGTGCATCCTGAGAGCATCATCCACTCGATGGTTGAATTTGTGGACAACTCTATTTCAGCGCAGCTTTCGCAAGCGGATATGCGTCTGCCGATACAGTATGCACTCACATACCCTGAGCAAAAACCATCCCTCGTCCCAGAGCTGGATTTCGCGCGCATATCAGCACTTACGTTTGAAGACCCGGACACTGAGGCGTTTCCCTGTTTGGATATTGCGATCAAGACAGCGGGAACATATGGCACAGCAGGAGCAGTGCTAAACGGAGCGAACGAAGCGGCAGTAGAGCTTTTTCTGCGAGGGGGGTTGGGGTTTTACGGCATTTATGAATCAGTCCGCGCTGCGCTTGACAAGATCGAAAGTGTCGAAGAGCCGTCGCTAAATGATATTATTGAGGCGGGAGAAGCCGCAAAAGAGTTTGTATATGGACAATTAGGGGTGAGCTAATGTACATTGTTGTTGCCATCATAGCGTTTGGGTTGCTTATTGCGATGCATGAGCTGGGGCACTTTACCGCAGCGAAGCTTTTGGGCGTAAGGGTAAACGAGTTCGCAATAGGAATGGGGCCGAAGATATTCAAAAAGCAGGGTAAGGAGACCCTTTACACCCTCAGAGCGCTGCCATTTGGCGGTTTTTGCGCGATGGATGAGGACGAAGCTCCTGAAGACGCGCATTCGTTCACAGCGCAAAAACGTTGGCGCCGCATAGTGATACTAGCGGCGGGAGGATTTGCAAACCTGCTTGCAGCGATGATAATTGTGATTGCAATTGTCTCGCGCATGACCATATTTGCAGGAACAACCATAACAGAGCTTGCCGACGGCTTTCCGGGCGGGGGAGAGCGTGGGCTTATGGTGGGAGACACGATATTATCAGTAAATGGAGAGAGGCTTTATTATCTGGATGATTTGCCGTTGCTTATGCAATTGGCAGGCGGCGACGAAATCGATATTGTCATCAGGCGCGGCAGCGAAACGATTAGAATGGATAGATTTCCTTTCCGGCTATACGAGTTCACCATTGCGGATATTGTAGATGGCTTTATTCCTAACGAGGGCGAGCAGCAACTGATGATTGGTGATACGATTATATCGATTAACGGTGAACCGTTTTACTCTCTGCAGGTGTTGCAGCTTGCCGAGTTTGAGCAAGCAAACATTGTCATCAGGCGCAGCGGTGAGCTGGTAACGCTGAATGATTTCCCGCTCCGGCAGTATGAGTACATGATCGACGGACAGATTGAATTCAGATACGGCTTAACATTCAGCAGAAGCGAAGCGATGTATTTCAACCATATAGAGGCAAATTTCATGGAAAGGCTTAAGCACTCAGGCTATATGACGATCAACTTCGTCCGGATGATACGACTAAGCATCGCGCAACTTTTCAGCGGGGTTGCCGGCGTCAGGGATTTAGCCGGGCCGGTTGCCATAGTTGATGCAATGAACAGTATTGGGCAAACGTCGCCCTCAATAGGAGCGGCGTTGGCAAACATCGCGTATTTTACGGCATTTATAGGGGTTAACATAGCGCTTGTAAACCTTCTTCCAATCCCCGCTATGGACGGCGGGAGAATACTATTTATATTCCTTACTTGGATTATCGAGAAAATAATGCGCCGGAGACTTGACCCTAAGTACGAAGGATATATTCACACTGCGGCGTTAGTTTTATTAATGGGGTTTATGGCTTTTATTCTGGTAAACGATGTAATGAGGATTATCAGTGGGTAGCAGAAAGACGATAATAGCGGGCGGGGTCAAAATAGGTGGAGGCTCGCCAATCACAGTGCAATCGATGGCAACTACAAAGACGTCTGACGTCCGTGAAACGGCTGCTCAAATAAACAGGCTTGCCGGACTTGGATGCGATATCGTTCGCGTTGCGGTTCCGGACATGGCTGCGGCAGACGCGATTGGTGAAATAAAAAAACTAATAAAAATCCCCCTCGTTGCGGATATACATTTTGACCACAAGCTTGCGATTAGAGCCGCCGAGGCCGGGGCCGACAAACTCAGGATAAACCCGGGCAATATAGGCGGAGGCGACAACGTACGCGCTGTGTCGGATATCTGCAAAAAAAAAGGCATACCCATACGAATCGGCGTCAATGGCGGCAGTATCAAGAAAGAACTCATAGCAAAGCATGGCGGCATCACACCTGAAGCAATGTGCGAAAGCGCGATTGAACACATCCGGATGCTGAACATGTTTGATTTTGACGATATATGCGTATCGGTCAAAGCATCCAGCGTGCCGTTGACTATAAACGCATACAGGCTGCTCAGCGCGCAGACCGGCTATCCGCTGCATTTGGGAGTCACTGAAGCAGGGACGGAGTATTTAGGGATTGTCAAGTCCTCGGTTGGCATTGGATGTTTGCTGGCTGACAACGTCGGAGATACAATTCGCGTTTCTCTGACAGCGCCGCCGGAAAGCGAGATTGCAGCAGGGGTGGCGATACTGAGGTCGCTTGGGTTGCGCAAGGGGTATGAGCTGATTTCATGCCCGACCTGCGGCAGATGCGGAATAGACCTCATCCCGATCGCAAATGAAGTCGAGCAGCGGCTTGAAGCGCTTTGTCTCGATATCACTGTGGCTGTTATGGGCTGCGCGGTAAACGGACCGGGAGAAGCGTCGCGTGCGGACTACGGCATAGCAGGGGGCGACGGTGAGGGCGTCATATTCAGAAAAGGGGCAATATATAAAAAAGCCCCTATGGACAGCCTTATAAAAGAACTTTTTTTAATGATTGAAAGCGAGGAAGTATCAATTTGAACGGCAATCCTGTGATATTCTACGAAATGTTTCCTTTCTGCAAGAACAGTGAAAGGCTTACGGCTGATTTTAGCGGGGCGCGCGTGATTTCCGCTGCGGTCAGCAAAGAAAAAACATCAATGGAACTGACGTTGTCGCTTATGAAGCCGACGCCTCCCGCTGAAATTAGCGCAATAGAAGGTATTATCGCCCGCGAGTACGGTCTGGCCTCTGTCGCAGTCACAGCGGTGTACGCCCGGGCGGAGACAACTGCTGTGAAAGCTAATAAAACTCAAGCAAAACGCCCCAAAAAGGAAGGCGCAGTTATCATGGGCAAAAGCGTGAAAGACTCTGCCACTCCGATAGAAAGAGTAACGCTTGAACTCGGAAAAGTTACCATTAAAGGCGAGGTATGCAGCGTTTCAAGCAGGGAGGTTGGAAAACACGGCGCATGGGTGATTGATTTTGATATTACAGACTACACAAGCACCATTCAGGTATCGAAGTTTCTGAAAAAAGAAAATGCCGCGAGTATTGTAAAGAGAATCGAGAAAGGCATGTGGCTGATTGTTTCGGGCGAACTGAGCATCAGCAGATTCAATGGGGATCTGACACTGGAACCTGTTGACATAATTACGGTTGAAAAAGAAAAAAGGAATGACTCGGCAGAGGAAAAGCGTGTTGAACTGCATCTGCACACGAAAATGTCCGCGATGGACGCGGTAACCGATACGAAAGAAGCCATAATGCGAGCTGCTGAGTGGGGCCATCCGGCAATCGCGATTACTGATCATGGCGTCGTACATTCGTTCCCCGATGCAGCGAAAACCGCATCTGCTTTAGGAGGGAAAATCAAAGTTATTTACGGTATTGAAGGATATTATGTAAATGATGTGGACACCAACATGGCGGTGTTTGGCGGCGTGGGAACGCCTGACGATGAGTTTGTTGTTTTCGACATAGAAACGACCGGACTTTCAGCGACCCAGGATGTGATATTTGAAATCGGCGCCGTTTTGGTAAAGGACGGACAGGAGTTAGACAGGTTTCACACTTTTGCCGACCCCGGAATGCCGATACCATACGAAGTCAAGAACCTGACGGGACGGAGCGACGCTGACGTAGCGGGCGCGCCGTCGCAAAGAGATGCAGTGAAAGCATTTCTGGATTTTGCAGGCAATAGGGCTTTTGTCGCCCATAATGCCGCTTTCGATGTAGGGTTTGTTTACGAAACTTGCCAGAGGCATGAGATCCCTTACACACCCCGTTACATAGATACACTTGCACTTGCTCGAAAGCTGCTGCCACGGCTGAAGAACCATAGGTTGGAAACAGTCGCCGCGCATCTGGGATACTCAGATTTCAGCCATCATAAGGCGGATGAGGATGCGGCAGCAACGGCATACATATTCGATAAGCTTAACAGGAAATTAAATGAGAGAGGTATAACAAATACGCTGCAAATTAACGGTTATCTGGCTGAGGCAGCCGGACCAAAAACGAAGAAGGGGCGTACTAGGCACAGGCATATTATATTGCTTGTGAAAAATGAGACAGGTCTTAGCAACCTCTATAAGCTTGTTACAAAAAGCCACTTAGATGATTTTGACAGACATCCGGTCATCCGAAAGAGCGTGCTTATGCAGCATCGTGAGGGTTTGATTATTGGTTCGGCATGCGAAGCGGGAGAGATTTTCGATATTGTGACCGAACGCCGCAGTACTCTGGAATTGCTGCAGTTGGCGGAATTTTACGATTACCTTGAGATTCAGCCAATAAGCAATAATTCTTTCATGATGTACTCTGAGAAGCCGCGCGCAAAAAACGAGGACGAGCTGCGTGGATTCAACCGCAGGATATCCGAACTTGGCGCAAAGCTTAATAAACCGGTCGTCGCAACAGGGGACGTGCATTTTCTAGACCCGGAACATGAAGTGTACAGGCGCGTGCTGCTATCGGTAAAGAGTTTTGACAGCGCGTATAGTGAACTGCCGATATATTTGAGGACGACGGACGAAATGCTGAAAGAATTCGCATATCTGGGGCCGGACGCGGCATATGACGCCGTAGTAAAGAACCCAAGAATGATAGCAGGCATGTGCGAAGCAATCAGCCCGTTGCCGCCGCCAAAGAAGCTTTTCCTGCCAATTGTTGCTAAAAGCGCTGAAAACCTCAAAGAACTTGTATATACCAACCTAAGCAAGCTTTACGGGGATAATCCGCCGGAAATCGTAACAAATCGTGTTGAAGCGGAGCTTCATGACATATTGGAGCGCGGTTATGACGTCATATACATGACAGCGCAGAAGCTTGTCGCTGATGCGCTGAAGCATAAGTACCTCGTTGGATCACGAGGCAGCGTAGGATCGTCGGTAGTCGCGTTTCTTGCGGGCATAACGGAAGTTAACGCCTTGCCTGCGCATTACAGATGCACAAATTGCTTGAACGTAGATTTTGAATCCGGCGCCGGTTGGGGATGCGGCGCAGATATGCCTGATATGAACTGCCATGTATGCGCGCAGAAATACATCAAGGATGGTTTTAACATACCATTCGAGACATTTCTGGGGTTTGATGGCGACAAGGTTCCGGATATCGACCTGAACTTCTCCGGTGAATATCAGACGCAAGCACATAAATACACAACTGAGCTGTTCGGAGCAGACTGTGTGTTCAGAGCGGGGACAATCGGAACGATAGCTGAGAAAACTGCTTATGGGCATGTAAAAAAGTATCTCGAAAATATCGGCAAAACTGTGACAAAAGCAGAGGAAAACCGCCTGACACGCGGCTGCGTCGGAGTGAAAAGGACGACGGGGCAGCACCCCGGAGGGCTTATTGTCATACCGCAGGATATGGAGATAACTGATTTTTGCCCGGCACAGCACCCGGCGGATAGCAGCGACAAAGGCGTCATAACTACGCATTTTGATTACCATTGCATGGAGGACAACCTTATAAAGCTCGACGCGCTTGGCCATGATAACCCGACAATGATAAAGATGCTAGAAGATATGACAGGGGTTGACTCAACGAAGATAAATCTTGGCGATCCTGCCACGATGGCGATATTCTCATCTACAGATTCTCTCGGATTACCGGATAACGACGAGATCATCGGTGATACAGGCACTATTGGAATACCCGAGTTTGGCACGGATTTTACTCGGCAAATGCTGTGCGACACTAAGCCTGAGTGTTTTGACACGCTTGTGCGCCTGTCGGGATTCTCGCACGGCGAGGACGTTTGGATCGGCAACGCAAAGGATCTGATCCTGTCTGGAAAAGTGGCTGTCGGTGAGACTATCGGCTGCCGTGACGATATAATGAACTTCCTTATATCAAAAGGGATGGACAACCGATACGCATTTAAAATCTCGGAAGATGTGCGCAAAGGAAAAGGATTGCCGAGCGGTGCAGAGGAGGATATGATAAAGCACGGCGTCCCGGTGTGGTACATAGAGTCGTGCAAGAAAATGACCTACCTTTTCCCGAGGGCGCACGCGGTAGCATATGTAATGGAAGCGTTTCGTATCGCATGGTTCAAAGTGCATAAGCCGCTTGAATTCTACAGCGCCCTTTTTTACCGCCGCAGCCAAAGGAATACTTTCGATGCAGATCATATGACGCGCGGGATCGATTATATACGTGCGAAAATAAAAGAAACCCGGAACAATCCAAACAATAAGCCGAAAGATGAGGATACTCTGCCGACATTGGAGGCATGTTACGAGTTTTATCTGCGAGGGTACGAGTTTGAGAGAATCGACATATACGAGTCTGACCCACTGAGATTTCTTATCACCGGCAAAAACAAACTACGTCCACCGTTCGTCGCCATTAGTGGGCTTGGCGAGACAGGGGCTCGCGATTTAGCGGAAAACAGGGTGGGCCGAGAGTTTATTTCAATAGATGATATCTCAGCCGCATGCCCGAAAGTGTCAAAAACGCACTTAGAACAGCTTAAAACGCTCGGAGCCTTGCGCAATCTGCCCGATTCGAGCCAAATGTCTCTTTTTGCGTAATAACTATATCTATGGAGATGCATTTATATGTACAAAAACATACTTGCAATAGGCGACGTCGCCGGGCCTGCCGGAATGGGGATACTTTACGAAAAGCTCAACGGCGTTAAAAAACTATACAATATAGCGTTCACAGTGGTAAACGGGGAGAATGCGGCAGGACTGGGCATAACAAAAGAACAAGCGCAGGAGTTACTGGCTGCCGGTGCGGATGTTATTACCCTTGGCAACCATACTTGGAACAAGCGTGAGATTATAACATTCCTTGACGACTGCCTGTACATTCTGCGCCCTTCGAACTTTGCGCCGCAAGTACCGGGGCGCGGTTGGGCAGTTTTTGATGCTTCGTTCGGCAGCGTTTGCGTTATAAGCTTAATAGGGCGCTCCGGAATGAAGTTCGAAAACGATAACCCGTTCTTTGAAGCGGACAGGATATTAAAAAAGATTGAAACCAAGATAATACTTGTCGATTTTCATGCGGAACTGACGAGCGAGAAGCACGCCCTGGCTTATTATCTGGACGGACGCGTGTCTGCGCTGTGGGGGACGCACACGCATGTCCAGACATCCGATGCCCGTGTTTTCAAGGGCGGCACGGGGTACATAACAGACCTTGGCATGACAGGCCCTTGTGATTCTATAATCGGGATGAAGCCTGAACAGCCAATATCGCGCTTTTTAGGGAATCCGCCCGGACGGTTCGAGGTGGCGGGGGACCCTGCAAAAATAGAAGGCGCGGTGTTTGAAATTGATACGGACACAGGGAAGTGCATCAGTGTTGAAGCGATAAGGATTTCTTAAGAGGCAGGGGGGGCGCAGGTGAATAAGACTGCCCTCATTACCGGGGGATCGCGCGGAATTGGAGCGGCTTGCGCTATAGGGCTTGCTAAAGACGGGTTCCGCGTCATAGTAGGTTACAACAACAGCGGCGAGGAAGCCGGACGCATTGCTGAAAGGGCCGGAGGTATATCAGTAAAAGCTGATGTTTCTGACGTATCCTCCGTCAGACGGATGTTTGACGGAATCGGACATGTCGACCTGCTCGTCTGCTGTGCGGGTGCCGCTCTATATGGGCTTTTTGCCGATGTGACGGATTCCGAATGGCGGCATGTTTTTGACGTCAACATCGGCGGGGTGATAAACTGCTGCCGCGCAGCGATACCGGGTATGATAAATGAAAAAAGTGGGCGGATCATATTAATTTCCTCGATTTGGGGGATATGTGGCGCGTCTTGCGAGGCAGTGTATTCAGCGTCTAAAGCAGCAGTTATCGGACTGGCGAAGTCCCTTGCTAAGGAACTCGGGCCGTCGGGCATACTTATAAACTGTGTTGCACCGGGCGTCATTGATACGGATATGCTCTCACCGCTGACGGAAGAAACGCTGGAATCGCTGCGCAAAGACACGCCGCTCGGCAGAATAGGCGCGCCCGAGGACGTAGCCGGGGTCGTGCGCTATCTGGCATCCGATGCCGCAGCATTCGTCACCGGACAAGTGATTAGCCCTAACGGCGGGATAGTCGTATGAAAAAAGTATTTGCCGTTTGTCCGCTTTATATGATACAATCAGGGACGTAAAAAAAACATGTTTTGGAGGTATTGTCAATGCAGGAAGTTCTCGATTTCTTGAAAAAGGCTGGGACGTATTATTTGGCCACAGTGGAGGGGGATCAGCCGCGTGTCCGCCCGTTTGGTACGGCTCACATATTCGACGGCAAGCTGTATATACAGACGGCAAAGTCAAAGCCCTGTGCAAAGCAGATGGCTGCAAATCCTAAGATCGAAATCAGCGCTATGTCCGAAGGCTTCTGGATTCGCATTGCTGCGAAGGTCGTCACTGACGACAGAATTGAAGCAAAGCAAAGCATGCTCGATGCATATCCGATGCTAAAGGACAGATATTCGGCGGAAGACGACAACACTAATGTCCTTTACCTGAAAGATGCAGTAGCCACAATCGAATCATTTGGCGGAGAACCAAAAACAATAAAGTTCTAACGGGCGCAAATGCCGGAATGATTTAAGAGAAGGGGCGGCCGGTTTTTGCCGCCCTTTCTCTTTTGCGGAGGCTAAAACATGAAAACAGATAGCAGGCAAAGATCAATGTTTGACGTGTCGGAGCCGCAAGGGCCGCTTGCGAGCCGTATACGTCCGCGCGATTTGCCGGAGTTCGCAGGCCAGAGTCATATTCTGGGCGAGGGCAAGGTTCTTCGCCAAATGATTGACAAGGATATGGTATCATCAATGATTTTTTGGGGGCCGCCCGGCGTTGGCAAGACGACGCTTGCGCGTATCATCGCGGGACGGACGAAGGCGGAGTTCATAAACTTCAGCGCTGTTACGAGCGGTATCAAGGAAATCCGGGAAGTAATGAATCAAGCCGAACGCATGAGTGTTATGGGTGACAAAACCATCCTGTTCATAGACGAAATACACCGCTTCAATAAAGCACAGCAGGATGCGTTCCTGCCGTTTGTTGAAAAGGGAAGTATTATACTCATCGGCGCCACGACAGAAAACCCGTCGTTTGAAATAAACTCAGCGCTGCTTTCGCGCTGTAGGGTGTTCGTACTCAACGCGCTCGGGCAGGAGGATTTGCTTAAGCTGCTAAAACAAGCGCTGTCTGATCCGCGCGGCTTCGGCGAGCAGAGAGTTCACATAAGCGACGAAATGCTCCGAATCATATCGGTATTTGCTAACGGAGACGCGCGCATTGCGCTTGGTACGCTGGAAATGGTCATACTTAACGGAGAATCCGACGAAACCGGAACGACGGTCACTAAGGAAATACTCGAGCAGTGTATCAGCAGAAAATCACTGCTGTATGATAAAGGCGGCGAGGAGCATTACAATATTATATCCGCGTTGCATAAATCAATGAGAAACAGCGACGTAAACGCCGCTGTTTACTGGCTCGCCAGAATGCTCGAAGCCGGGGAAGACCCGCTATATGTAGCACGCAGGGTTGTGCGTTTTGCCAGTGAAGACGTCGGGATGGCGGACAGCCGTGCGCTCCAGATAGCAGTTGCCGCATACCAAGCTTGCCATTTCATAGGAATGCCGGAGTGCAGCGTCCATCTGAGCCACGCTGTCGTGTATATGTCGCTCGCGCCTAAGTCGAATGCGCTATACCTTGCATATAGCCGCGCAGCGGACGATGCCGGCAAGATGCTGGCCGAGCCGGTGCCGTTGCAAATTCGCAATGCCCCGACGAAACTAATGCATGAATTTGGGTATGGCGAGGGATATATTTATGCGCACGATACGGAGGACAAACTCAGCAGCATGCAATGCCTGCCTGATTCGTTAGTCGGACGGAAATACTACGAACCTACTGCTCAGGGGCAGGAGACGCGGGTAAAAGAACGCATGGAGCAAATCGAGGAATGGCGGAAGAAACACAGTTAACGGGGGGCGCGGCATTATTGTCCGCACCCCGCCGCTACGATTGGTGTGAGTAAGCCTGTAAGCCGGATTCTGTCTTGGACAGCCATCTATCTAGGCCCGTCGTTGCCGGCGGGCTCAAGCCACCTCCTGAGAGCGGCCGGGCAAGCCTGATGCTCTCCCGCGGTGTTGCTCCGGATAGAGTTTACAGCGGCGGTCTGTCTCCAGCCGCCGGGTGAGCTCTTACCTCGCCTTTCCATCCTTACCCCCGAGGGGGCGGTTTATTTCTGTTGCACTTTTCCTGAAGTCGCCTTCGGCGGGCGTTACCCGCTATCCATGCCCTATGGAGCCCGGACTTTCCTCATAAGAGGCCTTTCGGCGCATCTCACGCGGCTGCCCAGCTTACTCACGATATTATCTTACGGCAAACATTTTCTAATGTCAAACTGTTTATCAAACTCAGCAGAATTTAGTGTCCCCTTGCGTTATAAAACGTTGTGTGCTACAATGCATAAAGATTTTCCGGGTTGAGCAGAATATTGCCGGTGGGAGGCACATTCGGCTCGAGTCTCGCAATCCCGGGCAAAAAGCACAGGGAGGCGGCGCGGCATGAAGAAGAAAATCGCGGCGGCAATCATTATAGTTTGCATCATAGCAGCGTTGATGCCGACAACATCGCACGCTGCTGTGACACCTTTTTTTATGGGAGTAAATGATACGCTGCTGCCTTTTAGTAATGACACTATGCCATATGTGGTTGGAGGAGAGATTTTCGTGCCGCATGGTATTTTCAGCGGGGTGGACGTACATTCTGTAGCCTCTGAAGCGTTAGAACGGGTGCGAATATACAGAGGCGCAAGTAGGCACATAGACTTCTTCACAGGGCGCGGCGTAACAGAGGATCAAGATGGCAACACGCTGCAGTGGCCATCGGCACGCAGAGTCGGCAGCAGATTTTATGTTCCGCTTCGGCAAGTCTGCGAGTTCTTTGAGCTGACCTATGAGATTCTCGATATAGGACGCGATATTATTGCGCAAGAGCAGATGCGGGTTATCAGAATAAGGCCGAGAGAAGGATTCACCGGGTATAATGGTCCGACATTTGTTGGCTCGAACAGGAACGCTATACGGGCTGCATACAATGAGTACTATGGGATATCGCTTTCGCCGTCACCACCTGCTACATCACCGATGGAGACGACACCGTCGCCACCGGTAGTGGAACTGCCGCCCAGTTACAATGACGTTACTATATACCACAGTTTCTACAACATTTCAGCAGGCGGCACAGAAGTGATACTGGAGTTGCTTGAAGCAAGCGCATCGCCCGATTATCGGTTTTGCTTTTTCGTAAGCGCGGATGATATTAAGGAAAACGCAGGTCTTATCCGCCGAATATCAGGCAGCGGGCACGCTATAGGGATATGGCTCACCAAGGGTACATATAACGAATATTATGAGACATCCGCGCTGCTATTCGAAGCGGCAAAGATTAAGACCGTAATCGTATCGGCTAATAGCAATATAGAACAGCTGTTCACAAGAGCGGACGATCATGGCATAGTTTTCTGGAAGATGTCCAGGAGCTTTGTCTATGACGACACATACTCGGTTGATGAGGTTACCGATATGATACCTCAGCATAGCGGCTCAAGGCAAAATCTGTTTTCATCATGCTCTGAGAACATGGCTCTGATGCTCTCAGGTATTCTTTCATTCCTCAGCGAAAACGAATATTCGGTAGTGAGGATAACCGAGACTGTGACGCCGGTATAAAAAGATATACAAGGATGGCGGACAAGCGCGTTTTCAGACACGTCTAAATAAGGGGGCGAGGAAGTTGGCAGGAGCAGCAGACATAAAGGCAATCGTGCTTGCAGCCGGGAAAGGAACCCGGTTGCAAATGAGCGACAAAGAGGCGCCAAAGGTTATGAGGACGGCTTGCGGCAAACCTCTGCTTTGGTATGTACTCGATGCGCTGTCTTTTATCGACAAAAAAAACGTCGTAATTGTTGTTGGGTTCATGAAGAACGAAGTCATGGATTATTTCGGCAGCTATAAATTCGCGGAGCAAAAAGAGCAATTGGGTACGGGGCACGCGGTCATGGCAGCAGGTGAGGAACTGCGTGGTTACGATGGAGCTGTATTGGTCTGCTACGGAGACATGCCGGCAGTAAAGGCAGAAACATATAAAGCACTCGTGCGCGCTCATTTTGATCAAGGTAATGACTGTACGATACTAACAGGGGAATCAGCGCTCCGGCTGCCTTACGGCAGGATAATACGCGACAAAAGCAATGGTTTTTTGCATGTGGTGGAAGAAAGCGACTGCACGCCGGAGCAGCTCATGGTTACGGAGCTGAACAGCGGCGTGTATGTATTCCGATCGGGAATGCTTCTTGACGCTATGAGCAGCCTCGGTAATGATAATGCGCAAGGCGAGTACTATGTGACTGACTTGCCTGCAATTATGCGTGCCGGAGGGGCGAGGATAGGCATTTATAAACGAGACCTTGGCGATGAGATAATAGGCGTCAATACACTGGAACAGCTCGCACAGATTGAGGAAATACTGCATAGCAGAAGCAATCGCCCCTTATAGCCAGAGGAGACTCGTTAAAACAATTACTATTATTATATGTATGAATCAACTGCCTGATAATGAAAAAAAACTAACAAGCAAGCTAACAGATTCCATGCTATATTCTCTGGATTCACAGTTGTTTTAGATAGCAAAATGTTATTGACAACACAAGCCATTCATGTATAATTAAACGCACGCCCCGGATGGCGAAGTCCTTAGTATACAGGGCCAATCCTTGCTCCCGGCCGGACCGGGGGCCAAAATGGATCTCTTTTAGAGTTGCTCACAGCGCCCGAAACAGGGCATTGCGGGCTGTTTTGAGGGGGGTCGAGACCAGAAGGAGGTAGAAAGAATGGCAAAGACATCAGCCAGCTACGAGCTTATGTACATTATTGATGTTGATCTTGGCGAAGAGCAAATCGCTGCGCTTATTGAGAAATTCAAGGCGCTGATTGAAGCCAACGGAACATTAAATGAGCTTGAAGAAATGGGAAAGAAGAAGCTGGCATATCTGATCAATGACAAGCCGGATGGTTACTACGTGCTTGTAAAGTTCACGTCGGGACCGGAGTTTCCGGCAGAACTTGACCGTGTTCTCAAAATCACAGACGGAATAATGCGCTCACTTATCACCGTCATAGGAGAATAGGAGGTATTATGAATCAAATCGCAATCATGGGCAGGTTGACCCGCGATCCTGAGTTGCGGCAAACTCCAAACGGTGTTCCGGTTGCATCGTTTTCGTTGGCAGTTAACAGAAGCTACACACCGAAAGATGGCGGTGAAAGGCAGACAGACTTTATTGACGTGGTAGCATGGCGCAGCACAGCTGAGTTCGTGTCGAAGTATTTCATAAAGGGTCAGATGGCCGCCGTTACAGGACGTTTGCAGATTCGCGATTGGACTGACAAGGATGATAACAAGCGAAGAAGCGCTGAGGTTGTAGCCGACAACGTCTTCTTTACAGAAAGCAAGAAAAGCAGAGATGCGTACGTTGGTCCTTCTGAGAGCGACTATAGCGCCGGGTTTTCAACGCCCGTTGAAGGCTCCGATTTCGCAGAACTGGACATGGATGAAGGGGAACTGCCCTTTTAAAATAGTCTTTGGCTGTACGGGCGTTGCAGGCAGCGCCCGTACAGAAGATAGTATTGGAGGTAAAAAGCTTGGCAAACGATAGAGATAACAGACAACATAACCGTAAACGCAGAAAAGTGTGTCAGTTCTGCGTGGATAAAGCGCAGGATATAGACTACAAGGATTCCGCAAAGCTAAAGAGATATATCTCAGAGCGCAGTAAAATCCTTCCTCGCAGGACGACAGGAGTATGCGCTCAGCATCAGCGGCGCCTGATGGTGGCGATTAAGCGCGCTCGTCAGATAGCGCTTTTGCCGTATATAACAGACTAATTATAAGGAATCAACATTATGCTTAGAACACATCTTGCGGGGGAACTCCGGCAGGAGGATATTGGACAGGACGTACGGTTATCAGGTTGGGCGGATACGATCCGGGATCACGGCGGAGTCAAGTTCCTGGATTTGCGTGACTATAGCGGGAAAACGCAAATTGTCCTGCACGACGATTCTATGCTCGAAGGGGTCAGCAGGGAAGCGGTAATATCAGTTTATGGGAAAGTGCGCGCCCGGGACGAAGAAACGGTCAACCCTAAGCTAGAGACCGGCTATATAGAGGTGTTTGCCGACAGGCTAGAGATACTGGGGCCTTGCAGAAACGTATTGCCATTTGAAATTAGCGAATCAACCTCGACAAGAGAAGATGTGCGATTAATGTATCGGTATCTCGACCTCCGAAATCCCGCGCTGCATAAAAACATAGTATTTCGCGCCCGGATCATCAGCTTTATCAGAAAGCAGATGGAGTCGCTGGGTTTTATCGAGATACAGACGCCCATCTTAACTGCGTCCTCACCG
>Ga0099364_10005638_pt1 | contig 18527 bp, 10 predicted proteins | sample TergutTh196P3_FD_73070 | JGI IMG/M metagenome (GOLD analysis project Ga0099364, IMG submission 73070) | Microcerotermes parvus P3 segment gut microbial communities from Pointe-Noire, Republic of the Congo - Th196 P3 | ecosystem: Host-associated > Arthropoda: Insects > Digestive system > Gut ...
TGAACGATGTTGCGGCGATAGATACGGTTTTGCACGGGATTCACACCCCATACCACGCATACTACAAAGCCAAGAAACTGCGGTACGAAAGCCGCCTGCTCCCTGCCTTTGCCGCCGGAACGCTTGACGTGTATCCATACCAAGTGGCGGCGGCACGGTTTGCATTGGACTCACTTCTCAGCCGCGGCGTAGTGCTGGCTGATGAGGGTTCTCTCGGCAAAACCTACGAGGCACTCCTTATAATATCCCAAAAGTGGTTTGAGGGGATTCAAAAAATCTTGATTGTCGTACCGGTTCATCTGCTTGCACAATGGGTGTCGGTTTTGGAAGATAATTTCAACATACCGTATTCTACGGAGAGCGCCGATGAGGACGGCATATACTTAACCACCTATGAGAACGACATTCCCGCTTGCGAATGGGACATCGCCTGTTTTGACGAAGCCCAACGCCTACGCAACGACAACGAAACCAACCGCATACTTAAATCGGCCGTGGCGGACAGCTACAAAATTCTCTTGACACCCGCACCGATTATGAACGATATTATGGACTTGTACCATCTTATAAACTTCATAGATTCGGACGAATTTCCCGACCCTGATGAATATTACGAGCGTTATTTCCGGCAGGAAAACAACTACCCGGAGCTTGCGGAGCGGGCGGGACGATATGTGTTCCGCACGTTGAAATCGCAGGTGGGCGGCTATGTGAACATACCCCGGCGGCTCGTGGCGAGCGTGACGATTACACCCATCGCCGCCGAATTGGAATTGCACGATAAAGTTGTCGCATACGCCAACAAGCTTTTCAAAAAGGCGTATCCCAAAATGGGAAACTATGACCTCATGCTCATGCTGACCGGGATTTTGTCGTCATCGACCTTTGCTTTTTTGGAAACGGTGAAAAATCTTACAGATCGCATCCAATCCGAGGAAGTTGACGATTGGGAACGGCGGGAGATTGCCGAAATTGTCGCACTTTCTGATAAAATCAAGAAGAACGCCAAGATGCAAACCCTGCTTGAACTGCTGCCGGAAATGTTCCGTCTGCTTGCGGCAAAAGGTGCGAACAAAAAAGCGATTGTGTTCGTGCAAAGCCGGGCTACAATAAAGGTTTTGCATGAACTTGTCGGCAAAAAATACAAGACACTAACCTTTGACGGTTCAAAGTCACGGCGGCATGATATTATCGGGAAATTCCGCAACGAAGCCCAAGTCCTCATCACCACCGATATTGCCAACGAGGGGCTGAATCTTGAGTTCTGTTCCTGCGTGATTAACTTCGATATGTCGTTCAATACCCTCGACATCGAACAGCGGATACTGCGTTGTCACAGGCAAAATCAACAGAACGATGTGCTTGTGGTCAACTTTATGAACAAGCAAAACGCCTACGACACGCGCTGTTTGGAACTCTACAAAAAGCGAATCAAGCAGTTTGCCGGGATTTTCGGCCTATCTGATGATATGATCGGTAGCGAGTATGACCTTGCCGGTGCAATGGAATATTTTTCACAAAACACACGGGACAAAGCGGCAATTCGGCGAACATTTGACGAAAACCTCGCTGCCCACGAAAGAGAAAACACGGCAAAAGCCGAAAAATCTAAAACCACCCTATTCTCCACCTTTGACGAACAAATCAGCTATACTTCTACGCTAACCCCCGAATATGTGGAAACAAAAAAACGTGCAATGAACGATGATTTGTGGTATATTACGACTGCCCTCATGGATGGGCAGAGCGGCATCCGGCTTGACCACGAAACCCGCACCATCAAAGCGATGCCCGGAATCGGCGGAAGTCAGTTATTCAAAGACCTGTACATCCGGCGCAACGAATATTCCATGACCGACACATCACTCCCGAAAAGCGGACGGTATGCCCTAACCTCGAAACTTGCGCTGAACGTGCTGAGTCATATTATATGGCAAAAAGATTTTGCGGACGAAGGCGTTATAATAATTCATAATTCACAATGTATAGTGCATAATGACAGAGAATGTGACAGGCAGTGCGACAATTATGACTTGTGCATTATGAATTGTGCATTAACGATTGAGTTTTACGAGATAGAAGTCAAAAGAGGGAAACATTCGTGGAATCAATCGACCTACAGCTTCTTTGAACTCATCGGCAAAACCGAAAACGGCGGAGTTATTGCCGACAACGAGTGCAGACATATTATGTCGATGCCATGCGTTCGTTTTACCCAACCCGGCAAAAGAATGACATGGCAGGAGCGGCTGAGTTGCGAGTATCCAGAGGGCGACTATCAATATTTGATTGACACCAATAAATACCAAAACATCGCTATGAAAGGCGCAGAACTAATCGAAAAAGAAATCCTGCGGCGTATTCGGCGGGACGAGCATCACAAAAAGTCCGCCATCGAGAAGCAAATACAGCAGCTTGAACAGGAAAAAAGGGCGATTGCCAAAGAGGAATCTCAAATATCATCCGCTTATGACCGCATCAAACTTGATAAAAAATTAGCTGTTGTTGCGGGTGATTTGAAGAAGAAATCGAGCGCACTTTTTATGGACAAGAAGCGGATTGAATACGAATCACAGCAGGAAATCAAGAAATTGCTGGACGATAAAGAGGTCAGCGTTGAGATAAAACGGATATTCAAAATACACGTTAGGAGCGAGAAATGATGGAAAAATTCATGTTACCCCCGGAGTATGATACGGAAGAATTGCAGAAACTGGTAGACCTTTTCCCGCAGTTTTGGCGGGAGAGCTACTTTGACTTTGACGAGTTCAAGGCGTATGTCAGCGGCATTATCCCGGACGATTTGCGGGAAAAATACAGCTTCACATGGCACGGCAAGACCGAGAGCTACCGCCTGTTGAAGAAAAACTCCCACGGGACTTTGCGCCCATGCCGTGAGGAATCTGTGAATTGGGACACCACGCAGAATCTCTACATAGAGGGCGACAATCTCGAGGTTTTGAAGCTGATTAAGCACACCTACGCCGGGGAACGTGGGATTAAGATGATCTACATTGACCCGCCCTACAACACCGGAAACGATTTCGTCTATGACGACAACTTCATGGATTCGCTGGAAAAATATCTCGAATACACCGGGCAAAAAGGCATCGCCATCCCCGAAGCAAGCGGCCGTTATCACACCAAATGGCTGAACATGATGTATCCCCGACTTTGGCTTGCGAATTATATGCTGAGGGATGATGGGGTGATATTCGTTAGCATTGACGATAACGAGTTGTATAATCTGCGGAAGCTGATGGATGAGGTGTTTGGCGAGGAAAATTTTGTAGCCAACATATCATGGCAGCGGACATATTCATCTCGTAATGATTCAAAGGGAATTGTCGTTGAGGTGGAGCATATTTTGGCATACAGCAAGCAGCCTAATTGGAGTCCAAATAAACTGGAACGGACAAAGGAAATGGATTCAAAATACAGCAGTCCAGATAACGATGATAGACTATGGACGAGCAGCTCTCTCTCGGCTCCGGGCGGAGCTTCTCATCAAGGTATGGTTTACGCGATTCAACATCCATTTTCAGGTGAAATGATGTATCCGACGGTAGGACGGCACTGGGCAATCGGTCAGGAAGAAGTCTTAGATAATATGCGCCAATGGTGCGACTATGAATTAAAGGATATGGAAGATGCCAAGCAACGTGCCGATATATGTGGGTTGACCGAGGACACGGTACGTCAAAATGTGAAAGCTATTGTCCTTTCGGATTCGCTTGAAATTTCTCGGCAAAAGGCACAAGTGGTGCTTAACCGTGGGAAATGGCCATATTTCTATTTCACAGACGGCGGCAAGGGCGGCATACGACGCAAGACATATTTAGATGATATGGGAGGGCGGCTTCCCACAAACTTCTGGCCTTTTGAGGAAGTTGGGCATACCGATGAGGCGAAGAAAGAGTTAAAAGCTCTTTTTGACGGCGACATTCCATTTGATACCCCAAAGCCTGTGCGGTTAATCGAACGGATTATAGATATTGCAACGGAGAAAGATTCTATAATCTTAGACTTCTTTTCCGGCTCTGCGGCGACCGCTCATGCCGTTATGAAGAAAAACGCAGAGGACGGCGGTAACAGAAAATTTATTTTAGTCCAGTTGCCTGAAAAAAGCACATCGTCCAAACATAAAACTCTTTGCGAAATCGGCAAGGAACGCATACGCAGAGCGGGGCAAAAAATCAAGGACAGCGCAGGGCTTACCGCACCCGACCTTGACGTTGGTTTCCGGGTGTTCAAGCTCGACAAATCCAACTTCAAAGTTTGGGATGATACCCCGATAGAAGTATCAGAGGAAAAAGAACCCGATAAATTCCGTGAAGAAATCGCGCGGCTTTACGAGCAAATGGAGCTTCACGCCGATTCGCCGTTTATCCCCGGCAGAAGCCGTGAGGACATTGTGTATGAAATCATGCGGATGAATAATTACGAATTGACAACGCCGATTTTGCCTATTGAAATAAATGGGGAAACCGTCTACGGTGTTGGTGAGGACTACGACTTTATCCTCTGCCTTGATGTGTTGATTGACAAGGAATCGGCGGCGGAACTTTGCGAATACAACCCCGGGCGTATACTGTTCACCGACAAGTGTTTCAAAGACACCAAAACACGGGTCAATGTGGAACATACTATAAAAAACATTAACGAAGAAATCAAGCTGAGGGTGGTGTAGGTATGGCCGTCAAACTAAAATTCAAAAGACAAGACTTCCAGCAACGTGCCGTAGACACCATCGCCGGGAAAGAGGGTGTTTTCAACGGGCAGACCGGGGCGGACAGCATTTACACCGTTCGGCAGGGATTATTCGACATTGACGCACAGCAGTTGACTATCCCGGATGAGCGTGTTCTCAAAAATCTGCAAACTGTTCAAAAGAAAAACGGGATTACGCCGAGTACAAGTCTTGACGAGTACGAAACGGCGCATAAATACAAGGACGATGATGGCAAAGACAGGGAGCGTAAATTCCTCAATTTCACCGTGGAAATGGAAACAGGCACAGGCAAAACTTTTGTCTACACCAACACAATTTTAGAACTCAACCGCAACTTTGGCTGGAAGAAATTTGTCATTGTCGTGCCGCCGTCCACCGCCATTCGGGAGGGCGTGTTAAACTCGCTGAAAGCTACGCAGTCGTACTTTTTGAAGCAGTACGAAAACATATCCTATCAATTTTTCGGGTATTCCGGCGATAACGCACAACGTATGCGTTCCTTTGCCAACAGCAGTAATATCCAAATCATGGTGGTTACAAGAGGTTCTTTTGACAGTGCCTCCAACATTATGAACAAGGGGAAAACCAAAGAGGATTTTAGGACACCGATTGAGTTCATTCGTGATGTTCGCCCGGTGGTGATTATCGACGAACCGCAGAGTGTGGACACGCAACCCATCGGCAAAGAAGCCATCGCAAGTCTTAATCCGTGCGTTGTAATCCGCTACAGTGCCACGCATAAAAGTGTGTATAATTTAGCGTACAAATTAGGCCCCGTGGAAGCACACAGGCAAAACCTCGTCAAAGAAATTTCCGTTTCCTCCATCCGCGCACATAAGGACTTTAACAAGCCGTATATTAAAGTTCTTGAAGTGGCTCAAAGCAAGGCAAAATTGGAGATTGATTGGCGTAATGCAAAGGGAGTTGTGGAAAGAAAACCAAGACCGATAGGCAAAAACACCGAATTGCAAGATTTATCCGGCGGGCGTGAGTTTTATGCGGATTACAAGGTTTCAAATATAGATGCCCGCCGTGGTTTTGAAGCGGTACATTTCGACAATGGCACGGTCATTCCCCGCGGTGATTCCATCGGCAATATTGATGAAAGAGCCATGAAACGTGCCCAAATCATGCGGACGATTGAACTGCATTTCGAAAACGAAAAACGCTTGGCCGGCAAAGGGATCAAGGTGCTGTCGCTGTTTTTTATCGACCGTGTAGATAATTATCGGACAGACAATGGCGAAAAGGGTGATTATGCCTTGTGGTTTGAGGAATGTTATGAATTTTTGCGCCCTAAATACCAAGACCTCACGATGGGTGATGCAGCATCCGCCCACAGCGGGTATTTTTCGCAGGATAAAAAAGGCGGCTACAAAGATACCAAAGGCGACACCAAAGTTGATGATTCAACCTATGACTTGATTATGAAAGACAAAGAAAGGCTGTTATCCTTAGATGAGCCTGTCCGTTTTATCTTTTCTCACTCTGCTCTTAAAGAAGGATGGGACAACCCTAATGTTTTCCAAATTTGCACACTACTTGAACCCAAGACAGAGTTTACACGCCGGCAGAAAATCGGGCGCGGTCTGCGGCTTTGCGTCAACCAAGACGGCGAGCGGGTGGAGGACAAAGATGTAAACCAACTGTGCGTTATTTCAGATGAGAATTTCGCCGAGTTCGCAAGCGGTTTGCAGAAAAACTACGAGGACGATTTGGGCATAGTGTTCAACGGCATGACGATAGAATTTTTGGCTGAAATCAAGAGCAAAAAAGAATTTGTGCAAACAACGCTTGATGATGATATGATAGCTAAAACCATCGAACTCAACAGGGCTACGGGGGCTATTGACGAGAGCGGTAAAATTGTCGCCCCTGAAAAGGTTGCGATTCCGTCTGAAATAACCATAAAACGGGCGGAAATAACCAAGATTGTCGAGTGTATTAAAACGAGTGATAAAATTGATGAAACTGTTTTGCAAAGTTTGCCTGTGGAAGTCAAAAAAACCGTACAGGAAGAAATCCCGGCTGAAATTCGAGCGGAAGTTATCGAAAACTTTAAGCAAACCGAATTTATAGATGTGGAAAACAAACCTACTGAACCGATGAAAGAAGCATTAAAGCAAGGCCCCGGAGCTTTGCGGCTGCCCGAACGCGCCGAATACGCACGGCAGGAAATATTCGATTTTCTGCATAATCAATATTCCACACCCGACGTTAGCAACGCCGACAATACCGATACGGCAATCGCAAAACCGGAAGTAATATTTGGCGAGCCGTTCCAAAAATTGTGGGCAAAGATTAGTGCAAGGACAAATTACGAGATAGATTTGGACGATGATTTTTTTAAGGCGCAGGTATTATTGGAGCTAAACTCCAGCAACTGGACGTATGTGAATAAGGTGCAAATTGTCTATGAAGATGCCAAAATCGACCATACGGCAAGCGGCGTTTACGCGACAAGCGGCACAAAAGACATCATGCAAACCATAAGCGCAGCGAACCGCATCCCCGATATTCTGCGCAGTATTGGCGAACAGTGCAACATTTCAAAAAAGTTGGCTTTTGAGATATTTTCCACAAGCGGAAAAGAAAGAGAATTTCTCAATAACCCGCAAGTCTTTACAGAGCAGCTTGTCGCGGTGATAAACAAAATCAAACGCCGCATGGAAGTGGCAAAGATTGTTTATATCCCGACCGGAAGTAACTTTGAAGCGGCGGAAGTCTTTGATGATTTCCGGGATATTGTTGTAAATAAAAAGAAATGTAAAGCCGTTCGTAACAGCCTTTATAACTACATCAAGTACGAAAGCGAAAGGGTGGAACTCGACTTTGCGGAGCGGATTGATAACGCCGGGAACATAGAACTTTTCTTAAAACTGCCAACAAAGAAATACACGATTCCTACACCGTTTGGACTTCATACGCCCGATTGGGCAATTATCAAGCGAACGGTTTACGGCAACACACACGAGATTTATTTTGTCGTGGAAACAAAGGGTTCTTCTGACGATGAGGAACTCCGTAAAATCGAGGAAGCTAAGATTGATTGCGCCAAAGCGCATTACGAAGCTCTCGGTTTTGAGATTATGGAAGGCAATCCTCTTGTGGAAAAGGACAGCAAGTATGTTGTCAAGCAGGATTATAAGGGGTTTGCGCTGGAGGGATGAGGTAAGGATTTCAACAACCAACTTTATGAATGGCATGGTGATAAATAATGATGGCTCATATATCTCCCCGACGACATCCCTGCCTTTTCTAATTCCTCATTAACTTGCGACATCCTTATACATCATCCGTCATTGGCGATACACATTTATCAAGCTAAGAATATTTCCACCCTAACAGCTTTTCGACCACCCCGCTAAAAGCACAATAAACTAAAAATATTCCTGACCTCACTAACTCGAATCAAAACGGGGCTTCCCCCGTTTTGCCCCAACGGACAAAACACAACCGGCAAGCAATGTTTCTGCATATGCAGAAACGATTTTTGAAGTTTTCCCTACCGGGCAAAACTCAAAAATCTGCTTGTTGGGGACACCCCAATCCCCTCAAAATCCATGTTGAGGATTTTGTTAAGCCCGGCGTTGCCGGTCTGCTGCACGTTTCGCGGTGCGAAACGATTTTACGGGGGACACTCAAACGGTCATTAAAAATGTTAATTTCTAACGCGCCTTTCCGATTTCTTTTTCGCCTTGCGAGGTGTTTAGCAAACGGTCGATATTGTGTTTTACGGTGACAAGCTCCTGCATTTGTTCTTTGGCATCACGGTATTCGCTGTAGTGTTTTTTCTTGTCTGCAAGCAGAGCGGCGTATTCTTGTTTTAGGTCGTTTATCTTAGGTAGGGTTTTGAGCTTTAACGCATTAAACGCATCCTTTGCGGCTTTGTGTAAAATCAACGCTCCCTCATTTTCTGCTTTGAATTTTTTGCTGTAACCGGATTTTTGGTACTGCACATAAATGTCCCGTGTGCGACGATAGTTGCTGATTTGTTTTTGTAGTTCCGATATTTCCCTCATCCGCTTTTCGGCGGCTTTAATATCATCGGATATTTGGTTAAATCGCTGAGTAGCCTGTTGGGTCTTTTCTTCCAATACAGCGTAATCGGTCAAGTGGTTTTCTTGTAAAAACACAAGGGATTTGGCCGCTTCTTTCAGATTGTGAATCTTCGCCCACTGTCCATAACCGGGACTGTTTTTTGCCTTTATGCTGTTTTGCACGTTGATGATTAAATTGAATTTCGGAGCTTTTTGCGGCGTGATGATTTTGACCTTTCTGCCTTTGATATAGTCCATGATTTCGTCTTGGGCGTAATCCGCACCCAACGAGCGAAGCCGAATAAACCGTTCTTGTTCCTTTGCCTTAAACGCCAAATGCTTACCCTGCTTGATTTCATACCCCGCCGTTTCCATTGTTTTTAGGAAACTCTCAAAATCGGCGGGTTTGCCGTCTAACGCAGAATCAATCGCTTGCTTTAATTTATCCCGCCATGATGCCGGTCTTTTGTCACCGAGCCACTCACCGTAATGTTTGCCTTTTTTCTGTGGATTTTCAACGATGGACAAACCGTTTTCCACGCAGAGAATATCGCTGATTCGGCGCAACGCCTTAGCCGAACCCCAAAAGTTTTTGAACTTTTTTGAGCAGTCGAGAGATATGGCATTGAAATAAATATGTGAGTGAATGTGATTTTTATCGCTGTGAGTAGCCACAATGTAGGCATGGCGGCCTTTGGTAAAAGACTGCGCTAAGTCATAGCTGATTCGATTGGCTTCATCCGGGGTAATTTCCCCCGGCTTGAACGATTGGCGAATTTGATAGAGAAGAACGTCTTTGTCTTTTTTCTGTTCTCGTCCGGTTGTTTCAGTGTAGATTTTCTTTGACAGTAAAAACTCATGCTGTGCAATGCTTGTGTTGCAGCCGTATGACGTTATAAGCTCCCCGTCTTTGGTTTTGTTCGGGTCTTTGCCGTAATTCATGCTGTCAAATATCGTTTGTTTAATGCTTTTGCCCCGTCTGATTTTAAGCGGCATTAACCGTGTCACAGCCATGATACCACCCCCTTTGCGGCATAAAAAAACATGGCGGCCATTACAAAGAATGACCGCCGTTTAATATTGCCTACACCTCTGATAGGCTTTCAACCATACCGCCGACCTTTTCCCAAAGCCGGCCTACTTGTTCTTGTAAATCCCTAATGTCGTTTTTATATATGCTCCCGGTGGAATTGACGCGGCGGGCAATTTGGTTTATGTTGTTGGTAGCGTTATTCAATAGGGTAAGCACTCTCTGAACCTCTGACACGTCAAGGTGTATGATGTAGCCGTCAATCGCCATTTTGAGTAGATATGCCCTCATATTTTGGATGCCCGCTTCTTTCATTTTTTGCTCGATTAAATCACGTTCGCGTTCCGATACCATGAAATATATGGATTTGTTTCGTTCTCGTTTTGCCAAAAAACCACTCCTTTATCAAGACAAAAACCGAAGCCGTCAAGCTCCGGTTCTTGCTCTTTTATAGATTTTAACCTTACTCCGTTCTCAGTGCCACAACAGGGTCTTTCTTTGCGGCGATTTTTGATGGTATCAGTCCTGCGATAAGGGTCAATCCCATGCTGAGTAACACGAGTATAATCGCTCCGGCAATCGGCAGGGCGGCAATGCCCGACACACCCGAAACAGCCGTTATAATCATATTAGCGGGTATGGTAAGCAATGCGGTAATACCTATACCCAAAGCCCCCGCTACAAAGCCGATAATCAAAGTTTCCGCATTGAATACCCTTGATATATCTTTTTTTGACGCGCCGATACTTTTTAAGATACCGATTTCCCGCGTTCTTTCCAATACCGATACATAGGTAATAATGCCAATCATAATCGACGATACAACAAGGGAAATTCCCACAAATGCCATTAAAATACTGCTTATCATTCCGATTATATTGCTAACTGAGGACATCATCATTCCAACAAAATCCGTGTAGCGGATTGCGTTTTCCTCGTTGGCATTGTTGTAATTGCTGATAAATTCTTCGATTTCTTCTTTTGCGGCAAAATCTGTTGGGTAAATGCTGATGGTGCTTGGCGTGTCTAAATCTACCACTCCCAATAATTCAAGGTTGCCGTCATATGTGGCGGTAGAATTAGCTGCAAATTGCTCTAAAAATTCTTGTTGCTCTGCGGGGTTTAGGGTTGCTAAATAGACTTGCATTTCTTCCGGCAAAGCGGTTATATCCACTTCTTCCGGTTTTGCATCGGGGTCTGCGAAAGGCCTTTTTGTAAAAACGTCAATATCCGGGTTTGCTTTTTGCTCTTTTACAATTTCCGAAGCATTGACTTCATGGATTATATGCTCCGTCAATGTGTGCAGATAACCGATCCCTCCCGCGGAAGAAGTCATGGAGGTGTTTTCATTCGGACGGATTATGCCGACAACATTGATTTCGAGTGCGTTATCTAAAATGTCTTTCATAAAATCGGCATTTTCGCTCATATCAACCCATGAATCGTCTATTTTTTCATAGAGGTCAGAGCTTAGAGCCATTTTGAAACTAAGGTCTAACAATTCCTCAAAGGTAAACGCCGCTGTTTCGACCTCGAAGGTGTCGTTATTCTGTGCCGCTTTCATCATTTCGTTAATGTCGTTTGAATCCATTAAACCCAAAGCGTACAAGGCAAAGTCGGTGATTCGGTTGTTTTCATCAACAAACAAAACAACTTCGTTTTTCTCCTGCGGCCAGCGTCCTGCCAAAACATCGTATTGCGTATCAAGCAAAGTGGGGTTATCAAGCAGTTCCGTCCATACGTTCATACCGCTTCCGCCCATCATATCCATGCCGCCCATTGCACCCATGCCGCCGTTCATATCAGCCATGCCGCCGCCCATGTTCGGGAATAAATTTGGCGGGTTGATTTGCTTTATCTCGTTTGAATAGTCGGTGTCATAGATATTTAAGTTTATGTTGTAGGTGTAGCGAATCGCATTTGTAAGCGAATCTAATTCCTCACGGTTATCCTCTATATGCCGCATAAAGGCTGTAAGGTCGTTTTCGGTGACGCCGGACATTATGGAGTTTAACATACCGCTCATTACATTGTTAGAATAAACGGTGTCGATTTCGTCATTTTCCGTGTTAATCTCACGCAAATCCCGCATAGCTTCTATCATTGCCGCCATATCGGCAACCGCACTTTCTATGGTGATGGGATAGGTAGATAATGTATCTTCTTGCACTTTGTTAATGTAAGCCTGCGAGCCGCTCGACAGAGCCATAATCAGTGCTATACCGATAATGCCGATGCTGCCTGCGAAAGCGGTCATAAAGGTACGCGTTTTTTTCGTAAGAAGATTATTCGCACTCAAAGACAACGCCGTGAAAAAAGACATGGATGTTTTTTTAGAGCCTTTAGTTTTTTTCTTTTTATCCGCAGACTTTTCTTCTTTTGCTTCATATGGGTTACTGTCACTTACTAAACGCCCGTCAAAAAGATTGATGATCCGTGTTGAGTATTCCTCAGCCAATTCTTTATTATGCGTTACCATAATCACCAACCGCTCTTTGGCGATTTCCTTTATCAATTCCATAATCTGCTCGCTCGTTGTTGAATCAAGCGCGCCCGTAGGTTCATCGGCAAGCAGTATATCGGGGTTGTTGATAAGCGAACGGGCAATAGATACACGTTGCATTTGCCCGCCGGACATTTGCCCCGGCTTTTTGTGGATTTGGTCAGCAAGCCCTACTTTTTCCAATACCTCGACAGCTCTCCTGCGCCGTTCGGTTTTGGAAACACCCGAAAGGGTCAGAGCAAGCTCCACGTTGGATAAAACCGTTTGATGGGGTATCAGATTATAATTTTGGAATACAAACCCGATGCGGCGGTTGCGGTAGGTGTCCCACTCCCCGTCTGTAAAGTCCTTTGTAGACTTTCCGTTTATAATAAGGTCGCCCGTGGTATATTTGTCTAACCCGCCTAAAAGGTTCAGCATGGTAGTTTTACCGCAGCCGGATGGGCCTAAAATCGACACAAATTCATTGTCCCTAAATTTTAGGTCAATACCTTTCAGAGCTTCCACGGTGGTCGCAGCTAACTCGTAATTTTTGGTGATGTTCTTTAATTGCAGCATTTTATTTCCCCTTTTCCATTTTTGTATTGCTCCCCCGATTAAATCTTGCGTTTTAGCGCGTCGGATTTTTGTTGTCAGGCGGTGCGGCAAAACCGCAGAAATGCTTGCGCCTTTCAAGGGGTTGCCGTGCCGAATGGCGGCAAAAAGACAAGCGATAAGGTGCAAGATTTAATCGGGGGAGCAATATTTGAGCCTCGTTTCCTTCGGCTCGTATATCAGTATACAGGGCGAACCTCAACTGAGTATCAACAAACGGTGCTTTTCCGGTTGATATTCAGTTGAGGTTTCTATGATAATATGCTATTATATAGATGGAGGATTTGAGCTATGTTTAGAATTTTAGTCGTTGAGGACGATGCCAATATACGAAAACTCATGTGTGCCGTTCTTCGTCAAAACGGATTTGAAACCCTGCGAGCCGATGATGGACTACAGGCTCTTGACGTTATGGATAAAGAACATATTGATTTGGTTGTGCTTGACCTAATGATGCCGAACATGGACGGATACGAATTGACAAAAGAGCTTCGCTCGGCATGGGAACACTTACCCATATTGATGGTTACAGCGAAGCAAGAACCAAAGGACAAGCACAAAGGCTTTCTCGCCGGAACAGACGATTATATGACAAAGCCTGTTGACGATCAGGAGCTTGTATTCCGCATCAAGGCTCTGCTTCGACGCAGCCAAATAGCAAGTGAACGAAAAATAGTCATCGGCGATGTCGTATTGGATTATGATAATTTGACGGTAACGAAAAACAGCGAAATGATTACACTGCCGCAAAAAGAATTTTATTTATTATTCAAGCTCCTATCCTATCCGGGGACGATTTTCACCCGTTTGCAACTTATGGACGAGATTTGGGGGATGGAATCCGACACGAGCGACCATACGCTCAATGTGCATATAGGCCGCCTGCGTGAACGCTTTTACAGTTGGACAGAATTTGAAATTTTAACGATACGCGGGCTTGGCTACAAGGCGGTGAAAAAAGCATGAAGAAAAATCGGAAAATCTGTAAAGCACTTCATCCGCCGAGAGCGGTAAAAAAACGGTGGGGGCTTGCCGTATCATTGGTGCTGCTTGTTTTTTCAATTATGTTGGCGGCAATGCTACTGGCGGGATTGCTTGTAATGGTCTTGCATTTTACAGGAGTATTCCGCTTTTGGGAAAACACCGGCGAACATACGGGTAATTTTTCGATAATCCGGTTTATATTATCAATGATGATTTTCAGTACCATATTAGGAACGGCAATAACGGCTTTTTTCAGCAAAAAAGCCTTAAACCCCATACGAAAAGTCGTCAAGGCTACAAACAAAATTGCCGAGGGGGATTTTAATGTGCGGGTGGAAATCGGCGGGATATATGAACTCGAAGAATTGGCAAACAGTTTCAACAAAATGGCGCAGGAATTATCTTCCATCGAAACCTTGCGCAGTGATTTTGTAAACACCTTTTCCCATGAGTTCAAAACGCCTATTGTGTCATTGAAAGGGTTTGCTAAACTGTTAAAGGATAGTAATTTGCCCGAATCAGAGCGACAGGAATATCTTGATATTATTATTGCGGAATCTGAACGTCTTGCTACCCTTTCCACCAATGTACTACGCCTTTCAAAGTGCGAAAACATTGAAATCATGCCCGATAAAAAAACATTCCGGCTTGATGAACAAATACGGGGGGCGATTGTTTTAACCGAGCCGAAATGGGCGGCAAAGGAAATATCATTCGATGTTGAAATGGGTGAAGTGATTTACGAATCTAACGAGGATTTAACACAGCAAATTTGGTTGAACCTTTTAGATAACGCAATCAAGTTTTCAGAAAACGGCGGTACTATTAAAATCCGTCTTGATTGTTGGAATGGCGGCACTCGTTTCACTATTTTAGATAACGGTGTCGGTATGGACAAAGAAACCCTGTCCCATATTTTCGATAAATTCTATCAAGGCAACGCTTCCCGAACAAATATAGGGAACGGCCTCGGTCTTACAATCGTCAAGAGGATCACAGAGTTATGCGGCGGAAAAATAAATGTTCAGAGTGAACCGGGAAAGGGCAGTAGGTTTACGGTATTTTTGCCAACAGGTGAGTGAATGTACGAACAACCCCCCTTGCCGCCATCGCCCCTACCCGCTTGGCGGCAAAGGGGCTTTTATTTCACCCGACAATCGCTTCCTGCTTCTTTGACAGCCCGACAGCCGTATTGCCCGTAGCAGTTCCAACCATTGGAGCGTTTGCCTGTAAATCACCGAGAATGGACGGTTTTTTCGCGATTGCTCTGTCCGATGCTCCGACAGGCGGCTCTTGGTTTTCTTGCGTATTGTCGTTGCGGTTAAGGCTCAAAGCCGCATTAAGATAGTCTAATCTTGCCGATTTTTCCGACAATTCTTTTTCAAGATGGAACGGCTTTTGCAGCTCCAGTTCCGCTGTTTTCATGTCCTGTTCTAACTGCGCTACATGGGTTTCCACCGACAGCAGCCGTTGGGGGATTTTTTCGAGTGCTTCATCTAATTTTGTCACTTTTGCAAGAATTTCCCTGCCCAATTCAGCTTCATAACTCATATTTCCTTTTAGCTTGATGTAGTGGTGCTGATTCGTTGTGCTGTAATAAATGTACATATCAAAACCGCGGTATTTGCCGATTTTAGCTTCTTTGGTGTCCCTAATCGTCTTACAGGCTTCGTGCAGAGCTTCAGCGGCCTTTGCTTTTTCTGTGTATACAACTCCATTCAACAGGAGCGGTGAAAGACCGCCCTCACCCGGTTTTGTTTCAGCAGCAAGAGCTGCCATATCGGACTGTAAACTCTTGATTGCCGCTTTTCCGTTTGCTATTCCTTCGGGAAACTCTTTGAGCAGTTTATCCTCTAATGTGTACCGACCGCTTAAATAGTCCGATTTCAAGAGCCGCATACGCGAAACCTCAATGTCTAAATCCATCTTTTCACGGATTCTATCATCACCGGCACAAAGGGCCTTGATTTCAGCGTAAGACAACACGCTTTCGTCAACATCTTCACAGGAACGCACAGGGGATTTTGAGGTCATAATTTGACTGATAAATTGCTGTTTTTTCTCGATTGTTTGCCATAAATAGGCATCGAAAGTCCCCTCTGTAACGTAACGGCAGACGGTGACTTCCTCATTTTTATTGCCGTATCGTACCGTTCTTCCGGCACGTTGCGCCAAATCTGAAGGCCGCCACGGGCAATCCAAATCATGCTGCATAATAATCCGGTCTTGGACGTTGGTTCCGACCCCCATCTTGAAGGTACTTCCCATCAAAACACGCACTTGCCCGCTTCGGACTTTTGCAAACAGCTTCTTTTTTTGCCCCTCGGTGTCGGCATCGTGAATAAAAACGATTTCGTGTTCGGGTATGCCTTTGAGAATCAATTTTGCCTTAATATCGTCATACAAATTGAATGAACCGGGATAAATCCCCCTTGTGTAATTTTCCGCTGTTTCCATGATGTGCCTATTCAAAACTTGTTGCTTGCCCGCTTCCGACATATGTTTGATCCGCTTTCTCTGTTCTTTGTTTAACCCCCAAATATTCTCTTTCGGAGTTGAAATGTCGCAAAACATGAGCTGTGTTGATTTGTTGGCTTTGGTATCTTCCCAAACCTCAAATATCTTGTTTGTACAAGCGTTTACTTTGCTGTTCGGATCATCGGGCAGCATATCGTTAATCAGCCTTTGGTCAAGTCCGATTTTCCGTCCGTCACTGGTTATTTTTAACATATTATCCTCGGACGGGTCAACGCCGCCGCCGTGTATTCTTTCCGCACGTTTTGACAGTTCCTCAACCATTTCTGTTTGAATTGCAGTCGGCTTTACTACCACGGTTTCGTAGTTGGCTTTGGGCAGAGGAAGGTTTAACATATCAGACGTTTGAATATCTGTTACTTCACGAAAAATCGCCATAAGTTCCGCAACGTGTTGTCAAGGGGGTTGGAAAAATTTTTTAATTTTTTTCTTGTTAAGGTGTCAATGATGAGTGAAAGAATTTCAAAACAGACCGTGCGATGGTCTGGACAGGCGAGCGAAAGTTGAGACAGGTTTTGATACGGGTATTGCTCCAAGCATTGTAAACAGTGACTTTTTGCCTTGCATCTTCCAATGATGTAAATATTTGTCGTTTGTAAAATCTCAGCATATCTAAGCCATGCTGCCGTTCAACTCGTCCGTTGTGCTTGGGTGTGCCGACTTTGATTCGGCGGTATTTGATGCCCAACACCGTAAGTATTTGCTCAAAATGGGTATCTTCCAAACGTTTCTGCCCTGTTAAAGCGTTCGTAAACTCCCAACCGTTGTCGGTCTGCACTTCCTTGATTTTGAATGGTGCAGAAATGATTGCATTGCGTAAAAACAGACTTGAAGCATGGTCGTTATGTTCGGCGTGGATTTCCCGGTAACACCAACGGGAATATTCGTCTATCAAGGTGTATTGGTACAGTTTTTCGCCATATCTACAAACTTTCGGAACGTGTTTGACATCTATTTGCACACGTTCACCGGGATATGTACCACCGTCGTATATCTCCGGCTTTTTCGGACGAACAAGCGGAACCCCAGGCGAAGCGAAGTGCTTCCGAAAAAACCGCTTGAAACCGCCGTAACTACGGGTGTAACCTCTTTCCAACAGTTCTTGATACATCAGCAGCGGAGGAAGAAACCCGCACTCCCGCGTCACGGCTATCATCAACTGTATCTCCGCTTCGGTGTGGGCGTTCGGGTGATGATGAGGGCGATGTGACTTGGCGGCAAGGCTCTGCCAACTGCCATCCAACTTGTACAGCCAATCATACGCAGTCTTCGCCGGTACACGCCAATACCCGCTTATCCGGGATACCGCGTGTTTATCTCCTTTTTTCTTCGCTTTATCTATCCTCTCCAAAAACCTTTGACACCACCGTGCCTGCTTACCATGACAGGTCGCTCCTTTCGGTTCGATTATGGTTTGCTTCTTCACTCACCATTTTACCAAACCATGAGCGGCTTGTCTTGCTTATGCTTTCACTTATCTATTGTACCTTAACATGGAAAAATTTTTTAATTTTTTTCATTTTACCCCTTGTATTATTCGCATAAATGTAGTATAATTAATCCAAGCCTATTCAATGAAAGGTGTTTTGAAGATGGAATATATGACTGCAAAAGAAGCAGGAGAGCTTTGGGGAATAACCACAAGGCGAGTACAGGCTCTCTGCGAGAACGAACAAATACCGAACGCAACAAGACTTGGGAAAGTGTGGGCGATTCCTAAAGGTACACCGAAACCTCTTGATGGGCGGACAAAGATTGCTAAAAAGCAAAAAGAGGGTGTTGAATTGCGAAAGAGCAATCGTCAACTAACAGGAGGCAAGAAAAAATGACCCCTGAACAAAAGGCTCGCATTGAAATTGATAAGCGGTTGGCTGAATCGGGGTGGCTGTTGCAGGATAAACGTGAACTTAATCCTGCCGCCGCACCGGGCGTTGCCGTGCGTGAATTTCACACAGACACGGGACCGGTAGATTACCTTTTGTTCCTTGACAGAAAACCTGTGGCTATCGTTGAAGCCAAGAAAGATGACGAGGGGCAGAATATCACTTCCCATGAAACTCAATCCATACGATACGCAGAAAGTAGCACAAAATGGGCTGTGAACGGAAT
>Ga0099364_10005639_pt1 | contig 18524 bp, 12 predicted proteins | sample TergutTh196P3_FD_73070 | JGI IMG/M metagenome (GOLD analysis project Ga0099364, IMG submission 73070) | Microcerotermes parvus P3 segment gut microbial communities from Pointe-Noire, Republic of the Congo - Th196 P3 | ecosystem: Host-associated > Arthropoda: Insects > Digestive system > Gut ...
TCACCGAGCCACAGTTTGCCGAGAGGGAGATCAAATTCCTTCAAAATCGGTTGCACCAGTTCGAGTTTCGCATTGCGGAACTGGAATGTGCCGGTCGATTCCCATTGACCGACCCGCAGGGGGAATGAATTTTTATCTGTGAAAAAATAAAACGATTCGTCCGTCCATTGATTCGACACGGTACTGTAATCGCGGAAAAAACCTTCGATGCCGCAGGGAAGACATCCGCCGCTTGTATCAATGCCGCGATGGGAGACGCTGAACCGATAGTATCCGTTTGTCGGCAATCTAAGCGGTTCGCTGTGCCAGTAGGCGGTGTCTTTTCCGTTTCCGGTAACTTGCAGGATGTCGGGCGGGATGCGTTCGCCTGTGCCGTTAGTGAGCCGCCAGTCTTGGGCGGTGAGAGGCGTGGAGAAAAGGACGATAAAAACGAAGAGACGCAGGAATGTTACGGACATAGAAAGTTCCCTTATGTTGAAACCGCTTCTAGGGAGGGGCGATTATACCCGAAGAATACCGGTGCCGCAATCTTGGGTGCGGCTTTGCCTGCTTTGTGTTAACTCAAACCGCAAACGGTAGATTTTTTTGATATATTGATTTCGTGTCGATATTTTGTTCTCTATCCGTGTTTTATCCGTGTAATCCGCGGCTAAAAACATTTTCCTTTTACTATTTGAGGTGTTAACTTTTATCTGCCAGGACATTGACAACCAACATGTTTCGCAACGGGTCATACCTTGTTTTTTTTAATGCTTTCGATAGAATGCGCAAAGGACTTGAAGATGTCTTTTCCTTTTTCCGAAAATGTACTGGTCGAAAACACTGATTCCCACAATGAAAGAAACCCCGGAAGGGGCGGAAATTCCCTCACACGTCCTCATGCTCCGCGCCGGACTCATTGCCCAAATCATGGCAGGAGCCTACGCCTATCTGCCGCTCGGACTGCGAGCCCTACACAAAGCGACGCAAATCGTCCGCGACGAAATGAACAAAGCCGGTGCCGTCGAACTGCTCCTGACCGCCCTCTGTCCCGCCACACTCTACGAACAAACAGACCGAATTGACGTGTTCGGAAACGTCCTCATCAAAACAGACTTGCCAAGAGGCGGCAAAAAAATTCCCGTCGTCTTTTGTCCCACTCACGAAGAGGAAATCACCGAAATCGTTGCCCGATTCGTCGCCAGTTACCGGCAAATGCCCTTAACGCTCTACCAAATTCAAACGAAGTTCCGCAATGAGGAGCGTCCCCGTTTCGGCGTACTGCGGACCAGCGAATTCACCATGAAGGATGCGTACAGTTTTCACCCAACGCTTGAATCGCTCAATGTAACGTACAAAGAAATGTATGAGGCGTACAGCAAGATTTTTAGCCGCTGCGGTTTGCCCTATCTAGCGGTCGAAGCGGAGTCGGGACCCATCGGCGGCGATGCCTCTCACGAATTTATGATTCCTTCGCCGAATGGCGAAGACAAGATTGTCTATTGCGCAAAATGTGCCTACGCTGCCAACACCGAAAAGGCGGAAGTCGGCGGCGGCAACAAGCCGATGGACACCAGCATCGTTGTAAAAAACATTGCCGAACTCGACACGCCGGGAGCGCACACCGTCGAACAGGTTTGCGCTTTTCTCAAAGTGAAGCCGACCAGGTTGATCAAAACATTGATTTATCTTGCCGATGATAAGCCGATTGCGGTGCTGATTCGCGGCGATCACGATGCCAACGAAAACAAAATCCGCCGAGTACTGAACGCGCAAAAACTGGAACTTGCTGATCCGGCAACGATTGAACGGGTAACGGGCGCACCGGTTGGTTTTGCAGGTCCCGTAGGTATGAGAGAAGCGATTCCGATATACGCCGACTATTCTATTCTGGAAGCCGTCAATGCCGTTACCGGGGCAAACAAGAACGAAAAACATCTTGTCAATGTCAATCTATACCGAGACTTCGATCCGGCAAAGTTTGCTGATTTGCGTAACGCTGCCGAGGGGGATCCCTGTCCGCGTTGTGCGGGTAAGTTGTCCATTCAGTCGGCAATCGAAGTGGGACACGTTTTCAAACTCGGCACTAAGTATGCCGAGTGCTTGAATGCCAAGTTTTTGGATGCCGACGAAACACAGAAAACGATCATCATGGGTTGTTACGGAATCGGCGTAAACCGAATCGTAGCGGGATTGGTGGAAACCTCTCACGATGACTCGGGGATCATTTTTCCAGTGAATCTTGCGCCGTATGAAGCCGTGATCTGCCCGATGAAGATTACCGACAGGGCAACGATGCGACTCGCCGAAACGTTGCATGACGGACTGGAAGAGCGGGGAATCGATTGTATCGTCGATGACCGCGACCAGCGGGCGGGGGTGAAGTTCAAGGATGCCGATTTGATCGGCTTTCCGTTGAGGATTGTGATTGGCGAAAAGGGGCTTGCCGAGGGGCAGTTGGAAATTAAATGGCGTTGGGACAGTGCGCCGGCGATGTTGCCGGTCAAGAATGCGTGTGCGGAGATTGCGCTAATGCTTGATGAAGAGCGCAACACCAGCAAACGCTTTCATGAAAGCCGAGGGGAACGAGGCGGCGATGGTGAATGAAAAACAAATTGCACCAACAAGCGGAGCCGCAACCTTAAAATTGCGTCTCTGTAATCTAATACGTCAGTAAACATTTAATAACGGAGCCCGTTTGACTTGCCGACAGAGCATCGTTGATCTGTCCAAATGGGAACGTGTGCGTAACGAACTCATCCGCCCGAAGTTTGCCCTGACGAATCCAATCGCAGAGCGGCTTCTGCGCTTCACGCTCACGGAAACGTGTGGGCCACTGATGCACGAATAGATTGAAATTGTAAGGACCGAGACTCTTTTGCACCGGAATCGACTCGCAACCGAGCACGCCGTAAATACAAATCGAGCCACCCAGTTTGACGAGCGGAAGCGTCAAGTTGACGATGTTTTCGCTGCCGACAGCGTCAATGATTGCGTCCAGGGGGGCGCGTGAATCTTTCAACGCGGGGACATCTTCCGGCAACATCACCTGGCTGGCACCCATTTCAAGGATTTTCGCATGTCGGGACTTGTTCGGCTCGACCACGCCGATCCAATTTAAGCCGAGAAGCCGGGCAAACTTTATGAAACTCAACCCGACGGGACCCGCCCCGAAGATCAAAATGTCATCCCCCTCTTTCAAGTGAAAATCGCCGAAAGCGGCATAGACTTCCCGCCAAGTGCAGAGCATCGCCGCCTCTTCAAGCGGAATGTCTTTGTCCACTACCCGTTGGATTTCGCATGATTCGAACCAACCATGTTCTGCATCTGCCGCTCCGTCCTCCACCATTGCATCGTGGTCGTGCACGAGAACGTACTCGCAGAATCCGCCCCAACCGCAATGGATGTTCGGATCACCATAATCGCCGAGCATTCCGCCGATGGCATGATCGCCGACCTTAAAATTGCGGACTTTTTCGCCGACCTCTTCGACGATTCCAACTCCTTCGTGTCCCAAGACAAGCGGATATTGATCGACACCGGGGAAATGTCCTTCGATGAGTTTTCGGTCGGTGGCGTTGCAAATGGCGGCGACCTTGTTCTTGACCAATGCCTGGTACTGTCCCGGCTTCGGCTTAGCGACCTCGATGATTTCCACTTGATTCGGTTTGACGGCAGCAATGGTTTTCATAATAGGGGAGTCCTTTGGGTTAAGTTATACCACGTCATGCCAACATCTATCATTTACCCTTTGTGAATCTTTGTGTCCTTCGTGCCTTTATGGTTAATCCTTTTTAGCACAAAGACACGAAGAACACACAAAGGAAAAAAAGTGAAGTTATACTGCAACACGTCAATAATTTTCCTTTTTTCCCTTCGTGTCTCCCTTGTGCCCTCTGTGTCTTTGTGGTTAACCCTTTCTTAACCACAGAGACACAAAGAGCACGAAGATTCACAAAGAAAAAAGCGCAATCACTGGCGTTGTACAGTATATTGGCAGTTTGAGGTTCAATTCTTCGCCATGTCGGCAAACAGGTCAACAAGCGCAAAATACGCCTTGTCGAAAAGCGGTTTCATTTTAGCATAACTTTCTTGGTTTTCCTTATTCGGTTCAAGGGTTTCTTCAATACGGATAAAACGGTCGATCACTTCAAAGTCGGGAAACAATCCCACTCCGACTCCGCCGACGACGGCTGCGCCCATTGATGTCGCCTCTTCGAGAAAGTTCGGTCGCTGTACCCTGACATTGTAAATGTCCGCCATCATCTGTAACCAAACTTTCGATTTCGCTCCGCCGCCGATGATTGTCATCGTTTCCATCGGCACATGGTTACGGAAAATATCCACAATGATACCAAGATTGTAGGTAATCCCTTCCATGACACTCCGCACCACATCGGCACGGGTCGTTGCCAGTGTCAAACCAATGAATGCCCCGCGTGCGTCGGGATTCCACCGGGGACTCCGTTCGCCAAGCAAGTACGGCAAAAAGAGTACGCCGTTGGCACCGGGAGGACTTTCCAACAGCAACGCATTCAAAATTTCATAAACATTCTGGTTGAGTTGACCGGCACGAAGGGTTTCCTCTGTACCGATTTTATCTTTGAGCCACTGATAAGCCGCTCCCGCAGTTTGCACCGAGCCGGAGGGATGCAGGTAGCCCGGCACGACGTGCGCCCAGTTCATGGTTCGCATCTGCGGATCGACAATCGGCTCCTTCACGGTCAGTGCCACCCAACTGCTGGAGCCGAGATAGTTATAGGAAGTGCCGGGCTTGATACATCCGACTCCGACACCGGCACAACTTCCGTCGCCTCCGCCGATACAGACGGGTGTTCCTTTTTTCAAGCCGGTTGCCGCTGCCGCTTCTGCGGTGATTTCTCCCAACACAGTCGTCGAATCAAACGCACCGGGAAACATCGAACGCTCTACACCGGCAATGTCGATCATCATGTCCGACCATTGCATCGTGTTAATGTCGAACGCGTTGGTTCCCGACGCATCGGAAAAGTCGGTCGCAAACTTGCCGGTGAGGCGAAAGTTGATGTAATCCTTCGCACAAAGCGTCATTGCCGTTTGGCGATAGATGTCCGGCTCATTATTCTTGATCCACATCAGTTTTTCGAGAACATAGACTGCCGCTACACGGTGTCCGACGATTTTGTAAGCATCTTCCAGTGAGATTTCGCCGAGGATGTCCGCCGCTTCTTTTTCGCTGCGCTGGTCGCAGTAGAGGATCGACGGGCGGAGTGCATTGCCTTCACGATCAACGCAGGTACAACCCATCATTTGTCCACTGAGTGCTACAACAGCGATGTTTGCCGGTTCAACTTTGGCGTGAGCGAGTAGGTTTTGACTCGACCGGCAGATGGCGTCCCACCAGTCGGAGGGATTCTGCTCTGCCCAGGTGCGGTTGAAATAGTTCGTTGAATACGAAATAGTTTCGCTGGCAACGAGCTTTCCCTCTTCGGAAAAAAGCGTTGCCTTGTTGCCGGATGTGCCTAAATCGTGTGCTAAAAGATATTTCATGAAGGCTTCTTTTATTAGATTTGTTCGGAAACCGTCCTTGCGCTATGCTCCCCAAATTGTAGCAACTTTTGACCAAACAACAACACCAACCCGGAAGCGGAACAGAGTCAAAGGATTAACCACAAAGACACAAAGAGCACGAAGGAGACACGAAGGAAAAAAGACGAATTATTGCCGTGCCGCAGTATAGTGTCCGTTTATGGTATAGTATAACTCCTGTATGTCCACTTACGTTTGTCCCTACTGCTTTCGCCGGACGGATGTCGATATCATCCGCTTTCGATGTGCCAATACTTCCTGTAATGGACAAGACAGGATCCGTGCCGAATTCGAAATGGACCGTCCCCTCCTCCCCACCGAGACACCGAGACTCTCTCGAACCGTCTTTGAAGTTGCGAGTCCCGGATCGTTTCTTCGTCTCTTCGGTAAGAAAGCCCCGCGCGAGGCTCACTGTCCGAAGTGTACCCAACGCACCTCCATCCGCGCTTGCCCCAATTGCCACAGCCCTTTTCCCCACGGAGTCGATGAACTCTCCAACATGGTTATTGCGATCATCGGAAGCAAAGAAACGGGCAAATCCAATTACATTGCCGTATTGATCCAACGAATCTACGAATTATACGAACAGTTTCAATGGACGCTCCTTGCTATGGATGATGCGACGATGAAACTCTATAAATCTACGTTTTATAGTCCTTTGTACGAAAGCGGTATGGCAGTCGATGTTACCGGCACCGGGGCGGCAGTCGGTGCCGTTGTGCGGAATCCGCTTTTGTATTCACTGAGTATTACCACCGGACACAAACTAAAAACAATCACGCTCGCCTTTTTCGACACTGCCGGTGAAGATTTGAGCGATAGAGAAGGGGGATTCGATGTCATCGAGTCGATGGGAAAGATCAACCGGTACATTTACAATGCATCGGGAATTATTCTGCTCGTTGATCCGCTTATGGTTCCCGAAATCCGAAAAAAGGTTGAACTTTCCGGGATACCGGGCATGATGTCCCATCCGGCAAATACTGCGGCGGGAAACATTATTTCCCGCGCTGCCGAATTGATTTACCGCAGTCAGAATTTGCCCCGTTCAAAAAAGATCGACATTCCGCTTGCCGTTGTTTTTTCCAAAATTGATTTACTGAAAAGCATCCTCGGCACCGATGCAGCGGTCTATCAACAGAGTCGCCACAGAGGGGGATTCAGTCTCGCCGATTTCCAAAACAATAATGACTGTATCCGTGATTGGATCAGCGAATACGACAAGCAATTTATGCAGGCGACTCCGCTTTTCAAGGACTCGGCGTTCTTTGGAATCAGTGCATTAGGGGGCAACCCGGACACGAATCGAAAACTTCCCTTTCCGAAGCCGCACCCCATCCGCGCCGAAGACCCTTTTTTGTGGTTGCTGTGGAAAAACGGAATTATCAAGAAACAATAGACCAAAAATAGCGCCATTACGGCTCGTTGTGTTTTGAAAAAACATATCTCACACATTCTTCCGCCATCTGGGTAGTCGCATCTCCTTCGCCTCCACAAGGGAAATAACAAGATAATAACCGGGGGGATGATTTACTCGCCCCACCCGGTTACAGAACTACTTCCTTCGCCGTGCCCTTGCCAAGCCGAGTCCTGCCAAGCCTAAACCGAATAACGCAAGCGTGGCGGGTTCGGGAACGGCATTAGAATCACCCGGTCCCGGCGGTAGGGCATCGCCTGGAAACTGACCAGGATCGAAAGGATCGGTGGGGTACGGATCAGGATCCCACATGTTCTCCAGAAAACTCGCCGCGAAAAACGGCGTGGTTACTGAGCCAAATATACTGTTGCTGCTGAGGTCGAAGAACGTGACTTCCGTCGCATTCATATCGTATCCCAGTGCCGACCAGTCGCCGGTAAGTCCCGCAGTAAGCCACGAATCGTACATCATCATCGTGTTGTAATCAGTGTACCATCCGTTTATTCCCTGGAAATAGTATTTGTCTCCGACATTTGTATAGACAAGATTCCCGTTTGCGTTCGCCGAGCCGGTAATCGCCATCAGGGCATTTGACATGTGTCCGAGCAACTCATAATCCTTTCCATTGGTATAAGCCGAGTGGTAGATATGATCGAACAAAGACTGGATTTGCGTCTGCTGTGTGGCAGTGTAGGGGGACGTGTAGAGCGATGTCATCGTTCCATTCCAAGTGGTATTGAACATAGTCATATTGCCCTTACTGCCGAAGGTCGGATACATCAGGTAGAGGCTTTCGCTCACGCCGTTGATGTCTCCCGTGAATTCCAGACCGCTCACATATCCGCCGGACAGCAACTTACCCGTCGCGTATGCGGAGTCTAGTTTAAGTGTAACCTGCATATCTGCTTGGGCACTGGAGGCAACGAAAAGGATTGCCAGTCCCAAAATTGCGGTGAAAAGTGTTTTACTCATTGTAGTTCTCCTTATCTGTTAGTGTTAACTATCTGTCGTATTAACTATCTAGCAATTACAGTGCCAAAAAAAACAAAAACCTTTGTTTTTAAGGAAATTCCCTCTAGTTATTCGCATCAGAGCCGCGACCGGAAGGTCATGGTACTGAAAAATCAACATCGCACCCTTCCGATTGCGGCTCTGAAAGGTATTTTTAGAGGTTCCCTAAAGAAACAGATGTGCGTTAAGATGTCCGAATCGGCAATAGGACAAAATGCACCATTTTGAAACAAGTGTGGCGTTTTGATACAGCGCACGAATAGACCCTGTATCGGCTATCGATGTGATGTAACCGCTGGTGTATTGTAGCCTGCCGTTTTTGCGGTACAATGACCTTTTCCTTTTCGCCTTTCTGAAAAACTAATGCCGTTTGACCCCTATGCCCTCTGCCCCGGCGGACGAGATAAAAAAATCCGCTTCTGCTGTCCCCAAATGCTCAAAGAAATCGAACAGGTCGAACGTCTGCTTGAATCAGAACAAACCGGTGCATGTCTCGCCTACATCGAAACACTCGAAAAAAAACATCCTGACTGCGCTTGCCTCACTGCCGCTAAACTTACCATCTATCGAGCCGAAAACCGCTGGCAGGAAGCACTTTCAGTGGCAGAACAATTTCTCATCCGAGAGCCGGATAATCCTGTCGCCGCCGCAGAATACGCCCTCGCCCTCACCGTTACCGGCAATCCCCAACTTGCCGTTTCCACGCTCGTCGATGCCTTCGAGCGGTCAACCGACCACTCCGTACACAGTACATTGCTCCACACCGCCCTGCAAGTGAGTGCCTACCTCTTCGTCCGCAGTGTCGTTGTTCCGGCACTCGCCATCGGACACGTCCTCAAAGAGATACCGGCAACCGCCGAACAGGCAAATATGCTTTTGTTCCGCGCCACTTCGGAAAGCAGCATTCCGCTCCTTCTCCGTGACTGGTCTTTCGATTTTAACTGTCCCGACAACTTTCCCGAAAAAGACACGTTCGACGAAATTACGGTACTCGTCCGAATGATGTACTGGAAACAAGCACTGTCCCTGCTGGAAACATTGATTCCCCACGCCGATGCTTGGTCGGGTATTTGGCACAACATCGCGACCGTGCGCCTTTGGCTCTTGGACAACGAAAAAGGTTGCGAGGCTTTGAAAACCTACGCTTCGCTCCCCAACGTCCCCCTGGAAGATGCGGCGGATGCCGAAACGTTACGCTTGATGTTCACACCGGATCCGCTCGGTGATCAAACAGAGTCACTCTCCGTCGGATACACTATTACGGACACCGACAAAGCACTGGAAAAACTTCTGTCCGATCCATACTTCCGCCATATCGACCTCCTCGAATGTATGATGTCCCCGCCGCCGCGAGGGGGGTTCATGATGCATAATCGTCCGATGCCCCTTCCCGATGAGGCTTCGACACTGGAAAACATCCCTTCGTATAGGTCTCTTGTTATGTTGTTTGGTAAAGAAACGGATCGGGAGGCTCGGCTTATGGCTCAAGCCTTTCTCGCCGACGAACGGGATTCTGTCGAAGCAAAGTTCCGCGAAGTTCTCGGCGATCTCATCCAAATTCCCGGCGAGGTGGTCGAAAAAAAAACTATTTCCCGAACCCGGATTTTGATGGAGTGCCGCTTTGTTACTCCCTCAATGGACGATTCCGGCAGAGAATCGATCCAACATTTAGTCAATGATTACTACACCACGTTGCTGCCCGAACAATGGCTTGCCCTGCCGCTGGGTTTGTTCGACGGTAAAACACCCGGCGAAGCGGTAAAGGAGCCGAAATACACGGTTTCACTCTTGGCAACGATCAACATGATCGAATCGTGGACACGCGAAACAGGGAACATCGCCGTTGCTTCCACTCTTCGGTCCCGCCTTGGTTTACCGGAACCGGGCACGATCACCGTCGCGGAGAGTTCCGCAGAAGACGACCCTCTGGCGGCATTGGATGCGTATCCGGTTTGGCGTTGGCACCGTTTCGATGTGAACAGCCTTTCGACGGAGACGCTTGCCGGCGGATTGCAAATCGTGTTGGGTATGCATGAACTGCGGACGGCTTCCCGATTCGCCGAAGAACTGCTGAACCGACCGATGGATTCAATGGAGTTTCCTATACGGATTATGGCGTTTGAAGCGTTGATTGCCGCTTCGCAGGAGGACGGCAATTTTGATCAAGCCCTGCTCTGGGTGGAGCGCGGAAAGAGCGAAACGGCGGCGCAGAACATTTCCGATGCGGCTTGGTACTTGCATGAGATTACCTTGCAGTTGATGAATAAGAATGGTCGAGCGGCAAACGATGCCATTATGTATTTAGCCACTCACTACGGAAACGATGCGGATGTGATGCAGTCGTTGCAGGAGTTGCTTGTACAACTGGGCTTCTTTAATCCCGACGGCACACCATCACCGGCATTGGCGCGGGCGATGTCGGAGACGGCGGCGCAACCGGCGGAACCCGCGATTTGGACCCCGGACGGCGGTGCACCGGCGGGAAATGCCGCCGCATCGAAACTTTGGGTGCCTGATTGAACCTGTTCCCTGTTAGAACTGCTCCGTAAATTAGGCTTTCGCCGGAGGAATAATAAGCCGGAATCCAGAAGGACAAGATTCGAGCCGCTCGTCTAGTCCGGCTTGCGCAGGAATGACGATTTTGTCCGTTTCCAAACAAGTCCACGTGCCTGAAATGTTACAAAAAAATTGCTCTTTCCCAATTTTCCATTTTTTGTTATCATCCCGGAAGGAACGTAGGAAAAAAACAGCAGGACGCAGCAATGATACAAACAGTTGCACTACAAAAAGACAGGACGGTTTTTGAGAACAGAGGAGTGATACGTCGGCAATCGAAAAGAATCGGACTCCTCTACCACGATGAACAGTCAGGAAACGAATTCTGGGACGCACTGGAAGACCTTCGCGAAAGTGTACTCGACAAAGAGGGACAATTCATTTCTCTCGATCTAGCCGATCCGCTCATGGAATCATTTCCCGAAAGATTCTACGCGGCTCTGAAAAATGCTCGTTGGGAACAAACCTTACCATTCAGTTTACCTGCTATTTTACAGCACAATCCGTGTGTTGCTACCCCTTTCATTAACCATGCGATCCTTTGGCAGCGGCTTTGCGATCTGCTCATCGTCGATGACGAACCGGAACGCGAAACCGCACTGCTACTAGAAAATATCGATCAGGCTTCGCCGAGCGTTCAACACGAAATCGCCCGATTGATCCGGTTTCATAAAACCCACTCCATTCGCCGAATGTTCATTTTTACGCTTCGCCGTTACGCACACGATCAAATTATTCCCGAATTGCGGGAGATTTTCGCCGAACGTTGAACTTGTCCCCTCACAGACTGGTCGTTTTACTATACTATGGCACAGCAATCATTGTACTTTATTTTCCTTGTGACTCTTTGCGTTCCTTGCGTGCTTTGCGGTTAAAAGAAAGAATTTAACCGCAAAGTACGCAAAGGGCACAAAGGAAACACGAAGGGGAAAAGGTAAATTATTGCCGTGCCGCAGTATAGCACAGCAGATCCAAACATTAAAAAACAGCATGAAACAACTTCAAATCATTGCGTTATTGCTCTTTTGCGGAGCCGTGATCGTCGGTTGCAAAGGCACGCAGGCTCGTGTTATGCACCGAGGCGAAGCCGATAAAGTCGGCAGTAACCAAGCCGGTGCCGAAGTCTATAATCCGATGGTACGCAGTGCCACCGGAAAACTGCTTGCTCAAGCCGCGAGTCAACCTATCCAGCAGGTCAGTCATCACAATGCTCCTGTTTTTCCTACGGCAAAACGGAAGGTTTGTTTCATCGCGTTGGAAAACGCCAGCATGGAGGAACTCGGCGATTTCAAAGACCATATCAAGATGGCGATCCTCGAAGAAATATCGTCGTCAGAAGAGTTTGAAATTGTGAGTGATCGTGCGGTTACAGCGGGACTTCGAGCGTTGAGTCTTCGTGCGGACGATCTCTTTATGGACGAAAACAAACGGATGTTTACTCATGCGATGGGGCGCGGCGGTACGCCCGTCGATTATCTGCTCTTTGGTACAATTACTTCGGGCACAACGACCGACAATCGGGACATGCAGCGCGATTACAAGTTGACTCTTGAACTGATCGACACGCAGACATTTATTCCGATTTTGGTGTCCACGCCGATGCGGAAGGAGTACAACAATTCGGTCAAAGGCAAAATCGGTAATTGGTTTAAGAAGTAGCGGATACTCTGCAAGCGAAGACGAATCGGACATTTTTCCTTCGCGCACTTTGCGGTTAAACCCTTTTTTCCGCAAGGTACGCAAAGGGCAATTTCAAACTCGTCGGCGGTCTGTCCCGCCTTGCAGTTCTACTTGCCAGCATCTTGCATAAATATCCTAGAGCGGTTATACTGGGGGCATTCAGTTGTTTACTCCCCTTCGTAAAAAGTTTGTTCGATATGCCTGCCAATCTAATCCCTATCATCTTCATCGGCATTGTCTGCCTGTTCCTCCTCATCTGCCTGGGTATTTTTCTTCGGTTCTTTCCGCTTTGGATTCAGTCCAAGATGGCAGGAGCCGGGGTCGGAATCCTCGACCTGATCGGTATGACGTTTCGTAAAGTCAATCCAGAAGTCATCATTCGCAGCAAAATTATGACCGTACAAGCAGGACTCGATGACCGGATTATCACGACCAAATCACTCGAAGCCCACTACCTTGCCGGCGGAAATGTTCTTGCTGTCGTAAAAGCGATGATCGCTGCCAGCAAAGCAAAATTGACCGATCTTGACTATCGCCTCGCAACGGCTATCGACTTGGCAGGAAGAAATGTTCTGGAAGCCGTGCAAACGAGCGTCTATCCGAAGGTGATCGACTGCCCGGCAATAGCAAAAGGGCGCATCACGCTTGACGGTGTGGCAAAAAATGGAATTCAATTAAAGGTCAAAGCCAGAGTAACAGTTCGTACCAACTTGAGACAGTTGATCGGCGGAGCAACGGAAGACACGATTATTGCCCGAGTCGGCGAAGGAATCATCAGTGCCATCGGTTCGGCAGAAACTCACGGTCAAGTGCTGGAAAACCCCGACCGTATTTCCAAGACGGTGCTTGAGCGCCGCCTTGATTCGGAAACCGCCTTTGAAATCGTGTCGATTGACATCGCGGACATTGATGTCGGCGAAAACATCGGTGCGAGGCTGCAAGCGGATCAAGCAGAAGCGGACACTCGGGTTGCCCGGGCGAGAGCGGAAGGACGGCGTGCACTGGCAGTCGCGGCGGAGCAGGAAAACATCGCCAAAATAGAGGAAAGCAGGGCGAAAGTCGTCGCTGCCGAAGCAGAGGTGCCGAAGGCGATTGCCGAATCTATCTCGAATGGCAAACTGGGCATTATGGACTACTATCGTTTGAAGAACATTCAATCGGACACGGAAATGCGCGGCTCCATTGCACGAGGACTTCCGACTTCGCCAACGAAAACTTAGAAAAACATCGGGGACTGCGCGGAGTACCGCTCCGTCCCCGGCTCTTTTGTCCAAATCCGAAACCTGTCAACGGACAAGGGAAGATTGGTTATACAACTCCAACTCCCAAATCCGAGCCGCGTTGCCGTCTGCGTAGGTGATCCAAAGCCGGAATGCCCTGGATCGCACCGGCTCGAATCGACGGTCAACATGAAAATTATCGTTGCCGACGACCATCGCACCAGGAATATCGACCCAGTTGCCCTCTTTTTGATACTGTAAAACACAATCTCTAACGACTGTACGAACATTCGCCTGTCCCGTCAACATTTGAAAGCCGTTGATTTGAACCGGCTCGTCAAAAGACAATACTGCCCAAGGCGTATGTTCCGGTTGACTAACCCAGCGGGAATCATTGCTCGTCGTTACGCCTTTGCCATCGTTGATGTTGCTGCCCGGATACTCTCCCGTAGTGTGTTCACTGGAAACCGTAACCTTGGCTTTTCGGGCAAGATTCTCACCGGCAGATTGCGTCCATTCCCCCCTGATGTCCGGCGGCGTTTCGGGAAGCCCAAAGACTTTTCGGCGCAATGGAATCGATGATCTCGACGCTTCCGGCGGAACAAAATCGGCATCCGCCGTAAAACAGATTGCAGCAACCCAACCGTTAACACCCGATACATTCCGAAGAGCCAGCGGGAACCGAAGTTGTCCCTCGGTGACGTTGACCGTTCCCCCAAACTGCCATTGCCAAGCATCACCTGCCGCCCCAAAGCGGGTTGCAATGGGCTGATTGCCCAAAATAATCTGGAAATGTCCCGAGGCGGACTCCGCCGCTAAAGGTCCCGTCCAATTCCGCGACTTTGCGTAAATCCGATAGGTTCCCGCAGCAGGAAACGTTATTTCCGTCGTCGCATCCCTGGGTCGCTTGACCCGGTTTTGAGCAACACTCTCCGGCAAGACCTTTACATCTATGTCCTGTCCGAGTGCCCAGCCGCCATGTTCGTCGAACAATTCTGGTTCAATGAGGAGCGTATTTTTATGGTCGGTCAGCAGTCCGGGAACCTTTCGTTCGGGGGAGTTTGGATCAAAATGATACAACTCCCACTCCCAGAGCCGGGCAACACCGTCGGGCGTTTTTGTAATGAAAAGCCGGAATTTTTTGGCAGTCGTTACCGTAAACATTTTACCGCAAAAAGTTCCGGTATTGTCCGTAACCTGCGAATCGGGAATGTTGATCCATTGTCCCTCTTTTTCGTACTGCAAGATAAAATCCCGAATAGGAGCGTAACTGCCCGCCGTCGAGCCGGAAGCGATATGCAAGGCGTTGACCGTTGTCGGCATCGGAAAGTCCAGTTCGATCCAATGTTGCGTTCCGCCCTGACTGACCCAGCGTCGAGCATCGTGATGGACATCGACCACACCATCATTGACGTTTCGGACACCGAACCGTCCGCTCGAATGTTCGCTGGATGCCGTCGCTATTGCCCTTCGGGCAAGATTACGTCCGGCTCGATCAACCCACGGAGCAGGAAACTCGGAGGCGGGAGGGGGCGGAGCGACACCATCTTTCATCAGGGATTTCAAATCGTCGAAATAGGTTTCGTACACATCGCGGGGAAGTACGTCGTTCTCGATGCACACTGCTGCCGCCATCGCAACCACTTCGCCTACCATACCGGCGGTCTGCATCACGCGAGTCGGTCCGAGGGCAACATGGGTTACGCTGATGTTCCGTCCTGCCATAAAAAGATTCGGAACATTCCGGGAATAAAAGCACCGGTACGGAATCGGATAGGGCGGATAAAGATCATGGGTGCAATAAGTCCGAAATTCCTCGCCGGGCCAAAACTTGGTACTGTATTCGTTGGCGTAATGCAGATCAATGGGCCAAGTACAGGTTACAACGGCATCGGGATGGAGGCGGCTTTCGCGGAAATCTTGTTCGTGCAAAATGAAGTCCCCCATCAATCGGCGGGACTCCCGCTTTCCGGCAATGTAAGGAACATTGGAAAGACGACGATTACGGATGATCGGTGTCCAACGCGGGTCGTCGTTGTTTTTCAAGTAAGCCCAATGTCCGAAAATCGCCATAAAACTGTGGTCTCGGATGCGTTCGATTTCGGCAACCTGATCTCGTGTCATACCCGTTTCCCAGTTCCAATTCGCTTCAGTGTCCGGCAAAATGGACTCCGGCGTAAATTGGAAAGCCCAAGGCAGTTTCGGAAAAGTCGTTGGTTCCCTTTCTGCCGCAGTTTGCCAAAGCAACGTCGACCCCATGATCTGGTTATCCGCTTCTTCAGGTGCCATTGACTCGCCGGTTTCCGATTGCGGTTCCCGACCCACGCGATAGTCGGCACCTGCCAAAAAACCAAGATTACCGTCGCCGGAACAATCGGCGAAAAGTTTCCCTTCAAAGCGGAGTTCCTGTCCGGTAACAACGTCCTTGCCGATAACAGCCTTAATTTTTTTACCGTCCATTTCGACTTTCGTCATCCGAGTATAAAGATAGAGCGAGAGGTTTTCTTCCCCTAGTACAATGCGCATTTCCCTTTGCGAATACTTTTTACCGTGCACCTCGTACTCTACCGGCTCGGCTCGTTTAAGTTGATAGACGAGATTACCGAGATTACGGTACGGCGGCAAACAAATTCCGCCTGCCAAACCGACTCGAATTTCCGGCGAAGCATTTCCTCCGACGAAAGGACGATCCTGAATCAAGGCAACTTTCAGACCGAGGCGTGCCGCTCCGACAGCAGCGCACGTTCCCGGATAACCCGCACCGACAACGACCAAATCGAAGGGACCCTCGGCGGCATTCGGGGCTATGTCAGGAATTCCCTGGGCTTTCCGACGCAGTTTTTCAAGTTCCTGGACATCTTCCGGCGGTATAAAATTCGGATCGGCGGAAAACAGGATTGCGTCAATCCGTCCATTCCAACCGGTCAAGTCATGCAGAGCAAGTGTGAGATCCCGATTATTTTCATTGACTTGAACGGTTCCTCCGAACTGCCAATGCCAATCGTTTCCCTGCGTTCCGAATTCGGTGTCGAGCGGTTTGCCGTCGAGTTTTAATTGGAATCTGCCCGGTGCGTGTTCCGTCGTCCACGGAGAGACCCAGTTCCGGGTACGCACAAAAACCCGATAAGTTCCCGCTGTGGGAAAACGGATATTCGTAACGGCATCGGGAACCGGCGTTCCGATTCCGTGTGCCATCAGCACGGGCGAACCCATCTGGTCCATGAATTGTTGGTCGAGAACCCAACCGCCGTAGTCGGCAAAGGATTCCGCTTCGATAAACAAGAGCGAATTCGTTTGAGAGAAAACGCAGGGCAACGAAGCGAACATACTGCCCAATAAAACTACAAAGCGAAGGATAGTGAATTTCATGGGAAAATGAGGGAAAGGGAGCGCGGCAAAGTCTCATGCCTTCGCCGGAAGACATTATACCCTTTTCGTCATCCCTGTGAAAGCAGGAATCTATCGATCCACGCTGTCGCCCAACGCTTTAATCCGAATGTTTCGGAATTCGACCGGATCGCCATGTCCCAAAAAGCCGACGCAACCCTTTTCCCGATGCAAGCCGGGATGAGGCTGACCATCGATGGTCGGCTTCGTTTTGAACTCCGAAATGTCTGCATTGACAATCATTTCGCCATTCAAAATGACAATAATTTTCGGACCCAGAGCGATCACTTCTTGGAAATTCCATTCGCCTACCGGTTTCAGGTAGTCGTTTTTCTCCGCATTGCGTTTTGCCGGTACGACTCCGTAAATTGAACCATGATATTGATATTGTTTGAGGTTTTTGTACTGCTCGGCAAAGTTATCGAGGACTTGGAGTTCCATTCCGTGCTGATATCCGCCGTTTACGCCGGGCATTCGGATTCCAATGCCGTTGTTTCCTCCCGGCGGCAGTTTGAATTCGCAACGGAAAATGAAATTGCCATACTCTTTTTTTGTAACGAGATTGCCTCCTTTGTCGCAAACAATCGCACCATTCCTGACGGGATAGCCAGCGATGGATCGTTCATTTTGCCAAATGTCCGGTGAGAGTGCTTTGCCGTCGAAGAGGAGTTCGAAGCCTTGCTCTTTTTCTTCGGCAGTCAACACGTTGGTCTCTTGTGAGTGCGTCGCCGTAGCGAGCAGGAAAGCACAGAGGAAGGAAAACGAAAGTGCAAACGTTCTAGTCATGGTGATATGGGGGTAAGGTCAAGTAATCTGACCTTCATTGTAGCGTGTGCGAACGCTCGTGTCAACGAATGGGAGGGGTGCGCGGAAGATAGGGGGATGGATGACGTACTTAATACCCTGCATGAGGGGCGTGATTTATATTACAACTATTTGGCACATGGCTTGCAACACCGCATTTCGACAGCCGTTTTGCACCAAAAGATATTTCCGAAATTCAAGAATGTCCATCGAGGTTAAGAAATTGTGCTTGTCGCTTGCGGTCCCACGGCAAAGGACTATACTGCCGACGGGTAGCGGCGGCAACTAAAACACGGGAATTTTAACACTTTTTCGGAAAACACATGCTATACTCTTCACGGCATGAAGTTGGTTTTTTTCTGAACTGTGAAAATCAGTACCATTCTCTCTGAGGGATTTCCCTAATTTCATCCGTCAACGTTATGCTTCGCGTTCCGGTTTCTCTCAATGACCTGGGTGCAAGTCGCGGATGTTTGTTCGAACACCGAGTGACCGCAAGCGTTACAATGTTCTGGGCGTGTACAATGCGATCACGGGAGCGATGCAGGCGGTTATGAACAGGACTTATATCAACACATCGAGTGTGATGGAGTTGTTGGGCAAGTTGCGTCTTCTTCATCCGGGCAGTACGATTAGGATTGTTTTGGACAATGCGGCGTTGCTGGACATAGAGTTGGTTTTCTTGCCGAGTTATCCGCCGACGAAATAAAAACGCTCATGACTCTCAAATTCCAAACGTTCGAAAACGTCCAATTTCTGCCGTGTAGGGTATAAAAAACGTCCAGAAAACGTTGACTGTTCCTACTTGGTCGGTTATGAACGAGCCGCCTTCACCGGATTCCGAGGAATGTATTCGGAAAGTCATACTCCCAAAGCCCGACCGCTTGCCCGACCGAGCGACT
>Ga0099364_10005640_pt1 | contig 18522 bp, 5 predicted proteins | sample TergutTh196P3_FD_73070 | JGI IMG/M metagenome (GOLD analysis project Ga0099364, IMG submission 73070) | Microcerotermes parvus P3 segment gut microbial communities from Pointe-Noire, Republic of the Congo - Th196 P3 | ecosystem: Host-associated > Arthropoda: Insects > Digestive system > Gut ...
TCATATCTTTTGTCTTTTCATAGACTTTTGCCTGAATTTCATCTTTCATTTTTAAACAATCAAATCTTTTCATAATCAATAAGGTCTTTAGGATTCTGTTTTCTCCCTATCTATTTCTTTTATTTTCTTGCGGATTATTTTGAGGAATATAGAATTTTTTGTTCAATAATTTTTTGGGTAGATATTCTTGTTCCACCCAATTTCCTTCGTAATTGTGTGCATATTTATAGCCTTTTGCATAGTTTAATTCTTTCATCAGTTTCGTAGGAGCGTTTCTAAGATGTAGCGGCACAGGTAAATTTCCTGAGTTTTTCACTTCTGCAATTGCGGCTTCTATTGCTAAATAAGCGGAGTTGCTTTTAGGGCTATTTGCCAGATATATTGTTGTTTGGCTCAAAATAATTCTCGATTCTGGCCACCCAATCATATTAACGGCTTCAAAACAGCTTGTTGCAATTAGTACTGCGTTAGGGTTTGCTAATCCGATATCTTCGGCTGCGGCAATTAATAATCTACGTGCAATAAATTTGGGGTCTTCGCCTCCTTCGACCATTCTTGCGAGCCAATAAACAGCGGCATCGGGGTCGCTTCCGCGGATAGATTTGATAAATGCGGAAATTATATCATAGTGCATCTCGCCATTTTTGTCATAAAGAGCAGGGTTTTGCTGAATTGAGTCGGTTACTATGCGATTAGTAATTACAATTTCCTCATCAGGATAAAAAGAATTCGCAACTAATTCTATTATATTCAGAAATTTACGGGCATCACCGCCGGAACAACGCAGTAAGGCTTCGTCTTCTTGGAGAATAAATTTTCTCTCTTTATATATTGTGTCAGTTGTAATAATTCTGTTCCAAAGTTCCATTAAGTCGGATGTTTCTAAGTGCTGTAAAACATATACTTGACATCTTGAAAGCAGAGGAGAGATAACTTCAAAAGAAGGATTTTCGGTAGTTGCGCCAATCAGAGTAACAATACCTTCTTCGACGGCACCGAGCAGGCTGTCTTGTTGGTTTTTGCTAAAACGATGAATTTCGTCTATGAATAGAATTGGTGCGGGCGAATTGAAAAATCGTGTTTTTTTTGCATTTTCGATGGCTTCGCGTACATCTTTTACTCCCGATGTAACGGCAGAAAGAACATAAAAAGGTCGTTGCAATTGGTTAGAAATAATTTTCGCTAATGTTGTTTTGCCAACACCGGGTGGTCCCCACAAAATTATGGATGACAAATGTCCCGATTCAAGCATATTTCTGAGTACTGCTCCTTTTCCAACAAGATGTTTTTGACCTACAAAAAAATCTAATGAAGTAGGGCGAATTCTATCTGCTAATGGTTTTCCTTGGTATTCATAATTTTTCATATCTTTAGCCACTAATTACACTAAAGTTTTCAGTTTTCAGTTTTCAGTATTTTTTGTGTTCCTTTGTGTTTAAAAGATATTTTCATTTTTACGAATAGTGGTTGAACTTTCTAACTTGCATTATTTATTAACCACAAAGTACACAAAGATTTCACAAAGTTCACAAAGGATTAATTTTTAAGCCACTAACCACTATTATTTAAAAAGTTCAACCACTATTTTTTAACCACAAAGCACACAAAGGTTTCACAAAGTCCACAAAGGTTTCACAAAGTACAAAAGGGTTAGTTTTTAACCACTAACCACTAACCACTAATCACTAATCGCTAACCACTAATCACTAATCACTAAAAATTAGTCTCCCCAAATAAGATTCGGAGTAGGATAAAAATCGTCTTCCTCTTCTTCAATTTCTTCTTCTTTAGGTAGCGGTTTTGGTGGAATTTTTTCTTTTTTCTTTTTGGATGGTTGTTCTTCTTCTTCCCAAATGGGTCCCCATTGAATTTCGCTTGTTATTCCGTTTTCGAACCATAAATTGACACCTGCATGAAAAATTGTAGCTACTTGATTTTCAGTGTCGTCATCGTCATCATTTTCGTCGGGCTTAACGTCCATAAGGACAAATTCACCAATGTCTAAAAATTCAATTTGTTGCATTGTTTCTTCTAAGCTAAGTCCAATAAGGTTCACTCCTTCGAAAAGATAAGCTTCAGAGCTAACGGCAAGCGATGTCATTACCCAATCGTCCGCTTCGTCAAAGGATGCTGATAGTTCAAAGTCATCATAATGCCATACTTCAGTTGAGCCTTCTTCCTCTTCGTCGGGGGGCCATGTTTCGATTTCGTCGGGTTTTCCCAGAATTTTTTTTACCTCGCGGCGGTCCATTCCAAATTCAAGACCTAAAATGCCTTGACCTACTTCAATGTTTGTTTTGTTCATATATATTTTAATTTTTACAATTATTTCGATTACAATTATTCAATAGTTCATAATATGTTGTTGTCGCACATGATTCAATTAATCTGCATTATTCATAAAACAAAGCCTGTGAAAATGTGTCGCATCTGTCTTACTACCAGTGAGCAACGCCGAACTATCTGAGTGCGTTTCATTTTTCTTAAGAATAAAAATAGGTAAGAAACAAGTTGGAAACCATTGAATTATATAGAATTTGTTTAATTTTTTCCTTATTTAAAGGGGTTATCGATGAAAGAGCTTTCATTAATCAATGGGCTGCTTGGGGGAGCAGGCTTATTATCCCCTTCTCGCCAATTATAATCAGGGGCATTGCTTCCATTCTTTCCCCACGGATCATTCGGATCAAATGGGTCATCTTCGGACATCATTGCTAATGATATAGTTTTGTCAATATCAATAGTTATAATTAAGGGAGTGATATAGCGTTTTTTCTTTTTCATCTTTTTATATTTAGCCATGAAATACACGAATTTTCACTAATTATTTGAAATATAATCATTTGCTCGTATGTCAAAAATTTATTTTTTTTCATGTAAGTTTCATTTTTTATTGTTTAATTACTCGAATTGTTGTATTGTCAATATTAACAAAATAGGCACCGCTATTCAAATTGTTGGTGTCAATTGTGAAAACGTTTCTATTTAAGTTATTAAATTCCATTATCAACTTTCCTGAAATGTCAAATATAAGGATATTGTTGAAATGAGAGTCGCCAATTATATGCAATTTTTCTAAAATCGGATTAGGATAAAGAGTCAAAGTTGAGGTTTTTTCAGTGAAAATGGATACCTCAGATATAAATTCTACAGCAATAGTATGGTAATCAATTACATCGAAAAATGTATAATATCCGTCAACTACTGCTTGTTCGTTTTCGTTATTATCTATCCAAACTTTGTTGATTTTATATCCTTGGTCTGGAATAAAAATAAAAGTTTCCTCTTTTCCGTGTTCAACGAGTATTCCTCCTTTGGGGTCTATATCACCATTGTCGCCGATAACAGCGGCAATGATAGTGTAACTCTTTAAAGTGAAAACGGCTGATATATTTGTATTTCCGACTACAAGCCAAGAGTTGTCGGTTAAAGTTTCGCCGTTAACGTAAATAATTGGTTGATTGTAACCTTCTTCGGGTTGGGCAGTGATTGTCAATAAAGTACCGTATGGTAGGTTGTCGCCGTTTGATATCAGATTACCCTCTTGGTCTTCAATGGTGAATAATCCTTCACCAACAACCTCATAATTAAGTTGATAGTTAACAAGTGAGAAATGTGCAGTTATGTTTCTATCGCTTTCCACAATGAATTGGTATGTATCACCAGCATCAGGTATTATCTCGTCGTTTTCTGTCCATTTTTCAAATTGGTAAATTTCATTATTCAGAGGAGTAGCCGTTAAAGTAGCGCTTGTTCCGTATCTATATTGACCTGAACCTGTTATAGTACCTGCTTCTTCAATATTAACGTTTGTTTCAATTTCTTTATACTCGCCTTGGAATTTTGCAATAAATGTCATCTCGTTATCGGGCATTAACAGGCTGTAATTTAAAGAATTAGCAATAAATTCGTTGTTTCTATACCATCCTTCAAATTCATAGTTTGGAAATGGTGATGCTGTAATTTCCACTTGAGCATTTTCGGGGTATTGACCTTCTCCCGTAACTGTGCCTGTATTTTCAGGCTCGACAATAAGAATCAGTGGAGATGTTTCCGCTAAAACAAAATTAGCAATAAGGTTGATGTCTTCTAATGCATTGAATGTAAATTCGGGTTGCAATGAAATAATGTCATTTAAAGAATTTGTCCAATTTTCAAACTTGTAGTAAGGGAGATTGGGAGTTGCAATAACAGTAACGGGTGTATTATGTTCTGCGTTGATTTCGAGTTCGTTAGTTTTTGTTCCAAATTCTACTGTACCAAAATTGTCATCATTTGCCGCTATTGAAATAGTATGGAAATCCGGATATACGTTACCTGAAATTTTTAATGCAAATCTTGTTGTATTTTTTACAATAATAACGCTATTGACATTTGTCACAACAACGTCAGCAACAACATCAAAAGAAAATGAATCAACTTCTGAGAGGTTTATTTCTAAATTTCCTTGTGCTTTATCAATTAAAGTAACTACTACTCCTGCGGTAAAATTTTCGGTTAATTTAATTGAATGCGTTCCAAAATCGATGGAATGCGTTCCTAAACCTAATCCCAATGAACTTGCGCTTGTTGTGCGTACATAAAAACACAAAGGAATTTCTACTTCTTCGTCTTCATAAATCAAACCTTTGATGGCAGTTTCTAAATTTTCGGTTTGTGTGTATAACTGAATTAAGTTGGGGTTTGCAGAAAAATATTTTTCAACATTATAATCTTTATCATCAGTAGTTTGTGCTAAAGCAATTGCAGTTTCGTCTTTAATCTCGTTCTTAATTCCTGCCAATTTAATGTACGGTACTTTAGCACTTTTTGGACTTCTTAAATACGATACATCATTTGGTACCTTTGCGTCATGTTTAAATGTAATGCTACCATCTACGAGTGAGGGTGAAGTGGGTGGGTTGTTAAGGGGATCTATTTTAACTTTAATTTGTACACCATGATTTGAGGGTATAATAGGTGAGCCGTCGTTTAATCCAATATCACCGCTTGCGCTCCACGTAGCCCATGAGCCGCCATTGACCTGAGTAGTTCCGTCAGTAAAATGTTTCCATAAATAAAAATAATCTTCAACGTTATCTAGAACTAATTCTCTCCAATCGATGGCTGTAGGATATGGATTTCCGACATAGTTCCATCCAAAACCAGGCACGCTACGAGTTACAGGTATTACCATATTGTCATCATCATTTATTGGACCTGAAAAAATAAGAGGAGATGGTGTTGGGTCGCCGGGTTTTCTAGCCATATATCCTTCGCCGGGGATTAGCGCTCCATATACACGTTGTGCTTGCCCTGTTGGATTATCTAATCTAAAAACTTCTAATGAAGGTCCGCCAATATCCTCGGGTGTAACACCGCTAACGGGTGAAGAAATGACATAGGTCTGTATATTACTTTGATTCATTACTTGTTCAATTTCAACTCTTTCTGCTTTGAAATCTCCGCCAGTTTTTATGTAAGAGGCATTAAGAGTAGGAGAAGACTCCATTCTGAATAGACCGTCAAGAATAAGCGAGTCGCCTGTGTGATGTAATTGAGCATTGGCGGCAATAGTTAGGCAATGAACTCTTACTTTGCTTGATATGAAAGGATAATTTGTGGAAGCAGAAATGCATACGTTATCGTGAGTGGCTGGAAGAATATTTCCTTCCCAATTCCCTGCTTCATTCCAATCGTTATCGATGTTGCCATTCCAAGTAACAGTTTGTCTAGTATGAAATTTCCAAATTACTGTACCTGCCATAATAACACCGCACTCTGCAACAACAAATCCTGCATCAACCTCTATTCTATATGTAACATTAGCATTTATTGTTCCACAATCTCCCAAAAGAAAACGTATTTCGGAATCATCCCCATGAAAAAAAATAAGGGGACTATTCGCTGCAAAATTTCCGACGAGAGCATTAGTTTGATCATCATACAGAGATATATATCCAGTTCCTCTTTCAACGGGATCGGAAAATTTAATTATTATTTCTGCATTTAGTGGTACGTTGTTGTCAAAGACGGTGTGAGAAGGGTAAGTGTTGGTAATTGTTAAAACAGGTTTGGTAGAGAATCTCCAATTAAATCTATCTTCATCATTAATTCCGGGAAAATCTACCCCTGATGGATTACATTTTACAAAACCTTCATCTATTTCAATTCTATATTCCGTGCCACTCAGAAGTGAGTTAGATAACCAAAAACTTGGGTCGAGAACCAATGTAGTTCCGCTGGTTCCTCCTCCACTGAATGATAATAACGGGTCTCTATTCGATATAGTAATAACATTACTTAAAGTTTCGTCAAATATTGTCATATTTTTTACGGATGTTCCCTGAAATGAAACGGGTTCAGTAAAAACAATAGAGATTGGTGGCTCAGTATCTAAACAAGGTTCTGATTTTGGAGGTGTCGACAGATCATAATTGACAGCTACGCCTGTCCTAAAAGACCACGAAGTAGAAACAACTTCCTGACAAAGAAGTCCATATTGAATATCCACAACAAAACCGGGTGAAAGATAAATATTATAATTTGTTGATGGCTTAAATTGTCCTGCAGGATTAAGATTAAAACTTGTCAAAGGAATTCTAACAATGTTGTCAACTATTTGAATACTAGGTCCTGGGAAAATTGTATAAGTAAGACCGCCTTCATATAAATGAAGAGGCAAACTTGGACTCCCCAACTTAATATCTCTATTAAAAGCAATTTCTATATACTCGGTATTAATATTTACAGCTTGGTCTCCGTGTGCGGGGTTAGTTTGTAGCCAATCTATTGTAAGCGGAGGATAAGGTTCTGTTTGGAATTGCCACTGCCCGGAACCACCAAATCCCGTAAAAGGCAAAAAATTTGATGAAGGATGTACAAGAACAAAATTTGCAGGTACTTCAAAATAGTACCAAGCAGGATTAATCTGATCAAGCGGAATATGATAATACAAATCTTCCAACGAAAATGTCAAAACACTATCAGTCACAACAATTCGACTGTCACCCGACATAATGGTTCCTACAATGTTACCTGCACTATTTCTCAAATTTAGAATTAAATTCGCACTATTTTTAACAATATTGTCAGTAAAAGTTAATGAAATTTGTGCGTTTAAAGGAACACCTGTTGCATTATGTAGGGGATCAGTTTTGGAAACTTCCAAAGAAGGAGGCTGCGGTTCGGTTGAAAAATACCAAATTCCCTGATTTAAACCAGTAAATGGTTGTGGTGGTGATGTTGTGGTGGTTACAAACCCTGGCTGACCTATTTGATACGGTATATCAATTTGATAATCTTTACCATATTGAATACCATCTGAGTATTGGGTCATATTTGATAACGAAAATGTTAAAACTGAACCAGATCCGGGAATTGTAACATAGGGCGAGGTAACCAAAATAGATGCAACAATGTTTCCGCCTAAATCTCTTATATTTAATTGCCCAGCGCCTTTACTAATATTTTCAGAAAAAGTGATGGAAACTTGTGCATCCAACGCTACATTATCGGCATTTTGTGCAGGGGTGGTGGAGGACCATACTATTGATAGAGGCAGAGGAGGTGGAGCAGCAGTAGTAAAAGAATAATTTGAACCCGTAATCCCAGGGAAACCTACAACACAATCGTTTCCCATCCTAATTTCGTAGGTTGTGGTGCCTTCTAAATTTCCGAATGTGGAATTATGAATTGTCAACATCTGTCCATTTATAGTGACATTACCTTGCAATGGAAGAAACAAACCAAAGTTAGAATATATAGGGGTTGGTTCTCCGGATTTGTAAATTTCAAAGATTCCGGCTCCAAAAGATACATTCCCGCTAAAAAGCAGGGTGATATCAGTCGAAACAGAAACATTGGTAGCGGTATGTGCAGGTACGCTACCTAATAACATAATTTGCGCATTAACTTCAGTTCCTACCTTTAAAAGGAACAAGCAAATAAATAAAAATTTAGCAATATTTTTCATATCATATTAATTTTCAATATTCTACATAAAAAATAATATCTATAATAATTTTACCTTCTACGAAACCATTTACGTTATGTTTCAAAAAAGGTGTTTTTTTGTTTAAAAAATTTTGCAAAAGTACTATTTTTTTTTAATATGTATCAAAAAAAAACCAAAAAAAATTTTAATATTTTTTAATATTTTTTGTTAATCAGTTGATTTTAAAGTAGTTATCTTTCGAAATAAAATGAATTTTTTATAAAATTATTTGAATTAAAAAAAAACAACTATTTTTGCAGCCGAATTTACACGTTCATACATTGATTTATGTCTCAATTAAAAATATATCGCGCTTCAGCAGGTTCGGGCAAAACGTTTATACTGACTGAAAATTTCATAAAATTATTATTTTCCAATCCTACCGATTACCGTCATATCTTGGCAGTAACTTTTACTAACAAGGCAACTGCCGAAATGCGCAGCCGTATATTAGAAAGCCTTTACAAACTAACCGATAACAGTTATGGCGATTCGGAATATATGAATGTTCTGAAAAAAGAGTTTTCAATAAGCGATAATCAGGTTAGAGAACGTGCGTCAATGATACTTTATGAACTTTTGCACGACTACTCAAATTTTAAAGTCAGTACGATAGATAGTTTTTTTCAAAATATAATTCGTTCTTTTGCCCGTGAAACAGGTTTGCCCGCCGCTTTTAAATTGGAAACTAAACACGAGCCGTTACTAATTCAAGCAATTGATAATGTAATGTTAGAGTTGGAGCGACCCGAAAATGCGGATTTAAAAAAATGGTTGGTCGAGTTTGCCGAATCAAGAATGGAAGAAGATAAATATTGGAATATTGCCTCAGAATTGTTAAAAATTTGCAAACTGATTAATCAAGAGGTTTATCAGAAAAATTTTTCAGAAATAGCACAAAAATTGCGAGATAAGGTTATGTTGAAAGAGTACAAAGAGCAACTCCAAAACATTATCTACGATATTGAGGATAAGTTAGAATCCATGGGCAAAATGGCGATGACAATTATTGAAAACAAAGGATTAGAGATTAATAGCGATTTTTTTGGTGGAAGTAGGTCGGCTATTAAGATTTTTTTGAGAATGAAAAAATTTGAGTTATTTGCTAACGAACAAAAATATTTGCCTTTTATTGACAATCCTCAAAAATGGCCTCGAAAAGGTACGGGACAATATACTAAATCTCAAGTTATTGATGCTTATAATTCGGGCTTAAATGATTTGTTGCATCATGCTCGGTCGCTTGTGGAGCAAAAAAGAGGCGATTACTTTACAGCGGCTGCAATTCTGAAAAACCTTAACGCCCTCGGAATTATTAGCGACGTGAACTTAAAATTAAACGATATTTGCCATGAAAAAAACCTGTTTTTATTATCAAACTCTAACTATTTGCTTAACAGTATTATAAATAATAATGAAACTCCATTCCTCTATGAAAAAGCAGGTTTTCGCTATTCGCATTTTATGATTGATGAGTTTCAGGATACATCAATTTTACAGTACAAAAATTTTCAACCATTAATAGATGAAAGTTTGTCGCACAACAACTTTTCATTATTTACAGGAGACGTTAAACAGGCAATTTATCGCTGGCGAAATTCTGAATGGAACATCCTTGCCGAAGATACTGAAAATGATTTTAATAAATTTGGCTCACAAATTCATGTTCTCGATGTAAATTGGCGAAGTAGAGAAAATATTGTTACGTTCAACAACAATTTTTTTGTTAAAGCGGCTGATAAATTACAGATGTTTTTCAATGAATTTGTGCCTGAAACAGAAAAAGACAACCTTTGGTTTAAAAAATCTGAAAATAAAATAAAAAATGTTTATTCAGATGTTTTTCAAAAAGTATCAACCCCCAAAAAAGATAGCGGTGGTTTTATCAATATTCAATTTTTTGAGGGTTCAAAAAAGAATAATCAAGAACAAATTTTGTTTGAAACCATAACTCATGTCGCTTCTCTGATAGAGGCAGGATATAAAAAATCGGATATATGTATATTAATAAGGAGTAATAAAGAAGGGGTTTTGATGACAAAAGCCTTATTATCAGGTAAATATCACCCTCAAAATATCGAAATTGATGTTTTTAGCAGTGAAACGTTACTCCTTGAGTCGTCCGAAGCGGTCAAACTTTTAATTGCACAACTAAAATTTATTCAAAATCCGAAGGACTTACTCGTTGAATCATACATTCGTTTTGCCTTTGACAAAAATAATTACAAAACAGACGAAGGATTTGACGCATCATTTCTTTCAGATACACAAGACGCTGAAGGTTGGAATAATTATAAAAAAAATCTTTTTTTGAGTGCGCATCTTCCTTTGTTTGAGTTAGTTGAATATCTTGTAAATATTATTCCAATTCCGATATCTGATAGTGATTCTATTTATGTCCACTCGTTCTTAAATGTTGTGCATGGCTTTGTGAATCGTGAAAATGCCGATTTAGGTTATTTTTTAGATTTTTGGGAGAAAAACAGAGATACTCTTTCAATATCAATTTCTGAAAATCCTGATAGTGTGAAAGTTATGACAATTCATAAAGCAAAAGGATTAGAATTTAAGAACGTTGTGATGCCTTTTTTTGATTGGGGAGTTAAAGATAAAACGGGAGATAGAAATTTTATTTGGGTAGAACCGAAAACAGAACCGTTTAATTTTCTTAATCTTGTGCCTGTTGTAGTGAAAAATGATTTGAGGTACTCACAATTTTCACAAGATTATTTTTTGGAAATTTTGAGCCAATTAGTTGATAACTTAAATTTGGTTTACGTTGCATTCACAAGGGCAAAAGAAAGTCTCTCTATTTTTGCAAATATCAGTAAAACCGAATCAAACAAAATTACTTCAGTTGCTGATTTGCTTTTTACAACTCTTGCAGAAGAAAATTTATTGGTTTCAACAGATAATGAGAAATATATTTATCAAAAAGGTGCAATTTCAGTATCCGATGACGCAATTTCAAAGTCTCGAAAACACGAAGAAACAAATATCTCTTTACAGTATGGAAAACTTTTTCCAATGCGGGATAGATTGGAGTTTCATTTAGGAAGTTTTGATTATTTTGATGACGCCAAGTCTGCCGATAATATTATTCACGGTAAAATAATGCATCGTATTTTTGAGGAAATCATAACAATAAATGATATCGACAAATCTTTGAATAAATTAAAGCAAAAAGGAGTCATTTCAAGTAGCGAAATACCTGATTTAAAACAATTTATATTGGACAAAATCGATGAAATGTCTGTAAATAATTGGTTTGACGGCAGTTATAAAGTCAAAACGGAAGCAAATATAATAGATAAAAGCGACAAACGTCCTGATAGAGTTATGTTTGGCGATAATGAAGTTATTGTTGTTGATTATAAGTTCGGAAGTGTAAAAATATCCGAGCACAAAAAACAAGTTGCGGATTATATTAAATTATTGTCCCTTATGGGTTATCAAAATATTATTGGATATGTTTGGTATGTTGCTTTAGGAGAATTGGAAAAAATCGAAGATGATAAAATATTTGGTATTATCGGATTTCCCTTAGTGCACTCTTTATCTTCTGACTTTTTCAATAAAAAATTTAAAACGCAAAATATTAATGCACAATATTATAACTTTCCTTTAAATAACATAAACGAGATAGAACAACTGATTGAATGCTATCCAACCTTGCGCGGCTTCAACGTTACTATGCCTTTCAAAGAGCAAATAATTTCAAAATTAGACGATATAAGCGGTGCCGCAAAAACCGTTGGCGCCGTGAACGTTGTGAAAATAGAACGTTTGAATGGTAAAATTCAACTGAAAGGCTACAATACCGATGTAGTTGGTTTTGTTAATTCTTTGTTTCCATATCTCAAATCTTATCATAAAAAAGCATTAATTCTTGGTAGGGGCGGTGCCGCTAAATCTGTTGAATATGCACTCAAAATGTTAAATATCGAATATAGTTTTGTTTCAAGATTTCAGTCAAACAATAATTTAGTTTATAATTCGCTTACTCCCCATACTATTAAGGAACATAAATTGATAATAAATACAACTCCACTCGGTATGTTTCCCGATATCAACCAATGTCCACTGATTCCATATACAGAACTAACCAAAGAACATTTAGTTTATGATTTAATTTATAATCCCGAAATGACCATGTTTCTAAAATTAGCAAAAGAACACGGTGCAACAATTATAAACGGAAAAGAGATGCTAATTTTACAAGCAGAAGAGAGTTGGAAAATATGGAATTGAAATTAGTGAGTAGTGAGTAGTGAGTAGTGAGTAGAGTGTAGTGAGTAGTGAGTAGTGAGTAGTGATTAGAGTGTAGAGTGTAGTGAGTAGTGAGTAGTGATTAGAGTGTAGTGAGTAGTGAGTAGTGAGTAGTGAGTAGTGAGTAGAGTGTAGTGATTAGAGTGTAATTGACTAATGACTAATGACTAATGACTGAAAACTGATAGTTCGATAAAACTCACTAACCAAACTGAATACTGAATACTAAATACTGAATACTGAATACTAAATACTGAATACTAAATACTGAATACTAAATACTAAATACTCATTCACTCATTCACTCATTCACTAACAACTTAAAATGATACATTTACTAAAATATTTTTGTTTTGCAATTTATTGTTTTGCGATAGTTACTGCTCATGCTCAATATTCGGGTAAAATTCCTGCGCAAAGTCCTATTACTTTGGTTTATAAAATAACCGACAAAGAAGCGGGCAAATTATATAGTGGTAATAATAAATCGATTAAAGAAAAAATCTTGCCCACTTGTATTGATACTTTGCAAGGTATAACAGAAAAATTACCTAATCATTATCCTAATGGGCACTATTTACTTGTTAATGCAGAGAGTAACAATTTGAATTTCAGATTAATATCTGTAGTTTCGTTTGAACATCGGATGTTAAACAATCAAAGAGATATGTCGTTGGTACTATTCGACCGTGAAACGGGACAACCAATAAGTAGCGCAAAAGTAAAAGTAGATAACAAAAAATTGAAGTTCGATAAACAAACTCAAAGTTATCGCCGTGCAAAAACTGATAAACAGGGCATTTTATCAATAGAATCAGAAGGGATAACTGCATATTATACAATTAGTCGACAATATAATCTAAATAGTTGGAAAAGAACAAAATATGCAGTTGTTAGTGCGCCAGTTGTAAAATATGTAACTATTCCTGTTGTTTTTGTAGCATCTATTCCATTTGATACCTTTAAAAGTTTACAATATGGTTATCCTGTGGGTAGTATTCGAGGCATAGTAAAACCATTTAAAGATATATATAACAGTATTTCTTGGGGATATCCTCAGGGTTGGATTGAAAATTTTGTTGAAATGTTTGATGCAAAAGATTATGATAATGGTTTTATAATATTTAGCAAGCCTAAGTATCAACCTTCTGATACAATACGATTTAAGGCATACATAACCAAAGGCAAAAAGAAACCAATGAAAGATTCTTTGAATATTTACATTTATTCTGATAAAGAACACAAAATTGGTACTATTGCACCATATCGGGCAGGCTTTTACACAATGGATTTTGTTCCTAAAGCCGATTGGGGTATGAAATTAGATAAAACTTACAGATTACGACTTGCCGATAAAAAAACAAGACAATACGGTAATTTTTATTATGAAGACTACGAACTGAAAAGTGTTGAATATCACATACGAAACGAAAAAGAAGAGTACCTATCGCACGAAGAAGTGATTTTTTATGCCAAAGCAACAGACGAAAACAATATGCCTGTTATGGATGCACGTTTGGAAATAACATTGCATTCAGATTTTATTAATGATTTTAGCAGCAATAGGGTAGATGTTCCTAACTTGTTGTGGTTTAAGCAATTAACCTTAGACCCTGTTGGTGAAACAAAAATTATTGTTCCTGATAGTATATGGCATGATGCTTCATTGAAAGTTAAAATGGTTGCAAATTTTAGTAATAGCGACAATCAAACAGGACATAAAGAATATCGTTTTGTGAGGAAAAATAGCAATGAGCGTATTGTTGCCAATCAAAATGTCGACACTCTACATATTCATTATGAAAAACTTGGTATTCCCGTAAATGGTTTACAGGCTAAGATAAAACGAGGATTGTTGGCAGACACTACAATTGTGCTACCTGCACGAATTAAATTAAATCCATTGGTAGAAAATTACGATATTTCATTGTTACAGCCTCCAAATATTTCAGAAACAGACAAATACAAACCTGTTCCTAATATTGTTTTTTCGCTTTCTGAACAAAATTCGGGAGTTTTATGTAGCATGAACCGTACTGATGACACAATTTTTATATCGATAGACAATCCGCTTAATTTACCTCTTATTTATACAATATATAAAGGAAATAAAGAACGGGAGCGGGGAACAGGTAAGTTGCCAATTTACAAAGATAAATCACCAAAAAAAGATTATTTTTTGTCGGTACAATATATTTGGGGAGGAAAAGAGCATCAGTTGGAATATCGTTCTGCTTATAGTACGGGTCAGTTACAGTTGAATAGTTCTTTGCAGGCAGTTGTTTTTCCCGGACAAACTGTAAATGTTAATATTATTGCAACTGACGCAAACGGAAAGCCAATTCCAAATGTTGACCTTACAGTTTATGGTTATACTGCCAAGTTTGGCGAACAAAGAATGCCTAATATTCAGTCTTATCAAAAACCGCCGACAAATAGAAAATCGTACAATGCTTTTACATCAAAAAAACATCAAAACATAAACAGAAACAAAGAATTGGATTATGATAAATGGCAAAAAAATCTTAAACTTGACGATAATGAACTATATAAATTTGCCTATCCAGATAAAAATATGTATAGTTATTCTTTAAAATCAACTGATAATCAAACATATATTGCGCCATATTTAGTGCATAAGGGTAAACTTTTGCCAATACAAATTTTGTATATTGACGACCGACCCGTTTATTTTGCTCGCACAACAACTCATTTTCCTTATATGTTTCCCGTTACAAAAGGTGTGCATTCAATACGAATGCGCTCAAATAATTTCGAAGTTAAAGTAAGAATATTTGCTTACAATGGTTGCAAAAATATTTTCAGCATAGACCCATACAATTGGGATAAACAAACAGAAGAAACAAAAGGTAGTACACTAAACAATAATAAAAAATATACTTACAACGAAACGAAAATTATTAAAAAAAATGAATATACAGACAATGAAATAAATCTGATGCGCAACTACTTGATGACCATTCGTTACCTGCCATTAAGCGACTTTACTTTTATACAACATGGAAATAATTACGAATTACTTACACCCGAAAAGGAAATTAAAGCAAACACTTCTAAGTTCGATAACAGACACATAAATCACTATGAAAATAGATATGAATACATGTTAAGATATGGAAATAATTATGCTAACAATATGTATGGCAATAGAATTTTTATCACAGGACCTATCAGCAGTTCTACTCCCGTTACATTGTGGGATGAAAACAGAAATATTGGCACATTTCAACGTCATGGTTTCCAATGGTATGAGTATGAACCTTTTACTTTAAAAAATCAATCTAAAAATATAAAATATTATTTAGATAACAAAATGCCTGATTTAGATTGGACAGCACTGCCTTATTCGAAACAATATTTGGATAAATTATATGATGTTTGGAAATTTAACAGAACTCGTAACAATATTTATTACACAATTCAGACTAAACAACCTAAAACAGGGCAACTGCAAATTGAAACAACATTGGATGATTCTCTAATGGATGACGGTTGGTGCTGGGTTTTATACGACCATACAAGCAAAATAAGTGATTTTTACCCTTTAACAGATAGAAAATTTGCAACAGATAAAGGTCTATATTCTCTGTTTTTATTAATGGCTGACAAAACTTTTTATATATTAGATTCCATATCATTGGAGACAAACGTAACTACATTATTAAGGTTGCCAATTGAAGATATGAAATATTCAAAACGCACCATTGATTCATACGGAAAAGAATTTTCCTCTCTGTTGCATGATATTTACATAAAAGCCGGAATGGATGTAATTGTGCCTGTATACCAACAATATGTTGAACAACCGGTGGTTTATAACCCTGATTATTATAATGAAATTACTGTATGCGGGAAAATAACAGACGCATCTGATGATACCCCAGTTCCCGGTGTTTCAATTAATGTAAAAGGGACAACAGTGGGGGCTGTAACTGATTTGGATGGTTATTATTGTATTCGAATACCAAAAGGATATCGAACATTACGGTTTTCATTTATTGGTTTTACAAATCAGGAAAGAACGCCATTGTTCGATGGAAATGTTGATGTTAGTATGGAAACAGATTTAAAAATGTTAGATGAAGTAGTAGTTACGGGGATGGCAAGATTTGAGAAACGACTCTCTATAGGTGTCACTGACAGAATAGAGGGGCGTTCTGCTGGAGTGTCAGTAACAGATGGAATTTATGGAACAGCAAACAAAATGCAGGTTATCGATGCTCAAGATATTATGAAACAACTAATTGAAGACGAAATATATCAAACGGGATTGGCTTCAGCAAAAGGTTTACGTACAAATTTTTCTGACGAAGCCTTATGGCAGCCTTCACTTACTACCGACAAAAACGGCATAGCATCATTCACAACCACTTTTCCCGATGATGTTACAAAATGGAATATTCGTTTTGTGGGATTTTTACCTAATAAAGTAAGTGCAGCAAATCAAATTGAAGTACGCTCATTTAAACCGTTAATGGGGCAATTGGCAGTGCCTCGATTTTTGGTGGAAGGTGATACAGCAAATGTTATCGGCAAAATTGTCAATTATGGGCAAGATACTGTGCATCTGAAAACTGAATTTGCTATAAACGGTGTAATAAAAATTGATAAATATGAAAAAGTAAGACATTCATTGATTGATACTTTGGCAGTTGTCGCCCCCGATATTTATTTAAACAATAAGAAGGATGATTCAACAAATGTTGTTACAAATAATTATGAAAACGCTGAAAGTATTAAAGCGACTGACGAAAACGAATTTTTTTCACAAGATAGTATTGCCGTTCGTTATCAACTAACACGAGACGATGGCTATCAGGATGGCGAAGAACGACACATCCCAATTTTTTTACGTGGAACTAATGAAACCATCGGGCAATTTCACCTGTTAGATAATGATACAACTCTGTTTTTATCCTTCAATGAGTTTGAAGGACCTGTTAAATTATCGTTTGAGAGTTCTTCGTTAGAAATTTTGTTGAAAGAAACACGTACACTGCGCAATTACAAACATTTATGTAACGAACAGACTGCCTCACGACTTATTGCACTGCTGTTAGAACGAAAAGTATTCCACCTTTACGGAAAGGAGTACCCTTACGACAAACATATCCGCTCTTTAATTGAACAACTCATAAAAGGACGCAATGAAAACGGATTATGGGGTTGGTTTGGAAATAATGTTCAGGAAACGTGGATTTCTACACATGCATTGGAAGCACTACTGCAAGCAATTGACGATGGTTTTAAAGTGGAAATGGATTTTGAAAACATTACTAACAGGTTGATAATCAATTTTGATAATTCAGACTCTATTGACAGAATAAAGATACTTGGTTTATTAATGAGAATAAATCCTGAAAGTAATTATCGAAATTTATTTGACAAAATTAGTATCCCGCAACTTTATAATGCAGATTTATTTCGATGGATGGAGTTATCAATTCTTTTTGGTGAAAAGCCTGATATTGAAAAAGTTATGAAACAAAAGAAAACCGACAAAATTGGTAATATTTTCTGGATTGAATCAGATAACAATCATTGGCGTTACAACGACATAACAGTAACGCTTGCTGCATACCGTTTGCTACGTTCACTTGGTGACCAAGAACAAAATCTTAGAAAAATTCGTAACTATCTTTTCACGCAACGAAGTCAGGTAGGTTGGCGTAATACTTATGAAACAACCGGAATATTATCTACCATTCTGCCCGACCTGCTGATTTTAGGAGATAATTTGGGGAATTCGCGTATTCGTATAAATAACAAAGAAACAGCAAGCCTTGTCATTGCAATTGATACATTTCCTAAACAATTTGTTTTGCACGATAACGAACCAATTTTAATTGATAAAAAAGGTTTATTCCCCGTCTATTTAACGGCATCGCAAGATGTTTACCAGCGAGAACCTGAGCCTGCAAATAATGGTTTTCGTGTTGAAACAAGATTTGGCGTGGAAACATGGCGGCAAACAACGAATCCATACAATAACTTACCCGTTACAATGACCGCCGGAAAACCTGTAACGCTCGAAGTAAACGTTTATTCAGATATTTCGTCTGAATATGTAGTAATTGAAATTCCTATTCCCGCTGGTTGTTCCTATCAGAGTAAGCCGCAATCGTGGTATAGAGGCGTAGGTGAGACACATCGCGAATATTTTCGCGACAGAGTTTGTATATATCTCCGAAATTTACCAAAAGGAGAACATACTTTTAGTGTTGAATTGATGCCGCGATATACAGGAACATATAATG
>Ga0099364_10005641_pt1 | contig 18522 bp, 15 predicted proteins | sample TergutTh196P3_FD_73070 | JGI IMG/M metagenome (GOLD analysis project Ga0099364, IMG submission 73070) | Microcerotermes parvus P3 segment gut microbial communities from Pointe-Noire, Republic of the Congo - Th196 P3 | ecosystem: Host-associated > Arthropoda: Insects > Digestive system > Gut ...
TTGCAATTATTTCTCACTGAGTACACTGTGCCACAGAGCGCACGGAGATGGAATTTTATTTTTTTCTTCCTCTGTGTCCCCAGTGTCTCCGTGTACTCTGTGAGTAAAAATTTAACAGGAGGTTTGTTATGAAAAAGAAAAACAACCAAATGATTATCGTCACAGTGGCGGTAATCGCAATCGGATGTGCAGCTTTGTTTTTAACAGGTTGCAGCGGAAGCGGCGGCAGAACTTTTACCGATGCCGAGAAGGTGGAAGACTGGCTTGCCAGACAAAAAGGCGGAGCAAGCGCTGATGATCCCATACCTTTCAGCGTTAAGCTAAATTTGCAAAACATGGCTTCTCCTGAAAGCAACTGGCAAAAACTGCTTACCTCGATAAACACCGCAGGTTTGTATGTTGCCCTTGATCTTTCAGGAAGCACCATGCCTAGCACCGAGTTTGATGCTGACGGCGGAACCCAGACAGGAAAAAGCTTTATAGTATCGCTTGTTCTGCCGGACAGTGCGACAAGTGTTAAAGGCGTTCTGTATGCACACTTTACCAATCTTAAAATAGCAAAGGCGAAGCAGATTGATTTTTTAATAGGAAATCCCGGTCCTGGTGGAGGAATTCTGTTTTATGACAAAGGAGAGTTTTCAAACGGCTGGCGTTATTTGGAAGCGGCTCCGAAAGAAATGCAGGTTAATGCCGTATGGGGTACATATGGTCGGAATGTTGCAGGAACGGAACAAGGTATAGGAACAGGTAAACGGAACACAGAGTTAATGATTGCAGGTGACCCAAATGCTGTTGCCGCCAAAGTTTGTGTAGATTACAGAGGCGGCGGTTTTGATGATTGGTTTTTGCCGAGTGCAGAAGAACTTAATCTTATGTATGTAAATCTCCACAGAAACGGTATTGGCGATTTTGGTAACAACTATTTCTGGTCTTCGTCGCAGTACAATAGTAATAGCGCGTGGTATCAGGATTTCGTCATTGGCGGTCGGTTCCACAGCGGCAAGGATAATGCAAGTTCCGTACGAGCCGTCCGGGCTTTTTAATCGGCACTTCGTGCCTCACGCAAAGAACGCAAAGTGAGCAAAGACTGCAAAGAGAAGATGGCGGACAATGGCTTGGCGTTCTTAGCGTTTTTGCGTGAGGAAATGAATTTGTAATAAATTAGCTTTCACTTACTTACTAGTCAAATTATATACACCGTCCCAGTTGTTTACAGGGGGTTTCTTTATAAATTCCTCACTGCGTTCAAGGTACATTTTTGACGGGTAGTCATCTGCCTTAATAGCAAGGATTTCTTTGAAACCTTCAGCGGCTTGCTTCCATGCACGGTTTTCAAAAATGTCCAGAGCTTCATGAAAAACTTTTACAAGTTTTTTGTCCTGTTCAGTTGCGTGTTCTGCCAGATCAAAAATTTCGTGCAAACGGACAGGCTCGTTAATACCGACAACGCGGACACGGTCTAGTTTTCTGAAAAGAAGCTTGTCGCCTGTTTCACCAATAGTAGCGCCGGAAGCAAGAATTTGTGTACCGTATTTTTTGTTTACGCCTTCAAGCCGTGCAGAAAGGTTTACTGCATTGCCCATGATTGTATAGTTCATTTTGTTGGCAGTACCCATGTTACCCGCAACCATGTAGCCGGTGTTAATACCAATACGAGTTAAAATAGGCATGGGAGAAAGTTTTTGCTCCATGACAACTTTGTTAAGTTCTTCTTCTGCCTTTCTCATGTTAATTGCGGAAATACAGGCGCGCAGAGCGTGATCTTCCAAAACAATCGGAGCACCGTAGAAAGCTACAATAGCATCGCCTATGTATTTGTCGATAGTTCCTTTTTCTGCAAGTACAATATCACTCATGATGCTAAGATATCGATTTAACAAGCTTACAAGTTCTTCCGGGCTCAACTGTTCTGAAATTGTAGAAAATCCTTTAACATCGGTAAAGACAGCAGTCATGTATCGATTAGTTCCGCCAAGCTGAAGCCGTGAAGGATCCGTAATAATTTCTTTTACAACATCCGGTGAAACATAGGTGGAGAAAGCCGTGCGGATAAACTGCTTTTCTTTTTCTGATCCGGCAAATTCGATAATCTCTCTTGTTATAACGGCGCCGATCATGGCTAAAACAGCGCCAAGCGGCCCCCAATAAATTCCTGTAAACCGGAATAGTAAAATTGCACCAGCAAAAATTATAAATGTTACACCTAAACCAACACTTGCGCGTTTAATAGGAGGGATGTTAGTACTAATTACAAAAAAGCCGGGAATAAAAATTAACATAAATACAACACGCCACCATATGCCAAGAGGAATAATAAAACTTTCGGAAAGAATAGTATCTAATACAACGCCGTGAGTACCTACATTAATATACTTTCCATAAAAAGGATTTGCACCATAGTCTGTTGTTCCAGTATCAACCCTGCCAATAATTACAAACTTGTCCCGCAGTATTTTATCGTTTTCCGCCGTAAGTTCATTGTGACGAGCAAGGTTTATATCCAGAATGTTAATTAGCTGTGTAATATAGTCGGCTTCATCTTCAATTTCCTCCGCGTTTTCGGGGTACTCTTTGCCTAGCATGATAGAAAGTTCCGTTACTTTAGAATCTATGTTAAGCGACAAAAGTTCTTCTATAATTGAATAAGCCTGAGCGCGGTATCTAAGATAATCGTCAAAGTAATCATCAGAAGTATATTCCATAGCAAGGTTTCTTAGCTCATGCACTGCTTCAAATAATTCTACAAGATTGCCAAGAATAACCGGAACACGGTTCAGTGAAGAATCAAACTGGGAAAATAAACTAATTTCTGCGGAAGCAAGAGCATTACTGTAAAGTTCAAGCTCCGCTTCTATATCATCCAGCAATGAAAATTGCGCAAAAGAAATATGCTCATAGCTTTCTACATAATCTTCTTTTGGCCAGTCAAGCAACATTCTACCTTTGTAATCAAGTGGGATAACAATATCTTTTATTATATCATTACTTAATTTGACCTGTTTGATTGTTAATCTGTTTTTACTCAAGTAAATTTCCGGTCTGCCAAGTGAGTCAATCAAGGGAGCAAAAGAAAGCTGCAAATACCAGTGATCATGAATGTTTTGTACAAGATACACACGCCGCCTTACTCCGTCAACATCAATCTCTACATTTGTAAAACCCGCGCCCTTTGCGGCATTAGAAAAAGCGGGCAGAGCCGGAAGCACATCAACAAAATCCGCTCCCCTGTGAGCGTTGGCTGAAGCATTAACCGAATAAGAAAAACGTTCTTCCGCAATGGGGCGGCGCTGGGACTGTTCTCCCACCAGAGGAAACTCCTGTAAATTAAGGGTTGACCAAGCATTCCCATTAAGTGCAAAAGCCTGTGCCAGATATAGATCATTGTCACGGGCAACACCTTTTGCTTTTGCATAAAGATTTCTGTGTTCACTGCTTAAAAGTGAAGAAAAAGAGTTCGCAAAAAAATCGATATCATTGCGGCCTATCCTGCCGGCTTGCAAGGCAGAAAAAATACTCTGCGCGTTGGATTGAATTTCCGAAAAACTACGGAAAAAATCATTGCCAAGCCCCTGGTTTAAATAAAGGCTATCCACCCCCTGTGGACCATGATCGATATATTCAATATCAAAAATTGCCGCAGAAGATCCGTATTCTTTAAGCCGCAAAAGGCCATCTGCGGGAATCGCACGGGGCCAGGGATAAACGCCGTTATACGCAATGGCAGGATCATCTACATCAAGGAAAACCACATTTTCTATACGCTGGCGGTTTGCCCTAAAGCGCAGGAAAAAATCGTAGAGGCGGTCTTCGGTAGAACTCAATAACCCTACAATATAGAGGATAGCAAACGCCAAGGCTGCCGCTAAACCCAAAATAGCATTGTTTTTTTGTTTCATAAGAAATACTCCATTAATTTATTTTCTGGTGAATTACACGCTGCCTTTCGGCCTCACGATATTTGTAGTTATCCCAGAATTTTCCGTATTCGGCAGCTATTGTCGGTAATATTACAAAACCAAGGGAAATAAGCCAATGATGGGTGTCCATAGGCACAAATCCCAATCTGGATGCGATAGGCGGAATTACAGCTAAACACCCAAGCGCGGCAAGCATTACAAGTGCGCTTATCATCAATTGAGGGTTGTCTTTAATGGAACGCTTAAAAATGGAAGCCCTACTTCTTACCGTGAAGATATGCAAAATAGATGTCCAGCCCAATACTATAAATGCCATTGTCTGGCCAAGCTCATGTGACGGCAAACTGGAACCGGAAAGCTCTATAGATTTTCCAATATAAAAAGCCGCAAGAACAACAACACTACACATAATCGTCTGGCGGATTATTACTTCCAAAAGACCGCCGGCAAAAAAACTTTCTTCACGGTCTATGGGCTTTCTTGCCATAATCCTTGTGTCAGATTGCTCTTTTGCAAGTGCCATACCGGGAATACCATCACCAAGTACATTGACGATTAACAGCATAATTGGCGTAACAGGAATACCCCAGCCGGAAACCTGCCCAAAAATCATTATTACAATTTCAGAAATATTACACACAAGCAAGAAGTAAATAAGTTTTTTGATATTGGCAAAAACCTGCCGCCCTTCATTTACTGCCCCTACAATTGTTGTAAAATTATCGTCCGTTAAAATCATATCGGACGCGCTCTTTGCAACTTCTGTTCCATTAATACCCATGGCAACACCGACATCGGCGGCTTTTAACGCGGGTGCGTCATTTACACCGTCGCCTGTCATTGCAACAACCGCCCCTTTGTTCTGCCATGCCTGCACTATGCGGATTTTGTCCGAGGGAGAAACGCGGGCATAAACGGAATAAGACTCGATACTGTCAAACAATTCATCATCGGAAAGTTTTTCCAGTTCCGCTCCGGTGATTACTCCTTCTCTTGCGGAGATAATACGCAGTTCCCTAGCGATTGCCGCCGCAGTTTCCGCATGATCACCTGTGATCATTATTGTACGGACTCCCGCTTTTCTTGCGCGGGCAATGGCAGCAGCCGCTTCCGGGCGCGGAGGATCAATCAAACCAATAAAGCCCTGAAAATCAAGATCTGCCTCCAGACTTTCCATATTGTCTTTGGACGGAAGAGTATCCACTTCTTTGGATGCAAGTGAAATTACTCGCAATGCATCATAAGCAAAAGAATTGTGAACATCGTCCAACTTTTTCATGTAATTTAAATCCTGCCTGTTTTTAAATGGAAGTTTGTCAAACGCACCCTTTGTTAATATCAGATAACGTCCATCCGGTTTTTTTAAAATAGTTGTCATCATTTTTCTTGCAGATGAAAAAGGAATTTCTCCAACCTTTTCATATTCTGTGTTAAGAGCATCCCGCGTTATACCTTTATCAATGGAAAGGCGCATAATGGCGGACTCTGTTGGATCTCCTACAATTTTTGCTTCATCTGTTTCAGTTTTTTCTAAAGTTACATTGCTTGCAAGAAGGTATCTTTTAATAAGTTCAATATGCTCAGGTGAATTGGCTTCTGTTTCAGCTACAGGCGTATTACCATAAACCCAAAGTTTTTTAATAGTCATTTTATTTTGAGTGAGTGTCCCTGTTTTATCGGAACAGATAACCGAGGTACTTCCCAAAGTTTCTACTGCCTGAAGTTTTCTGATAAGTGCATTTTGCCCGACCATTTTTTTAACGCCGTGCGTAAGCATGAGCGTTACAATAAGCGCCAAAGTTTCAGGAACAGCCGCAACTGCAAGAGTTACAGCCAGCATCATAAGATGCCAGAGTTCCTGCCCTTCAATAAGCCCAATGACAAAAATTGCCAAAGCAGCTACAATAGCTATTGTACTAATCAGCTTGCCAAGTTTATCCAGTCTTAATTGAAGCGGGGTTTTATTTTTCTTTGTATAATTCAGGTAGCCGGCAATTTTTCCAATTTCTGTATTCATTCCTGTAGAAGTTACAACAGCTCTTGCATGGCCTGTTACAACAAGACAGCCGGAAAAGACCATGTTTTTTCTGTCACCAAGCGGAGCATTCTCGACTGTCAAGGGTTCTGCAAATTTTTCTGAAGGTTCGCTTTCACCGGTAAGAGACGCTTCATCAACAGCAAAAGTTTCACATTCCAGAATGCGTGCATCCGCAGGGACAAGGTCTCCCGTTTTTAACTCAACAATATCACCGGGGACAACAAGCGCAGTATCGATTTCTTGCTTTACGCCGTCTCTAACCACAAAACAGCTTGGACTGTTCAAAACCGCAAGGGCTTCCAGCGCTTTTTCCGCGCCCCGCTCCTGAGTAACAGCCAAAATGACATTCATTATAACGATAGAAAAAATTACAATAGCTTCTATAAAGCCTTCACCCTCACGGAGTGCCAGCAAAAAAGAAAGAACTCCCGCAAAAAGCAGGATAATAACGGAAACATCTTTAACATGACGAAGCACCTGCACAAAGAGGCTTTCTTTCTTTTTTTCCGCAAATTTGTTAAAACCAAACTGAGCCTGTCTTTTTTCAACTTCTTCTGCCGACAACCCTTTTTGAGAGTCCGTATTTTGTTCTTTTAATACTGTTTGTGTATCTAAATTGTACCAATCTTTCATATTGGTATTATAACAGATGAGTGATTAAGGGTAAAGTTCTAATATGCAAAATCCAAAACAAAAATTAGTGTAAATAATATATATACAAAAACCCTCGCGCGGGGGCGCGGAGGCACAGGGTACGCAGAGCCAACATCAATCTCCGTATTCAACACCGTCAGTGAAGCTGCCAGAGAAAAATCCTTCCATACCGTCGTCCAAAGTTTCTTGAATATATACCTCTCTGCCAAAAACAGCTGTATTTCCACTAGCGGTTCCGGCATACATATAGAAATTTCCGCCTTCGATAGGCCCGTTATTTCCTATGATAGGTCTAATATTTCTTTCAAAGCCTCTTTCAAGAAATACACCACCTCCGTTTTGAGCTGTATTTCCACTTATAGTACCGCCATTCATTATCAAAGTTGCACTGGGAGTATCATGCCAATTAGATACAACCCACCATTGATTGCCGCCTCCACTAACATACACGCCACCCCCATCAATAGCTATATTTTCACTGATGTTAGCATTGCCATCCATTGTTAAAATTCCACCCGACATACCAGATTCACCAGGGGAAAGATAAACCCCACCGCCTCTGCCACCTTTATCTACATAACCAATATCTACCTCTTCTGCCGTATTGTTACTGATGGTAGCGTTACCAGACATAATAATTGTTGATTCCCGATAAACATACACCCCGCCGCCATTATTAGCTATATTATTACTGATGGTAGCACTACCAGACATCTCGAACACACTCTCGCCCGAAAGAGATACCCCACCACCACCAATATTTAAGCCTTCCCTACCATTATCACTGATAGTTCCGCCGGACATAGTAAAATTGCCATCATTAACATATACCCCACTGGTGTTTTTTTTGATTATTCCGCCAGACATAGTGAAGTTTCCACCATTCATATACACCGCAAAACTGTCGCCATTTTCTAGGATCACATTATTATTCATTTCCAATGTACCATCTATTATATAGATTATTGCATTTAAGGCATGTGCTGTATAGTTTTTCATTTCCTCAAATGTACCATCTATAGTCAGTGTATCTTTCATGTCAGTGCTGCCCAGAGTAAGGTTTCCATTATCAATGTAAAAAACATTGTATAAATAGGTAGAATAAATATAACCATCATCATAATATTTAAAATCGTCTTCCGTCCTCATAATTACAACATCTCCATCAGCAATAAGGGTGATGTTTTTCCCATTATCAATTACGCATGGTGTATAAGCATTATAGTTTCCGCCTTTTAGCCGGATTTCTAGTGTGCCGCCTTCGTTTAAGAAGTGTGCTATTGCAAGAAGTTGGGACCAGTTGTTGGCTTCTTGTATGCCTTCTCCCATGTAAATAATAGGGGCTTCATCTGTAAGTCCGCCGCCGCGTATAGTTACATCTACTGTACCAAATGAAATTTGTATTTTGTTATCTGGGAAATGCTCATCAGTATCTTCTATATCAAGACCTTCAAGAAGTCCAGTTATATAATTGTTATATACTGTTCCATCACCAAAGGTGCGGGCTTCTATTGTTAGCAGGCCTCGTGGAACTTCAATGATTTCTCCGCTTGTATAGTTTTCTATAACTTTATAAATACCGGCAGAGTCTTTAATCGTTATATGATATACTCCGGGATTAAAACCACTACGCGCAGAGGTGTTTCCTAGGTTTAATTTTATTCTTGCATAACTGCGGACAATACTGCCTTCTCCAGGTATAAAGTCACTGAAACAACTGAATAAAAAAATACTCAGCGCCGTTACTAATAATATTGCTTTAATGGTTTTCATATACGCTCCTTAATTTCTAATATCTAGTATCAAACCGCCTTGGACAACTTCAAATGGTACATCAAGGTTGGAAGATCCGCTGGTGCCGGGAAGGCCGGGAAGAGTTCCGCTTGTATGATTTTCATTGGGATTTTTTGCTCCGCCTACATTGTCTGTCTCACTTCCAAATCCGGAGGTGATAGTTTCAGAAAGTCCGTCGGAGTTACTTGAATAAGATGTTTTTCCTGAAGATCCATCTATGTCATCTACACCCATGCCAAATTCGGTTCCACGGACAGAAGCTGTTGCGGTGGGGGTCTGGACAGTGGTGTTGGCTCTGGTTCCTGCGGGCGGGTTTACGGCTACTCGTACTCTTCCTGTTTGAAGGCTCACATTAAGGATTTCCGTATCAGCGGAGCTTTGAATCTCCGCCAATGTAAGGCGAGTAAGAGGCCGCACGGCAACTTCCGTACTTCCTATTGTTATTATAGCCGTGCTTCTAAATCCCGTAGAAATAACTGTATCGCGGGCTATTGTACTGCCCTGTCTGGCGGGTGTAAAGGTACTAGCCCCTGCCGCCTTTAACTCCACATCCCCGGTCATTTCCCGAATTACCCCGGTCTGTGAATACACAGAAACAACCGCAAAAATGAATAAAACCGCAAAAATCGCCTTTTTCATATTTCCCTCCAGTATATATATATACAATATACCACTAATATATAGAAAAAACAACTGTTAAATCGATTCTCCACTGAAAATCGCTGTCCGGGGCGGCATCTCCCAAGGCGGGTGCAAATATGCCTGCGCCCAGGTTAAACTGCAGGTCAGAGGCCGGATTCCAGACAAGTCTGGCAAATAATTCGGGGCCTATGTACCAGCCGCTATCTTTAGTATCGATATTATAATTATTAAAAGTGAACAGATCATTACGGATAAAATACGATGCGGTAATGCTTGTTCCCATCGATTCCGATAGGCGGGCAGAATAGTTTAGTTTTAACACTGTAAGTGCAGATAAAATAGGCTGGAATAACCGCCCCTGCTGTTTTGAAGTTATTGGGATAAAAGCGCCCATTAGCTCACTTGATTGTCCGCCAGCAATAAGACAATTAAACGCAAGGCGGCTATTGTTCTGTGTGGGCAGATGCCATGAAATTCCCAAATCTCCTGCAAATGCCAAAGTAAAGGCACTGCCAAGGGAATTTTGAATCTGTGCCGTCTGAAAAATGCCGCCTGCTTCAAATAAAAATCTTTCCATAGGCAAACTTGCTTTTATGCTAAGATACTGACTGTTAAATTTTTCTTCTTTACCGTTAAGATCAAATTGAGCCATAAGTGAAGCTCTTAACCTGAAGGTTTCAAGAATAGATGGGTGTTCATAATCAATGGCGGTAAGTAATCGTCTTGAAGCAAAATAGGTATTAATAATATCATTGTTTCCCCGGTCTTCATTTGTCATTTCTATATTGATATTTTTTTTGTAGAGTAGTCCTGTGTACCATAGCCCAAACCCAAAACGCCCCAAAGGAGATGCATGGGAAACTCGAACGCCGTCAAAAAGACCTTCCGCAATAAAACCAAGCGGGTCTGAATAGGGGATTCGTCCTGCTCTTAGCCATAACCCACCAAGCACATCAAACTGATTTAAATATTCCGTGTGTAAAATTTCCGGGATAAATGTAAAATCATTATTATTAACCCCAATGGTTAAACCTGCTGATACGGTAAGTCTGCCATTATCCCCAAACAAAGTTGAAAACCGTGGTATTATATCCGCGCGGTATTCAAAGTGATCCTCTTGGCCGGTAAAGTTTCCTAATGTCGCATTTTGATTAAGTATAATGCCAAAGTCCGCCGCCGGAAGTACGGCAGGTATCAACAACATCAATATAAATAAAAAACCTAAAATTGCTTTTTTCATGTTATTACTCCAATATGGTGATTTCTACTCGTCTGTTAGCTGCCATGCCTGCCGCGGTTGTGTTAGGTGCTACAGGTCTGTCGGATCCATACCCAACTGCGGTAACATTTCCCGCTTCACATGCTCCAAGCTGTACCAAAAGTGCGCCAACAGCTTCTGCGCGTTCCTGAGAAATTCTAAGCTGGCCTTCTCTTGTGCCTGCCTGTGCGGTATGGCCTGTTATTAATAATTTAACACCGCGAATATTTCTTAAAATACCGGCAATATCTCTAATCTTTGACATTTCTCCGTCAGCAAGCACTGCGGAATCCGCCAAGAATTGAATGTTGGAAAGCGTGATGGTTATTCCTTCAGCTGTTGCCTGAACGGTGGTATCAGCTACTGCCTGTTCTTCCAGCATTTGGGAAATTTCCGCAATTATTGCTTCACGGCGGGCTATAGTTTCTTCCTGTACAGATAAAGCTTGTGCTTCCTTAATGCTAAGAATTCTTGCAATATACGCAAGCAGCCGTTCACCTGTTACCTGCATAGCCGGGTCTGTTCTGCCATACACAATACTTTTTTGTGTCAGCTCACGGTATGCATAATGGGGATTTTTAAATATGGTGTACATAATCCCGCCCTTAACCTCAAAGGCTCCCATAATTAAAAGGGAAATATCATCTAAGCGCGCAGTTCCCTGCGGTGCTGCCTTTTGGGGCAGCCAATTTTGCTGAACAGCAAACACAAAGGCAGCTTCCGGATTGTCAGTAGAAACAACATCAGCCGCATCTAGCACAAACCGCGCCGCCTGTGCATAAGAAACCGCATCTGCAGCTAAAAGCATTTCAATTTCTGCCGCCGCAGATTGGGCATACAAAAAACCGCCTGTTAAAAAAACAATCAATAAACTTAAAACTTTTGTTTTCATTTAAACACCTTGTATCTATGGGTAAGGATAGAAATCACCCAATTCAATATCTTCTATGTTAGAATCTAGTACATCTATATATTCTCCGGTATCATATAATAATAATGTAGAATCATCGTTATAATATTCAAAATAAAAATATACTCGGGTTGGTGTATCAAAAGCAGGAATCCTCATCCCCCAGAGAGCATCATCACGAACAATATATCTAGCTATTGCTTCCCCATCACAATATATATATAAATAAGTACCATCCAACAGAGAGGAGTCAGAATTATAAATATGCACTGTGCCGTTTAATGAGATATGGGGCATATCTGTTATAAAGCTAGTTAAATAGTAGTTAAGATGGGATCCTGACACATAGAGTCCTCCATAATCATAAGTTCTAGTAATACCGTATTTGTATCCAAATCTTATATAAATGGGTGTATCATCGTATATATAATCTAATTCTATATTCCACTCCAATCGTCCATCTATATTATTATAACTTGAAATATTACCCAAGCAGATACGATCTGTGTAGTCAGGATCAGAATATACTTCTATAAAGGTAAAACTACTAGGGTAAAATTCATTCAAGATCCTAAGATACATTATACCACCTAAAGTAATTATTATCCTTTCAAATTCATTGCTGATGGTAACATCATAATTAGGCATTACAAATGTCCATGTATTTCCTGAACCGTTTATGCTTACCTTGCCGGCCTCTGTCAGTATGCTTATGCTATCCAGATCTAACTGATAGCCTTCATCTGGCTCTATAGTAAGGGTTACTATGTCTCCTTCTTTTACATTAGTGTCGCTGGCAACTATGCGGCCGTTTGTAATAGTTTCTATGTTTACATAATAGATTTTGTTTATATCTTCAAATATACAGCTAACGGTAACATTAGAATGAGGCATTTCAAATATCCATGTATCTTCTGAATTATCTAGCGTTATCTCCGTGCCGGAAATTGTCTGCACACTTAGGCTTCCTGTTCTAATTTTGTAACCTTCAACCGGTGTTATAGTAAGGGTTATTGTCTCTCCTCCTGTTAGATTGTCTAAATCAGAATCGGAACTGGGAGTTATTGTTCCGTTTGGTGTTTCGTCTGGAAGGGTTACTGAATAGAATATATCTTCTTCAAATTCACCTCTAACGGTAACATTAGAAGTAGGCATTTCAAATGTCCATGTATTTTCTGAACCTTCCAAAGTTATAGTTGTGCTAGAAGTTTGTACACTCAAGCTGCCTGACTTTAGCCTATAGCCTTCATCTGGTGTTATGGTAAGAGTTATTGGCTCTCCTCCATATAAACCGGAATTGAGGTCAGCAGTTATTGTTCCGTTTGTTATTCCGCTTGCAATGTTTACCCTATAGGTTGGTATTGAACTTCCAAATATTCCGCTAACGGTAACATCAGATGCAGGCATGGTAAATTCGTGCTTTGTTATTAATTCTTCTGTGTTGATAAGGGTTGGAATAATTGTTGGGCCAGTCTCCGGCACTACTCTTAAACTGCCTGACCTAAGAAAATAGGTTTCATTTTCTGGTTCAACAGTAAGAGTTACTAAAGTTCCTGCGGCTGCATTAGCAGAGTTGGCAGTTATTGTGCCGTTTGTTATTCCGCTTGCAATGGTTACCAAATGAGTTGGCGGCGGCGTTCCCAAATTCTCAAATTCACCTTTAACGGTAACATTGGAATCAGGCATTTCAAATGTCCATGTTGTTTCTGAGCCGGTTGGAGTTATTACTAAGTCGTTTTCCAGATGTACACCTAGGCTGCCCGGTTTTAGCTGATAACCTTCAGCCGGCGTTACAGTAAGAGTTACCGAGTCTCCTTCTTTAATATTAGATTTAGGGCTGGCAGTTATTGTGCCGTTTGCAAGAGTTTCAATGGTTACTGAATAAGCGTTATGAATAGGGGGTTCATAAGGAGGACACCCTGCCAAAACAAACGCTATAGCAGCAAAAAACAACAGTAAATATTTTTTCTTTGTTTTCATATAACCACCTTTACAGGGATTATACCAACAATATACATAAAATTCAATAGTTTTTCACAGCACCATTGCCATTTCCCCAATTCCCTGTTATAATTCTTCTATAACACTATGATTGATCGGATATTGATAGATTCGTTAAATCTTAAGTCTCGTGATTTTGCCGTTAAATGGAAAAATCTCCTTCGCGGTGAGCCTAGATTTATACATTATCAGGCTATGGAAGATGACGCTTTAATTGAGGCAGGCAAAGCGGTATTCCCTCTGCTTTCTCAAACTTTGGATAGAGGGTTGGATCGTTCCCTTATTGGCAGTTTTTTCATAGAACTTGGTAGAAAACGGCTGCATGGCGGCTTTACTATCTCCGAAGTTCTCTTTGGACTGAATTATGCACAGAAAGTTGTTATTGAATATATCACAACGGAGTTTGCCCCTGAAAATCCAATGCGAATGTACCAGTCCCTTGGCGCGCTTACTAATGTTTCTGAATTTTTCCTTTTAAGTAATATGTATGTAATAAGAGGTTTCCTTGAAGAAACTTACACAAAAATGAACGATCATGACAAGGAAACTTTGGAAGTGTTCAGAAAATATTTTAAAGATGATCTCTTTTTTAAAAAAAGTGACAGTATAGAAAATTCGGAGAAATAGCAAAATGGAAGCCTTGGAGATTAAAACGATATTTTCTCTAAACCTGTTTGGTCTGCAAGTACCCATTACGGAAACCACCATTGTTTCATGGATTGTAATGGCTGTTTTAATTGTTATATCAATACTTATTACGCGCAAATTAAAAGTTATTCCAACAGGTGCGCAGGCTGTATTGGAAACAGGCGTGGAGTTTTTGAATAATTTTGCAAAGAATCAGTTTGGCTCTTTTGCAAAGCACTTGGCTCCGTATATTGGCTCTCTTTTTTTATTTTTGCTGCTTGCAAATATTATTGCCGTTGTGTCTCCTATGGAGTTTCATTTTATGGGGCGGGAATTTGTTCCGCCGTTTCCAATCCGTCCCCCCACAAGGGATATTAATGTAACAGCGGCTCTTGCTACAATTTCCATTCTGCTTGTGATTGTCTGCGGTCTTGCGGCAAAAGGCGTGCGTGGATGGTTCAAACATTTTTTGGCGCCCATTCCACTTATGCTGCCATTTAACATACTGGAATATGCCACAAGGCTGATGTCGCTTGCATTACGATTATTTGGAAATATTCTAGGCGGCCTTGTATTAATGGGGCTTATTGAAAAACTACTCCCTGTTGCGCTTCCTGTAGTTTTTTCGCTCTACTTTGATTTTTTTGACGGAATGTTACAAGCGGCAATTTTTGTGTTTTTGTCCAGCCTCTATTTATCAGAGGCTATAAAAGTTCATGCATAAATATTTTAGGAGGTATTGAGATGAGTTTAACAACAGCAATTGGTGCGGGGATCGCGGTGTTGACAGGTTTGGGTGCGGGTATTGGTATTGGGCTTGCAACAAAGGGGTTGATGGAAGCAATTTCCCGTCAGCCGGAAGCAGCCAATAAAATGACACCGATGTTTTTAGTAGGTGCTGCTCTTGCGGAAGCAACTGCCATTTACGGATTTGTTGTAGCTATATTGATGATTACAGGCCAGTAACAGGTAAGTCATGCTTGATTTTTCCGCAACCTATATCATCACAATTATTAATCTTGTAATTCTCTTTTTTATTCTGCGGGCAATTTTGTTCAAACCTGTGACAAAATTCATGGAAGCGCGGGCAAAAAAAATTCAGGATTCAATTGATCAGGCAGAAAAAGACAAGGCGGAAGCAAAAAGACTGCTTGCCGATTATGAAAACAGCCTTAAGAATGCCGAAGCGAAAGCGCAGGAAATTATAAAAACCGCAAATGAAAACGCCAAACGATTAACAGAAAGAATTATTAAAGACGGAGAGCAGTCTGCAGAAGACATGATTACCTCTGCGCGCAAGCAGATAGAAGCGGAACGCCAAACAGCTATGGCACAGTTCAAACTGGAAGCCGCCGCCCTTGTAATGGCAGCCTCCGCAAAATTTGCCGCAAGAGAGTTTGGCACTGATGACAACAAGCGGTATGTTAAAATGCTACTAGACGAACTTTCCGCACAGAAGGGAAAAAACTAATGTTCCGTGTATCCCGCTGGGCTGGAGCGTTCCTTGCAGTTTCAGGCAAGGATGCGGACGAAGCGTTCATTCATCTAAAAATGCTCGCTGTTCCGCTAAGGTCAGCACATGGAATTTTATTTGGACATGATGCGGCAGCAAGACTGGAAAAAGTATTGCGGGATAATATAGACGGAAGTACTGCCTGCGAATACGCAATAAGATTTATCTGCCTTTTGACAGAAAAAAAATATTTAAAATATATTGATCCACTTATAAACAGAATAGAAAAAATGCTTAACGAACAAAAAGGAATCCTTTGTGTTACTGTGCAAACGGCAGTTCCGCAAGACAGCGATTTTGAAAAAGAACTTGCCCAATCAATTAAAGAAATAACAAATGCCGAAAATATCAAAATGGAAACTCAAATTAAACCTGAATTGCTTGGCGGTTATGCGTTAAGAATAGGGGATTTTTATATCGATGCAAGCCTTAAGGGGCAGTTAGAAAAAATGACGGCGCAGTTAATCAGTGACGGAGGAAGCGATGGCTAATTATAGTGATCTTACCGCAGTGTTGCAGGAAAAAATCGAACAATGGAAAGGCGGAGCCTCGTCAGGTAATGGCGGCTTTGTGGTGCAGGTGGGTGATTCCGTTGCCTCGGTTTATGGGCTTAACGCCGCAGTTTATGGCGAGCTTGTTGAGTTTGCTTCCGGTGCAGCAGGAATTGTTTTTAATCTTGAGGAAGAAAATACAGGCTGCGTGCTTCTTTCAGGGGAGGCTCTTGTAAAAGACGGAGAAGAAGTAAGAGGCACAGGCAAGGTTATGTCCGTTCCTTCGGGCAATGCTTTAATTGGCCGTGTTGTAAATCCGTTAGGTGAACCTGTTGACGGAAAGGGGCCTGTGTCCGCGGAACAATTCCTTCCTGTAGAAGCGCCTGCCGCTCCTGTAATTGATCGCGGCAGTGTTGATACTCCGCTTCAAACAGGAGCAATTTCCGTTGACTCAATGATTCCAATCGGGCGCGGACAACGGGAGTTGATCATCGGAGACAGGCAGACGGGAAAAACCGCGCTTGCCATCGATACAATCATTAATCAGAAAGGGAAAGGCGTAATTTGCATTTACTGCGCTATCGGGCAAAAATCTTCTTCAGTTGCAGCAATTGTGGAAAGCTTAAAAAAACACGGCGCAATGGATTACACTTTTATAGTTTTGGCATCCGCTTCTGATACTGCGGCTCTTCAATATATTGCACCATACTCCACAGTTGCAATGGCAGAATTTTTCATGCACAAGGGGAAAGATGTGCTTGTAGTTTACGACGATCTTTCCAAGCACGCGGTTGCGTACCGCGCCATCTCTCTTTTATTACGAAGACCTCCGGGGCGCGAAGCATTCCCCGGCGATGTTTTTTATCTGCACTCACGGCTTTTAGAACGCGCGGCAAAGTTATCCGATGAAAAGGGCGGCGGCTCAACCACCGCGCTACCTATCGTTGAAACACAAGCGGGAGATATATCGTCATACATTCCAACCAATGTAATATCGATCACTGATGGTCAGATTTTTCTTAACTCCGAATTATTCAATTCAGGTTTCCGCCCCGCTATTGATGTTGGTCTTTCCGTCAGCCGTGTCGGCGGTTCCGCTCAATCAAAAGCCATTCGCAAAATTTCAGGGCGTATCAGGCTTGACCTTGCACAATACCGCGAGATGGCGGCATTCGCTCAATTTGGCAGTGACTTAGACAAAGCCACCCAAGACAGGCTTCTGCAAGGTGAACGCCTCATGGAAGTGCTCAAACAGCCGCAATTTTCTCCGTACCATTTGGAAGAACAAGTAGCAATTCTTTTTCTTGCAGTGAACGGCTATCTTATGGATATTAAAGTAAATAACATAAAACCTTTTATTGCCGATTACATTTCCTACATGGAAAGCCAAAACTCAGACTTGATGAAAAGCATTGCAGAAACAGGCGCTGTCTCCGCAGAACAAGAAGGAGAATTACGCAAGGCCGTGGAAACTTTTAAGGGGTTGTATAAGTTGTGATTTGTTGCATATTCATTCCTCGCGCGGAGGCGCGGAGACTCAGAGGGCGCGGAGGAAGAAAAGCAGGGCTATCTTATGATAGCCCTTCATCTTAAAATTAATTACTTTTTTCCAAAAATTGAGCGAGGTGGTTTGAATGATGATCTTGGTGCGGTTTCTCCAGATGGAAGAATTGAGTAATTGATGGACAAATCATTATAGTCATCATCATCATATATCCAATTTAAACCGGAAGGAATAGAAGCTGAGTATGATGTTGAAGATGTAGAAGTAGAAGTATTTGTAGCAGCATTAAATGATGATGTAGCAGTGTATTTATAGCACAAAGCATTCCAGCCTTTTTTTAGATTTATTGAAAAGGCATTTTGTGTCCATGTTCCTTTGTAAGTTATTCCATCTTCTTCTTCATTATATGTATCTGTATATTTTTTTGCGCTAACATTTACATCTTTTTCAACATATACATATTCTACCATTTCATAAGAGCCGGAACTACTAGTTTGAGTTTCTGAATAAGAACTCTTGCTTCTGTAAAGGTAGCCATTATCAGCAGAGAATTCATAAAAAAATACACCCTTTACTTCGGGGTCACTAACAGTAATAATCGGACCTTCATCTTCATCTTCCCCAAAAAGCACAGACAAAGAATCAGATGGAGGTGTGCCTAATGTGAAGTTAAGCTTTCCTGCTGTAACAGAACCGGTGCCGCCAAGATCAAATTCATGATAATTCCAATTAGAATCTTCATAACCAGAAATAGCCTTAATTGTTAAATTCCCGTTGAACGGTGTGAGAGAAGTTGAACCATTTGCATTCCATACCTCAGTATAAACCTGCTGATTAGTCAGTTTCAGTTCATCTCCCAGACTGGCAGTGGTGGTGGTGACCCCATCGTCGCCATCACATGCTGTCATTGTGAATCCAATAATTGCAATCATTACAATTATTCCCAAAATTTTCATGTTCTTCATAAAGAACCTCCATGCGTATTCGAACCTTTAGTTCGTGCCCGCCGGCATTTATTACCAGCCCAACGGGCCGTGAGAGACAATAAAAAAATTAAATTCCTTCTCCGCGAACTCTGCGTTTCAGCGCCTCTGCGCGAGGTGAGTATATAAAAACAATTGTTATCTGCTAATTTTTCATGGGGGGGGGGGGGGGGGGGGGGGGGGGTAGCAT